>Ga0070708_100004083_pt1 | contig 11472 bp, 14 predicted proteins | sample KBSK5503metaG_FD_65469 | JGI IMG/M metagenome (GOLD analysis project Ga0070708, IMG submission 65469) | Corn, switchgrass and miscanthus rhizosphere microbial communities from Kellogg Biological Station, Michigan, USA - KBS K5-50-3 metaG | ecosystem: Host-associated > Plants > Roots >...
GGATCGACGCCGTCTGTGTTGCCGAGGGGATCGAGACGCCGGAGGATCTGGAAGAATGCCGCCGTCTCGGGATTCCCTTCGGCCAGGGGTTCTTCCTGGGCGTCCCGGAAGACGCTCCGCTCTCGACTCCCGCGCGCGTCTTCGCTCACGACCGGATCAAGCTCCGCGACGCCTGAGCTCTCGGCCGCAGAGATTCGTTTCGCGAACGGCCCGCGAGAGAGTGAGTTTCCACGCGATGATCACTCGAGACACCCGCCGGTGCCGTCCGAGCTATCTTGGCGTCCGAGAATGAGCGGATCGGGGGAGCGGGAGACGTGGTGGGGGCGCGCGATGGGAGCCTCCGGCATCGTTCGCATCAAGAGCGCGATCATGCCGCGGCCTTTCGGTGAGCCCCCGCGCCGAAAGTGGCCGCGGCCTTCGCTGGTTTTCAACCTGGCGCTGCTCGGTGTCGGAACGCTGATGGCCGCGGGCGCGGTCCTGCACCGGCGCACGCTCGAGAGGCGCTTCGCCGAACTTCTCGCCGGGTCGAACGCGGCCCCGTTCGAGATAAAGCGTATTCGGAACGATCTCGCCGAGCGGGAGCTGGACGAGAAGACGCTGTCGGCGGAATTGGATACTCGGTTGCAGTACGCGCGGAGCCAGCAATCGCAGGACTTCTACATCCTGCTCGATACGAAACGCCGGCAGTTCGTCTTCAAGTACGGCGACAAGGTCGTTCGGGAAGCGTCCTGCGAGGTGGGCGCTCCGCGCTCGATCCAGATGAAGTCGGGCCGGCACTGGACCTTCGCGCCGGTGACGGGAGCCTTTTCGGTGGAGCAGAAGCTGGAGAACGCGGACTGGAAGGTGCCCGAATGGGTCTATGGCCTGAACCGTCGGAATCTCCCGGAGGCGCCTCCGACGGTTCCCGGAGGGCTGGGGAAGTATGTTCTCGTCTTCTCGGGGAATTACGTGATCCATTCTCCTCCGCCGCCCGAGAGTCCTCTGCAAGTGGCGAAACCCGGGTCCTTCATGGTCCAGGAGTCGGACCTCGCGGCCGTCTGGCGCCGCGTCGGAATCGGGACCCGGATCTACATCTTTTAGCGGCGGTGAAGGCCTTGTGAGAAGCCCATCGTTGAGAGTCCCGGACGAACGCGGCGGGAAGTCATGACGCTCCGGTACCGACTCGGCTTTCTCGGGGCGTGGGCACTGTTCCTGGTCGCGGCGGGACTATCGGCGCTCGCGGCCGTCGCCCAGTGGGATAACTGGAGAGACAGCCGCAAGCTCGGCAGGCTGGAGCGGATCGATCGCATGATCTCCGCGCGTCTGGGCGGGAAGGTCGAGGAGCTGCGCGAGACATCGGGGGATACCGAGGCGCGCCTCCGGAGCCTCCGATCGGCCATGGCTCGCGCGGAGATCCCCCTCGACGACTCGCGGGACACGGCGCAGACGATCATCGTGTCCACCGCCGAGAACCGTCTCCGGGTGCGCCGCGCGGGCCGGACGGTTTTCGAGGCCATCTGCTCGACAGGAAAGGGCACGACGCTCGAGATCGGAGGGCGCCGGATGCTCTTCGAGACGCCAACCGGCAGCTTCCGGATCCAGTCGAAAGAGGAGAACCCCGTCTGGGTTCCTCCCGACTGGCATTTCGTCGAGGAGGCGCGCAAGAAAAAGCTGGAATTGGTTCGATTGCGGGCGGGCGAGACGATCGACGCCGAGACGGGCGCCCCGGTGGCCGCGGACTCCTCGCGCGGGGTCTGGTCGCTGCTCGCCGGCGACCGTCCCCGCGGGCGGACCTTGAAGCTGAACGGGACGTCCGTCGTCGAGGTGGCCGCCGACGGCTCGGAACGGCCGTTGCCTTCTGGGGAGCTGATCCGGGCGGGCAGGATCCTCGTCGTGCCGCCTCCCGGCTCTCCGCAACGCCGCTTCGAGAAGGTGCTCGGCCACTACCGGCTCAACATCGGCAACGGATATGCCTTGCACGGGACGCTCGCGACGGATCAGCTCGGCCGCAGCGTTTCCCACGGCTGTGTGCGCCTCTCCGACCCCGATATCGAGAGGCTCTACAACACGGCGCAGGTGGGAGATCAGGTCATCATCTACTAGAGCGACTTTTCTCCTTGACTAGAGAGAAAAGTGTCTCTACCATGCACAGTCTCTCGTGACACGAGAATCGCGTATCACCGCCCTGGCGGGGCTTTTGTTGTTCGGGCTCCTGGGACGTCTCGCCGGCAATCCTTCCGGGCTCTCCGTGCTCCCGTTATCCGGGTATTCGGGGAAGCTGAAGGCCTTCTTCGCGCTCCCGAACGAGCCCGTTAAGGAGGGAGATGCCTCCCGCCGGATCCCGCTGGTGCCTTTCTCGGCCAAGGTCAACGGCCGGATCGGAGCCTATCGGCTGGGAGACTGGCCGTCGGAGAAGCGGGAGATCGCTAATCCGATCTACGCCAACCCGAGAGGCTTCGTCGAGGTCACTCCCGAGAACGTCTCGACTCGCCTCTCCGAGCACTTCACACTCGGTCAGTTCCTGACCAAGGATCAGTCCTCCGTCTGGCCGAAGTACGTCGTGGTGCAGCCCCGCCTGGTCGATAAGCTCGAGCTGACGATCGCGGAGCTCGCCCGTGAAGGGCACCCCGTCCGGCGTCTCTTCGTGATGAGCGGTTTTCGCACCCCCGAGTACAACGAACAGGGGGTGGGCGCGGGTGGCCGCTCAGAGGTCTCCCGCCACCAGTTCGGCGACGCCGCGGACGTCTATCCCGACGATCAGGGAAAAGGGCGGATGGACGACTTGAACGGGGACGGGCGCGTTGACACGCAAGACGCCCGAATTCTCGCGAAGGCAGCCGAAGCGGTCGAGCGGGAGCACCCCGAGCTCGTCGGCGGCATCGGCATCTATCCGGCGACGAGCGCGCACGGCCCCTTCGTCCACATAGACGCCCGAGGCACGCGAGCCCGCTGGGGCTGGTAGCACGTCGCTTCGCGTTCGCTCGGGATCTGCGCCTATGGGCGCACCGGCGGACGGCTCGCCCGGATGCGGCCTCGACCGTCCGCCTGATCCCGAGCAAACGCTTCGCTCCCGCGGCGCGCGCCTCCTCCTTCGCTCCGCTCAGGAGACTTCGCGCGCCGCGACCGGGGGCTGACACGACAGGCGGGGACGACGGAGGCGGGTAGCCTCCGCGGAGACGGAAGGGTTAAGGCGCAACCTGCACCACCGTCACCTCGCGAGGGCAGTCTGCCCTGTGTCCCGTTCGAAACCGAACGCCGCCAGCCTGGTTGGCAAACTTAAATATTTGTGTCTAAACGGCTTAAATTGGTGGCTTTGTACGCGTCTCTGGCTCCGGATTTGCTCCTCTTTCCCGGTTGGAGGCAAATTGATGAGAACCTGGCGGATTCGAACGATTTTGATCCTGACCCTGGGCTTCCTGGCCGTCTTCTCGTGCTCGGCCCTCGCCGCCGACCAGACCTACGTCGGTCTGTCGCGTCAGCTCGCGGGACATTACGAAGGCGTTGCGGGACCCGGCAACAAGCTCAGGATTCTCATTCAGCCTGGGCGTCCGATTCCCGAGGAGCAACGGTTCAACGTGACCGTCGAAGGGAAGTACAACGGCAACAACGTCCGGTTCGAAGGTCTGCTCTCCCTGCAGCCGCAGGGCGAAACCGCCCGGCTGATCTGGGCCTCGCGTGGCCGATCGGACTGCCAGGTGGACATTCACCCCGCCGGCGACGGCTTCGAGGGCGTGAGTCTTGCCGGCACGTGCCAGACCGCGTTCCAGAACCCGACGCCCGGGAAATGGGAGTTCCAGACCGAGCCAGGCTCCTTCCGCATCCGGAGCGTCGAGACCGGCGAGACCCTCCGCTTCCGCAAAGTGAGGGCGAACGGCGCCTCTCGATGAGACCCCCTCTCTAATTCGGCGAAGTCAACCCGGCGGAGCCTGCCGGGAAGGCCACGGCCTTGTCGCGTTCCTCGCGTTCCTTCCAGATCCTTGTCCAGCCGATTCGCTCGGCCGTCTCCATGTTTACCGTCCCGTCGGGGTTGTAGGTTCCGTTGGCAACGAGGCGTCGCCTCGCTTCGTCTGTCAGATAGGGCGGCATCCGGTCCGCCTGTGAGTGAGGCACAAACTCCATCCCGCTTGCGATCGGCTCGAAGTCCTTGAAGGCCGGCCGGACTCCCTGGATGAGATAGAAACGTCGTGTCGTTGGACGAAGGTGGAGCGCCTCGGATCTACCTCGTCTCTGCCAATGGCGGGAGGCCGCAACCGCTTCCGGGGCAGGATGTCCAGGCCTTTCCGGACTGGTCGCCTGACGGGAGTCAATCGCTTTTTCGCGGATGGGAACTTCCGACTCGGAAAGCGAGATCCTTCTCTTCGACGTCCGAGATTCGCGGGTCTCGAAGATCCCCGGGTCGGGGCGGAAGATCTGTCCGAGGTGGCCTCCGGATCAGCGCTTCGTCGCAGCGCTTTCCGAGGATCAGAAGAGGCTGTTTCTCTACGACGTAAACGCGAGGACGTGGACGGAAGCGGCCTCGGGGGTCCTCCTGACGGGACCGTACTGGTCCGGCTCGTTTCTCTATTTTCAGGATCTGCTCGAGCCGGACTAGCCCGTCTACCGGTTGAAGCTCGCCGACAGGAGCCGCGAGAGGGTCGCCGATTTCCGGGAATCCCTCACGGGCGGCGTCTCTCGCATCGGATTCGCCGCCTTGAGGCACGACGGAGATCTGCTGCTCCTCTTGAGCCGCGGCCACGACGACATCTACTCGCTGGACCTGGAGTGAAGGCGAGCCGTCCTCACGCTGCAGCAGCTATATCACTATTTATATAGTCTCCGGCGGACCGAAACTTGGATAAGCTAGGCCCCTCGCGGGGCCGTAGCTCAGGTGGATAGAGCAAGAGTTTCCTAAACTCTAGGTCGGCGGTTCGAGTCCGCCCGGCCCCACTAATAGAATCAAGCACTTGGAAAACTCTTCCTCTACGCACCTGAGCCGACTCCCATTTTAACCGCCATTTTCGCCCCGGCCGCCGCAAGAGCTACCACGTTCTCCCTCGGCTCGCCGTCGATCAGAAGCGCCGCCCGGTCGAGCGCGGCCAACTGGTCCTCGAGGGAGACCGAGACGTAGAGATCCGTCACTTCCCGCGGCCCATGCCCCAGGATCGCCCGCAAGACCGAGCGCGGCGCGACCCTGTCCAGCGCCGTCGCACAGGTTCGGCGCAGCGAATGAAGATCCGGCCGCCTCCTGCCCGTGCCGGGCTCGGAACAAACCTTCTTCACCCTGCGCTTGAACACGTCGCGAAGATCAGCGAGCCGCTCGCCCTCGGAATTCAGCCAAACGGGATCTTCGGGTTTCGGGTTTGCCGGGCGAATCTGCTGGACGATCTCCAGCGCCACGTCTCCGAGAGGAACCTCCCGCTCCTTCCCGCCTTTGGCCCACCGCGGATCGACGCGATAGACGCGGCCCTCAAGATCCACGCGGCCCCACTCCATCCGCATCAGCTCCGAGTGCCAGCGCATCCCCGTATGCGCCGCGAACCGCACCGGGCGGTAGGCGTGCGCGGGCAAGAGGTCATAGAGCGCCCGCATCTGTTCGCGCGTGAACGGCGGAGCCTTCTTCGCCACGCCGGCGGGGAAAAGCCGGCGCCTCTCGACCGCCTCCAGCTCGTCGAATGGATTCAACAGGATGCCCGTCTTGCGCTTGTTCGCCCGCGCCCATCCGTAAACCCGCCGAAGGAACCGGAAGCTGTTTCGGATCGTGAAGGGCGCCAGGATCCGCGGCGGATCGCCGAAAGGCTTCGCCATGCTGGCCGCCGCGTCGAGGAGCCTCTCCTTGTCGATGAGATCAGCGGAGAGGTCGAAGTCCAGATGCTTCTTGAGACGCCGCTCGATCCCTCGATCACCATCGGCGCCCCGCTTCGCGCCCGGCTGCACCCCTCCGCGCTCCCGATCGTAGGGCCTCGACTCCGCCTCGAGATAAAGCCGGACAAGCTCGCGCACCGTGACCGCCCGCGGGATTTCCTCGACCCCGTTCCGCCTGGCGGAGAACTCCCCGATCCACTTGTCCCGGATCGTTCGCGCTCGCGCCGCCTCGGACTTCGGACAGCCGGTGCTCCTGCGAACGTCCCTGCCGTCGCGCGCCCATCGAAAGATCCACGCTCCGCCTTCCAGAAAGAGATGATGATTCGCCGGCCTGCCTCGCGGTCTTCCTCGATTCCTCGCCATCAGTCGCTTCCTTTCTCCCGGCCCTACGGCCGAGTCACAAAGCCCAAGTAAACGCCTTCATCGGTGGTCCTGCTGCCCGATCATGGCTTGCCTCTCTTCTTCGATCTCGGGTGACGCGCGGCCAGCCGGTCGGCCTCCTCCGGACGCATCTGTCCGATGGACAATCGCCCGCGTTCTTTCCCGGAGAGGAAGATACGGAGCGACGCCTCCACCACCAAGCGAAGATCCTTGCCCTCCTCTGCCGCAAACACCTTCGCCCGCCGATGCAACTCCGTCGGAATGTCCACCGTCAACCGCGATAGTTCCCTTTTTGGCATTCTGGCTCCTTAAATAAGGGGATAAGGGAATAAGTATAGCATGCCAGACCCTGTTGGAACCCCAACTGGTTTGGCAGATCCCGCATGACTCGACGCTTCAGCCTCTTGATCTTCACGTCTCTCTAGGTCCCCTCTCGGCCGGTCGATTGAACAGGCGAGTTTAGCGAAGAGCGGGAACCGATCGTGCGTGATACTGGGGAGCGGCTCATCTGACGTGCTCCTGGCCGTGGGCGAGGAAGAGCAACGGATCAAGAGCCTCCGCGTTGGCGACGAGCTCCGGACCGTCTCCTCGCCTTCCGGCTCGGGATAGAATGTCGAAACTTCCAAGGGAGCACACCTCCTGACGACCAGGCTTCACCAGGGACGAGGACAGAGGACGTCGCGGACAGGGATCTGCGTGGGGCTTCTGTGGTTTCTTGTTGCTACGGTTCAGGCGCAGATATTCTCGGAGTATCCGGTACCCACCCCGAATTCGGAGCTTAGGCTCATTACCACAGGCCCGGACGGCGCGCTGTGGTTCACCGAGGCCCAGGGCAACAAGATCGGGCGCATAACGACCTCGGGCACTGTGACCGAGTTCCCCCTTCCAACGTCGGGCTCCTGGCCGACTGGAATCAGGACGGGACCAGATGGCGCGCTTTGGTTTACCGAGTTCTTGGGCAACAAGATCGGACGGATCACGTTGTCCGGCACAATCACGGAGTTCCCGATACCCACAGGAGATTCTCGTCCTTTCGACATCACCATTGGACCTGATGGACAGCTCTGGTTTACCGAGAACGACGGCGGGAAGATCGCCCGGGTCACTACTGCCGGAGCCATCACCGAGTTCAATATCATGGCTCGTCTGGCCGGTATCGCAGCCGGCCCCGACGGCAATCTCTGGTTCACGGAGCTTGACGCCAACAGGGTTGGGCGCATGACGACGGCCGGCCTGCTCGTCAACGAGTTCGATGTCCCGACTCCAAGAAGCGCACCCTATCTGATCACTGACGGTCCAGATGGCAACATGTGGTTCACAGAATCCGGAACACTGGAAGGCAAGATCGGCCGCGTTTCGCCGATTGGAGCCTTCGCGGAGTTTCCGGCACCGCGGTCCTTCTTCGTTACCCCGACTGGTATTGCCGCGGGAGCCGACCGCAACCTCTGGTTCGCGGAACTCAACGGCTCCTCGATTGGTAGGGTAACGCTTTCCGGTACGGTTACCGAATTTCCCCTGCCGGGGAACAACGGTTCGCCCTACGGAATGACGTTTGGCCCGGACGGCAGGTTCTGGTTCACCGACATCATTGGTAACCGCATCGGTGCGTTTCTCACGCCCCAGGCAGCCCAAACCATTCCTGCACTTTCTCCAGCTACCGCTCTCCTGCTCGCTACGTTTCTGGCGATTGCGGGAGCTTTTTTCGCCGGCCGCATCCGATTGCCGTAGGCTTGTCGGTGGCACGCTCACAGATTCCTCCGATGCGGTTCTGAGAAGACGCGTAGGTGGAATCCGGTTTCGGGGAATGGCGTTCAAAATGGGAGGTGCGCCCGCCTCGCAGGGAGCTAGCGCCGTATTTCCAGAGACTTCGGCAGGGGAGACCGAAGGTTCGATCAACCTTTGGCGCCTCCCGCAGCCGGCTCGATCCGTGTTCGCGCGAGCAGCCGATCGACGTCCGACCGAGTGAAGCGCAGGTCCTTCCCGTTGAGCCGGTGATACCCGATCTCACCCCGTGCGGCCATCCGGCGCACTGTCGCCGGCTTGAGGCGCAGCACCACGGCGAGATCCACTACTGTTAGAAGCTCCACGGAGGGACTCGCACCGGATGTACCCGAGCCCTTCATTCCGAACCTTCGTTATGCGGCTCTGAGAGCAAGGATTCGACGTTCTTCCCAGCACGTCCGGGGTCTATCGCGCGGGGGTGGCGCGCGAGACTTCTCTTCCGCGTGGGTTTCGCGCCCAAGAGAGGCCAGAAAAGCCCTGAATTTCCACGTCCGTGTGCTCGATGTGTACTCGATCGGTAGTGTTGGTTGGCACCATGCGAACCCGGCCCGACGAGACTCTGCGAGAGAATCTGCCCGTGCTGCTCTTTCTCGACATCGACGGCGTGCTCCGTCGCCAGAACGCGCCCCGCTATCAGCTCGAGCCCGAGTGCCTGGAAGCCTTCGAGAACGCGATGCTCTGGGTCCCCGAGGCTGAGATCGTCGTTTCTTCGAGCTGGCGCGAGGGCTTCTCGCTCGGCGAGCTCCGGGGATTCTTTCCCGAGGAGCTCCGCGCGCGAATCATCGGTATCACGCCGCTCGCACTGTCCCAAGACGGCCACGCCCGCCACCGAGAGGTTCTGGCCTACCTGCGGCACCACGGGCTCCAGGATCGCCCCTGGATCGCGATCGACGACGACAGGGAGCACTACCCGCCGGGCTGCGAAGTCCTCCTCATCGACGGGTCGGTCGGATTCGATCGCGAGGCCGGTAAACGACTTGTCACGACGGCCCTGCGACTCGAGGCCGCGGCCTCCTCCAGCTGACGGAGGTTCGGGGAGCGTCTCCACCGCCCGGCAGCGCAGGCCGTAGGTTCGCAGCAGCGCCTTCAGGGCCCGGCGCAGCTTGACGTCGGCCGGCGGCGAGCCTGGGAGAGCAACGAGCGTGACGCGAAAGCTACTCAGAGGCCCTCCACGATCTCCACACTGATCCCCGGCTGGAGCCGTTCGCGAGCTTCGTACATGGCACGCGCCTCCGCACGAGTAAGGGCGGGCTGGTCGGCCAAACGGTAGCTGTTGTAGTTCTCCGCCGCCGCTTCCCGGATCGCTTCGAGGAAGGCCGCCGGATCCTCCGAGTAATACAAGGCGCTCAACTTGAAGACGACTTTCCGCCTTGTTTCAGGGGAGAACTCGACGTTCTGGCCGCCGCTCACCTGCTGTCGTGCGGCCTGTATCCTCGCGGCCAGCTCGATCAGGCGCACGAGCTCGCGGATCGCCACGAGGGCGGTTCGCGTGTCGCCGGCCTTCTCGGCCTTCTGACCCAGGCGGCGCGCCTCCGTCTCGATCGCCTGCAGTTTGGCAGTCAGGGACTCGGCGGAATCGATCTCTCGGGATTCAGCTGCCTTGATCAACTTGGCCGGGAGATGGGTTTCCCGGTGCCGGAAGAGGGCCGTTGCCGATGTTCCGAAACGTTTCGCGACGTTCCGCAACGGCTCGCCGGCGAGGAGCGCCTCTTCGGCCTCGTGGCGGTTCGGCAGGCGGCAGACGCCGCAGATTTGCGGCATCAGCGGCCCCCCGCGCGCTCGAGTTTCAGGATCGCGAGGTAGGCGTAGACGATCGCGTCGAGCAGCTCGGCCTCCCGGCGGAGGTTGCGGCGGTCGGTGGCCGGCGAGAAGGCGCGGTAGGTTCGTTCACCGGCCTTCAGGCGGTCGAACGCAGCGGTCATGACGGCCATGAAGCGAGGGTAGTCCTCGGCGCTGGACTTCACCGGTGTCGGCTTCGCCGGCACCTAGCGATACCAACTCTCCCGATCCTTCAGCGGATAGATCCCGCCGTCACCTCGCCTTGCGCCTTCCCTTCTTCCTCGGCCTCTTCGTCGCCAGCCGCCGTGCCTCGGACATCTCCTTGTGTTCTCGCCAATACGTTTCGCGCGCGACAGCCCGCACTGCTACGCCGGTCTCAGCCTCCCCCTCAGACGTTCGCATCGGCCTCTTGACCCACTCGCTAATCCCTTCGAGCTCGGCCCGCCCGCGCGCGACCCAGTCCTCTAGGGCGTCGCCCACCGCCTCGCGCAGAGACTTGTTGCGGGCCGCTGCTAAAACCCTCACCCGCTTCCAAATCTCGGGATTTACGTCAATACTTGTCTTCACCGTACTACTCCTTTCCTATTTCTACCGTAACAGAGTAAACCCGCTGCAACGGTGCTTCAAGGCGCCACGCACCAACAGAACGGACGGGGTTCGGCCAAGAGGTTCCGAATGGCACCGCCTGCTCCTTACCGCTTCTTACCCAGGGACTGAAGCCCGCCCTGCACCGAGTGACAGCCGCGGAATGCACTCCAGTCGCTCGTACCTTTCACCTTGCGCCGCCTCTTGCTTGGCTGGCTTCCCTTGTAGCCCACCGAAGTGCGCGTCCGCCGGCGGTTCGGCGGGCAGCTCGAACAGCCTCGACAACTTCCCGGGCGACCCGAGTTTGCATCACTTCGATAGCCCGCTGTCGAGTCGCCCCGGCCACGTATGCCAGTCTTGGGCGGTGTGCCGAGTAGGGAAAGAAATGCCGATACCACAGATGTAAGGCTTGACGCTCCGCGCGGACCCAGCTCAGCCGGCTGACTTGAGACGTCGTAAACCGACGGAACGACGACTCCAGCCACAAGTCGTGACACTCGGGGCAGGCTAAGTCCACCCTTATCGACAGGCTTAGCGGTGACTTGCGCGTCCTCTTACGGCCACGGAGCCCAACGGCCGCGGCTCAGCGCGGGTCATCGGCACCCCTTCCAAGCTGCGGCCCTAGCTAACGGCCAGCAGCAGCCGAGCGCAAACCAAGATCTTCCGAAGGTTGGGGCCGAGATCTAGAAATTCCACCGCCGCCGGTCTTTGCTAGGCTAAGAATTACAAGGGACTGTTCCTGCAACGCTTTAGCGACGTCGGCCGTGCACTCGGCAGCGTGATTCATCCGCCCGGAGCGGATGTTCACCGGCTTGGCTCGCTGAAGAGCTCATGACAGCAGCTTGCCGACTCAAATTGGCTTTCCGCTTCTCGTGGTATCGTCGAGGTTTGCGAGGTGGAAAATGAAAGATTCCAGCTCGATCCGGTTTTCAACGATCTTCTGCTGGGTGCTGGCGCTGGCATTTGTGATCTCTCCACAGGTGCTCCAGGCTCAATGGAATGCCGTCGTGGGCGCCCAGAGCGGCGACAAGGGAAAGCAAGCTCTGGCATTTCTCCCCAACGAGATTTGGATTCACGCCGGCGACGACATAACCTGGACGTTCGCGGTGGACGAGATTCATACCG
>Ga0070708_100004084_pt1 | contig 11469 bp, 12 predicted proteins | sample KBSK5503metaG_FD_65469 | JGI IMG/M metagenome (GOLD analysis project Ga0070708, IMG submission 65469) | Corn, switchgrass and miscanthus rhizosphere microbial communities from Kellogg Biological Station, Michigan, USA - KBS K5-50-3 metaG | ecosystem: Host-associated > Plants > Roots >...
GCGATGCGCGACGGCGTGGTCATTTGAAAGTCTCGGCGAACATGTCCTTCGTCTTCTTGCTGTCGCGCTCGGCGGCGTCGTAGTCCACCGCGATGATCTTCAGCGACCGCAGCTCCGGGTACGTCTTCGGCGCGGCGAAGTCGGTGCGCGGGGAGTAGGTGCCGGACGAGGTGAACAGATCCTGCACGTCCTTGCTGAGGTTGAACTCGAGGAACGCCTTCGCCGCGTTCGGGTGCGGCGCCTTCAGCGGGATCGCCATGGGGGAGTTGATGAGGAAGACGCCCTCGGTCGGCGTGACCATCTTGATCGGCGTGCCCTTCTGCACCTCGTTGTAGAGCTGCCCGAAGTCGGACTCGATGGCCACGGCGCGCTCGCCCGAGATCAGCGCCGTCGCCAGCTGCGCGTGCCCCTGCACGATCATCGTTCCGTTCCCCGCGACCTTCTGCCAGTAGTCCCAGCCGAGCTCGCGGGCCAGGCTATGGACGACGAGGTACGCGATCGAGGTGAAGCCGGGGTCGGCGATGACGAGCTGACCCTTGAAGCGCGGGTCGGCGAGGTCGCGCCAGCTCGCCGGCGGGTTCGAGACCTTGTCGGAGCGGAACGCCGGCACGACGAGGTTCAGGCGCTGCGAGATCCACGTCCCGTCAGCGCTCTTCGCGCTCGCCGGCACGACCTCCGCGCCCTTCGGCGTGAACCTGGCGAGCTTCCCATCACGCGCGAGCGCGTTGAAGGGCGCGGTGTCGGAGGTCGTGACGACGTCGGCCGCTACCTTCCCGGCGTCCTGCTCGGTGAGGAACCGCGTCATCACCGCTTCGCCGCCCGAGCGGAACAGCTGGACCTTGATGGCGGTCTGCGCGGTGAACAGGTCGGCGATCTTCTGCGCCTGGTCCTGGGGCGTGCTCGTGTACCACGACACGGTGCCCTCGGCCTTCGCCGCGGCCATGTCCACCGGACTCGGCGCGGCGGTCGCGGTCGCGACCGTGGCCGCGCTCGCCGCCGGGGTCGCCGTCGCGAGCGGCGTCGTCGCGCCGCCACACGCGGTCGCCAGAACAGCAAGGATCGCGAACAGCTTGCGCACTGCCCATCCTCCGCCGCCCACTACCCTAGAGGTCGAATCATCGGGGGAGGCATCCGCTTTGACAACGAACGCCCCCACCACCACTACGGCCGGGATCGAACACTGGACGCGCAAGGGCGACGTCCGTCTCTTCCTGTGGGAAAAGCCATCGGTCCGGGCGGCAGCGCCGGCGGGCACGATCCTGTTCGTCCACGGCTCGTCGATGGCGTCGCAGCCCACCTTCGATCTCCAAGTACCGGGACGGCCCTCGGCCATGGACCACTTCGCCGGCCTGGGCTATGACACCTGGTGCGTCGACATGGAGGGCTACGGCCGGTCCGACAAGTCGCGCGATATCAATTCCGACATCGCGACCGGCGCCGACGACCTCGAGGCGGCCACCACGTACATGCGGACCGTCGCCGGTGACCGCCGGCTGCTCGTGTATGGGATCTCCTCAGGTGCGCTGCGGGCCGCGCTCTTCGCGCAGCGGCATCCCGAGCGCGTCGCGCGCCTCGCGCTCGACGCGTTCGTCTGGACGGGCGAGGGGAGCCCGACGCTGGCCAAGCGCCGCGAGCGCCTGCCGGAGTACCGCGCCCGCACCCGGCGGCCGATCGACCGCGCGTTCGTGCGCAGCATCTTCGAGCGCGACCATCCCGGCACCGCGGACGACGCGGTCGTCGAGGCGTTCGCCGACGCGATCCTCGCGCTCGACGACTCCGTCCCGACGGGCACCTACGTCGACATGTGCGAGAACCTGCCGGTCGTCGACCCGCTGCGGATCACGGTGCCGACCCTCATCATGCGAGGCGAGTTCGACGGGATCGCCGCCTTCGACGACCTGGTGGAGTTCTTCCGGCGCCTGCCGAATCCGGACAAGCACTTCGCTGTCATGCCGGGGATGGCGCACTCGACGTTCCAGCAGAAGAACAACGAGCTCGCGCTGCATATCCTGGCGTCATTCTTCGCGCAGCCCGCGCCCTTGTACTGGCCTTAGCGCGCCTGCGCCGCGACCTTCTTCTGCTGTCCGAATACCCGGTCGCGCTCCTGCTTGGTCAGCAGGCGCTTCCGTAGCCGGAACGTCTTCGGGGTGACCTCGAGGAGCTCGTCGTCCGCGAGGAAGTCGATGGCGTCGTCGAGCGATAGCGTGCGGACGCCGTCCAGGTGCAGCGCCTCATCCGAGTTGCTCGAGCGCATGTTCGTCAGGTGCTTCTTCCGGCAGACGTTGACCTCGAGGTCGCGCTCGCGGATGTGCTGCCCGACGACCATGCCCTCGTAGACCTCGACCCCGGCGCCGATGAAGAGCGTGCCGCGGTCCTGAGCCTGGAAGAGTCCGAACCCGGTCGAAACGCCGCTCTCGAACGCGATGAGCGAGCCCTTGTCGCGACCGGTGATCGGACCGGCGAGGGGGCCGTGCTCCGCGTACAGCGTGTTCATGACGCCGCGGCCGCGCGTGCTGGTGAGGAACGCCTGCCGGAACCCGAGCAGGCCGCGTGTCGGGATCTTCGAGACGACGTGGACGTTGCCGTCTTCGCGGTGCTTCATGTCGATGAGCGTGCCGCGACGCTGCCCGACCATCTCGATGACCACGCCGGTCGCGTCCTGCGGGACCTCGACCTCGAGCTGCTCGTACGGCTCGACGGTGACCCCGTCGACGACCTTGGTGATGACCTCGGGCTTCGAGACCTGCAGCTCGTAACCCTCACGCCGCAGCGTCTCGACGAGGATCGCGAGGTGCAGCTCGCCGCGGCCGCTGACGAGCATGGTGTCCGGGCTGTCGGTGTCCTCGACTCGCAGCGCGACGTCACGCTCGATCTCCGCGTAGAGGCGCTCGCGGAGCTTTCGGGACGTCACGTGCGTGCCCTCGCGTCCCGAGAAGGGGCTCGTGTTCACGCCGAAGGTCATGCGCAACGTCGGCTCTTCGACCGTGATCGGCGGCAGCGGCCGCGGATCGACCGCATCAGCGATCGTGTCGCCGATCCCGACGTCGGCGATCCCGGCGACGGCGACGATGTCACCGGCGCGGACCTCCTCGACCTCGTCGCGCCCCAGACCCTGGAACGTGAAGAGCTGCGTCACCTTCGCCTGCGTGAGCGCGCCCGAGTGGTCGATGCGCGCGACGGCCTGGCCGCGCCGGAGCGATCCTCCGTGAAGGCGCCCGATTGCGACCTTCCCGATGTAGTCGTCGTAGCTCGTCGTCGTGACGAGCAACTGCGCCGGGGCGTCGGCGTCCACGTCGGGCGCCGGGATGTGCTCGAGGATCGCCTCGAAGAGCGGCTCGAGATCGGGGCCGACGTGGCGGTGGTCCAGGCCGGCCTGGCCCGTGATCGCATTGGTGTAGACGGTCTCGAACTCCGCCTGCTCCTCCGTCGCGCCGAGCTCGAGGAACAGGTCGAAGCAGTCGTTCAGCACGTGATTGGGCCGCGCGTTGGGCCGGTCGATCTTATTGACGACCAGGATCGCGCGGTGGCCGCGCCGAAGCGCCTGCCGCAGGACGAAGGTCGTCTGTGGCATCGGTCCGTCGACCGCGTCGACGAGCAGGAGCACCCCGTCGACCATGTTCATGACGCGCTCGACCTCACCCCCGAAATCGGCGTGGCCGGGCGTGTCGACGATGTTCACCTTCGTGCCGCGGTACGTGATGGCCGTGTTCTTGGCCATGATCGTGATCCCGCGCTCACGCTCGAGCGCGTTTGAGTCCATCACGCGCTCGGCGACCTGCTGGTTGTCCCGGAAGATCCGGCTCTGTCGCAGCATCGCGTCCACGAGCGTCGTCTTGCCGTGGTCGACGTGGGCGATGATCGCGATGTTCCGGATGTCGGCGCGGAGCGTCACCGCTCCCAGTCGCCGATGGTGGCGCGTGGCATCTCGATCACACCAAGAACGATAGACGCACACGAGCGCGCCGATCGTCACCCGCCGGCGGGAATCGCGTAGGCTCGGCGGCTGGTGACCGCCTCGATCGCACGGATCCTCGAAGCGCGCGGCGCGTTCCTTCCGAGGCTGTCTCCGGACGGCGCGACGCTCTTCTACCTGTCGGATGTCACCGGGACGCAGCAGCTCTGGCGCGTTCCAGCGGCGGGCGGAACTCCGGCGCGGCTCAGCTTCGACTGCGATCGGGTGGGGGACTTCCGCATCTCGCCGGACGGCCGGCGCATCGCCTACGGCGTCGACGTGAATGGGAACGAGCGCTGGCAGATCTGGGTCGTGGACGCGATGGGCGGCGACGCGCGGAAGCTCACGGAGCGGCCGGATCGGATGCATCACGTCTCCGGCTGGTCCTCCGATGGACAGAGCGTCATCGTGCGCTCGAACGCTCGCGACCCGCGCTTCTTCGACGTGGTCACGCTCGACGCGGGGACCCGCGCGACGCCGCCGCGGATGCTGTTCGAGTGGGACGGCACGCTGAACGACGCGGTGCCGCTGCCGGATGGCCGGTTCGCCGTCGTCACGAACCGGGATCGCTCGGATCACAACGACGTGTTCCTCGTCGACTCATCCGGCCCTCGACGGCTCACCGACGACGTCGACGCGAGGTACGCGGCTCCACGTCAGGCTGCCGACGGGCTGCTGCTCGTCTCGAACCGGGATCGCGACTTCTCCGGTGTGTCGCGTCTGGGGCCGGACGGCGGCTACGCGCGCGTGGTCGCGGTCGATCACGACGTCGAGGCCTTCGATGCGATCGACGGGCGCTGGGCCTACGCCGTCAACCGCGACGGCGGGTCCGAGATCCACGTGGTGAACGGCGCCGATCGCATCGTGAGCGGCGTCCCGTTCGGGGCACTGGGCTCCGGGCTGGACCTCGTACCCGACGGCAGCTGCGCGTTCGCGCTCACGCGGTTCGACGCACCCTCCGAGGTGTTCGTGGCATCCGCCGCCGGTGCACGCGTCGCGGTGCCGGCGACGCTCGGTGGCCTCTCGGCCGGCGACCTGCCAGTGGCCGAGCCCGTGTCATGGACGGCGTTCGACGGACGCCGCATCCCCGGCACGCTGCTGCGCCCGCAGGGCACCAGCGGCGCGCGCGCGACGGTCGTTCAGGTGCACGGTGGTCCCGAGGGTCAGGCGCGGCCGCTCTGGAACCCGACGACGATCGCGCTCATCGCCGCGGGGTTCAACGTCCTGCAGCCCAACGTGCGTGGCTCGACGGGCTACGGCCTGGCGTACCGCTCGCTCGACGACGTTCGCCTGCGCCTCGACTCGGTGCGCGACCTCGACGCCGCGGCCGCATGGCTCGGGTCCGAGGGCATCGCGCCGCCCGATCGCATCGCCGTCATGGGCGGGTCGTACGGCGGGTTCATGACGCTCGCCGCGCTGGCGTTCTTCCCGGCGCGCTGGGCGGCGGGCGTGTGCACGGTCGGCATCGCGAACTTCGTCACGTTCCTCGAGCGCACCGATGCCTGGCGGCGCCCGCTGCGCGAGGCGGAGTACGGCTCGCTCGAGCGCGACCGCGAGTTCCTCGAGGACCTGTCGCCGATCAACCACCTCGACGCGATCGCGGCGCCGCTCATGGTGATCCACGGCGCGAACGACCCGCGGGTGCCGGTCCACGAGGCCGAGCAGATCGTCGCCGCACTGCGTGGCCGCGAGCGGCCGGTCGAGTACCTGCGCTACGAGGACGAGGGCCACGGGATCGTGAAGTTCAAGAATCGCGTCGATCTGATCCCGCGGATCGTCGCCTTCCTCCAGCGCCACCTGAAATAGGCCGGCGAGGGTTTCCCCTTCCCTCGACCTCGCAGGCTGCTCCTAGCCGACGATGAGGGGCGCGAAGTAGTCGGCGATCGCTCGCGGGAGCTCATTCGGGTCGCGGAAGGTCGTGGGGATGTCGGCGAAGTACTCGACGATGTTCGCGTGGTCGCCCTGGAGCATGAACGAGCCGAGCAGCCACTCGCGGTACCGCGTGCGCCTGCCGATGTCGGCGTGACTCTCGGCGATCGCGCGTCGCAGAGCGGGGAAGTCGCGATCCTCGTCGGCTCGGTAGCGCGGATGGTTCCAGCAGACGTAGTGGAAGAGCTCGTGCCGCGCGGAGAGCACGACCTGGGCGCGACTCTCGTACGTCTCGACCCCCGCGGCGAGCCAGATCTCGTTGCGGTCGGGGTAGAAGCCGCCCCCGCCGCGCGCCGCGAACCGATGGAAGGGTGCCGCGGCGCAGAGGTCACGCACCTCGGGCGGGAAGCCATCGAGCGCGGCGCGCACCAGCTCCGGGCCGGGCGTCACCACGAGGTACAGCCGCGCCCGCCACAGCGCGGCCTTGTAGTCGCTGGCGCTCGGGCTCGCCTCGATCCGGTCCAGGAGACGGCCTCCGAGGCGGTTCTGCCAGTCCGCCCGGCGTAGCGCCTTCATGGCTCGGCCCGCCCGCCGCGACCGGATATGGGCGCTCTCGCCATTGACGACACCCGGATACTGAGCCTCCCCATGGACGTGGAACGTACGTTCGTCAGCCTAGACCGCGAGGCGCTGACCGACGCGACGCGCCGGCTCGGCCATTCCCTGCTGGGGCTCGCCTTGGGCGCGGGCGTACTCGCGGTGGGCGCGCTCGTGAGCGGCGCGTTCTCCGCCCCGGCTCCCGTGCCGGCCGCGGCAACGCCGATCGTCGGGCCGATCCTCGGGGGTGCGATCCTGCCGGCGAGCGTTCCGAGCGCGGTGCCGGCAGCGGTCACCGTCGCCGTGCCAACCTCGATCGCCGCGGTTCCCGCGCCGCCCGCCATCACCGTTCCCGCGCCGGCTGCCGCCGGCCCGGACGCGGCCGCGCCGGCCGCTCCCGCGCCCGCCGTCGCCGCGAGGGTCTCAAAGGTGACGCTCGAGGCGTATCGGAACGGCGGACGTCGCTACACCGGTGTGTCGGCCGAGGTCGGCACGGCCATCCTCGCGCCGCGCGCGGCGACGGTGCAGGTCCGCACCTATCAGCTGCTCGACGGGGACGTTCGCATTGGGACGAATGTCCCCTCGCTCCCGTTCTTCTCGTACGTGATGCTGACCACCGCCGACGGCAAGCTCACTTACCGGCCGGGCGCGCTGCGCAGCGACACCGAGCTCCTGGTCGAGGATGGCGATGAGGTCGCGGCCGGCACTCCGCTCTTCCGTGTGGTGGGCACCGGTGCCTCGTCGTGGGGGACCTTCTACGACGCCACGGTCACGTACAACGTGGTCGTGTCGCTCGTCGCCATACCGGGTGGCGAGGACCTCGACGCGGCGCCGCTCATCGCCGCGCGCTGACCGAGCCACGGCCCGGACTGACGTCGGGGTCTCGGGTGGGCTGTGCTGGATTCGAACCAGCGACTTCTGCGATGTGAACGCAGCGCTCTAACCAGCTGAGCTAACAGCCCCTAGAAGCTACCCGCGAGTTCATAAGTCTAGCCGCGCCCTCGTTATCGTTGCGCCATCCCGAGCGAGGGGGAAGGGTGCCGAGCCGCCTTATGGCGCGGGTCCGGGGCTGGGCGTACGCGGCGACCGCCGACGCGGCGAGCAAACGCGACCTCCGCGTCGACCTGCTTCGCGGCTTCTGCGTCTTCGTGATGATCGTCGACCACGTGGGCGGCGAAACGTCGTGGCTGTACGTGCTCACCGGCGGCGACAGCTTCATCGTCTCGGCGGCGGAGGGCTTCGTGCTCCTATCCGGCTTCTCGATGGGCCTCATCCACCGCGTGACGATGCAGCGGCACGGCGTCCGCGCGACGCTCGAGCGCGTGTTTGGCCGAGCGCGCTTCCTCTACGTGATGACCGTGCTGCTGACGATGGCGTTCGCCTCGGTGTCGTTCGCGTTCGCGACGCCGTGGTCGGCGGATTCGACGCCCGCGCGCTCGCGCACCGACTTCGTCCTCAGCGTGCTGACGCTCCACCGCTCGTATTCCCTGACGGACATCCTCATTCTCTACACGCTGCTCGTCGCCATGGCCGCGCCGATCCTCGCGCTCCTCCACCGCGGTTACACCGGCGCCGTTCTCGCGATGTCGGTCTCGGCGTGGGTGGTGTTCCAGATCTCGCCGGCGCGCGTCCCACGCTTCTGGTCCATCACCGACGGCGGCTTCCCGTTCTCGGCTTGGCAGCTGCTCTTCGTGATCGGGCTCGTCCTCGGCTTCCACCGGCCTTCGCTCGATCGCTACTTCGCACCGTCGCGCCTCCTCGCGCTCGCCGCGGGCTCCGCCCTCGCCATCGTTGTCGTGCTCGCGCTGCACCTCGACCAGTGGGCGCTCGGCCTGGGGACCGGCGACCCGAACGTGACGCAGGACGTGCTCTTCGACAAGAACGACGCGCGCATCGGCCGCATCGTCGGGCTCATGGTGGTCGCGCCCGCGCTCTACGCCCTGACGACGGTCGCTTGGGCGCCGCTGCGGCGCGTGGTGGGCTGGCTGCTGCTTCCGATGGGCCAGCGGGCGCTCTTCGCCTACGGCGTGCAGCTGTTCGTGGTTGCGTTCATGTCGAGCGTGCTGTTCGCGCCGGTCCGGCTGGACCGCGAGAACGCGCTCTTCCAGGCGACCGCGGTCCTCGTCGTGTGGGCCGCCTGCGTGTGGCAGCCGGCCATGCTCGAGCGGGCGAAGCGGCTCGCACAGCGGCTTCGCGGTCCCGTAACCTCGCCGACAGGATGAGGGCAGCCGGTCTGGCGCTCGCGGTCGTCTGGGGCGTCGCGTGCACGGGAACAGGAGCTCCGCCGACGACGACCGGGCCGGTCGCCAGTGCCCGTCCTTCGCCCATCGCGGGCCCGTCGACGTCATCGCGGCCGGTCGGTAAGGGCCACCTGGAGACGCGCAGCTTCCTGAGCGCGGTCCTGCGCCGAACGATGCAGTACTACATCTACCTGCCGGGCGGTTACGACGACGGCGCGCCCGTCAGGTATCCGGTCGCGTACCTCCTGCACGGCGGCGGCGGATCGAACCGCGAATGGATCGAGAACGGGGCCCTCGACACCGCGGACCGGCTCATGGGCAGCGGGGCGATCCCGCCGTTCATCATCGTCCTCCCGCAGGGCGATCAGGAGTACTGGGTCGACCACGTCGTGGATCGGGCGACGGGAGCGAACGGCGAGAAGTGGGGCACGTACACCGCGCGCGAGGTCGTGCCCGAGATCGACAAAAGCTTCCGTACCGTCGCGAAGCTGCAGGGACGCGCGATCGGCGGCCTCTCCATGGGCGGCCACGGCGCGATGCAGCTCTCGATCAACTTCCCGGGGACGTGGTCGGCGGTGGGCGCGCACAGCCCGGCGCTGCGGCCCCTGGGTGACGCGCCGACGTACCTCGGTACGACGGCACTGCAGTTCGCGGAGCGCGATCCGCTGCAGCTCATCCGCACGCATCCCGACGTCGCGCGGACGCTCCGGTACTGGATCGATAGCGGGCAGCTCGATCCCTGGATCGTGCAGGCGACCGCGCTGCACGAGCAGATGCTCGCCGACGGCATCGCCCACGAGTGGAGCTCCGATCCCGGCGGTCACGACACGCCGTACTGGAGCTCGCACATGGAGGCGTACCTGCGGTTCTACGCCGGCGCGCTTTGCCGCGACCGCGCCTCCTGCCCAACTGGTCCGTAGTCAGCGCGCCGTCCAGCCGCAGTCGATGACCTGCGTCGCGCCAGTGATGCCCGCGGCCGCGTCGGAGCACAGGAAGAGCGCATATGCCGCGACCTCGGTCGGCTCGAGGAGCCGCTTCACCGCGGCGGGCGCGAGCATGATGTCGCGGACGACCTCGTCGGCGCCGATCGCGTGAACGCGGGCTTGGTCCGCGATCTGCGACTCCACGAGCGGGGTGCGGACGTAGCTCGGGCAGATCGCGTTCGCCGTCACGCCGTGCTCGGCCGCCTCGAGCGCGACCGTCTTGGTCAGGCCGACGAGGCCGTGCTTCGCCGAAACGTACGCGGACTTGAACGGCGAGGCGACCAGGCCGTGCAGCGAGCTGATGTTGATGACGCGCCCCCAGCCCTTGCGGTACATGGCCGGGAGCGACGCGCGCGTGAGCAGGAACGGACCGATGAGCATGATCCGGATGAGCTGCTCCCAGCGGTCCTCGGGGAACTCCTCGATCGGGGCGACGTGCTGCAGCCCCGCGTTGTTCACGAGGATGTCGACGCCGCCCCACTCGCGCTCGGCGCGGGCGACGAGCGACCGGCACTCGTCGCGCGAGGCGACGTCGCAGTGCTCGTAGATCGCGCGCGGGAGCGAGCGCGCGACCTCGGTGCCCGCCGCGTCGTCGAGATCCGAGAGCAGCACGTTCGCGCCCGCGGCCGCCAGCGCCTGGGCGATGGCGCGGCCGATGCCGCTCGCCGCGCCGGTGACGAGCGCGGAGCGGCCCTCGAGGCGGATCGGATCGAGCACGCGGTCACGATAGCCGCGCGACGCCTGTCTAGACTCGGACGCAATGGCCCGCATCAGCTACGTCGACGAGTCTTCGCTGGACGATCCGGAGCTGCGCCGCTACCTGGACGACGCCCGGCGCATCGGGACCCCCCGGCCCGAGACCCAGTCGATCCGCTCTCATGTCCCTGCCGTAGCGAAGGCCTTCATGCGCGCCTGGGAGCGCACGTTCCGCGAAGGTGTCGTCGATCACGCGCTCAAGGAGCTCTGCCGCGTGTACGTCTCGAAGACCATCGACTGCCACTACTGAGGGTCGCAGCGGTCTCTCCAGGTTGGAGAGCAGGGCCTCGTCGAGGACGATTACCGCGAGCTGCTCGAGTTCGAGCGCTCATCGCGCTTCACGCCGCGGCAGAAGGCCGCGCTCCTGTACACGAGCATGCTCGTCTGGCATCCGGAGGGCGCCGACGAGCACGTATGGGCGGGCCTGCGGGAGCACTTCAGCGACGAGCAGATCGTCGAGCTCGGCTCGTTCGTCGCTCTCACCTACGGCCAGCAGAGCGTCATCAAGACATGGGACGTCGGCCACGGCGAGCTGCCCGGGCACCCGACGGCGGGCCTCGCGCCCGACGAGGGGATCGGCGCGTGAGATCGGCCGATCCACGTCGTCCGCCCCGGCCGCATCTCCCGGGAACCGCCGACGAGATCCGCGCGCGCGTGCCCGTGGTGCGCGAGTCGTGGCGCTACATCGACCAGGCCGTGCTGCGCTCGGGTCCGGCCGATCCGCGGATCAAGGAGCTGTGCTTCCGGTTCCTCGCGGGAGAGCTGCACGAGGCGGAACTCGACGGCAGCGGCGGCCGCGAGCGTGCCGCGCTCGACTGGGCGGACGCGATCGTGAACGACAGCTCTCGTGCCGACGACTCGGTCTGGGCACGGCTGCACGCGTCCTTCACCGAGGAAGAGCTCGTCGATCTCGGCTGCGCGATCGGCTTCGAGCTCGGCCAGCAGCACTGGCGCCGCACCATCGGGCTGCCGGCGCGAGCCCACCAGCCCTGAGCGTTCACTGAGGCGCCGAGGCAAACCGCCGGAGGGACGAAGTGATCGGGCGGGCTAACGCAGGAAGAGGTTGATCGCG
>Ga0070708_100004088_pt1 | contig 11467 bp, 7 predicted proteins | sample KBSK5503metaG_FD_65469 | JGI IMG/M metagenome (GOLD analysis project Ga0070708, IMG submission 65469) | Corn, switchgrass and miscanthus rhizosphere microbial communities from Kellogg Biological Station, Michigan, USA - KBS K5-50-3 metaG | ecosystem: Host-associated > Plants > Roots >...
CTACGAGGACCACGGGGCCGGCCAGCCCGTCGTGCTGATCCACGGCTACCCGCTCAGCGGCCGCGCCTGGGACAAGCAGGTCCCGGCCCTGCTGGAGGCCGGATACCGGGTCATCACCTACGACCGGCGCGGGTTCGGCCAGTCCAGCCAGCCCGCTGCCGGGTATGACTACGACACCTTCGCCGCCGACCTGCATGCCCTGCTCGAGCACCTGGACCTGCGCGACGCCGTGCTGGCCGGGCACTCGATGGGCACCGGCGAGGTCACCCGCTACCTGAGCCGCTACGGGTCGGCGCGGGTCGCCAGGGGCGTGCTGGTCGCCCCGATCCCGCCGTACCTGCTGCAGGCCGGCGACAACCCCGACGGGGTGCCGCACAGCCTGTTCGACGGGTTCGCCGACGCCGCCCGGGCCGATACCCCGACCTGGATGAAGGGCTTCCTGGATAACTTCTACAACATCGACACGCTGCGCGGCACCCTGGTCAGCGACCAGGCCTACCAGGCCAGCTGGAACCTCGCCGTCACCGCCTCGGCCACCGCCGCGGTGGCCTGCATCGCCACCTGGGCGACCGACTTCCGCGACGACCTGCCCGAGATCGACGTGCCGATCCTCGTCATCCAGGGCGACGCGGATCAGGTCCTGCCGCTGGACAAGACCGGCAAGCGGCTGCCCGGCCTGATCAAGGACGTCCAGCTCGTCATCATCGAGGGCGGCCCGCACGCCATCCCCTGGACCCACGCCGCCCAGGTCAACTCCGCCCTGCTCGACTTCATCCGCAGCTGACACACACCACTACGCAGAAGGAAGAACACCCATGTCGAACCATTTCAGCGCCGACAACCTCAAGTTCCCTGGCGACGACCGACGCCTTGACCTCACCGACGTGTTCGTCTTCCCGGCGCCCGCCAGCCCGGAACATCACCACACACTGCTTCACCGTCACCACCCCGGCATGACCGTGCTGATCATGGACTCGAACCCGACCAGCGCCCCGCCCCCGATCCCGGCCCCGGTGACCGGCCCGGAGTTCTACCCCGGCGCGATCTACCGGATCAACATCGACACCGACGGCGACAACCAGGCCGATGTCGCGTTCACATTCACCTTCTCCGAGTACGAAAACGGCAAGCAGACCGGGACCGCCTGGTACGCCACCGGTGACCAGGCCCGCCAGCCCGAACCCGGCGGAGAAGTGCTCGCCGAGGGCATCCCGGTCAGCTTCGACGGCACCGCCCAGCCCGTCCAGGCTGGCCGGATCCGGCTGTTCACCGGGCTGCGCAGCGACCCGTTCTTCGCCGACGTCGAAGGCGCCCTGCACGGCTTCGTCTGGACCGGGCACGACGATTTCGCCGGCAACAACGTCGACTCGATCGTGCTGGAGGTACCCGACGACATGCTCGGCGGCCAGGTCATCGGCGTGTGGGCCTCGATCAGCCGGCGCAGCAACGGCGTGCTCGAGCAGATGGACCGCGGCGGGAACCCGACTATCAACCCGTTCATCAACCCCGACGGGGAGAAGAACCTGTTCAACTCCCGCCAGCCCGCCGACGACGTAGCCAACTACCTGGAACCGTGGTCGGCGATCCTGCAAAACGCCGGCGGCTATACACCCGAGGAGGCCAAGGCAGCCGCCCTGCAGGTCCTGCCCGACATCCTGCACTATGACCACGCCCAACCCGCCACCTACCCCAACGGCCGCGTGCCCACCGACGACGTCTACAGCCTGCGCTTCGCCTGGCTGACCAACGGCAAGGTCCCGCCGTCCGGCCTCAAGCCCCACGACGACCTGCTGGCCCACTTCCCCTACCTCGGCCCGCCCAACCCCTAACCGCCCAGGGCCGGTCTTCTTCGCCGCCCCGCCCGCAGCGTCTGCTGACGCTGCGGGCGGAGCCGCCCCCGGTAAACGCCAGACCGGTGCCCCAGGTCCGGGCCCGAAACCCGGCTGGACGATCGGGGAGGGATCCCACCTGAACGGGCATCTACAGGCTTGGAAAGCGTGCTGGGAACAACCCCGCAGAAGTTCAGATCTGTCCTACGCCATCCCGGCCGGGCCTGAGGCTGTCGGCACGGCAGCACAGCCTCGGCTCGGCTTCCGATGCGGGACACGCCGGGTATGCCAGGATGAACCGCATGCCTCCCGGTCCCGAGAATTCTGCTCCGCCCGTGGATCCGGCCGTGGCCAACGACTATGACAGCTTCGCCGAGGCGTACTCGGCCGAAACCGAGGCCAACCTCATAAATGGCTATTACGCGCGGCCCGCGATCCTAACCCTGGCCGGGGACGTGGCCGGCCGGCGGATCCTCGACGCCGGCTGCGGTTCCGGCCCGCTGTTCGCCACGCTGCGCGACCGGGGTGCCATCGTAACCGGCTTCGATAAGAGCGCTGGGATGCTGGAACTGGCCCGGCGGCGGCTCGGTAACGGCGCGGACCTGCAGGTGGCCGACCTGGGCAGCCCGCTGCCGTTCTCCGACGGCGCGTTCGACGACGTCATCGCCTCCCTGGTGCTGCACTACCTGGAGGACTGGGGGCCGGCGCTAGCAGAGCTGCGCCGCGTGCTCAGACCCGGCGGACGGCTGATCGTGTCCGTCGACCATCCCTTTGCAGTTAACATCATGCACCGCGAGGCCGGTCGCAAGCCCGACTATTTCGCGACCTACAACCACACCGCAGAGTGGACCATGGGCGGCCAGACCGCTCTGATGACTTTCTGGCACCGGCCGCTGCACGCGATGACCGACGCCTTCACCGCGGCCGGCTTCCGGATAATGGTCATCAGCGAGCCAGAGCCCGCGCCGGCCGCCCGCGAGCTGTTCCCCGACGAACTCGCGGCCATGCCGAGATTCCTGTGCTTCCTGTTCTTCCTCCTGCAGGCCGGCTAACTGCCGCGCGGCAGCGCCCGCCGGTATTTATGTCATCCGAGCGGCTGTGACTGAGCGCTTCAGTTGGCGAGTTGATGAGCGTTGCGGTTGGCGACCAGGTTGATCTCTATTCAGTGAATTTGCCGCAGGTGACGCCTGTGGGCACTGTGGTGGGTGCGTGGAGTCTTCGGCTGGTACGGACCTGAATGAGCCTGGGCCTGTGTGGTCGCATCGCTGCGGGCTGGATGATCTGGTGACGCCCTACGCCATCGAGGCTGGGGTGGCTGAACGGCTTGATAGCCGTCCTGGGTGGTCGCGGCGGTGGACGGCGACGTGGAAGTCGGCGCAGGCCGAGGTGACCTGCCCGGTCAGGGAGATGGCGGGGATGCCGGCCGCGCCGGTGGTTCCTGTGCGCCGGTTCTCCTGGCGGCCTGATCAGCGGCATCGTCCTGGGCTGAAGTTCATGGTGTCCACCGGGCGGATGCACGGCTTCGAGAGCCTGGCTGAGCGGCTGCTGCTGCTGGCGCTGGATTTCGCCGGCGGGGTTGAGGAGGTGCTGGCCCAGCCGTTCCGGCTGAAGTTCTCCTCCGTCGAGGGGAAGGGCGAGCACACGCCGGATTTCCTGGCCCTGGCGCCCGGGGCGGGGTGGCTGGTGGACGTGCGGCCAGCGGATCGCATCAAGGAGGAGGACGTGCTGCGGTTCGCCGCGGCCGGGCAGGCGGCGGCTGCGGCCGGGTGGAGATATGCCGTGGTCACCGGGTGGCGGGGTGAGGTGATGACGGGGATCGACACGTTGTCGGCCCGGCGCCGGAGCATGACGGACCGGCTCGGGCTGCAGGCCCGGCTGCTGGAGCTCGTCGAGTCTCACCCGCTGCGGTTCGGGGAGCTGGTGGATGGCACGGCGGTGCCGGCGGTGGCTCGTGCTCACGCCGTTCACCTGCTCTGGCACCGCCGCCTGGCGGTGGACCTGGCTCAGCCGCTGGGCGATGCGTCCTGGATCTACCAGGCGGGGCGGCCGTGACGGGCGGCGGGCAGCGTTCTCGCGCCGAGGACCTGGACGATCACGACCTGGAGCGGGCCCGGATCCGGATGGCGCACCTGCTCGAGGTCGAGACAGGCTTCCGCAGCGGCAGCCGGCACTGGGCCCTGCCTGGCGAGCCGCGGCCTGAGTACGACCCGGACCGCACCACGCTGACCGGGCGGCGGCTGGCGAAGGTGGCCGAGCTGCGGGCCCTGAGCCGGCAGGACGCCAGGGTCCTGGGGCTGGAGCGGATCAGCGAGCGGACCCTGGAGCGGATGGCCGCCCTGCGGGACAGGCACGGCCTGATGGGGCTGGCTGACGGGCGCTGGGCGCCCCCGTTGCGGGGGCACAAGTCGATCACGCCGGAGATCACCGAGGCGATCCACGCTGTCCACGCCGAATCGCTGCATCGCTCGAAGCTGAGCATGAAGACCAAGGAGACGATGATCCACCAGTACGTCCGGGAGAAGTTCGGTCCCGGGGTGGACGTCCCCCACTACACCACGCTGGCGAAGGTCTGGAAGGAGTGGTTCGGGCCGCAGGGAGCCCGGCAGCGTTACGCCAGGTCGGCCGCGGCGGTGGAGACCGGCAGGGCGAGGGTGGTGATCTCCCGCCCTGGCCAGGTGGTGGCCCTGGACACCACGCCGCTGCCGGTGAAGGTCCTCGACGACGTCTTCGGGACCCCGGTCTCGGCTGACCTCACGCTTGCCCTGGATGCCCATACGCATTCGCTGGTGGCGTTCCGGCTGACTCCGGGGTCGGACTCCTCGGTGGAGGTGGCGATGCTGCTGAGGGACGTGCTGCTGCCGCTGCCCATGCGGCCGGGCTGGGGCCCGGAGCTGGAGTGGCCCTATCCGGGAGTGCCCGCCGCGCTGGTCGCCGAGTTCGCCGGGCACCCGGTGGCGGGACGGCCGTTCTTCGCCCCGGAAACGGTAACCAGCGACCACGGCAGCGTCTACAAGAATCATCATCTGGTGCAGGTCGCCCGCACGCTCGGCGTCGACCTGCTGCCGGCCAGGATGATGCGCCCATCGGACAAGGCTGCCTGCGAGCGCGCGTTCGGCGGAATCCGGTCCCTGCTGCTGGAGCTCCTCCTTGGCTACAGCGGGGTCGATGTCGCCGACCGCGGCGCCGACCCCGAAGGGGACGCCGTCTGGACGCTGCGGGAAATGGAGCACCTGCTCGCGACCTGGATCGTGAAGATCTGGCAAAATCGCAAGCTCGACCAGTACGCCCCGGCCTGGGGTCCAGGCGGGCAGCACAGCCCCAACACGCTGTTCGCCGCGGCTGCGGCCCGGGACGGGATCTCCCTGGAGATCCCCGGGCCGAGTCTGTACTACGAGCTGCTTCCCGCGCACTTCGTGAAGATCGACGGGCGCCGCGGAGTGAAGGTCGGCGGACTCTGGTACGGCGGGAGCAGCCCCGAACTGGCGCCTTACCGGGGCACCCTGTCTTCGCGCAGCGGCAGGCACCGCGGCAAGTGGGTGGTCACCCGCGACCCGCGGGACTGCCGTGAGGTGTTCTTCGAGAACCCTGACGACGGCTGCTGGCACGCGCTGCGCTGGAACGGGCTGCCCCCGGGCGATGACGTCCTGGCCTTCTCCGACGCCCGGGTCCGGGAAGTGCTGCGGGAGGCCGCCCGCACGGGGCTGAAACCGCTCGATGACCGGGAACTGCTGCCGGTTCTGCTGGACCTGGTGGCCGCACGGACCCCGGTCGAGGCATGGCCGACCCAGATGAGCAAGGCACAGCGGGCCGAACGGGCACGGGAACTGGCGCGGGCACGGGCAGCCGCCGCCGACCGGCCGCTGGGCCCGCGCAGCCCATCGCAGCCGGTCCCGCCGGCGGTCGCCCTGCCGGAGCTGGCCTGGCAGAACCAGCGGGCGGTCAACGACGACCGGCGCCGGCGCCGCGAGGCCGCGGTTCCCGGACGTCCCAAGGCCCCGCCCCTGCTCGGCGACGCCTTGCGGGCCCGGAGCCTGTTCCTGCTGCCCGACGAGGACGAAGACGACCAGGCCGGCACGGGACGGGAGCCTTCGCGTGACGGCATCCGGTGAGAACGGCAGGGCCTCCTCTCCGGTGCTGCCGGGGCTGCTGCCGGTCCGCGAGACGCTGCAGGGCTGGGAGCAATGGCGGACCGCCCGCCGTGACTTCACGCCGGCCCCGCGGCTGGACCTGGCAGCCTGGCGGGCGCTGAGCCCGCGCAAGCGGATGCTGCACGACCTGCACCGCACAGCGACCCACGCCAACCTTCCGCTGCTGCAGACCCCGATGAGCCAGGCCGTCACCAGGCTCCTGCACGGGCGGCTGATGACCAACGCGCTCAAGCACAAGCCGACCACCAGGGCCGGCGTGATGATCACCGGAGGCGGCTACCAGGGCAAGACCGAGACGGCCTGCGAGATCGCCGCGGCGTTCGAGGACTCCTGGCTGGAACTGCACCGGCACCTCAACCCCCAGGCGATCCCCGGGACCCGGGACCTGCACGCCCCCGTCGCCTACGTCCAGACCCCGGTCACGGCCAAGCCGAAGAGCACCTGCAAGGCCATCCTGAACTTCTACGGCACCCCGCTGAATCCCCGCATGGACCTGCCTGACCTGATCCGCCAGGTCGCCTCATCCCTTCACGACAACGGGACAAAGGCCCTGCTGCTGGACGACATCACCAGGCTCCGCCTCCACAGGGCCGATGACCAGGACACCCTCGACCTGATCCGCGCGTTCATGAGCATGCACGTCACCCTCGTCCTCATCGGCGTCGACATCCCCGGCTCCGGCCTGCTCGCCGAAGGCCGGAGCGACCCGCGCACCGGGCAGTGGATCCTGCCGCCGTCCCGGCACGCCAAGGTCCACGGCCTGGAAGCGACCCAGACCGAGCGCCGGTTCGACCTGGTCGAGCTCGACCGGTTCCGTTACGACACCGACGAGCAGATCAACGCCTGGATCGAGCACCTCACTGGCGTCGAGGAACAGCTGAGGCTCATGAACGCGCCCGCGGGGATGCTCGCCGGGGGACGCATGCCCGAGTACCTCTACCAGCGCACCAACGGCGTCGTCGGCCTGCTGGAACGGCTGGTCGAAGACGGCTGCCACGAGGCCATCGACTCCGGCCGGGAGCGCCTGACCGAACAGCTCCTCGACGGCATCGCCATCTCCGTCGAGGGATCACCCGGCCGCGATCCCGGCGCCGGCGAGATCCCCGACATTCCCCGCCAGGCGGGCAACGGCGCCATCAAAACCGCCGGCAAGCGCAAACGCGGCCGCAACACCGTATTCGACGACCACGGCCCCGCCGCGGGATCAGGCGCATGAGCCCATGCGCCCGCTTCCCCGGAGCCTGGACCCGCTGCCAGAGGAATCCCTGCCCGGCTACCTGCTCCGGCTCTCCTGCCGGCTCGGCCTGCCTCCAGGCCAGGTTCTCCGGCACGCCGGCCTCACCACCGCCAGCCCGCGTTCCTACCTGTCGGCCCCGCGGGGACACCTCGTGCACCTGAACGAGGCGACGGCCGCCTCATTCGCGCACGCCACCCGGCTCACCGTCGCCGAGGTCACCGGGCTCTGCATGATCAGCATGTCCGACCGGTATCCATGGGCCACCCCCGTAGTCACCACTGATCAATGGGGTCCCCGGCCTGTCACCAGCCCCTGGCTGTTCACCTCCGCAAGCCGGTACTGCCCCCAGTGCCTGGCCGGAGACGGCAGTCCCGTCCAGCAGGAATACGGCGGCGCCTGGCGGAAGGCATGGAGGCTGCCGGTGGTCTTCGCCTGCCCCGTCCACCGCCGCCTGCTGGAACACCTGTGCCCCGCATGCGAGCAGCCCGCCCTGTCCGACGGGAACTCGGCCGGCCTGGTGCCCGGCCTCCGCGACAGCGGCCTGCATCCCGCCCAGTGCAGGGCAGGCCTGAGAACTGCTGCCAGCTCCCGCCGCGCGAGCCCCTGCGGAGCCCGCCTCGATACCCAGCAGCACGCCGGCAGCCGCAGCGACGAGCTTGACGACCTGCTGAACGTCCAGGAACGCCTCCTCCAGCTGCTCCGCCCCGGCCGGCCGGAAAAGGTCCTCAGCCTCGGACGTCCCGCCACCGGCCCCCAGTTCTTCGCTGACCTGCGGCTTGCCTGCAGCCTGATCAGCGCGGCATGGCCAGCGGCCCGGCACCTGATCCCAGCCCCGGACCTCGCCGACGTGCTCGACCGCCACCTCAGCAGCCTCCGCGGCAGGGGCCACCGCCACCGCGACACCCCGCCGCTGGACCCTCTCCCATGCGCGGCCCTCATCACCGCAGCCGTCCGGCTCCTCGGCAGCGACGACCAGCGCATACTCGCACAGCACCTGCCAGGCAGCGGAGACAGCTCAGCCGGGAAGACCCCGCAAGGCCGGTGGATCAGCAGCTACCGGGCCATCGAGCACCACTGCTCCGACGGCTTCCGGGAAGCGCTCCGCCCCCTCACACCATCCTTCCACCGCACCGAACGACGCCTGCACGGGCGGCGCGCCCCTTTGCCCAGCATCAACTTCAAGCCCGAGCACATCCCCGAACAGCTCCAGGACGACTGGTTCGACCTGCACTTCCGCCATCTCGGCGGAACCAGTCCCCACCTGATCCGCAGGGCCGCCGCAGTCCGGCTGGTCCAGATGGCAGCCGGAGGATCCCTCTCCGAAGCCGCCGCCTTCCTCGGCGTCGACCACCGCTACGCCAAGGCCTCCCTGTCATCAATCTTCGCCATCACGGCTACCCCGCAGGCCACGAGAACCCGCCTCGCGGAGTTCCGGATCGCCGTGCACGCACTCGCCCGGCAGCTCAACGACACCGGCAACCTCATCGACTACCTGCACCGCCGCATAACCCTCCGTGCCTGGTCCATCGACACCAGCACCTGGCAGGACGTCACCGGCCAGCTCCCCCCGACAAGAGGACCGTTCCGCCCCATCCTCGACGACTGCAAACGCGAATTCGCCTCCCAGGTCGTCTGGGCACGCGTCACCCAAGGCGAGCACCTCCTCGCCCCCCACCCCATCCAAGACCAGCAACCAGACCCGGACCCCGCCTGGAACGAGCGCCGCACCAACATGTGGAGCCAGCTCCACAGCACCCCGATCAAGCCCCACTACGCCGACCTCAAGACGATCCTTCACGCCCATGCCCGCACACTCGCTGCCACCATTGACCTGCAGCGATCACATGAGCCTGATCGCGCTAGTTGGCACTAGTAGGCCGCCGTGACCTGGGGGCCGGGTCCCGCGGATCAGGCTTGCTGGCACCAGCGGATCGCGCTACTTGCAACCGGGAGATGACTTCTCGCGCAATCTGCTACCGATTCCGCTGCCCGCAGTGCCTGGCTATCGTGTGACTGGCGGCGGGACGCGGCAGGAAGGGCGGATGCGTGAGATCAGCTGACGGTGAAGAACTCGGCTCGCTCCTCGACGAGCAGGCCGCCTACTACCGGGCCATCGCCACAGAGTATTACGACCATTACCTGGACCTCCCAGGCGGCGAGGAGCTGACCACGGCGCTGGAGGCCTTCCGCCCGGCCGGCAGCGTGCTTGAGCTCGCCTGCGGGCCCGGAGCATGGACCAGCCAGCTTCTCCGCCACGCGGCAGACATCACCGCCGTGGACGCATCCCCGGAAATGCTGGCCATCGCGGCGGCCCGGGCCGGCGGCCAGCGAGTGCGCCTCATCCAGGCCGACCTCTTCGCCTGGGAGCCTGACCGCCGCTACGACGTGGTCTTCTTCGGCTTCTGGCTCTCGCACGTCCCGCCTGGGCACTTCGAGCCCTTCTGGTCACTGGTGGCCGACTGCCTGAAGCCACAGGGCCGGGTGTTCTTCGCCGACGACGCATACCGCACCCCCGACGAGCTCGTGGAAGGGCCATCATCACCGGTCATCCGCCGACAGCTTCACGACGGCACCTCCTACCGGCTGGTGAAGGTGCCCCACCAGCCAGCGGGCCTTCAAGAGCAGCTCAGCCGAATCGGCTGGCACATCACGGTCACTCCCACTGCCGGACCGTTCTACTGGGGAGCGGGAAGCCGAAGCTGACCTCAGACCTCGCGCCGTCGCACCAATGCCGCAGGCCGCGGGGGACCGCCGGCTACCCAGGGAACGGCTGCCCCAGCACGGCGCTCACCTCAGTCAGCACACGGGAAGCGGCACGCATGATCATGGTGCCGACCATCGTGAGCAGGTTGCAACTATCGTGATACGGCTCATCACAACGCGATCAAAATGAGCACCGAACTCGCCGACTGGAGCACTCACCCGCCAACTGAAGCACTCAGTCACAGTACTTGATCACAGCTCCTTGACCCGATCCACGATGATATGAGACCCGGGCCAACTCCGATGAGAAGGGACAGCGGGCGCTTGACCCCCGCTCAGACTGGCCCCACTCGGGCCACTTGGCCCCCGGATTGGCCCCCACGCCTTGTTCGAGGCATTCGAATTCTCTCTCCAAACTGGTGGGCCGTACTGGATTTGAACCAGTGACCTTCTCCGTGTCAGGGAGCTTTGTCTGCCGCTCTTGCTTTCGTACTGCTGCATGTGGTTCCCACGCGTCCGCCAGGCGTGGCGGGCGTTGACGTAGCCGAGTCGGATGACATCGGCATCCCGGAAGCCGCGCCTGCAGGAGCCGCTGCAGAACCACAGGAGCAATATGGCTTTGCTGGTTGGATCGTCGGCTGAAGTCGCGATCTTGGGCGAGATGCCGCAGCGATCATTCGAACGTTAGCGCTGCTAACGAGTTGCCTGGGAGCCAAGTTGGGAGCCAATGTCACCAGCCGCCCGGCGACACCAGGCAACATTCAGCCAGAGTAATCGCAGGTGATCGCCATGTAGGGCGATTTCTGGCCCTGTCTGGCGACGACTCGGCCCTGCACAACATGCAGACGATCAGGTTCCTGCCGCAGGTGAAACAGCTGCGGAAGGCCAGGGAATCCCTGGACGTCCTCGTCCCGGCCGGCGAGCGACTCAGCATGCATACGGTCACGTCCGAGCTCGAAACGCTCGCATCCACGACGCTGACGCGGCGCCAGGTCGCGGGGCATGGCGTGCTGGGCCTGCCGCGGCAAGCCCTGGCCCTCCGTCGGCCCCTGGCTTATCAGCGGACCGTCGTCGCGCTCGACATCGAGCGTTCCACCAGCCGCCCCGATCCGGTCAAGGCCGAACTCCGCGCCACGATGTACATGCTGTTCGACGCGGCGCTACGCGCGGCGGACATCCACCGGCGTCACCGGGACCGGTTCGCCGACCGGGGCGACGGCCTGCTGGCTCTCATTCATCCGGACCACGCGCCCAGGGTGCTGCTGAGGCGGGTGATCCCCGCCTTCGGCCTCCTGCTGGCCGAGTACAACGCCGGCCGCCCGCCGCAACGCCAGCTACGTGTCCGTGTCGTCGTCCACGCCGGAACGGTGTTCTACGACGCCAACGGATGCTTCGGCGAGACGCTGGACGCTGCCTTCCGCCTGCTCGACGCCCCCAGCGTCAAGGGCGCGCTGCAAGCCGCGCAGGCTCCGCTTGTCCTCGTCGTCTCCGCCCGACTCGATGGTGCCGTTTATCCCGGAGAGATCGGTCGGGCCTTCCCTCCCGTCAGC
>Ga0070708_100004092_pt1 | contig 11461 bp, 12 predicted proteins | sample KBSK5503metaG_FD_65469 | JGI IMG/M metagenome (GOLD analysis project Ga0070708, IMG submission 65469) | Corn, switchgrass and miscanthus rhizosphere microbial communities from Kellogg Biological Station, Michigan, USA - KBS K5-50-3 metaG | ecosystem: Host-associated > Plants > Roots >...
TCTCACTCCTTCTTGGACTCCTTCTTCGATTCTGATTTCGTTTCGGCGGGCTTCTCCTTCTTCTCGCCGTTCTTCGACTCCGCTGCCTTGGACTCGGACTCGGTCTTGCCGGCCGATGGGGCCTTTTCCTCCTTCTTCGCGCGGGTATAATCGGTGATGTACCAGCCGCTCCCCTTGAATTGGATCGCGGGCGCCGAGAAAGCCTTCTTCAACCGCCCTCCGCAGTGCGGGCAGATCCTCAGCGGCTTCTCGTTTAATCGCTGAAGGACTTCGGTCTTGCGACGGCATTCCTGGCAGACGTATTCGTAAATGGGCATAGTGCGATTCTGGATTTTGGATTCTCGATATTAGATTGAGGACACGTTAACCCAGAATCTAAAATCTAGAATCTAGAATCCGAAATTGCTTCCTCCTTCCGTCTTGTACTGAATCTTCTTCGCTCCGGAAGCCGGACGCCGGACCTTGCGCACGAGACCGAGGCAGTAGAAGGCATAGAGGGCCCGGACGTTCTCGGCCAGGCCGCCCGGTCCTCGGGCGCAGAGCTGCTGGAGCGGGCTCCTGCCGTCCACGGCTTCATAAAGCCGTCGCTCCGCCTCGGAGAACAGGGGCGGCGGCGGACCGCCCGACTTCTCGAGAAGCGTGACCGCCGATCCGAGGCGCTTGACCAGCCTGCGGACGTTCTCCGCGTGCCGGATCCCGGCCACGAGCACCTCGAGGATCGGCAGCTCCACGCGGACGAAGTCCGCCGTCCGGCGCGCCCCGATCTCGAAACGGACGTCTCCCGCGTCCCAGTCGATCGTGTCGAACACGATCTCCCGGATCTGCCCGGCGATCGCGGTGTTCAAACGCTCCGGCGTCACGACGCCCATCTGCAAGAGGACCTGGCCCATCCGAAGCCCGTCCCGTGCCCGGCGCGCCTCGGCCTCGCGAGCCGTCTCGGCGTCGAGCGCGCCCTGCTTGATCAGGTAGGAGGCCAGGTCCAGGTCCTTCTCGTTGGACGCGGCGAAGACGACCAGCCCGTCCTCGACGAAGATCCTGCGTGTGCGCTTCTCCCGGGTGACGCTCACAACGCCTGGCACCTGGTAGCGGTGGATCGTCGCGAGGATCTCCGCCAGGGGCGTGACGGCGAGGTCGCCGCTGTATTCGAAGCTTCGGGGCATGGCGGGGTGCCTTCATCGTAGCGTGAACTCCGGCAATTGGACAGGCCGCCGTCCTACAATGCCACGCCGTGATCACCGTGGAAGAGGCCCTCGCGGTCCTTGCCCGCCAGGCGCCGCCGATGGCGGCCGAGCGAGTCCCTCTGCGGGAGGGCTTCGGGCGCACGCTCGCAGGCGACATCCGCTCCGACGTGGACTGGCCGCCTTTCGATACATCCGCGATGGATGGTTACGCCGTGAGGCTCTCCGACGTCCTCGAGCCAGGCGTTTTTCTCCCCGAGCGCCCGCGAACCGTCCTGGCTGGAGACTCGCCTCCGGAACCGATTCTTCCCGGGGAGGCGATCCGGGTCATGACCGGCGCCCCCCTTCCTGCAGGAGCCGATGCCGTCATCCCGGTCGAACGGGCGCGCCGGGACAACGGGCGTGTGCGTTTCGAAGCCGCGCCGGCGCCCGGCGCTCACCTGCGACGACGCGGAGAGAGCATCCGCTCGGGCACCATGCTCGTGCCGGCCGGCAAGTCCCTGACGCCGGGCGACCTGGCGCTCGCCGCGCTCGCGGGCGCCGATCCGCTCTCCGTCTTTTCCCGGCCGCGTGTCGCGATCGCCGCGACGGGCAACGAGCTCGTCTCGACAGGGGAGAATCCGCGTCCGGGCCAGATCCGTGACTCCAACGGACCGATGCTTCTTTCCCTCTGCCGGGCGCGCGGATGGCCGGCCCGCGAGCGGGCCCGGGTCGGGGACGAAGCGTCCGGGCTGGCTTCGCTCTTCGCCTCGGCGGGGAACGAGGAAGACGTGCTCCTCACCTCGGGAGGCGTCTCGGCGGGAGACCTGGACCTGGTGCCCGAGATCGCCCGCCGCGAGGGATTCGAGATTCTCTTTCACGGCGTCTCGGTTCGTCCGGGCAAGCCCATCGCCTTCGGACGCCGCGGCGAGACGCTCTGGTTCGGACTGCCCGGCAATCCCGTTTCGAGCTCCGTGTGTTTCCATCTGTTCGTGCGGTTCGCCCTCGATTGCCTCGAAGGGAATTCCAGACCGGGCGCCCCGCGCGTCTGCGCGGAGCTGGCGAGCGCCCTGCCGGAGGGAGGCGCCCGCGAAACCTATCGCGACGGGCGGCTCTCGAGAGCCGGCAGCGTGTTGCGCGTCGAGCCACTCGTCTCGGCCGGCAGTCACGACATCGCGACGCACGCTCGCGCCGACGCGCTCGTGCGCGTCCCGGCCCTGGAGAAGCCTCAGGCTGCCGGCGCCTCGGTCGAATGTCTCCTGCTTTGAAGGCCGCCTGGAAGCCGGCGCAGACCGAGCACCGCCGTATCCGCACGGCCGACGGTGTGAGGATCGCGTACACCTGGTGGCGTCGACCCTCTCGCGAGATCCTGCTGCTCGCTCCGGGATTCTGGCGCGTGCGGCTGGCCAGGGAGAACCTGTTCCTGGCCAGCCACTTCTTCCGGCGTGGTTACGACGTCGCGGTGATCGACTTTCGCGGACACGGCGACAGCGGCGGCGCCTACACGTTCGGCCCCTCTGAGCGAGAGGACTTTCTGGCGGTCGCCGAGGACCTGGCCGGTGAAGGCAAGGCCTATGCCCAATTCGCCGTGCTCGGTTTTTCGCTGGGAGGCTCCATCGCGGCGGACGCGCTCGCGCGGCGGCCCGACCTCCCCTGCCGCGCCCTGGCGATGGTCTCCCCGCCGGAGCACCTGCCCGCGTTGCGGCCGCGTCTCTGGAAGACGGGAGCCGCGCGGCAAGTGCGCCTGCGCCATGTGGTGCGCATGCCGCGGATCGCCGGGACCCGCCTGTTCCAGCCCAAGCCCCGGATCGCGCGAGCCCTGGCGCGACTGTCGATCCCCAAATTGATCGTCACCGCCGAGGGAGACTGGCTCGTGGATCCCTCGCATGGAAGAGCCCTTGCACAGGCCGCGGCCCCTCCGGTCGAGCATATTCACCTCGACCTGCCGGGCTCGCTTCATGCGGATGCGCTCGTGACGTGGGCGCCGCTGGCTCTGCTGCGGTCCCTGGATCGCTGGTTTGTCCAGAACGCGCCGCCTTGAGGCGGGTTTCGGGTTCCAAGTCGCCGAGCCCTGCTGGCGGGATTTCCCCGAGACTGGAAGCAGGAAACCTGAAACCGTCCTTAGGGGACGGACTCTTCGGAGAGCGCGTTCTAAGATTGAGGCGTGACGCGGCACGCGGTGGTGACGGGAATCGGCTGTCTCTCTCCGAACGGGAACGGCCGGGAGGCGTTCGCGCGCGCCTTGAAAGACGGTCGGAGTGGCGTCGGCCGGATCTCTCTCTTCGACCCCGAGGGGCTTCCCGCAACGATTGCCGGGGAGCTGAAGGACTTCGATCCCTCTGTGCACATCGCCGCCAAGGACGCGCGGCACGTTTCGCGCGCCGTGCCGATGGCGATTGCCGCTTCGGCGGAGGCGCTGGCCGACGCCGGAATCGAGCCGGACTCCCTGACTCTGGAAGAGCGGCGCGGCCTCGGCGTCGTCCTCGGGACGGGGGGCGGGCCGATCGAGTTCTCCGAACGCATGTATCACCTCTATTACACCAACCAGGTCAAGAAGGCCTCGGTCTATGCGATTCCTTCAGGCACGATCGGGACGCTCTCCTCCGAGATCTCCATGCAGTTCGGTCTGCGCGGGCCGTCGCACGTCATCTCGACGGGCTGCGCCTCTTCCAGCGATGCCCTCGGCTACGCCTTCCGCGCGATCAAGTTCGGGTCCGCCGACGCGTTCCTCTGCGGCGGCGTAGACGCGACGGTCGTGCGCGGGATCATGGAAGGTTTCGTCATGATGCGAATCGTCTCGACTGCCTGGGAGGAGGACCCGCCGCGGGCCTCCCGCCCCTTCTCGGCCGACCGGGATGGCTTCGTGCTCGGCGAAGGGGCATGGATGTTCGTGCTCGAGGAGCAGGAGCGCGCCCTTGCCCGCGGAGCGCGGATCTACGGCGAGATCCGAGGCTATGGCGCGACCTGCGACGCGCATCACCGCGTCCGGCTGGACGAATCAGGCGAGGAGCCCGCGCGCGCCATGTCGCTCGCCCTGGAAGAAGCCGGCCTTCCGGCGGAGGCCGTGGATTACGTGGCCTACCACGGGACCTCGACCGAGTTGAACGACCGGGTCGAGACACGCGCGGTCCGCCTCGCCTTTGGCCGACGTGCCGGACGCCTGCCCGGCTCCTCGATCAAGTCGATGATCGGCCACCCGCAGGGGGCGTGCGGCGCCGCGGGCGTGGCGGCAACGCTCCTGGGGATGCGCGGATCCTTTCTGCCTCCGACCGTCAACCTCGAGCGACCCGATCCCGCGTGCGATCTGGACTACATCGCCAACGAGGCGCGCGAGGACTCCTTCGAGCACGCCCTCTGCAACTGTATCGGATTCGGCTCGAAGAACAGCGCCCTGGTCGTGTCGCAGCGATGATTTCGATTCCGCCTTAGACCCTCGACCATGTCTTTTCTCGTTCCGCCCCGGCGGCCCTCCCGGGAGCTGCTCGACGACACGGATCTGCCGGCCGACGAGATGGTCCGATCGCTCGAAGATCTGGACTTCGTCAACAGGGTATGGGGGAACGGGCGCGTGCTGGCGCGCCGGCTCGTCTCGAGACTCAGTTCCGGCAGGGCCTCGCGCTTCACGATCCTTGACGTCGGCGCGGGAACGGCCGCCCTGGCCCGGGAGCTCGCTGCGAGAATCGGCCGAGCCGGGATCCAGGCTTCGGTCGTCGCGGTCGACCTGCAGTGGCGACACCTGGCGGCGGGACGCGCGCGCGACGGTCATGAGCCTCTCCCGTCGGCGGCGGCGGACGCGTTCGCGCTCCCGTTTCCGGACGGCTCGGCGGACTGGATCGTCTCGACCCTGTTTTTCCATCACTTCTCGCCGGCCCAGAACGCCCGGCTGCTCCGGGAGCTCTCCCGCGTCGCGCGCGAGGGTTTTGCGCTCCTCGACATCCGGCGCAGCGTTTTCCCGCTTCTGCTCGTCGCGCTCGCCGGCCGCCTCGCCTTCAAGAGCCGCGTCTCGGTCGAGGACGGCCTCGCTTCGGTGCGCCAGGCCTACACCCTCGAGGAGGCCCGGGCGATCGTTCGGGCGGTGCCGCGCGCGCGCGTCGACGCCGTCGTCCCCTTCCGCCTTCTGATCTCGGCATTCTCGGGCGACGTTTCGACGTCCGGTCCTCCAATTCTCGACTCCCAACTCTCGACTCTCGACGGCTCGGGATGACCGGGCTCTTCGACGTGATCGCGGTCGGCGGGGGGCCGGCCGGGTCGGCGGCGGCCACGGTGCTGGCGCAGGCAGGTCGGAGTGTCCTCGTGCTCGAAAAGGACCGCTTTCCGCGGGCGAAGGTCTGCGGCGAGTTCCTCTCGGCCGACGCGTCAGCTTCTCTGGAACGGCTCGGTCTGCGGGAATCGGTCGAACGGCTCGGTGCGGAGACGATCGTCCGTGGATCGATTCACCCGCCCGCCGGCGCGAGCGTCTCCTTTTGCCTGCCCGCGCCGGCTCTTGGGATCTCCCGTTTTCTCTTCGATGACCTTCTGGCGCGACGGGCGGCGCAGGCCGGCGCCGACGTGCGATTCGGCGCACGCGTCGTCTCGGTCGAGAAAGTGGCGCCGGGCCGATTTCGAGTCCGCGCCGTCCAGGCGCAGAACGAGATCGAGCTCGAGTCGGGCATCGTGGTCGGAGCCTGGGGGCGTTGGGATGCTCTGGACCGCTCGCTCGAGCGCGCATTCGTCAGAAGGCGCTCGCGCTTCTTCGGCTGGAGCCGCGACTATGGCGGGGAAACCCGCTCGCTCGCGGAGCAGGTCCGCCTGTACCTCTTCCCGGGGGGCTACTGCGGCCTATCGCGTGTCGAAGGAGGGACGGTCAACCTGGCCGGCATCGTGTCGGAGAGCGTGCTTCGCCGGGCCGGCACGAGCTGGGAGGCGGTCTGCCGGCACGCCAGGGAATCCAACGCTTCGCTCGACACGGAGCTCTCCGCGTTCGAGCCGGGCCCGGTTGGGTTCCTGGGCACGGGGCCGGTCTTCTTCACGGCCAAACCTTCGGTCGAAAACGGAATCCTCATGACCGGCGACGCGGCAGGAGTGATCGATCCCTTCTCCGGCGAAGGCCAGGCCTCCGCTCTCGCCTCCGGCATTCTCGCGGGAGAGACGATCGAAGACGGCCTATCGGCAGGCCTGTCGACCGACGAGATTGCCCGGGTCTACGCGCGGGTCTGGAAGCTCTCCTTCGAGCGCCGCTTCCGATCCAGCCGGCTCCTGCGGCTGCTGATGCTCCATCCGACTCTGGGCCGCCTGGCCGGCCGAGTGGCCGGCGAGCGCCTCGTCCGATTCGGCATCGCAGCGACCCGATCCTGATTCCCTGATCGCTCGATCACTCGATCGCCCGATTCTCTACAGTCCCCTCGCCCCCTCCGGCGTGAACAAGGCGTCGTCGAGCTTCGCCGGCCGGTAGTCCGTGTACTCCAGGCGCGTGACCGTGCGCCGGTCCCTGGACAACAGATCGCGGATCTCCATCTCGGAAACGACGGTCCGCCCCGCCTTGCGCGAGAATTTCGTGAAGGTCACTTCCTTCGCTTCCTTCCCCGCTGGGAGAAAGAAGAGCACTTTCGCCGGAAGGTGCTCGGCCTCATTCCACCAGAGGACGACGTGCGGATAGGGGGCGTTCGGTGCCTTCGCCGCGAGGTCCAGGACGCGACAGGTCTTCCCCGCGACAGTCTCCACGCCGGGCCGCAGTGTCGGCGTGAAATCCACGGCAAACCGGAGGCTCGCAACGTCGGCCATCGAAGCGCCCCCGAGGAGGCGCTGATTCGCGGTCACGGGAATGGGACGTGAGGCGCCCGGAATGATGAGCCACATGCGAGGACCGTCGGTCAGGACTTTTCGGCCGCTGTTGCCGCCGCTCTTGAAGACGATCACACCGCGGTCCCGCCCCTTGGTGTACACCTCAAAGTCCGTCGATCCCGTCACCTTGCCGTCCACGACCTGGCTCGCCCGAGCCGTGATGACCGCTTCGTCGAACGCGTTGCGGGCCGCGTCCGCCGTCTGGAGCCACTGCTGAACATCCGCCGCGCCGGCGGCCAGAGCCGCGGCGAGCACGAGGGACTTCATGAGAATCGCAACAGAGGCATACGAGTCTGTGTTCCCGCCGCCGCGCTCAGATGTGGGCCAAGGCCTCGACGATGGGCATGCGGGAGGCTTTCCTCGACGGTAAGTACGAGGCGATGAGCATCGTCGCGATCATCGTCAGCAGGCCGGCGGCGTAGGCGAACGGGTAGAGCTGAACGTGGATCGGCATTCCGTGCGTCGCGCCGGGCGGCGGCGGCAGGACGATGCCCGAAGCATTCAGGGCGACGCGCACCAGCAGGGCGAGGATCATCCCGGCCGCGCAGCCCGCGAGCGCGAGCGCGACCCCCTCCGCCAGGAACATCTTCAGGATGCCCGAGGGTCTGGTCCCCAGGGCTCTGAGGGTCCCGACCTCGCGCGTGCGTTCGGTCACGGCCATCGTCATCACGATCGCCGCGGACAAGATCACAATCACGACGAGGACCGCGCCCACGAATCCGAAGATGCCGATGTAGAGGAGCTTGACCTGACCGTAGAAGACGGCCAGCTCCCGCCAGTGCCGGATCGCGACCGGATAGCCGGCGGCGTTCAATTCTCGGCCGAGGCGCCGCGCCGTCTCCTCTTCGTCGGCACCCTTCTTCAGGAAGACCACGAGTTTCGAAACGGTTTCGGGACTCTGGAGCAGCCGCGAGGCGAGCGCGATGCCGCACGCCAGGTACCGATCGTTCAATTCCTTGATGCGCACGTCGGCGAGCCCGCGGACCACGGCGTCCACCGCGTTCAATGACCCGTCGGGCGTCGTGGCCATCAGGGTGATCGCGTCGCCGGGCTTGACGTCCAGCGCGGAGGCCAAGCCCGTGCCGAGCACGACGCCGTCTCCTCCGTCTCCCGAAAGATAGCTGCCCGCCACGACGAGCGCCCGCGCGCCGGTCGCCCGAGCCTCGGGCTCCGGATCCACGCCGATGCCGAGGTAAGGAACCGATTTCGCCCCGCTCGTCGCGAGTCCAACAAAGTCGATCCGCGGCAGCACGGAAGACACCGCTGGCTCCTGCGAGGCGATCGCCCGCGCGCGGGAGGCGTCGCGAAGCCCGAATTCGAGCGTCTTCTCCTCGGTCCGCGTCACCGACCGCCGGTCCACGACCTGAAGCTGGCCGACCGTCTGGATCGTCCCCTCCTTCAAGCCTTCGAAGGACTGAGCGATGAACCCCCCGGCAAGCGCGAAGGCGGCAAACCCGAAGGCCACGACCGTGCCCATGAGAACCGTCCGTCGCTTTTGCCGGACGAGGTTCCTCCAGGCGAGCGAGAAGGCACTCAAGCCGCGCCGTCCTTCTCGATCCTTCCGTCGTGAAGCCGGATCACCCGGCGCGCCCGGGCGACGACACGCGGGTCGTGCGTCGCGAAGAGGAACGCCACGCTCTTCTCCTCGTTGATCTTCCGCATGAGGTCCAGGATCTCCTCCGCCGTCTGAGAGTCGAGGTTCGCCGTCGGTTCGTCGGCGAAGACGATGGCCGGCCGGTTGGCCAGGGCGCGCGCGATGGCGACGCGCTGGCGCTGGCCGCCGGAGAGCAGGTCCGGCCGCACGCCGAGCTTCTCGCCGAGTCCAACCGCCGCGAGCAGGGCGCGCGCGCGGCTCCGGTGCTCGAGCTTGGGGGCTCCCGCGATGACCATCGGATAGGAGACGTTTTCCTCCGCCGACAGGACGGGGATCAGATTGAACGTCTGGAAAACGAAGCCGAAGCGGTCTCGCCGCAGGTCGGACCGCTCGTCCTCCGACAGCGACGCTCCGTCGCGTCCCTCGATCACGACCGTGCCGGCGTCCGGGCTGTCGAGCAGGCCGAGCAAATTCAAGAGCGTGGTCTTCCCCGACCCGCTCGGACCCTGAAGCGCTACGAACTCCCCCGGCCGGATCGCGACAGTGACATCCCGGACTGCAGGAACGGACGCTGCGCCGAGGCGGTAGGTCCTGTTGAGCCCGCTGGCCGCCACCAGAGGAGTCTCACGGCTTCCGCGTGCGCCTCCCTCCCCCACGCTCCTCCTTCTGGATCTGGCGGAAGCGTGTGGGAATCGAATGTGCTCGATTCGCCACCCGTTCCCGCTCAATCCCGGGAAACCCCGGTAAACACTCGCCATTCTGCCTCAGCCGAAGAACGTCCGACCGGGCAGAATGGGGCTCCCCGGGATAAGAACACGCACAGAACACGCACAGGCTCGCCGCTGGTAAACTCGGACGAAAACGGAGGCCCGAAATGACGCGCATGGCTGGTGTTCACGACCCCGAACGCCAGGCGAAGGAAGATCACGCCAGAAAGCTTCGCCCCGTAGAGCTAGAGGCCGCCGAGATCAGACTCCAACTTCTTCAATTACGGAACCGACAAGCCCAAGCTGAAGCCGAGGCCGGGCGAAAGGAAGAAGCCGCAAAACTGAGACTCGAAATGCTCCGGCGCCGCGCGTTTGAGCAGGAGCGAAAGTTGGCGGAACGCAGTCAGCGGCACGCCGCCCGAGCAAACGCCGCATGGGAAAGCCGAAAGGCTTGGATTCGCGACCGCGTGCTGTTGCTCATCCTAGGCACGGCAATCGCGCTGTTGTTTTTGTTTGGGCATCCGTGATCGCCGCCCGCTGCGCTCGCCGCCGAGAGCGATGGGGACGTTCCGGCTTGATAATCCACCTGATCGCCGTGCTGTCATGCGCGGCCCAGTCTGGATCAAGCCCACACCTGCCGGCGAGAGGGTCCGCGTGACCAACAACGCGGATGCCGTCCGTGGATGCAGGCTGTTGGGTCCGGTTATAGGCACGGGGTTCTACGGAAACGATGATGCGATCTCCATACTTCAGAATAAGACGGCAGAAATGGGTGGCGATCTGGTCTTCGTGGTCGTTCAGCCCAGCAGGGGCAGCGGAGCCCGAGGAGAGGCATATAGGTGTGAAGGAGTCTCGCAGACGATTACGCCAACACCACACCAATGAAGTTCCGGCCCAGAAGGCTACTTCTGCCTGGTATCACGGTAGTTGCCCTCTGCGCCTGTGCGACGACGACACCAGGTGTACGGATAACGGAGAATACCCAAGCTACGGCAGGCTGCATCTACCTCGGGACAGTGGCGGCGGTTAATTCTTGGGGGGAGTCGGACACCAAAGTGAAGCTGACCGCGGAGGTAGCCCGGCTCGGCGGAGACACGCTCTTCCTAAGCTCCCGCCCGTTTGGCCCTGGGATTTCGCACATGCACGGCGAGGCTTATCTGTGCGGGCCGCCCAAGTTCGGAGTTCCCGTTCGTCCAGCGGAGAACCCGACGCCACTCCCGGCATCACCTCAGCCGAGCCCAACTCCTCCCGCGTCATGAGTTGCCTTGCCATATTGAACAGGCGGAGAGGGTCGCACGGGCCGAAGCTTCGCTTTCAGCGAATGATGTTCTTGCTCTTGGCCGCGGCTGCCATCGCAAGGATGTTTCAGGCCCAGACCGCAAGGCAGGGTGATCCTAGTCAGATCAGGGACCGCACTGATTTCCATTCGCCGATGATCCTCGATACCGTCTTCGCGGCTGCTGACAGATCGCTCTGGGGAAGGGTTGGACATTGGTTCACCATTCCCGAGTACCACGAACTCGGGAGGTTCACTTGCGACGGCGTTTCGCTTCGCGCCAGCCCCAGGGATCGAAAGGGCAAGTGGGACTCGGGTCTCGAAATGACCGCGCGTCCGCTCGGAGACGACGAGGTAGAAGTCAAGATTAAGGCCACCGCCCACAATCCGCGAGGCAACCACGACAAATTTGTCAAGCTCCACTTCGACGTACTCAACGGCGAAGATGTTGTGAGGTCAGCCACCATGAAGCCGATCAAATGTCCGGACAGAGGAGACGAAGAGGAGGGAGAAGTCACGATCACGCTTCAGTCCAACACCCTTAAGGCTGACCCGATAACGAAGCTTCGGATCACGATGTTGACCGTGGACTATTGATCGGCGCTCCACCGCCGTAACAGGGCGCCGGCCGCAGTAGAGCATCAGCTTGCCAAGCTGAATGTCATCTCGATAACGGCTCGCCTATTCCTCGCGCGGCTGGAGTTCCGGCGGCAGCAAAAGCGACGGCGAGCGGCGGTCGACCTCGGTCCTGACCTTCGTCGGAGGCCGCGCGCCGGCGGGTTCGGCTTGTGGCTCAGCGGCGACGCAGTGGAGTGGAGCCAGTCCGCTGGAACCGCGAGTCCCTCGCCCGGTACACCTCCCCCATCCCGCCCGCGCCAAGCGGCGCGAGGATCTCGTAGGGGCCGAG
>Ga0070708_100004093_pt1 | contig 11459 bp, 9 predicted proteins | sample KBSK5503metaG_FD_65469 | JGI IMG/M metagenome (GOLD analysis project Ga0070708, IMG submission 65469) | Corn, switchgrass and miscanthus rhizosphere microbial communities from Kellogg Biological Station, Michigan, USA - KBS K5-50-3 metaG | ecosystem: Host-associated > Plants > Roots >...
GAGGACGAACCGCCGTGATCGTCGCCAGCTTCCCGTGAGAGCGGTGAAACGCGACGAGAGCCTTCAGGTCGACATCGGCCACCCCGTCCCCGTAGGTCGCCATGAAGGTCTCCCGGCCGATCCAGGGGGATAGCCGCCGCAGGCGCCCGCCTGTCTGCGTCGCGAGGCCCGTATCGACCAGGTGGACCGTCCAGTCCGGCGGAGACGCCGAGTGGATCTCGTTCTCTCCGCGGCCCAGCCGGACCGTCACGTCCGCGTTGCGCGCGTAGAAATTCAGGAAATAATCTTTGATGACGTCGCCCTTGTAGCCGAGCGCGACGAGGAACTCCGAGAACCCGTGGAAGGCGTAGATCTGCATGATGTGCCAGAGGATGGGATGCTCGCCGATCTCCAGCATCGGCTTGGGCCTGAGGGTTGTTTCTTCCGAGAGGCGGGTTCCGGCGCCGCCAGCCAGTATAATCGTCTTCATTCGTAGGATTGGATGCTCATCGGCGAATTGTAGCAATGTTCACGGGCACGTCCGCGCCGTGGCGCCCGCCTGAGCGCGCTTTGGATTCGCCCGCGTCTGCCCGAAAGGGAGTGCTCCACGGTCCCCGCGCGCTCCTCCGGTCCCTGCTGCGAATTCGCTTCCTCCGCTTTCTCCTCGTGGCCGGGCTCAACACGGTGTTCGGTTACGGCTTGTTCGCGGCTCTCATTCTGATCGGCCTTCGGTATCCGCTTGCGGCGGCGATCGCGACGGTGATCGGGATCCTGTTCAATTTCCAGACGACCGGACGCCTGGTCTTCGGGAGGCATGATCTTTCGCTCATCCTGCGATTCCTGGCGGTCTATGCCATCAGCTACGTGGTCGGGATCGCGTTGATCGGCTGGGCGGACCGCCGCGGCATTTCCGTGCTCCTCGCGGCGGCGGTCCTGGCGGTTCCGATGGGCTTTTTCTCATTCACGCTCCAGAGGTTGCTCGTGTTCCGGAGGATCCGTTGAAGCTCGTCAGCATCATCACTCCCTGCTTCAACGAAGAGGAGAATGTGCGGGAGCTCTGCGAGCAGGTTCGGGCGGTCTTCGACAAGCTGGGGCGGTATCGGTACGAGCACATCTTCATTGACAATGCCTCGACGGACAGGACAGTGGAGATACTCAGGCAGATCGCCGCCGGCGACCGCCGCGTCAAGGTCATCGTCAACCAGCGGAACTTCGGCCCCGTCCGATCGCCCCATCACGCGTTTCTCCAGGCTGCCGGCGACGCGGTCATCTCGTTGTCGGCGGACTTCCAGGACCCGCCCTCCCTGATCCCCGCATTCCTGGAACGCTGGGAGCAGGGGTTCAAGGTCGTCGTCGGCGTGAAGCGGACAAGCAAGGAATCCTGGACGATGTTCCTCGTCAGGACGTTCTACTATCGGCTCCTGCACAGGTTGAGCGACGTTACGCTCATCCAGCACGCGACCGGCTTCGGTCTTTTCGACAGGGTCTTCGTAGACATGGTGCGCGCGCTCGAGGACCCCTATCCGTACACCCGCGGTCTGATCGCCGAATTCGGCTTCGAGTGCGCCACGATTCCCTACGATCAGCCCGTGCGCAAACACGGGGTCACAAAGCACAACTTCTACACGCTCTACGACGTGGCCATGGTGGGGATCACGAGCCACTCCAGGCTGCCGTTGCGGATCGCAACGATTGCCGGATTCACGCTTTCGGCAATCAGCTTCCTCGTTGGGGTGCTCTATTTCGTCTACAAGCTCATCTTCTGGAACAACTTTCCCGTCGGCATTGCCCCGATGGTCATCGGCCTCTTCCTCTCCTTTTCCGTGCAGCTCTTTTTCATGGGTATTCTGGGGGAATACATCGCCGTGATCCACACGCGCCTCATGAACAGGCCGCTCGTCGTGGAAAAAGAGCGGATCAACTTCGACTCGGCCGGCTCGCCGAGCATTCAAAGAGAAACGATCCGGCCTTCGTAGCGGTAGTCCTCTTCGAGAACGCGTCGGATGGCGCTGCCGTAGACGAAGGTCGAAATGAAAACCGTCTGCCGCTCTCCGCGCAAAGTCTCGGGAGACCGGATCTCGACGCCGTTGAGCCGCTTGCCGTGATGGCTCGTGTTGCTGTCGACGAAACGCACGATGTTGAGCGAAGCCAGATTGCCGTCCGCGAGGAGTCGCGCCGTGAGGGACCCGACCCCCCACACCACGACGGGCTCCTGTGTTTCCGTCAGCCGCTCGACTCTCCGGGAGAGGGCATCGAGCTTCTCCCGCGATTGCGCCACGTAGGCCTTGAGGCCTGCCGGGTCGCTCACCTCCCCGGACCAGGGCCGGGGCGCGCCGTCATGGACCCAGAGCGAGGACAGCGCGGGGTAGGAAACATCGTTGAATCGAAGAAGCTCGGGCCTGATCTCCAGCGGGCGAAAACCGAAGCGGCCGAGCAGAGCGTCCAGCGATTTCGCGTTGAAGAAATTGATGTGCTCGATCGAGAACTCGAGGAAGGGCTCGCGCTGATCCGCTCCGAAGTTGTCCGCGTCCGGAACCTGGATGAAGGCGATGCCGCCGGGCCGGACGAGCCGGCGCAGTGACTCGAGCGCCTCGTCCAGGTCGGGCAGGTGCTCCAGCACGCTCGACAGGAGAACCACGTCGAAGGGTTCCGGAGGCCTAAAGGAGTAGAGCGATCCGATCGCAACGGGGACCCCGTACAGCTTCGCCGCCAGCTCCCGGGACACCGGAGAGGGATCCACACCGAGGATGTTCTCGTAGCCGGCGCGGCGAAAGAAAGAGAGCAGATCCCCTGTCGAGCAGCCCACGTCGAGAACGGACCGCTTCGTTGCGGTGGGGGAAGACAGCGAGACCAGGTGCCGATCGACCATTCGGAACGCGTCGCCGTGAATCTTCTCCAGGCTCGGATCGGCGTTGTGACTCCCCTCGTAGGCATATTTCCGATTCTGGGAGTAATAGCGCTCGTAGTCTTCCGGAGAGGGAATGTTGCGGGCACAGGCAAAGCCGCATCGCCGGCAGATCGAGACGTCGTATTGAAGACGATCGTCGCCGGGCAGGATGAATCGCTGCGTATGCAGGAGGTCGAACTCTCCTCCGGCGCAGACACTGCACCGGTTCCTGTCAGTCGGCATCGGGACCCGGCGTCTGCTCGACGAGATCCCAGCTCAGGGGAGTCCCGCGCTCGATGTCGACGCGAGCCCGGCGTCCGAGGATGTCGGTCAAATGGCGGGGGTGAAGTCCGTCTGCCGGGCGAATCGATCGGACGTTCTTCTCGTTGAAGGAGGCGCCGGCCCGCACCGCCTCGACAACGAACAGCGACCTTCGGAAGGCGCGGCTCTTCTCTTCGGCCTCGCCGCTGCTGTAACGGACCTCACCCAGGGACTCTTCGGCCGTCCGAATCGCTTCGACCATCTGACGAAACTCCTCCGGCTCCAGCGAAAACGCGCCGTCAGGCCCGCCGTCGGCCCGCGACAGGGTGAGGTGCTTTTCGACGATGGAGGCGCCGAGGGTCACCGCGGCCACCGCGACCGCGATCCCGAGGGTGTGATCCGACAAGCCCACCGGAGTTCCGAAGGCGTTCGCCAGATGCGGGATCGTTCGAAGATTCATCTCCGTGGCGGGAGCCGGGTAGGCGCTGACGCACTTGAGAAGCGCGAGCTCGCGCCCGCCGGCCTCGCGGATGGCTCCGACGGCTTCTTCGATCTCGGGCAGGGACGCCATGCCGGTGGACAACATCAACGGCTTGCCGGTCTGCGCCGCGCGGCGCAGAAGAGGGATGTCCACGCACTCGAAGGAGGCGATCTTAAGGACGGGAACGTCGAGCTTCTGGAGGAATGCGACCGCGTCCGCGTCGAAGGGTGCCGAGAACAGGTCGATTCCGATGTCTCGGGCGATCTGCTGAAGAGGCGCATGCCACTCCCAGGGAGTCTGAGCCTCCGCATAGAGCTCGTGGAGCCTTCGGCCGTGCCAGAGCGTTCCCTCAATCCGAAACCAGGGCTTGTCGGAGTCCAGGGTCATCGTGTCCGGGGTGTAGGTCTGAAGTTTTATGGCATCGGCCCCCGCTGTTTTTGCCGCTCGTACGATGGCTTCGGCGCGCCGGAAGTCGCCGAGATGGTTGGCTGACATTTCCGCGACGATGTACGCGGGATGACCCTGCCCGACGGGACGCCCGGCAATGCGAATGCTGTTCATGAGCCCATCCTCGAGGCTTGCCGGCAATTGAAGACAAATCGGATGCGGGGGCGACCACCCCGCGCGCCCGGCTCCTCGAGAAACCCGGCGCGCCGGAAAACCTTCCGAGAAGGGGCGTTCTCCGGCAGCGTCTCGGCCTCGAACGACTCGACGGCCAGGTCGCGAGACGCGAGTGGGCGTGACATTTCGAGCAGCTTGAGGCCGAGCCCCTGTCCGCGAAAATCCCGGTCGACGGCGAAGCTGATCCGCGCCATGGCCGCGTCGATCCGATCGTAGCGGACAACTCCCACGGGAATCGTTTTCCACTCGAGGATGTAGATGCGGCAGGCTTCCGAGGTCAGACGCGGGGCGAGCCAGCGCCGGTGATCGTCCCACGGGATCGCCTCGCTCTGGAATGACTGGGCGCGGGTGGACGCGTCGTTGGCCCACCCCCACAGCAGAAACGCGTCGCCGGCGTCCGCCGGTCGGAGCTCGGCCTCGGCTCTGCTGTCGAAGGCGAGCATAGCGTCCGCCACACGTCGGGCGCCGCGCCCGTCGACCATCGCCGGGCCAAGGTCGCGCATCCGCGCGAGAGCGCTCGCGTCGCTTCGGAATCGGTCGAAAGACGCCGCGAATTCCCCTTCTCGAAACGGCCCCGCGTCCGCCGCCGCGCCCATCCCGACGAGGCAGGAGAGGACTTGCTTCTGATTCTCCGCGACCGCGAACGCCAGAGTCGGGACTCCGAAGGCTGCCAGTTCCCATATGGAGGTGCCGCACGCGGCGATCGCCGTCTCCGAATTGGAGATGATCGCGGTCAATCTCTCGTCGCCGGCGTCGCTCTCGAGAGACCAGCCGGAGCCCAACCGCTTGATGGCCCGCTTCGCGTCGGCGCCCGCGTTTGCGAGAGGCCCGAGAACGGCGACACCGGCGCGCGGCGGATCGTCCGACGCCGCAAGCGAGGACAGGACCCGCCCGGTCAGACCGGCCGCATCGCTCCCGCCGAACATCACGAAGGTGCCGTGGCGGGCCTGTTGCGAAGGCCGGCCAGGCTGCCCCCGAAAGGACTTCCGGAGAAGCGCATAGCGCGGACCGCGCAGCACGGTCGTTCCCGGAGAGCAGTCGTACTCGATGCGGTCGGCGCACGCGTTCTGGTTGAGAAGAAGGTCGGCGCAAACCCGCGCGCGGCTTCCGGAGTCGTCGACGGACAGGACACGGCAACCCGCCGACCGCAGATCCTGCTCGTCGTCGGCGTCAAAATCGTAGCCGTCGAGGACTGCCCAGCCGCCCCGGCCGGCTTCCTCGTGCACCGTTGCCCGGTCGCGGTCCCGATCGGGGACGCCGTCGAGCCGGCGGACGGCCCCGCCTTCCTCCTCGATGCGCCTCTCCAGAGCCTTCGACAGGATGCGTCCGATGTAAAGGAAGGGCCCGCCGCGTTGATGCCACTCCTGGGCGAGGGCCAGCGTCCGCATGACGTGACCTGTGCCCCGGGCTTGGTCTGCGTCGGCGCGGATGACGAGCCGGTTCATCCGATTTCCGCCAGAGCTCCAACGACACGGCTGACGTCTTCCTCCGTCATTCTGGTGTGGAGTGGGAGCGTGACGATCCGTTCCGCCGCGTCCTCGGCGATCGGGCAGAGCCCCGGGCGCGTTCCGAGGTGTTCCCGGTAATACGGGTGCAGATAGGGAGGCCGGTAGTGGACGTTTCCCCCGATGCCGGCCTTCCGAAGCTTCGCGAGCACTTGCGCCCGAGAGAGGCCGAGGGCCTCGGTGTCGAGGCGGACGACGTAGAGGTGGTTCGCGTGCGCGCGGTCGGCGAGTCGCTTGAGCGCGCGCACGTGACGAATCCCGGCAAGCTCCTGATCGTACCGGGCGGCCAGCGCGCGCCGGCGGGCCAGAGTCTCGCCCATCCGCGCGAGCTGGCTCATCCCGAGGGCGGCCTGGAAGTCCGTGAGCCTGTAGTTGTACCCGAGCAGGACCATGTCGGAGAAAACAGTCCCGCTCTCGGACCGCTCGCGGTGGTCCGTCGTCATACCGTGATTGCGAAAGGCCCGGAGCCAGCGAGCCCGATCGGGATCGGCCGTTGTGACCATCCCTCCTTCCCCCGTCGTGATGGTCTTGACCGGATGGAAGCTGAACGTCGTCAGGTCGGCCAGAGAGCCGGCAGGCCGGCCGCGAAAGGACGCGCCCAGGGCCTGGCACGCGTCGGCGACGAGAGGCAAATCACGGGCGCGGGCGATGTCCCGCAGCGCGTCGTAGTCGCAGGGTTGTCCCGCGTAGTCGACGGCCACGATCGCGCGTGTTTGCGGGGTAGTCTTCCGCTCGACGTCGTCCGGCGAGACGAGGAGGGTGTCCGGGTCGAGGTCCGCGAAGACGGGCCGGGCGCCGAGATACAGTGCGGCGTTCGACGTGGCCGCAAACGTGATGGCGGGGACGATCACCTCGTCTCCGGGGCCGATGCCGAGAGCCGCGTACGCCGCGTGCAGGGCGGCGGTGCCGCTGCTGACCGCGACGGCATGAGGAACTCCGGCCACCTTCGCCACCGCTTCTTCAAAGGCCGGGACCGCGGGTCCCGTCGTCAGCCAGTCGGATCGGAGGGCGCGGACGACCGCCGCGATGTCGTCTTCCACGACATCCTGGCGGCCGTACGGGAGCCACTCAGCGGGAAGGGTCGCCACGATCGGGGTCCGGCGAATCGGTCCGCCGCCTGCGCGGGTGGCGGCCTCCGTGATCGGCTTCATGTTCTTCGATCATCAACAGCAGCTCGTCTCTCCCGAGCCAGTTGTCGTTATTGTCGCTGCAGTACTTGGCGCCGGGCGGCATTCGCGGCCCCTCCGACCACGGCCAGGCGTCGGGCCGGCGGAAAAAGATCACGGGCTCGATGACGAACATGTCCTCATACTCGTGGGTGTAGGGAGACTCGTTGCGCGAAACGAGGGTTTCGTGAAGTTTCTCCCCCGCGCGGATCCCGATGCTGTGGACCCGGCAGCCGGGCGCGACGATCTCGGCGAGGTCCTTCAACCGCATGCTCGGAAGTTTCGGCACGAAGACTTCGCCCCCGGCCATCTGCTCGATGGACCGGAGGACGAATCGCACTCCCTGTTCCAGCGTGATCCAGAAACGGGTCATCCGTTCGTCCGTCATCGTGATGGTGCCGGTCGAGCGCTGTTGGAGGAAGAGCGGAATGACGCTCCCGCGGCTCCCGACGACGTTGCCGTACCGCGTGCAGGCGAATTTCGTTCCGCGCGGATCGGCGTAGATGTTCCCCTGCGTGAAGAGCTTTTCGGCCACGAGCTTGGTCGCGCCATAGAGGTTGATCGGGTTGACGGCCTTGTCGGTCGAAAGCGCCATCACCTTCTTGACGCCGCAGTCGATCGCGGCGTTGATCACGTTTTCGGCCCCGTCGATGTTGGTCTTGACCGCCTCCATGGGGTTGTACTCCAGGGCGGGGACCTGCTTCAGGGCGGCGGCATGGACGACCACGTCGATCCCCGACATCGCGCGGTAGAGGCGATCCCGATCGCGCACGTCGCCGATGAAGTACCGGAGCCGCGGGTCCACCAGGCCGAGGTGCGTCCGCATCTCCTCCTGCTTCAGCTCGTCCCGGCTGTAGATTGCCAGACGCGAGACACCGTAATCGCGCAGCACGGTCTCGATGAATTTGCGCCCGAAGGACCCCGTGCCTCCGGTGATCAGGATCGCCTTCTGTTCGAGGAAGCTGGTCATCGGTCTCCGATCAATCTGCCCGAAGGTCCGAGGTTCGCGGCCGGGAGCGGGCGAAGTAATCGTCACGGACGACCGCATCCCTGTCAAGCGTCTCGGGCCGGCTCGCGTAGTGCTCGTAGAGCCGCCGGATTCCTTCCTCGCATGGCAGGAAACGGAAGTCCGGCAGGGCTTCGAGCAGTCTGCCGTTGTCTCCGGTGTACTGATGGTTGAGCCCTTCGTTCTCGAAGTGCACCCGCGGGCGGAACGAGGACACGGACGAGATGATCGCGAGGATCTGCCGAAGCGAGATCGACTCCGTGGGTGTCAGGTTCACGTCCGAAAGATCGGGATCCCGTTCGAGGAATCTCTCGACGACTCGGATCAGATCATCCACGTAAAGGTAATCGAAGACGACATCCTGACGAACAACGATATCCATTTTGAGGAGCGTCTTGACGATGCTGTTCGAAATGAATCGGAAGAGGTATCCCTCGTGCGGCCCATAGACGCCGAAGAGGCGGAGGTTCGTGATCCGGGCCCGACGCCGGGCGTCCTCGTTGCAGAGCAGTTTTGCCAGGCCGTAAGCGTCGGCGGGCACGCAGCGGCCGATCTCGTCCTCACGCACCTTGACGAGATCGCGCTGCTTGCCGTACTCGGCCCCCGACCCGAAATAGAAGAGCCGGCCGACGTCCCCGGCGTGGCGGGCAAGATTCCAATACCCCCGTAGCGTGCCCTCGAGCACGCCCGTGCCGCCCTGGACAGCCGCGTGAAGAACGGCGTCGAAGCGCCGTTCCCGGAAGACCCGGTCGACGGCGCCGGTGTCGGTCACGTCGAGCGCTTCGTGAGAAGGGGCGAAGACCTCATGCTTGTTCCGGAGCGTCTCGAGCAGATTCCGCCCTATGAAGCCGCTGCCTCCGGTCAGAAGGATTCTCAAACGGCCGCATCCTCGTCGTCGAACAGGTGCATGTTGCGCCAGATCTCTTCGCGGGGAAGGAACGGGTGCATGTCCTCGAGAGGCCTGGACTCCATGGTCCCATCTTCGCGGCGGACCGAGGTGACGCGGGGGTTGCGCCCCTGGGTGGGCGAAAGAAGGAGCTCGCACACTCCGGGCCCCCCTTCCTCCAGGAACCGCCGGATCGCGGGCAGCTCGGCGTTTGTCCGGATCCGCGTGAACGGCAGACCGTAGGCGCCCGCGAGCTTTTCGAAGTCGGGATTCCCGATGCCGGAAGCGCGGTCGGATCCTACGAAACGTCCTTCGAAATAGGCCGTCTGCGTCGTTCGGATCGACTCGTACCCGTCATTGTTGAAGACGAAGATCTTGATCGGCAAATCATTCTGGCGGACGGTCTGGAGCTCCTGAACGTTGAACTGGATGCTTCCATCGCCGGTCACGAGGATCGTCCTGGCCGGCCGGTTGGCCACGGCGGCGCCGACGGCGGCCGGCAGGTCCCAGCCCATCGCTCCGTAGTTCACGTTGAACAGGACTCTCTGGCCGCGCTTGACACGAAAGGCCTGGTAAATCGAGCAGGCATCCAGGGAATTGCCGGTCACGATGACGTCCTCGGCCGTCGCGCAATCGGAAAGAGAATCGACGAAGGCATAGCTGTTGACGAAGCCGGATTCCGCCCGGGCTTCTTCGGGAACCGGAGGGTAGCGCTCCTTCCAGTCGCGACAAGCTTCGAGCCAGCGGTCGCTTCCGGCCAGAGATCGGTTCCCGAGCTCGGCCACCAGGGCGTCGAGGAAGTCGCGCGCGTCCGCGCGGACGACGAGGTCCGCGGAAACATTGCCCTTTCTCAGCTCGCCTTCCTCGACGTTGACGAGGATTTTCTTCGCCCTGGGAGCGAAGGCGGCGGCATTGAAACCGATTGCCGAGATCGCCAGGCTTGCCCCGACCGTGAGAAGCAGATCGCAATTCTGAAGGGCGAAGTTCGAGGAGCGTCGTCCGACGGGACCGAACGCTCCCATGTGTTGAGGAAAATCCTCCGGCACCAGATCCATCCCGCCGAGCGGAAGCAGGATCGGCACGCGGCTCCTCTCGAGCAATCGAGCGAGGGCACGCTCCGCACCCGCGAGCCTCACGCCATTGCCAAAAATGAAAACCGGCCTCCTGGCCGCCAGGAGGGCCTCCGTCACGATCTTCACCGCCCCGACGAGGTCGGGAGACGCGGAATCCCGTGGTTCTCTTTCTGCGGGGGAAGGGGCGTCGAGACGACTCTCCTCGATCATCGCCGCCTGGACGTCGAGCGGGAACTCGATCCACACCGGCCCGGGTCGCCCCGTGACCGCCGCGGAGAAGGAGCGCTCGAGCTCTCGGCGGACCGAGAGCGGTTCTCGAATGGAGACAGCGTACTTGGTCACCTCGCGAGCCATGGGAAGGACGTTGACTTCCTGTGGCCCGAGCTGGCGGAGCCTGGCGTAGTCCGCGATGAGAGGGGTCCGGACCTGACCCGACAGGACGACGACGGGAATCGAATCGAACCAGGCGCCGGCGACTCCCGAAAGAGCGTTGGTGGCGCCGGGGCCGGTCGTCACGAGACAGACCGCGAGGGAGTTCTTCACGCGCGCGTACCCTTCCGCCGCGATCGCGCTCGCCTGCTCGTGGAAGTTGCAGATGTAGTTCAGGTCCGGATGCCGGCCGACGGAGTCGACCAGGTGCATGATGCCGCCACCCGAGACGAGGAATATGTCGCGGACTCCATGCTGAACCAGAGAGTCGACGACGTAGTCAGAGAGCTTGATCATCCGGCCGGGCGTTCTTTCGCCCGTTCGGGCGCGGAAGCTCTTGCTGGCATTGAGGAAGGGGGGTTTCGCGCTTTCGGAAGGTGGTGTTTGGAGCGACGGTTCTCCCGGAAACGTTCCAATGGCTGAGATGCACCGTGATGAAAAGGATATTACACCGTCCGGAACGCGGCTTTCCTTCGAGCACGTTCGGGCAGATGCGGGATGGCTGCCGGACGTGCGAAGAGGAGGTCCGAAGATGCACAGGTTCGAGTGCATGCCTGAGGCTCGTAAGAGGCTGTGTCCATGGCGCTTGGGGGATTCTGGCGAATCTTCTTGACAGCCGTCGGGGGCAAACCCTATATTGCGCATCCCCGCAAGGGTTCTTGGTTCTTTTCAGTCCCTCATTCGGTGGAGTGGTGTCCGCGGAGGCCACCTAAACCATTGACAGAAGTGGGGAAATGGCATAGGCTCAGAGTTTCCGTCTTCGGGCGGAAATCTGGTCTTGAGAGAACGCCGGTGGGACGGCGTCGTCCGCGGGGAGAGAACCCCGAGGATCCGGTTCCTTGAAAACTGAGTAGAGCGTGCCAGACGTCTTTTTCCTGGTTTTTTTGAAAAACCAGAGTTTTTCCTGTTTTAACGAAAGCAGGGTTTGACTCGTATCAAACGGCGTTCGCTTCGCAAGAAGCGGGCGTCGCGCGAACACATTTAAGTGGAGAGTTTGATCCTGGCTCAGAATGAACGCTGGCGGCGTGCTTAACACATGCAAGTCGAACGAGACTGTGGGGGCAACTCTGCAGTTTAGTGGCGGACGGGTGAGTAACACGTGGGTAACCTGCCCGGAAGTGGGGAATACCTCGGGGAAACTCGAGCTAATACCGCATGACATCTT
>Ga0070708_100004095_pt1 | contig 11453 bp, 11 predicted proteins | sample KBSK5503metaG_FD_65469 | JGI IMG/M metagenome (GOLD analysis project Ga0070708, IMG submission 65469) | Corn, switchgrass and miscanthus rhizosphere microbial communities from Kellogg Biological Station, Michigan, USA - KBS K5-50-3 metaG | ecosystem: Host-associated > Plants > Roots >...
TAAGCATGAGTCTCCACCGCACAAGGCCGTGGCATCCGCAAACGCTGCTGACCTTTCTTTGTAGCCGCGAGCGTGAGTCTCCACGGCGCAAGGCCGTGGCATCAGTTTGAGTTTTCACACAGTCTCTCGGGTAGCGAGTGGGTAGAAACTTTGCGATTGAGCGTGAATTATTCGGTTGGTGTCGTCACTCGATACAGTACCGCGAGCGAAGCGACCGGATGCCGGCACTCAACCACCGTTTTAAGAGTTCTTGCGATTATCGAGTGCCGTCATCCGGTCGCTTCGCTCGCGGTACTGTACCCAACGGGACAAGGCGACTGCGCTTAATAGCAAGGACGCAAAAGACCGCACTATAAAGCGTGTACATGAATGCCGTATAAGTGAGGGCGAGGTCGGCATGATGGTGGATGCGACAGTGGTGATGGTCGAAAACATTTATCGACACCTTGAGGAACACCGCGAAGTTTCTACCCACCCGCTTGACGCTCCTCGGTTCTGACGTTGAGTCGTATGTTGCGGAGCCGTTTGACTCCTATCGATGAAACATTCGCAGCGGCCGCAACACTCAATGTCAGAACCGCTGAGCGGTAGCGACCGGGTCAACGCGCGCAAGACTCGACTAAGGTTCACCTGCCTTCTGTGCCCAATTTGTATTCCCAGGGGCTGGTAAAAACCCATCGTTGAGTGCCATCCCAGATTGACCCGGTCGCTACCGCTCCTCGGTTCTGACATTGAGCACAGACGGGCCCTTGGCTGTAGCCTACTGCAGCACAAAGTTGTAAGTGATCACGCCTGACACTTTCACCGGCTGATCACCAAGAAATGTCGGGGAGAAGCGCGCCTGCAAAGCAGCCTTCTGTGCTTCTATTGTCAGAAACGGGTGTCCTGAAACTGCTTTTGCAGAAATGACCTTGCCGGTTTCATCGATCAAAACTTGAACACTGACCGTGCCCTGGATCCGGAGTTGTTTGGCTATTTGCGAATATGTTGGCTTGGGTAGAAAAATAGCCTGACTTGTGATGACACCCCTGCTAATTACCGGTAGCGGTCTCTTAACCTCCGTTGGTGGTGGCGGATCGACATCAACTACGACTTGGCTTGGCTGAACGGCCGTCCGACGACCGCCATTCCCTGGTTCACTGCCACCAGGCATAGGTGGATTCCAATCCCTTCCTGTGATTCGTACGGGACCGGCCGGGAGGGGCTGGTTTCGACTTGCCATAGCCGAAACGCTCACCGGCACAACCTCCGGGTGATTTACACTTAACATCGCAACCTGCCGCTCTGGAACCGTTGATCTGTTTCTATCGGAGGAGCGTGGGGGTTCGGTATGACTTGAGGTTGCGGGAGCTGTTGGAGTCAAGTCGACAGGGGGCAACATGGTGATTACCTCAAAAGTCTGATCTCCCAATCGGGCATCATAGGCGAAAATACTCACGACGCCGGCGATCACCAGCAGCAGAACATATGTGGCGGTGGTAAAGAGAACGAACGATCCCCGTCGCTTGAATTCCTTGCGGTGCGAACTTGATTCAATCAGGTTTGTAAACATCAAATTCCTCCCTTTGCCGGTGCCATGCGGGTCGCGGGAGCTAAGTACTGTTTATTAGACACCGGAACGCAATGACAAGTTCCTGTTTTGCGCTGAGGATCAGGTCTTAGTGCTTTGTGCTTAGTACTTTGTGCTTTGTACTTTGTCAGTAGTCAGTTGTCAGTAGTCAGTTGTCAGTTGTCAGTAGTCAGTTGCGATTCTGGTCGCTACAAGCTCTAACTACTCACAACGAACCACGGACAACTGACTACTGACTACTGACAAAGTACAAAGCACAAAGCACCAAGTACAAAGTACAAAGTACAAAGTACAAAGCACTAAGCGCCCCGGGCTTGAGCCTTGCTATCGCAGTTTGGAAATCCTAGGATTACCCTGCTCTCGCACCCCGCTGAGGAGTAAATACCGCATGGCCACCAAAGAGGCGTTTCAGGAGGAACTCAATCCATTTGAAATCGCCAAACAACAGTTCAATAGAGCAGCCGACTATCTCGAACTTGGCGAGTCGATGCGTCACGTCTTGCAGAATGCCAAGCGTCAGTTAATAGTTTCCATTCCGGTTAAGATGGATGGTGGTGATGTACAGGTGTTTGAAGGTTATCGCGTGCAACACAACATCGCGCGCGGTCCGGCAAAGGGTGGCATACGCTATCACCCAAACGTGACGCTGGATGAAGTGAAGGCGCTCGCTTCATGGATGACCTGGAAGTGTGCCACAGTCGGCATACCGTATGGCGGCGGTAAAGGTGGAGTAATCTGCGACCCAAAGAGTTTGTCGAAGAATGAGCTTGAACGACTGACCCGCCGCTATGCCTTCGAGATCGCTCCTATCATCGGTCCGGATCGCGATATTCCCGCGCCTGACGTTTACACCGACGAACAAACAATGGCCTGGATCATGGATACGATATCGATGGTGCGCGGTCATACGGAACTAGGAGTTGTGACCGGCAAGCCAATATCGCTTGGAGGCTCGCTCGGACGGAGCGAGGCGACCGCGCGCGGATGTCTTTACGCTCTTCGTGAGGCCTGCAGAGTAAAAGGGATAAATCTCAACGGAGCGCGTGTGGCAGTGCAAGGCTTTGGCAATGCTGGCGCCAATATTGCTCGACTCGTTGCCGAGGATGGAGCGCGCGTCGTCGCTGCGTGTGATTCGAAAGCCGGTATCTACGCGGAAAATGGAATCGACGTGCCAGCGGCACTGAAACACAAGGCAGCAACGAGTTCACTGGCGGGCTTGCCGGGAACCAGGGAGTTGTCACCGGCAGACATAGTTACGGTGGATTGCGACATTCTATTGCCCTCCGCTCTGGAGAATGCTATCACCCTGGCAAATGTCGGAAACGTGAAGGCGAAAATCATTGCAGAACTTGCTAATGGTCCAACAACGCCGGGAGCTGATCGCGTGCTCGAGGATAAAGGCGTCTTTCTCGTTCCCGATATTCTCGCCAACGCGGGCGGCGTGACCGTCAGTTATTACGAATGGGTCCAGGATCAATATTCCTTCTTTTGGTCTGAACGACAGATCAACGACACCCTCGAACAATCGATGAAATCAGCATTCAACGCAGTGCACGACACTGCCCAGCGCTACAACACAGAAATGAGGACCGGCGCTTACATTTTGGCGGTGGCCCGGGTTGCGGAAGCGACGAGCGTGCGCGGGATATTTCCTTAGGATTGAGCTTGGGTCTTTGGACTTGGAGCTTTGTACTTTGTCAGTAGTCAGTTGTCAGTTGTCGGTACCACTCCATGTCAGAACCGAGGAGCGGTAGCGACCGGGTCAATCTGCCGTTGCATTCAACGATCGTTTTCAAGAAGACCTTGTGCGCTCGCGTCGGTGAGTATGAGGGTGGAGCGTCACCACCTTACGACATGACGGCAGAATTGGAACGGGTCCCGATCACCGCATGTTGAGCCTGCCCCAGTTTGACCCGGTCGCTACCGCTCCTCGGTTCTGACATTGAGTGGTGCTGACAAAGTACAAATTCATGAAGATCACAGTTTACGAAAAACAACCTGCACTAAGTGTCGCGAGATGGATAGGTTTTTGCGAGAGAGTGGCGTCGACTTCACAAAGGTCAACTACTATCTCGAGCCCTTGAGCAAGAAGAAGCTCACGGAGTTGATTCGCAAGATGAAGATCAGTCCACGCAATCTGTTGCGCAAAAGCGAACCAATTTATCGTGAGCTGGGGTTGGCAAATGGTGAGTTTAGCGACGCTGAGCTCATCTCGTTAATGGTTGAGCATCCAGACTTGATCCTGCGACCCATCGTCGAGCGTGGCGATCGCGCGGTGGTCGGACGACCAACTGAGAACGTGAAAGAGCTGTTGTAGTGTCCATGAATATTCGACGACCTTCAACGTAGAATTCTACACACAACTGCAGCACAGGAAGCGGTAGCGACCTGGCCGCTTCACCAGACTCAACTAAATCAATTAGAACAGTAGGATCTTGCAGGATAGAGCAGGAGGAAAGATGGCCAAGAGCCGGAAAACGATTAGAACCTTTCTTCCCACTTATCAAACAGACCGTCGGCAATGGCGCAGAGACATTCTGGATATCGTTCTTAGCGCTGCACTCTCAGCTGGCGTTCAGTATGATCGGGACGACCATCTTGAGGTTGTTATCCTGCTCTACTTGAAGAAAGGAAAGCGTCTTCTGATTCATGATGTTGATAATCGCCTCAAGGACATCCTTGATGCACTACAGGGGAAATTACGCGGTTTGAAAACGTTTGCTAAGACTCCTCTCATCGGAAATGACAACCAGATCTATAGGGTTCTTATTGAGAAACAGCAGCCACCAAAACGTTACCCATTTGCCGGGGGAAGACTGCTAATCCGACCTTACCAACGACATCATTGGCCGTTGCAGCCAACCAAAGGCAATAAGTTCGTAAAACTTCGGAAGCCGCTGGCGTGAGGTTCACAATCTAAAACCGTTGGACGAGATCTGCGTTCAATGTAGTACTAGCGATTAAGGGTTAGCCAAGCAATTATTTCCCAGTTTGAACTCCTCCGGATCGGCCAGGTCGCTACCGCTTCCTGTTCTGTAGTTGAGCGTACAATTCTGCATTGAGGGCCGTTAGAACACCCTCCTGCATTCTAATCCGCTATACGCTGTATCTGCGGTCCATTTTACTGGCACCTCAACAAACTGTAGAGTTTGTCTGCAATATGAAAAAATCATCAGAAACAATCTTCGTCTGTCAGAGTTGCGGGCATCAGTCGGGCAAGTGGCTGGGTAAGTGTCCGGAATGCGGCGAATGGAATTCATTGGTAGAAGAGCGCGCGAGACAGACCAAGAAGGCGGGCGGCAGAAATGGGTTCAGGCTTCGCGACGTCACTGCAGTTGCCTATAGCGACATTGAATCGCAGGACGATGTCAGGATCTCATCCGGTGTAACTGAATTCGATCGGGTGCTGGGTGGTGGTATTGTGCCGGGCACTCTAGTGCTTATCGGCGGCGATCCGGGAATCGGCAAGAGTACTTTGTTGCTGCAGGTAGCTGATCGACTCAGCAGCAGTGGCACGGTGGTGCTTTATGTATCTGGAGAAGAATCTGAACGCCAGATCAAGTTGCGAGGCGAACGGTTGGGAGTCGAGGCAAAGGGCTTGTACCTGTTGCCGGAAACGAATCTCGAAAACATTTTTCACGAGATTGATCGGCTGAATCCGGGCGCGATTATTGTCGACTCCATTCAGACGGTTTTCTCCAGTTTGATGGATTCCGCGCCGGGCTCGGTTTCGCAGGTCAGGGAAGTAGCTCACCAATTTCTCCTGCTCGCGAAGAACCGCACTATTCCTGTTTTCCTGATCGGCCACATCACAAAAGAGGGATCGATTGCCGGACCGAAGGCGCTCGAACATATTGTCGATACGGTGCTCTATTTCGAAGGCGAACGTCATCATAATCATCGCATCGTGCGCGCAACTAAGAATCGCTTTGGGGCCGCAAACGAGGTCGGCGTTTTTGAAATGACGGGAACGGGCCTTGTGCCGGTGGCCAATCCTTCGCAAATGTTTCTGCAGGAGCGCCCTCAGAATGTGTCCGGCTCAATTGTCACTGCATGTATGGAGGGCACGCGTCCGGTGCTCGTGGAGATCCAGGCGCTAGTGTCGGGAACAAAATATGGAACGGGCCGGCGCATGACCCAGGGCGTGGACCAAAACCGAGTCTCGCTGCTGATCGCTATGCTGGAAAAACGCACTGGTCTGCAGTTGATTGGAGACGATGTGTTCGTAAACATTGCCGGCGGGTTGGAAGTTGATGAACCGGCCGCTGATCTCGGAGTTGTGGCAGCGATTGCGTCCAGTTTTAAGAACATGACCGTCGATCCGCACACAGCCGTGTTTGGCGAAGTAGGTTTGACGGGTGAAGTTCGCGGGGCTATGCAGCCGGCAGTGCGTGCCAGAGAAGCGCAGGCACTTGGCTTCAAGAAGATCCTGATGCCCGCGTCGAATGCTGCCGGCCTGGAGCGCCTACTGGGTCTGCGCGTAGTGGGTGTGCGTTCGGTGGAAGAGGCGATGGAAGAATTGTTCTAGAAGGAGTGATAGGAAGTTGCGGATACCGGTCTGGACTTTGTACTTAGTGCTTTGTACTTTGTCAGTTGTCACTCAACGTCAGAACCGAGGAGCGGTAGCGACCGGTCGATCTAGGATGTCACTCAAGCATCTTTTTCATCAAGACCTTGTACACCTGCCACTCCGGATAGTCCTAAACGCTTTCAAAGCGAATGCAACACGCAAAATGAGAGAGTCAGGTTGCTGGCAGAGCGGTAAGACGCCTTGGGTGAAGAAGGGAAGCAAGCGACGTCTTTGGAAGGAGAAGGATCTAATCGCGGCCATTGTATACGTTGAATCTGATCAGGGTGAGCCCCTTCCTTAAGGCATAGCTTTAGGAGCGGTCCCGATTACCGTATGTTGAGCCTTCCCCAGATTGACCGGGTCCAGTGACGAGAGAATTGACGACGACAAATCCGATTTCTTTGCGACTTGAATATTGTGCAACCAACCCGGTCGCTACCGCTAACCGGTTCTGACATTGAATGGCAGTGACCATTACCACGGACCACTGACAAAGCGCTAAGTGCAAAGCTCATTCTCTCTCATAAAACTTTACCACAAGCTCCTCGTCGAGCTTTCTTGAGCCGACATTTTTGAATCCATCCAGGTAATCCATAGGCATAAACGCATCGGCGCCTTCTACAGCTAGAGGAACTTCAGTGACAATCCATTTCTCGATGTAAGGCACGAACGTCTCGTAAATTCGGGCGCCGCCAATAATAAACAGGTCGCCTTCCAGATACTTGTTTAGCGCGAGCACGTGGCGCGCATCGCGCAAAGGAATGAATGAGTCATGCAGGTCAATCTCCGACTGGCGGCTCAAAACGATGTTCAGTCTATCTTTGAGCGGTTTGCCCAACGTCAGCCAGGTCCTATGGCCCATCACACACGCGTTCCCAGTGGTAGTCTCGCGGAAAAACTTCATGTCGGCAGAGTAATGCCAGGGCAGCCTCCCACCCTTTCCGATAGCGCCGTTCTTATCTACTGCAACTATTCCAATGATCATCTACACCGCCACTGGCGCCGCGATCTTGCCGTGCGATTTATAACCCATCAAGTTCACGTGTTCATAGTTGAAGGCCAGCAGACCATTCAGCCCGCGTAACCGAGCATTCTGATCGACGATCTTGAGTTCTGGTAAAGGCAGTGGCTCGCGCGACAACAGCTCATGCACTTGTTCCAGATGATTCTGGTAGATGTGATAGTCGCCAAGCGTGTAAATGAACTCACCCACACTTAGCTCACAAACGTGGGCCACCAGGTGCATCAGAAGAGCATAAGAGCTGATGTTGAATGGCACGCCGAGAAAGGCATCCGCCGACCTTTGGTAAAGCTGACAATGAAGGACGCTGCGGTTTTCAACTTTGAACTGAAAAAGCGTGTGGCACGGTGGCAGATCTACCTTGGCAGCCTGTTGCGGGTCCCAACCTGTCACGATTAGTCGTCTCGAATCTGGGTTCGTCTTAATGTTGTTGATGAGACTGGCAATCTGGTCTGTACCGTTTCTTGCCGGATAGGTACCGCCAAAAGAGCGCCAGAGATAACCATAGACCGGGCCCAGGTCGCCCGCTTCGCGTCCGAACCGTCGCGTGTGTTCTTCGTCGGACCATTCAGCCCAAATGTCCACACCCTTCGCACGCAGATTGGCTTCGTTCGTATCGCCGGAAAGAAACCAAAAGAGTTCTTCGGCAACCCAGCGAAAAGGAACTCTTTTTGTTGTAACGATAGGGAAGCCCTCGCGTAGATCGAATCGGGTTTGATAACCAAAATGCGAGATGGTGCCGACACCGGTCCTATCTTTGTGTTCTTTGCCATTCTTCAGAATTGATCGCAACAGATCGTGGTATTGTTTCATTTGTGTCGGTTAGACAGCATTCACAGGATTTACGAAAGGGAAAATAGAGACCTTGATGGCATTATTGCCACCATTGCATCTGTTTACAACCGCCAGTATAACTTTGCTTCCGGCGATAAAGTAAGCATGAAACAATACAACATCTGTTTTCTTGGTTTCGGGAATGTCGGTCGCGCGCTCGCCCGACTCTTAATTGCTAAATCCGCGGATTTGCGTGAGAGCTATGGCATTGGTTGGCGAGTTACCGGAGTTGCGACACGACGCATGGGTTGGCTGTCGTACGATAGTGGTGCTGATGTGCCGGCTTTGTTGGCCGGCAACGAAGTTGAGACATCGTCTGCCACCGGAATTGCTGATTGGTTGAAGAACTCGCGGCCGGACGTTCTCTTTGAAACTACGTCACTCAATCCTGAGACGGGCCAACCAGCAATCGACTATTTGCGAGCTTCTTTGCTGGCCGGCGCGCACGCCATAACCGCGAACAAGGGTCCCATCGTTTATGCCTATGACGAATTAAATGCCCTGGCTGCCGCAAACGGCCGGCGGTTTCTTTTTGAGTCGACAGTTTTGGACAGTGCTCCAGTTTTCTCACTCTTCCGCGAAACCCTGCCGGTTGCAAGGTTGCGCGGTTTCAGCGGAATCTTTAACTCAACCACGAACGTGATTCTGGAGACCATGGAGACCGGCCGCAGCTTCGAGGAAGGCGTGAAGGCAGCGCAGGATTTGGGAGTTACGGAAACCGATCCCAGTCATGATGTCGATGGCTGGGATGCGACGATGAAGGTCTGTGCAATTTCCAAGGTAATACTCAAGACTCCGCTGCTGCCGGGCGCTGTGCATCGCGAAGGTATTCGTGGTCTCAGTGCTGCACTCCTTCAGAGGGCGCGGGCGGAAGGTAAGCCATACAAACTGCTTGCCCGCAGTAGAGTTGACGAGGACGGCTCCTTAACAGCAGCCGTAAGACCAGAACAAATCAGCAGCTCCGAGCCTTTGGGTAGCGTGCGGGGGACGTCACTGGCCATTCATTTTGAACTCGACATGATACCCGGTCTTACTATCGTCTCTCACAGACCTAACTTGCAAAGCACGGCGTACGGTCTGCTGGCGGACTTTGTTAATGCCGTAAGAGACTGAGATTTTCAGCGAGTTCGTTTACTCCCTCAATAAGTCTTTCAACTTCATCCGCAGTTGTGTAGCAGGCGCACCCGGCGCGCAATAACCCTTCTGGCGCGAGTCCGAGACGCTCGACTACCGTTGCCGCGTAGAAATCCCCGTGCGAAAGAAAGAGACCTTTTCTTGAAAGCTGACGAGCTGCTTCCGTCGATTTACAGCCCTCGATGGTGAAAGAAACAGTCGCCGTTCGAGGTTGATCAGGTGGCGGACCGTAAAGCCGAACTGCGGGTATTGAACTAAGTCCATCCCATAGGCGTCTGACAAGGCCAGAGCTCCGCGCATGCAACTCGTCATAAACAGACGCCAGTCGCTCGCGGCGCGCTCCTCTGGGGCTCAATGACGCCACAAAATCAATAGCCGCAGCGGTGCCTACCATTCCTTCCTGGTTCTGCGTTCCAGTTTCGGCATTCTCCGGCGCGTAATCAGGCGCGGGCACAAGTCGTGGGAAGTTGATTCCTTCAAAGAGCGCTCTCTTAGCAAAGAGAACTCCGATGTGTGGCCCATAAAATTTATAAGCAGACATCGCGACAAAATCGCAGTCGAGTTTACGCACATCGATCAGCGCGTGCGGGACATAGTGAACTGCGTCGATAAATGCGAGGGCGCCGACGCTGTGTGCCAGTTTGATCGCCTGCTCGATGTCGTTGACTGTGCCCAGCGCGTTTGATGCTGCCCCGATTGCCACAAGTTTTGTCCGAGCGTTAATGGACTGTTCCAACGTCTCCCAATCAAGAGTTCCCGTGGCGGGGTCCATTCTCACAGTGCGCACGGTAACACCTCGTTCCACGGCGAGGCGTCGCCAGGGGTCGATATTGGCGTGATGATCCAACTCAGTAATGACGATCTCATCTTGAATGGAGTAGTTCAGGCCGAGTGCGCGGGCCAGGTGGAACGTCAATGTGGTCATGTTCGCGCCAAACGCTATCTCATGCGGCGAGGCGTTAAGAAACTCCGCGCAAACCGCACGTGCATTCTCAATGGCGGCGTCAGTTTCAGCGCTTGTAGGATAGGCCCAGTGCGTGTTCGCGTTGTGGTGGTAGAGGTAGTCGCTCATGCTCTCGACCACCGCGCGAGGCACTTGAGTTCCTCCTGGGCCATCAAAATAGGCGACGGGATAGCCACTATGAACACGCTCGAGAGCGGGAAAATGTTTCCTGATCTCGGCGACGGAAAAAACTGTTGTTTGCGGTTGCTGAGAGGTTGTCGACATTTTGATTAAGCAATCGGAGTCATGATTGCCAATCATAAACGTAGATGAGTCGAGAATGCCAATCCCATTATTGTGTGACCGGCTTAGGAGACAGTGTGAAAAATCAAACCGATGCCACGGCCTTGTGACGTGGAGCCTCACGTTCGTTGCTACAAAGAAACGTCAGGAGGATTTGCGGATGCCACGGCCTTGTGCTGTGGAGCCTCACGTTCGTTGCTACAAAGGCACGTCAGAAAGGATTTGCGGATGCCACGCTTTGCGGATGCCACGGCCTTGTGCCGTGGAGCCTCACGTTCGTTGCTACAAAGAAACGTCAGGAGGATTTGCGGATGCCACGGCCTTGTGCCGTGGAGCCTCACGTTCGTTGCTACAAAGAAACGTCAGGAGGATTTGCGGATGCGCAGCTTTCTTTGTAGCAGCGAGCGTGAGACTCCACGGCGCAAGGCCGTGGCATCTGGAAGAGAGAGAGAGAGTGTGTGTGTGCTTTTTGTAGCGGCGAGCATGAGACTCCACGGCGCGAGGCCGTGGCATCAGTTTTCAGCTGGCATACGACGTGCCGTGTGAAACCATCAGCAGGCTTGGGGCGGCATTGCGTACCCTGAGCGCGGCGTTTCGCTAAGGCACAATGTCCCAGCCCTTCCCCTTTGTTACCAATCCGTTGTCATGTGGGCCTGCAAAATACAATGAGCGAACGGAGAACTGATAACAGATTAGAAGTTTGCTCGATGCTGTTTGGGACGGCGCGCTGGGCGACCGGCACACACGCATTGCCGATTTGTCCGCAGGGGGGTGTTACATTGATTCAATTGCCGAAGTTTATGTAGGCGAGCCGGTGGGTCAACTGCTGTAAGCGATAGGTTGTATTGAAAGGATCCGAGGAATGTTAATCCAAGCATTGGTAATCGACGACGACGTGCAAGTACGACGGTTTGTGAGCGTCGCGCTGCGAGATGAAGGATGGGAGGTAAGCGAGGCGGAGTCCACGGAGCGGGCCTTCGAGATGCTGCGCGAGCAGGACTGGGCAGTAGTGTTCTGTGACGTGATGATGGGCGGGGCCAATGGTTTCAGCGTGTTGAAGCGATTCAAGGAAGAGTTG
>Ga0070708_100004096_pt1 | contig 11443 bp, 10 predicted proteins | sample KBSK5503metaG_FD_65469 | JGI IMG/M metagenome (GOLD analysis project Ga0070708, IMG submission 65469) | Corn, switchgrass and miscanthus rhizosphere microbial communities from Kellogg Biological Station, Michigan, USA - KBS K5-50-3 metaG | ecosystem: Host-associated > Plants > Roots >...
TCGGCGTCTCGCTCTTCCTCGAGAACGGAGGCCAGCTCGTCTTCGGGCCGGATCCGAAGTTCTTCCCGTCGCTCGCTCCCCACTTCGATTTCCTCGTCCTGGGCGTCCACCTGACCAGTGAGCAGCTGACGGTCATCGGCGTATCCTTCCTCCTGATGGTCCTCCTGCGCCTCTTCATCATGAAGACGCGCACCGGCAAGGCCATGCGCGCGGTCTCCTTCAACCTGGACACCGCCAAGCTCATGGGAATCTCGACGGACGGGATCATCGCGGTGACCTTCGCCCTCGGGTCGGCGCTGGCCGCGGCCGGCGGAGTGCTCATCGGGATGCAGATCCCCAAGATCGATCCGCTCATGGGGATCCTCTACGGCCTGAAGGCCTTTGTGGCCGCGGTCCTGGGAGGCATCGGCAACGTCCCGGGGGCGGTGATCGGCGGCATGTTGATCGGGACGTCCGAGGTCATGGTCGTGGGGTACCTCTCCTCCACCTACCGGGACGCGATCGCGTTCGGCATCCTGATCCTCGTCCTACTCTTGCGGCCGCAGGGGATCCTGGGGCGCGTGCAGAAGGAGAAGGTTTGAAGGGCCTTCTCGCCGCCGCTGCCGTCGTCGCGATTCTCTTCGCCGCCAACGCGGCCTTCACCGGCGCGTGGGGGAGCGCGCTGGCGATCTCCCCCTACGTGCTGCAGGTCATCTGCCTGGCCGGGATCAACATCATCCTGGCCGTCAGCCTGAACCTGATCAACGGTTTCACCGGCCAGTTCTCGATCGGCCACGCCGGCTTCATGGCGATCGGCGCCTACGCCTCGGCCTATGTGACGGCGACCTTCGGAGACCGCGTCCGTTCCGTCCTTTCCTTCCTGCCGGGAGAGGCTCAGAACGGCGCGCTTTTGCTTCTGGGCCTGACGGTCGGCGCCGTGCTGGCCGCCATCGCCGGATTCATCGTCGGCGTCCCGTCCCTGCGCCTGCGGGGAGACTATCTCGCGATCGTGACGCTCGGGTTCGGCGAGATCATCCGCGTCTTCATCTTGAACATCGACGCGGTGGGCGGCGCGCGGGGGTTCTCCGGCATCCCGAAGCTCTCCAACTTCTTCTGGATCTATCTCTTCGCCGCGCTGACGATCGTCGTCGTGTACCGGATCGTGCGCTCCTCCTTCGGGAGGACCCTCGTCGCGATTCGGGAAGACGAAATCGCCGCGGAGGCCATGGGCGTGGACACGACGAGGAGCAAGGTCATCTCCTTCGTCGTCTCCTCCGCGATGGCCGGCATCGGGGGAGGGCTGTTCGGCCACTACCTCATGTATCTCCACACGAATTCCTTCACCTTCATCAAGTCGATCGAGATCATCATCATGATCGTCATCGGCGGGCTCGGATCGATCACCGGATCCGTGGTCGGGGCGGTGCTCTACATCTCCCTGACCGAGGGATTGCGGGAGTTCGCGCAATACCGGATGGTCGCCTTCTCGCTCCTCTTGATCGTCATCATGATCGTGCGGCCGCAGGGGATCCTGGGCCGCCGGGAGTTCGCTTCCTTCCTGACCCGGCGCCGGCGGCTGCCGACGACGCCCGCGGCCCCGTTGGGCTGAGGAGGCTTCGAAGAATGGCCCTGCTCGAGCTTTCCGGCGTCACGATGCGGTTCGGCGGGCTCGTCGCGGTCAACGATCTCCACCTGACGCTGGACGCCGGGCACCTCTACGGGTTGATCGGCCCCAACGGGGCGGGCAAGACGACGGTCTTCAATGTCATCACGGGCGTTTACACGCCGACCTCGGGCGGAGTCCGGTTTGACGGCGACGAGATCAGCGGCGAGAGGACGGTCCGGATCACGCGGCGGGGGATCGCTCGGACTTTTCAGAATATCCGACTCTTCGGAGACATGACGGTGCTCGACAACGTCAAGGTCGCCTTCCATTGCCGTCAGCAGGCCGACCTGGCGGCGGCCGTCTTCCGCGCGCCGAAGCATTCCTCCGAAGAGGCACGGGTAGACCGGGAGAGCCGAGAGCTCTTGAAGATCTTCCGCCTCGAAGGATTCGCGGGCGAAAAGGCCAGGAACCTGCCCTACGGTAGCCAGAGGCGCCTCGAGATCGCCCGGGCCATGGCGACCTCGCCCAGGCTCCTGCTCTTGGACGAGCCCGCCGCCGGGATGAACCCCCACGAGGCGCAGGAGCTCATGGACCTGATCCGCTGGGTGCGCGACCGCTTCGGCATGGCGATCCTCTTAGTCGAGCACAACATGAAGGTCGTCATGGGCATCTGCGAGACCGTCCACGCCCTGGACTACGGCTCGACCGTCGCGGTGGGGAAGCCGGCGGAGATCCAATCGAACCCCAAGGTCATCGAAGCCTACCTGGGAGGCGCGTGAGCGGCACGCCGGGCGGCGCCGGGCCCATCCTGGAGGTTCGCGACCTGCGCGTGTCCTACGGCGCGATCGAGGCGTTGAAGGGGATCTCGCTCCACCTCTCGGCCGGGGAGATCGTCACTCTCATCGGAGCCAACGGCGCCGGGAAATCCACGACACTGCGGGCGATCATGGGCCTGGTTCCAGCCCGGCGCGGCGAGGTCCGCTTCCGGGGCCAGTCCACCCGCTCCCTGCCGACCTTCCGTCTGGTCCGACAGGGACTGATTCTCGTGCCGGAAGGGAGAGCGATCTTCGCCAACCTGACTGTGCGGGAAAACCTGGAGATGGGCGCCTACGCGCGCCGCGACGGCGAGACCGCGAAGGACTTCGAGAAGGTCTACGGGATCTTTCCGAAATTGAAGGAGCGCGAGAAGCAGACCGGCGGCACGCTTTCGGGCGGCGAGCAGCAGATGCTCGCCCTCGGCCGGGCCCTGATGTCGCGCCCGAGGGTCCTGCTCTTAGACGAGCCCTCCCTGGGCCTCGCTCCGATCCTCGTCCACACGATCTTCGAGGCGATCGAGGAGATCCACCATCAGGGGACTCCCGTCCTCTTAGTCGAGCAGAACGCCAACGCGGCCCTGAAACACTCGAGCCGCGCCTACGTCCTCGAAACGGGCACCGTCGCCCTGGAGGGCACCTCCGCAGAGGTCGCCGCCAACCCGAAGGTCAAGGAGGCCTACCTGGGAGAATAGTTATCAGTTCCCAGATGTCAGTTCTGAGTTCAGATCCATCGCTCTTCTCGAGGAAGAAAAACTGAAAACTGAAAACTGACAACTATCTTTTTTCGATCGGGACGTAGGGCTGGGGATACGGCGGTCCGGTGTATTCGGCGCGCGGGCGGATCAGGCGGTTGTTGGCGTACTGCTCGAGGACGTGCGCGGTCCATCCGGAGATCCGGGAGACGGCGAAGATCGGCGTGAAGAGGTCGGGAGGCAGTCCCAGCACGTAGTAGAGCGACGCCGAGTAGAAATCGACGTTGGCGTTCAACCCCTTCTCCTCGTTGATGAGCTTCTCGATCCTGCGGGACATGTCGTACCACTTCGTCTCGCCGGAGGACTCGGCCACCTCCCGGGACATCGCGCGCAGGTGCGTGGCGCGCGGATCCTCGGTCGTGTAGACGCGGTGGCCGAACCCCATGATCTTCTCCTTGCGCGCGAGGCGAGCGCGGATCTCGTCGTCCACGCGATCGAGCGAGCCGATCGCCGAGAGCATCCGCAGCACCGCTTCGTTGGCTCCGCCGTGGAGCGGGCCCTTCAGGGTCCCGATCGCGGATGTGATCGCGGAGTGCATGTCCGAAAGGGTGGCCGCCGTCACCCGCGCGGCGAAGGTCGAGGCGTTGAATTCGTGGTCCGCGTGAAGGACCAGGGCGATGTCGAGGGCCCGGACGGCCGCAGAGCGGGCCGTCTCGCCGTTCAACATCCTCAGGAAGTCGTCGGCGTGCGCGCGACCGGGATCGGGAGGGACGACGGGTTTCTTCTGCCGAAGCCGATGGTAGGCGGCGACGAGCGTGCCCAATTGAGCGGTCAGGCGCACCGCCTTGCGGCGGTTGGCCGCCTCCGACATGTCGCCCGCGTCCGGGTCGGAATCGGCGAGCGCGGAGACCGATGTCCGCAGGGCATCCATGGGCTTCGCGGTGCGGGCCAGAGTGGCCAGAAGGCTCAAGAATTCCCGGGGGACCGACCGCTCACGCCCGATCGCCGCCCGCGTGACTTCGAGCTCCTCGCGCCGGGGAAGCTTGCCGGCCCACAGGAGGAAGCAGACCTCTTCGAATGTGGAGTTTGCCGCGAGCTCGTGGATGTCGATTCCGCGATAGGAGAGGATGCCCCGCGCGCCGTCGATGTAGCAGATCGAGGAGTCCGCCGCGACGACGTCTTCGAGGCCCCGGACCTCGACCAACGACTTGCCCCTAACCTTCGACGGCCAGCGGGATCGCGGGATCGAGCCCCGGGAACCGCGAGAGCCAGGCCCTGCGCTCCTCGCGAAGCCGGCCGACGAGTTCCCGGTACTTCTCCGGCGAGTAGTAGCTCCTCGGGGTGTACTTCGCCAGCTCGAGCCCCGGGACCCCGACGGGCACCTCGTAATTCCAATCGGGATCCTTCTCCCAGACGATCCCCTCTTTGGCGATCTGCTTCATGATCTCCGTCGAGACCCTGATCGAGACCTTTTCGCCGGGGAATCCGTCCACGGCGCCGACCGAGCCGGTGTTCAGGATGTAGGCCTGCATGTCCGGGTTGTCGCGAAGGATCGCCAGCAGACGGTTGCCTTCCTCGGACTCCGGGCCCACGATGAAGGGGTTCGTGCCGACCTCCCGCTTGGCCTGTCCGGCGCGGGTCGGATCTCCAGCCGACGTCTCGATGGACTCGCCGAGCATGAAGTAGGCGGCCGCTTGTTCCGGCGTCAGGCGCGCGCAGACGGGCACCACATCGTTCCTTCTCGTGATGAACACGATCTTGTTGGCCCTGGGCAGATCGATGCCCTCTCCCGTCCCCTTGATGAATCGGCGCAGCACGACGCCGCGGCCGTTCGAGGTGATCGAGGTGTCCAGGAAGTCCACCCGCCCGCCTTCGTCGACCTTGATGTTCTCGTAGGCCGCCGTCGGGTGCGTCGCCCCCCCCCAGAGCACGGTCTGGGACGGCTCGAGCCCCTCGGTCTTGATGTAGAAGCCGTCCTCGGTGCCGTAGGCGCTGCCCTCGCCCGTCAAGAGAACGACATCGTCCTGTTTGATGATGGCGCGCTCGGGCTCCTCGAGTCCGTGATCGTGGAGCGTGAGAGTGGTCTTGCCCGTTCCCGAAAGGCCGAAGAGGAGGAACCCGACATCGCGAAGCCGGTCGTCCGGACCGAAGACCCTGAGGATCTTGGATCCCGCGTGGAGGCCGAGCCCCCCGCGCCGTTTGATCCAATACATGGCCTGGCGCAGCATGGACTTCTTGGCTTCCCCCGGGTAATCGCTGCCGAGGATGTAGGTGTAGCCCTGCGCCACGTCGCAGAAGATCAACCGGTCGGGCCACTCGGGGACATACACAGACACGAAATCCGGCTCGAAGGAGGAGTCGGAGGGGAAGAGCATGTTGTGCCACATGAAGGCGATGCGGGCGTACTCGCGCGGCACGAAGAGCCGGCAGCGCAGAGTCGCCTCCGGCGCGTCCCCCATCCGGCGGTCGACCTGGATCAAGTCCATACCTGCCAGCTTCTCCTGGACCCGGCGGACGGTTTCCTGCGCTGCCTCCGGGTCCATCGGCTGCTGCATCACGCCGACTTCCACGCCGTCAGTGACGATGTAGGTGTCCTTCGCGGAGCGGTTCTTGACGCGCGTCGAGTAGACGGGGGAGCCGTACTCCGTGGTCCGCTCGCCGGCACGGGCGAGCTCGCGAAGTCGCTCGCCGGTAAGGTCCTTCAGGATCGTTCTCGCCCGGACCGTCCGCGGGGAGAAAACTTCGACCGTGCTCATCGGGCCCCTCCCATTTCGAGGCAAAGAATAAGTTACATCACCGGTCGGCCGGCAGGATCTCCTCCCGGAAACAGAATTGCACAGGAAACTGTGCACTCCGGCAGATTTTTCGTATATTTCTCGTGAAAAAGCATTGAATTCCTGACAAATGACAGTAGAATTCTGCCGAAAATGCAGAAAAAGGAGAGCAGAATGGCAAAGGCGAAGATTCTCAAGTTCGACGCCTCTGGACCGGGTCTGTCCAAGCCGGAGATCCTGAAGGTCTGTGCAGCCGAAAATGTGCGGTTCCTGAGGCTGCAGTTCACGGACATCCTCGGCGTCATCAAGAATGTCGAGATTCCCCGCTCCCAGTTCGAGAAGGCCCTGGACGGCGAGATCCAGTTCGACGGCTCCTCGATCGAGGGCTTCACGCGCATCGAGGAATCCGACATGAATCTCGTCCCCGACCTGAACTCCTTTGCCATTTATCCGTGGGCCCACAACGGAGGGGAAAAGGTCGGCCGGTTGATCTGCGACGTCTACAACCCCGACGGCAGCCCGTTTCCGGGGTGTCCCCGAATGACCCTCAAGAAACAGATGGACAGAGCGTCGGCTCTGGGTTACGTCCTCGTGACGGGGCCGGAGGCGGAGTTCTTCCTCTTTCGCCGGGACGCCAACGGCGACCCGATCGTGGACACGCACGACCAGGGGGCGTACTTCGACCTGACGCCCGTCGACCGCGGGGAGGAGGCGCGCCGCGACATCGTGCTCGCGCTCGAGCAGATGGGGTTCGAGGTCGAGGCCGCCCACCACGAGGTCGCTCCGGGACAGCACGAGATCGATTTCAAGTACGCGGACGCCGTGACGACCGCAGACCGCGTCTCGACGTTCCGGTTTGTCGTCAAGAAGGTCGCGATGGACCACGGTCTGCACGCGACCTTCATGCCGAAGCCCATCTTCGGCGTCAACGGCTCCGGGATGCACACGCACCAGTCCTTCCTGGACACCAAAGGGAACAACGTCTTCTACGATCCGAAGGCGAAGTACCAGCTCTCGAAGACGGCTCTCCACTACACCGGAGGCATCCTGCGGCACGCCCGCGCCTTCGTAGCGGTGACGAACCCGCTCGTCAACTCCTACAAGCGGCTCGTCCCCGGATACGAAGCCCCGGTCAACGTGGCCTGGTCCATGCGCAACCGCTCGCCTCTCGTGCGCGTCCCCGCGCGACGCGGCATGGGGACCCGCATCGAGGTCCGCATGCCCGACCCCTCCTGCAACCCATACCTCGCCTTCGGCGTGATGCTCGCTTCGGGACTGGACGGCGTGAAGAACCGGATGGACCCGGGCGAGCCCGTGGACCGCAACGTCTTCAAGATGAGCGAGCGTGAGAAGAGGCGGCTCCGGATCGACCAGCTGCCGGCCAACCTCTCCGATGCCCTCGACAATCTCGAGCGGGACGAAGTCGTCACCGAGGCGCTCGGGGATCACATCCTGGCCCACTTCCTGGAGGCCAAACGAGCCGAGTGGGCCGAGTACATCTCGATGGTCCAGCCCTGGGAGGTAGAGCGGTATCTGGAAACCTACTGACCGATCAGGCCGGAGGTCCCTTGTTTATTAGGCCAGAGTGATCTCTGGCCTTATTTTTTATGGAAACGCTCGGGTTCCGGGGACGGATGAAGTCCGGGAAGCCACTCCTGCTCGATGCCGCCATGGGAACGGAGCTCGAGCGGCGCGGGGCTCGGACTGGCCTGCCGCTCTGGAGCGCGCGCGCTTTGGTCGAGTGCCCCGAGCTCGTGCTCGCCATCCACCGCGATGAGATCCTGGCCGGCGCGGAGATTCTGACCGCAAACACCTTCCGCACGCATCGCCGAACGCTCGCGAAGGAGGGCCTCGAGGACCGCTCGGCGGAACTGACCCGAACAGCCGTCCTGCTCGCCCGGGAAGCAACTCGGAATGCGGCCCGGCCCGTCTTCGTGGCCGGCTCCCTTTCGCCGCTGGAAGACTGCTACCGGCCGGACTTGACGCCGCCGGGAGAGGCGCTCGAGCGGGAGCACGCGATGCAAGCCGAAGCCCTCGCGTCGGCCGGAGTGGATCTCATCCTGGTCGAGACCCAGAACACCGTGCGGGAGCTGTCCGCGGCCACCCGCTGGGCGAAGGAGACCGGCCTGCCCGTGATCGCTTCGATGGTCACCGACGGCCGGGGGCATCTGCTCTCCGGAGAGCCGATCGAAGAGGCCGTCCGGTCTCTGGCGTCCCTGCATTTGGACGCGCTCTCGATCAACTGCGTCCCGGCTCGAGGGCTCGAGGTCGAGCTGTCGCGGATCGCCGCGGCGGCTCCCGGCCTTCCGCTCGCCGCCTACGGGAATCTCGGGCCCCCCGCAGCTTCGGAGGAGCGGCGTTTCACCGATGAGGTCCCTCCCGAAGAGTATGCGCAGCTCGCTCGTGCCTGGCTGGACGCCGGAGCCCGCATCGTCGGCAGCTGCTGCGGCACGACCGCCGCACACACCACGGCTCTGCGCGCGCTGATCGATACCTTGCCGTCGACTGACTAGGAGCGGTCTCGAAGGACGCGCGCGGATCCACCCACCAGAATCACGAAATAGAAACCGGAGACGGCACCCGGGTCCTTTCCTGGGCATCTGGAGCGCTTAACCCCCAGTTCACGGCGCGGGCGAGCTCTTCAGCGTCTCGGAGCCGGGAAGGAGTCTGATCGTCCTGATCGGGGTCGACTCCTGTCACCGATCACGATCGCTGACATTCCTCAGCGAATGAACATCGCATCGCCGTAGGAGTAGAAGAGGTAACCCTGGCGGATCGCCTCGCCGTACGCGGCGAGCACTCTCTCGCGGCCGGCGAAGGCGCAGACGAGCATGAGGAGGGTCGAGCGGGGCAGATGAAAGTTGGTCAGCAGCGCGTCCACCGCTCGGAACTCGAAGCCCGGCGTGATGAAGAGATCCGTGCCGAACCGAAGGTCCTGGCCCGCCGCGAGGCCGCCCGGACGGCGCGCGGCCGCCTCGAGAGCGCGCACGACGGTCGTTCCCACGGCCACGACGCGCCGGCCCAGCCCGCAGGCACGGGAGGCTTTCTCCAGAGTCGCGGCGGGAATCGCGACTTCTTCCGGATCGAAGAGGTGCTCTTCGGTCTCTTCGGAGGTGACCGGCTTGAAGGTGCCGGCGCCGATCGACAGGGTCAGCGGGGCGACGGAGGCGCCGCGTTCCCGGATTCGCGCCAGGATCTCCGGTGTGAAGTGGAGGCCGGCCGTCGGCGCCGCGACCGCGAGCGGCTCCCTCGCGAAGACCGTCTGGTAGGCCTCGCGGTCCTCGCTCCTGTCCGGCGCCCCGGGCTCCCGGCGGATATAGGGCGGGAGAGGAACATGACCGATCCGCTCGAGGAGCGCCTCGTCCACCTCGCGGTCGAACACGACCTCCCGTCGTCCATCTTCCCGGACCTCTTCGACGCGGACCTCGAGCCCCTCCGCGAGGCGCACCCGACTTCCTCGCTTGGCGCGGCGCCCCGGCCGGGCCAGGGCCTCCCACCGGCGCCGGCTTTCGTCGGCCGGCCGCAGGAGGAAAACCTCGACCACACGGTCCTCCGCGTCGCGCCCGTAGAGGCGCGCGTTCCGAACGCGGACGTCGTTGACGACCAGGGCGTCGCCCGGCAGCAGGAGCTCCGGGAATTCCGCGAACCGCCGGTGCGACAGCCCCCCGGTCTGGCGGTCCAGCACGAGAAGCCGGCTCGTGCCGCGCGGCTGCGCGGTCTGCGCGATCCGATCGCCGGGAAGGAAATAGTCGAAGAGATCGACCCGCACAGGACGATTCTAGGGTTCCGATTGTGGATTTTGGATTGGAACCGAAAAAAGCATTCATTCACTCAATCCAAAATCTAAAATCGAAAATCCAAATGAGTGATTATCCCGAGGGGCGCGGACGGGTCCGCCTGACGGCCGCCGGCATCGCGATCGAAGGGGTCTCGATCGCGGGGCGCGAGTCCTTCTACAAGGTCCCGGGCTTCCGCGCCCTGTTGGACTTCGGGCGCGCGCCGGAAGACACCGTGTCCTTCTCGACGGTCTGCCTGACGCACGGGCACCTCGACCACGCAGCGGGGCTGGCGCATCACGCCTCGCGGCGCCGGCTGGACGGGATGCCGGCCGCCCGCGTCTTTGCCCCCGATGAGTCGGTCGCGGACCTGGAGGCCTGGCTCGCGTTCTCTCAACGCCTCGAGAACGTGGACTACGGCCTCCACATCACGCCCGCGGCGCCCGGCAAGACTTTCCGGCTCCGCAACGACCTGGACCTCCTGATCTTGCCCGGCCGGCACCGCGTGCCGACGGTCGGCTATCTCTTTCGCGAGGTCAAGAACAAGCTCAAGGACGAGTTCGCGGGCCTGCCCGGCGAGAAGATCGCGGCCCTGCGGGCGGAGGGTGTCATCGTGACGCGCCGCGAGGAGAACCCGCTCCTGGCCTATCCGGGCGACTGTGGCTCGGCTGTCTTCGAGGCTTCTCCCGAGCTCTTTCGCGCCCGCGTCCTCTTAGTCGAGTGCTCGTTCCTCCTCCCGGAGGACCGCGACCGCGCCCGCGAATACGGGCACCTCCACCTGGACGATTTCGTCGAGCGGGCGAGCCTCTTCGAGAATGAGGTGATCGTGCTGACCCACTTCTCCCAGCGCTACCGCGTCGAGGAGATCCGCGAAGCCCTCCGGGCTCTCCCGGCGGCGCTGTCGGAGAGAGTGGTCCCCTTCCTGCCGGGTCCGGGCTAATTCTCTGAGAGGAGTTTCCTGGGCTGTCCGACGCGGAGGATATTGCCGTCGAGGACATAGCCCAGGCCGTTCGCCTTGAGGATTACGTCGAGGGCCTGGTCCCACGGGACATCGTGTAACCGAACGGTTACGGATCCTTTGACCTCGGGATCGATCGCGATGTTGATCTTCGCGAGCTCGGCGAAGGCCCGCAGGACGTCCTTGACATCGGCGTCCTTCAGGTCGAGCGAGATGGGCTCGCCGGTGAAGGGGGAGTCTCCACTCGCGCGTTTCTCCTGGGTGGGTCGCGGCCTCTGGCGCTTTTCCGCGGAGCGGACGCCGGGGGACGGTTTCGCCGATGCCGGCGCCGCGGCTCCGGCCAGGCCCGCGGCCGCGAGGAGAAGGCCGGAGGCGGCGAACTTCTGGATCCGCTTCACGGCTCGATGATAACCCGTCCCGGAGAGCGAGAGAATGGAGTTGCCATGAGACGCCCGGCTCTCTCGACGATTCTCCCGTGGGGGCTCGCGATCCTCTTCGCCGCCACGGCCGCCTTCTTCTTCTCGCGCGCGGTGTTTCCACCCGGAGAAACCCGCCGGGTCGAGGCCGCCCCCGTCGTTCTGGCGATCCGCCGGATCGCTCAATTCTCGACCGTCGAGGTTCAAGTCTCCGACGTCGTGCGCTACGAAGAGGCCCGGCATTTTCTGGTCTTCGATTTCCCCAAGAGCGCGACCCTGCGGCTGCGCGGGCGGGTTCTCGGAGGTTTCGACCTGGAGAGCCGACAGTTTCGCGTGCTTCCCGACACCGGCGGGCGGCGCGTCCGCGTGCGGCTGCCGAGGCCGCGCATCCTGGCGGTGGACCCCCGCTTCGAGTGGTTCGACGAGA
>Ga0070708_100004099_pt1 | contig 11438 bp, 6 predicted proteins | sample KBSK5503metaG_FD_65469 | JGI IMG/M metagenome (GOLD analysis project Ga0070708, IMG submission 65469) | Corn, switchgrass and miscanthus rhizosphere microbial communities from Kellogg Biological Station, Michigan, USA - KBS K5-50-3 metaG | ecosystem: Host-associated > Plants > Roots >...
CCTCCACCGCGGCCTCGGCGGCGACCCGCCACCAGCGGGCCGCCTCGCCGTCCCGGCCCGACTCCTCCAGAGCGGTCGCGAGGCTGCGGGCCGCCGCGCCGACGCCGGCTTCGGCGGCGTTCCGCCAGAGCCGTTCGGCCTCGTCCCGGCGCCCTCGCTGCCACATAATCGCCCCCAGGTCGTCACGTGCCCCGGTCTGGCCTGCCTCGATGGCCTGCCGCAGCCATCGCTCAGCTTCCTGCCACGCACCCCGGCTGCGCAAGACGGAACCGAGGATATGGGCGGCGACGGCATTGCCGCCATCGGCGAGCGGCCTTACCAGGGCCTCGGCCTCATCGGGCTCGCCCCTCGTCGCGATGAGACGCGCCACGACGAGCGCCGCGTGCTCGTGCCCCCGCGCTGCGGCGATCCTCCACCACCGCAGCGCGCCGGCCTCGTCGTCGTGGCGCTGCGCGATGATCCCCAGGTCCACTGCGGCCTGCGCGTCACCTGCCTGAGCGGCGGCCTCCCGTTCGGGCAGCAGGTCCGCCTCCCGCTTCCGGTACCGGGCGACGGCCACGAGGGATTGCTCGGCCTCCGGCACTCCGGCCTCGGCCGCCCGCCGCAGCCACTTCTCACCTTCTACGGTCGGGTACTCCTCGTTCAGGGCGCTGCCGTACCGCCAGGCCGCGACGGCCAGGCCGCCCTCGGCGGCCTGGCGCCAGCGGAGCATCGCCTCGGCGGCCTCGCCCCGCTGCATGAGCAGCTCGGCGAGCCTGAAGGCGGCGGCGGGGTCACGGTCGGCCGCGCGCCGCCAGGTCCGCTCCGCTCCTTCGGCGTCGCCTCGCACCTGCAGCAAGCTGCCCAGCGTGACAGCCGCGGGTTCATACCCGAGGTCAACCGCCTGCCGCAGCCTTTCCGCGGCGCCGTCCAGGTCGTCACGATGCCAGAGCAACTGGCCGAGGTTGCTGGCCGCCTGCGGCAGCCGGGCGTCGGCCGCCTGACTATAGCGCGCCTCCGCCTCCTCGAGGAGACCCGCTTCCTGCAGGCCGATGGCGACGTTGTACGCCGACCGCACGTCGTCGCCGTCGGCCGCCTCCCGCCACAGCTCGGCCGCTACATCGAGCTCACCGCGCCAGAAGTGGTCGTCGGCCCGCCTCCCGGTGGCGGCCGCCCTCCCGGTGGCGGCCGCGGCCGGGGCTGTCGTTTCCCGCGGCGCCGGGCCAGTCGGCGCGGTCTTTGGCTCTCCGGACAGGACTCCCGGTTCGCCCTGACAGATGAAGGCACCCCAGAAATATGGATGGGCGAAGTCCGCCCGGAGAGTGAGCTGGGCGTCGCGCAGACCCTGCGCTCGCCCGCTTCCCGTCGCCAGCCGCTGGTAGAGCTCGTTCATCAGCACAACGGTCGACTCGTCGCTGACCTGCCACAGGGCCGCGATGACCGTCTGGGCTCCGGCCGCGGCGAAGGCGCGCCGCAATCCGTAGGCGCCTTCGAAGTCCATCACCGCGCCCAGGCCGGTCTCACAGGCGGACAACACCACGAGCTCCATGCCGCGCAGGTCGAGCGCTGCCACCTCCGCCGCGGTGACCAGGCCGTCACCAGCGGCCGCGGGCGGCGACCCGCCGGCCCACGCGGTGTTGAAGCCCGCGGTGACCAGGCCGCAGCGGGCCAGCAGCTGCCCGTGGAGTTGCGCCGATACCCGCGCGTCCATGCCGCGGACGACGACACCCGGGCGGGCGAAGACAGCCATGCTGGCCATATGGCGCAGCCGCGGGTGGCTCATCCATTCGGGCTCGCCGTCGTGCTCGTCGCCGTACGGCAGGTACCAGCCGTGGGTGGCGACGTGCAGGATGCGAGGATTCTCGACCGCGAGGAACTCGGCTTGGGTGGCCGCCTGACCGAGTACAGGGTCGACGCCGAGTACGGACCCGACCAGCCTGCCCTCCTCTGCCGTCCAGTCCAGGCGCGGGAAAGGAACGTCGTCGTCCTGCGCGTCCGCGGACCCCAGATCGTAGTCGGGGCCGGCGAACACGACTGGCGTGCCCGGGGCCGGGCGGGAGGCCGCCGCCGGCGGCATGAGCTGGTAGACGTCAGCGAGATAGGTGATCTCGTAGCGGTCGATCAGGAACCCTCCCGAGTCATCGCCGAGGGCCTGGAAGGGCACGCCGCCGAGTGTCCCGTCGGGGATCACGAAGAGCCGCCGCGCGCCGCTGAGGGCGTCACCGAACGGGTCGATGACCGTGGCGCGCAGGCGGCGCCCGGCCTCGGCGGTGGCGCTGCCGGCCGGGTCGAGCACGCCGCCGGAGAGCAGGAAGTCTCCGTCCGTGGCGATCGCGCCGAGGAAGTCTCGGACGAGGACGTCGACCTGGCCGGCCTGGCCGATATCGTAGAGCTCGGCCGGCCCGCCGCCTCGGTGCAGGAACGCGAGGTAGCGCTCCGGCTCCCCGGCTGGTTCGCCGCCTCCGAGCGGGAGCTCACGAAAGCGCGCGTACGAGATCAGCGCGCAGTCCGGCGCCAGGAACCCGTCCAGCCGCGCGTTCGGGGTCATCCAGTCCCCGAACCGGTCAGGTCCTGGTGCCGAGGCCATGGCATCGGGCGTCAGCATCCCGATGCGCCGCCCCAGCGAGGCCTGCGTCTCCAGGGCGGAGATCTGCCGGCTCAGGCTCTCGTACCCCTCGTCGTCCTGGCCGGAAAGCAGCCGGTCGCTCGCCGTCAGCCGCAGCTCGCGCAGCCGCTGCCGCTGCTCCTGCCATTCCGGCGTCAGCGTCTCCTCGGCCCGGACCATCCGGTCGGCATGGGCGTCGCTGGCCCTGCGCCGCTCCAGCGCGTCGAAGGCCCCCGTCACGAGCGCGGCGAACCTGCGCCCTTCCCGGTACGCCAGCGTCAGCCACAGATCGAGCCGGGAACGCGTGGCCAGCGTCAGGGCCAGCCGCCGGTCGGCGGGCACGAGCTCGAGGTTCAGCAGCAGCAGGGCGTCGACGACGCGAGACCCCTCGTCGAGCAGCGCCGCCGCCTCGCCGGCTTTGCCGGCCTCGGCCAGCATCGTCGCCAGCTCGATGCGGGCGGCCGCCGTCCGCTCGCCGTGCGGATCGCCGCGGGCGAGCGCCGCCTGCGCCTGCCTCGCGTACCCGATCGCATCGGCGAGCCGGTCCTGAGCCCGCAGCGCCTGCGCCAGGCGGAGCTGGGCGCCGGCCAGCACCGCGTCGCTGGCGGGCCGGGCCGTCTCCGCGATCTGGAGCGCTTCCCGCGCCGCCGTCTGGGCGCCCGCCGGGTCGCCGCATTTCAGCCGGAGCTCCGCATGCCAGGTGAGCATCTCGGCCCGCTCCAGCACGCGGGCGAACTGCGGCATCGAGTCCAGCCGCCGCAGCGCGCCCGCCATCAGCCGCGAGGCACGATCGTCGCCGCCGCGGGCCGCACACGCCATGGCCAGGCTCGCCAGGGTCCGGGCGAAAAGGTAACCGTCCTCCTCGCGGGCGGCGAACCGGCCGAGCGCGGCGGTCTGGAATTCCACCGCGGCCTCGGAGTCGCCGATCTTGAGGTACAGGTCCGCGAGGGCGCTGCTGGTTTCCCCGACGAGCCGCTCGGCGCGCGCCCACGCCTCGCTCGCGGCCGCGAGGGCCCCGCCCAAGGCCTGGTCCGCGGCGTCGTCCCCGGCCAGCTGCCGCAGCCAGGCCGCCGCGAACTCCAGCGCGATGATCGCCGGGTCATGCGTGCCGCCGGCGGTGCCGAGGCGGATCCTGGTGACCAGCGCGAGCGCCTCCGCGGTTCGTCTCTGGGTTTCCAGCGCGAACAGCTCCTCGGCGTGGCGGGCCACCGCGGGCACGTCATCGACAACGCGCAGCCCGGCCGAAGCGGCGTGGCGGAGCATCTCCGCGTCGTCCAGGGGCGGTGGCCAGGTGGCGCTCTCGGCCGCGGAGCGGCGTGACCTGGCCGCGGCGACGATGGGGCTGTCGGGGCCGCACCACCTGCTGGCGTCCTGCACCGCGCGGTCGGCCGCCGCCTGCGCTTCTGCGGCGCGGCCCTCGCGCAGGCACAGCTCGGCGACGAGGGCCAGCAGGCGATGGCGGCTGGACACGCCCGCCGTCTCGGCGGGATCGTCAAGTTCGGCTATGTGCTGCTGGAGCCGCGCCCGCAACGGCCCGATGTCCCCGGTTCGCCCTAGGGCCGCACCGAGGCGCGCGAGGGTCCGGGAGTAGGCGCCGCCGTCCTCGGACCCGTTCGCGCGCAGCTGCAGGGCGGACTGGAGCAAGCCGACCGCCTGATCCAGGTCACCCGTGACGTTCAGGTGACGCAAACCGAGGCACTCGCCCCAGTGGGCCAGCAGCGTCTCGGTGCGCCGCCAGTGTCGTCTCGCCAGGTCCCACGTTTGCGCCAGGGTTACCTCGGCGAGGCTGGCGTCTCCCGTGGCCAGCTGGAGGAAGCCGCGGCTGCCGTCGAGCTCGAGCAGGCTGACGTGCGGCGCGACGCCGCGCTCGGCGAGCTCTGCGCGCCGCTCGGTGCCCAGTTCGAGCGCAAGTTCCGCGTGGCCCTCGGCGGCCAGCTGGTGCATCCGCTCGATGAGGTCCCTGATCCCGGCGTCATCCTGCGCGGAGAGGGGGACGTCGTGCGGCTGGCCGAGGACGATGCGGCCCGCCCACCGGCTCGTCTCGAGCCGGACCTGGTCGCGGTTGCGCCTGGACCGGCGTACCCAGTCGGCGATCTGAGGGTCGTCGTCATCACCGAACCGCGCGATCACGGTGTCATAGGCGCCGAGCGCCCCGACGATGTCGGTGCCCGCGGAGAGCACGACCGCCTTGTTGTAGAGCCCGCTGACGACTGAGCGGCGCAGCTCCGGCTCGCCGCGGCCCTCGAATCGCCGCACCAGCGCGTCCAGGGCCACGGCCGATTCGGTCCGGCGTCCGGCGTCACGAAGCGCGATCGCGCGATTGAACATGGCATGAGCGACGAGGACCGTCAGCTCGTCCTCGTCGTCTCCGCAGAAGTACGCGGGGATCTCGCCGAACGCGCCCGCTGCGGCGTCGAGGTCGCCGGCGCCGGCCAGGGCCCGGGCGTACCGGTCGAGCGTCACCGCGGCCCGGGCCCTGACCAGCGGGTCCGGATCTGCCCGGCACAGCCGCACGACCTGGTCGACGATCTCCCTGGCGGCGTCGCGGTCGGCCGGCACGAGCAGGACCGCCTTGAGCGAAAGGACCGACCCGAGCTGGCTGCGTATCCGCGGGGTCAGCTCGCCCGCGAGCCCGAAGCGGCGCACGTACGCGTCCGCTGCCTCGATCGCCTCACCGGGACGGCCGGCGTCCGCCAGCAGCTTGGCCCTGGCTTCCATGGCATCCGCGACGTGGGTAAGCACCGCCGGATCCGCGTGCGCGCCGAACCGGCTCACCACCTCGCCGAACGCCGCCAGCGCCTCGTCCACGCGGCCCGCCGACAGTTCTTCCGCGCCCCGGCGCACGAGCGCGCCGGCCTGCTCCTCAGTCGTCTGGCCTGCCACCGGATCGACGACCTCTCCTGCTGACGCACATCCGCGGCGAATTCGGCTCAGTGTCTCACACGTGGTCCCAGCCAGGGCTTGCGCCCGCGACGCCGGCCCGGGCGCCCGCGGCCGGGCTGACCTTGCTAACGGCGCCGTCACGGGGAATGCTGGCCCCTGTGATCGATCCTGACTCGGCGGTACCGCCGTATGAGCAAGTCGCGAAGATGCTGCGAGACGAGATCGCGGAGGGGACCATGACCGGCCGGATCCCCTCGATCCGGACGATCGCCGAGCATCACCATGTCTCGCACCGGGTGGCCGCCCGGGCCCTGGAGATCCTGAAGGGCGAGGGCATGATCGTCAACATGCCCGGCCAGGGGCACTTCGTCCGCCATCCCCGCACCTGACCTCATGACTGACTCCTACCGAAACCTCGCCGCCGACTACGACTGGCTCTTTGACGACGACGGGCTCACCCGCGGAGTCGCAATCCACCGGCCCGCGACGGCACGCCTGCTCGAGCGGATCGGCCCGGCCAGCGCCGTCCTGGACGCCGCGTGCGGCACGGGTATCAACGCGGCGGCGCTCGCACGGCGGGGATTCACCGTGTGGGCGGCCGACGGAAGCGACGCGATGACCGAGGCCGCGGCGGCCCGGTTCCGGCGCGAACGGCTGGCGATCCCCGTGGTGCGCAGCAAGTGGGCCGAACTTCCTGCTGCCACCGACGAACGGTTCGACATCGTGCTGTGCATCGGCAACTCCCTGGTGCACGCCGGCGGGCGCGACGCGATGGTCGAGGCGCTCACCGGGCTACGGCAGATGGCCCGTCCCGGGGGACACGTGGTGATCGATTCACGGAACTGGGAGAAACTCCATGCCGAGCGCCGGATCGTGCAGGTGGCGGACCGGGTTGTGACGCGCGGGAGGCGGAGCTGTATCGTCGTCACCGCCTGGGAGATTCCGGACCGCTTCGGCGACGAGCACATCGCCCATCTGGTGTTCGCGTTCGAGGACGGCGGCCAGATCGATCCGCACGAATACCAGCTCACCTTCCGCCCCTTCACGATCGGCGAACTGCGCGAACGACTCGAGCTCGCGGGATTGACCGAGGTCGATGCCGACTTCGACGCTTCCGCGGACCGCTACGCCTTGGTGGCTGTATCGCGACGGATGGAGGTGCCGGATGGACCCTGACTCGCGGCTACCGCGACCGGCCGTTCAGTGTGGTCCGGGCCCGGTCCGCGAGCATCGGTATCAGTCGCTGCCGCCAGGCATCGACACTGATCGTTCCGCTGGACATGCCGCCGTGCGCGTACTGCGCCAGGTACGCCGACGACGCTGTTTCGGTGGCGAGGTCGAGACCCGTCAGCTCGCCGAACGCCGCGTGCAGCACGCCGACCGCATCCTCGGCCGATCCCGGCATGTCCGTCTCCGACAGGCGCTCGCGCAGGGCCCGCCACAGGTAGGGGTCGCCGCGCAGGCCCCACGTCTGCGGCTCGGGGTCGAAGAGGTCAGCCATCTTCCTGGCCACATCGTCATCGTGCGTCATGGCACGCAGTCTCGCATTACTGTGTCCCGGGAGGATCTCGTGGATGCCGCATTGTCCGACGCGCTGGCGCCGGTGCTGCGCGACCTGGAGAATTACCTCGGGGCCGGATAACGTGCCGTCCGTTGCGTCGCTGGACGCGCTCCACCAGGCGGTGTCCGAATTCGCGGTCACCGACCTCGGCCTGGTGGTCGAGCCTGCGGCGCTGGCGGCGGCCCGGCGCTCGCTCGATTCGTCAGGCCTGCTGCTGCTCGGCGAGGTGCACGGCGTCCGTGAGAACGCGCTGCTCATCCGGGCGCTCATGCAGGCCTTCGGGCTCACCAGCCTGGCCCTGGAATGGCCCGAGGACCTGGCGCCGATGATCCAGGCGTTCCTGGCCGGCGAGGCGCTGGCCGATCACCCGTGGCTGTGGGGTGGGGACGGCCGGATCACCGCCGGCCACCTGGCCATGCTGGCCGAACGCGCCGCGGCCGGCCCCCCTGGAGCTGATCTTGTTCGCCGGGGTCATCGGCGCGGACTGGAGCTGGTCCCAGGGCGATGAGGCGATGGCCCGGGGCATCCTGGCCGCCTCCCGCCCAGGAGCCCGCACGCTGGCGGTGGCGGGCAATCTCCACACCCCGACCAGCCCCATCGAACTGGGCGTCCCGATGGGAGCCCGCCTCGCCGAGCAGCGGCCCGGCGTCCGCGAGATCCAGATCAGCTACGGCGCCGGGTCCTTCTGGAACCTCGAGCCACGCCACTTCGCCCGCCGCGAGGACCCGCAGGGCCAGGTCCGCCTTCACGAGCACGACGGCGAACTCATTCTGGACCTGCCCCTGGCCACGGAGGCCGTCGTGCCCCAGCGACCGCGGCCCTAACCACCGCGACCGCGGCCCTGACCACCGCCCAGCGGCGGCATGACGTTTCCGCGGATTTGTCAAACGATTTGGCCCGATGGACGATAACCTATCTTCGAGCTGCTAAATGCCAGTCTGAAAGGATCTTATCGAACATAAAGATGGTGAGCGTGAGAACTTCCATCGTTCCGTCCGGGCCCTGCCCGCCACCCGAAGACACGCCAGACACTTCACCCGTTGTTACGACACCGCAGGTCACAGCCTCACTTCACGACTTTGCCGTGTCCCTGTGATCGGTGCCCAGTGCGGATTCCCAACGTCGTTTCCCCACCTCGGTCGTCGCCTGCCGGGAGCATTATTGTTGCAGCCCGGTGGGCGCGGGAGATGACACCGAGAAGGCTCAGAAGCGGGAACTCGATTGGGCGTACATCCAACTTGGCATCGACCGGTAGCACCGCCCGCGGTTCGAGTTGCTTTCCGCTCGCTCTCTTCTTCGCTTGCTGCGCTCCTCGAGCGACGGTCGGCGGAGGGATGGGACAGGATTGCGAGATGCCTGGCACGCACAGCAGCGGTGGCGGATAATGATGATTCATGGGGCGGGACTTCAGGCGCTCTGCCGCCATGCGGGTGGTAGTCGGAGTCTCCAGTGCTGCGCTGATCTTCGTCACCGGGTGGCTGCTGACTCGGGGTACGCGCGGTGCCGAGATCGCGGGTGTCCTGGCTTTGCCGGCTGTCTTTATCGCGGCGGCCGCTGCCCTTCGGGAGTTGTCTCGTCGGGAGGGGGGCGATCGCGCGCGGCTTGAGGGCGGCGATGGTGGCGGCTTGCTGCTCGTGCGGGCGGAGCAGAAGATCACGGAACAGCTTGGATTCAGAACCAGTGCCAAGTCCGTTCGCAGAAGGCGCGACCGTGGCACGTCGGATACCAGGAGTTCTCATATCGCGTTGCGGTTTCAGGGCCGGTCTGATGCGGTGACTGGGGACAAGCAGATCGATCAGCAGCATGGTCGGCAACGGGATGGGGATCGGACTAGCCTGCGTCGTATTCTGGCTGAAAGTCATTGGGTTCTTGTCTTGGGCGAAGCAGGTTCAGGTAAGACTACGGCGCTCCTTGAGCTGGCTCGGGATCTCCTCACCGTACCCGAGGAGCACGGCGTTCAGTCCGCGTCAGTCGTGCCAAAGCCAATCCCGGTAGTCCTGAAATTGTCTACGTGGGGCGAACAGCAAGCGGGCACGGAACACGGCCAGGAGAACGAGAAGGACGGGGCGAGCCGTTCGCCGGGCAAGCAGATTTCGTTGGACGATTGGATGGTATCGGCACTGCATCTCCAATATGGCATACCCTCCAGGCACGGCACACTATTGGTCCGTAGTGACCGGCTATTGCCCCTCTTCGATGGGCTGGATGAAGTCAGCGACCGGTACCGTGATATGTGCGTTCAGGCGATTAATCGTTTTGCCAGGACCCATTTGGTTGACATCGTTGTTTCGTGCCGGACTGAAGAATACGAAAGAATCCCCACCCGGTTGAGTCTCCAGGAGGCCGTCGAGATCAAGCTGCCCACCCGCGAGCAGGTTCACGCCTATCTTGAGCGCACTGGAGCGCTTGGTGTGCTACGAGACGCTGAAGGCAACGATGGCCTGCAGTCGCTTCTGACTACGCCTCTTATGCTCGATATTGTCGCGAAGGTATATGCCGGGCAGTCCGGACAGCATCGTGATCTCGTCAGCGGGACGGGCACATTGGCACAACGCCAAAACCAGCTACTAACGGCGTACAAGGATCGCATGCTGCAGGCCCGGCCGGTGCCCCGCATTCTCTGGGCCAAACAGGATCATCCTACGCGTGAGGTCGAAACCAGCTGGAAGTCTCAGACTGTGCACTGGCTCGTGTGGCTCGCACAGTTGATGAGTAAGCAGGCTCAGGCCGAATTCTATCTCGATCAGCTTCAGCCCAGCTGCCTGGAAAACCCGGCGCAGGAACGTCTAGTCCTGGTGCTGCCCGCATTGTGCGCTGGCCTCATCACCGCGATAATCACGACATTGATTATCGCGTCAAGCTGGCCATTAACAGTCGCGGTTCCGTGGGGGTTGTTTTGCGGTGTTCTTATAGGCTTGGACGGCTTGGGCTGGCGGACTCTTCTGGGAAGAGATGGCCCGGGGGTCATCGTTCCTGTAGAAGAGGTACGCTGGAAATGGTCCAGGGTCCGGCTTGCGGCTGGAGCAGGTATTGGTGCTGCAGCGGGAATTGTGGCTGGTCTGATCGCCAGGCTGCTCGGAGGACTGCAGGAGCTGCTCCACCCGGAAGGCGCGTGGGCAAGTAGTCTGGGCGTACTTCAAAAGCTAGGCGAGTGGCCCGCGTGGCCGGCCATCTGCATCGCCGGGATCGGGGCGTGTGCCGTCATGAGCGGACTCGGCGGTGGGCTGAGCAAGGGCCGAACCGTTCCCAACGAAGGAATTTTCAGGTCTGCACGTCGTGCTCTTAGTATCGGCATTCCGGTCGGCGTGATCGGAGGCTCTATTGCGGGTGTCCTTATCCGGCCTATCGCGAGCGTATACACGACGGTCATGATGTCGTTCTTCTTCGCCTTTGCGGTTGGGCTTTCCTTTGGCGGCCGTACATGCTTGCGTCACATTACCTTGAGACTCTTGCTCGTGTACAACGACTTTGCGCCATTGCGCTATAACGCCTTTCTGGAAGACTCTGCAGATCGCCTCTTCCTTCGTCGGAGTGCAACTGGCTATATATTTTTTCATCAGATGATCCGCAATTATTTCGCAGTCTACGATGATCCTCATGACCCGCCCCACACCCGCTCGGCTGTAAGAATGCTCAGCGAACTTGTGCGCTTGTTGTCACGATCGCCGCAATGACATGCCCTGCCCAAGTCCCCGCGGCCTGGGGTCGGCGCAAGCGATCTGACGGTTCCGGCTCTGCCACAGATCGATCGGCGGAGGCATACACAGCCGCTCAGATTTGGATGTTCTGCGCTCTGCGCGCTTTTGATGTATCGGCATAAATATCCGCGCATAGTCGGCAGGGAGGATAGAAGTAGAGCTTCCGACACGGGCCCGGCTTCTGTGGATTTGCGGTGGTAAGGGCGTAATGTCGGGGTCTGGGACCCGGCCTGACCCCCGATTCGGCCGACGCCGCTTCAGGTTGTCCTGCTGCCGGCTTGTCGGCTGGGTCCCAGTCCTGGCACCCGCCGGCGCTGCCGGTCAGGCCCGGGCGCTGATCGTGACCGGCCCTTGATGACCTGCGGGCCCGGTTCGCCGGGCACCCCGCGCCCGCCCTGGCTTGTGCGATCGCGGCGCTGCGGCCCCGGCCCGGGGACGTGCCCGGACCGCGCCGCTAAGGAACTCGGCGCCATCGAAGTCGAGGCTGCTACCGGTGAACGGAACGTTGTCGAAGGGGTCTGTGCCACCGGTGAACTGGGCGTGAGCAAACGAGCCGCTGTCGAAGACAGCGCGGGTGAAGTCCGGGTCAAGGCCGTGAAGGACCCGCCAGCATCCCGGAGGAAGAGTAGTGTGCGTGTCGTTGGAGGGGAGCCTGAGGCCCGCGGTGCGGATGGCGGGCCCGATCGCCCGGCGCAAATCCGTGAACACCCCC
>Ga0070708_100004103_pt1 | contig 11434 bp, 9 predicted proteins | sample KBSK5503metaG_FD_65469 | JGI IMG/M metagenome (GOLD analysis project Ga0070708, IMG submission 65469) | Corn, switchgrass and miscanthus rhizosphere microbial communities from Kellogg Biological Station, Michigan, USA - KBS K5-50-3 metaG | ecosystem: Host-associated > Plants > Roots >...
GCGATCTGCCGGAATGAAATGCTTTCGGGATCCAGGGGCGCGATCAGGTCGACGAGCAGCGCGGCGCTGTTGACCTCGCCGTCATGCGGATCGATCTTCAAGCTGCCGCTCTTACCGGCGACAACAGCGTGAAGGTGGCGACGCACAAGCGCTCGGCGAATGGCGAGCCGGGGCTCGAGCGTGTGAGCTCTCGTTGGCTTCATCAGCAATCGCGCTCCACCGCCGGTGATGCTCCAGCGCCGATTTGCAGCAAGGCTCGGCGGCCGTTTCCATGCTTTCCATCGAGGATTTCGGCCAGCGCGCGCGCCCCACGCGTGATCTCGCTGCGCGGATCAGTGAGGCTCAAGATTGTCCCCGTGAGAGCTGCCTCATCCGGCTTCGCGCCATCGAAAGCAACCTCGACGTCGACGCTGCGCCTCAGTGTTCGCTCGACTGCCGGTTTCATGACTGCAGGCTTGGCAGATCGGTTGTTCAACACGATCGTCAACCGGTCGTCGGGCGTGCCCAGCTTTCGCAATATGTCAATCGCATCGGCAGCGCTCTTGACCGCCGACAGCTCTGGCGCCGTGACCACGATGACGTGCTGGGTCAAGTCGAGCACAGCGAGGGTCGAGTCGTCGATGGCGATGCCCAGGTCTACAACGACATATCGGAAGGTCTTGCGTAGGACCGTGACGGCACGGGCAATGAGGTCCGGTGTGACGTCGTCCGACTCTTCCGGACGAAGGGCGCCCGGTAGGATCATCGGACCGCCAGAGTGGTAGAGGATGGTGCTCAGGAGCGATTCCTCGAACGCCTCGGGAGGCGTTGCAGCCATGCGCGCGAGGCAGCTCGTCGGTACCAGCCCCGCAAGCAGGGCGGCGTGGCTGTAGGGAAAATCCAGGTCGAGCAAAACGACCTGACCGGGGTTGCTTCGCGACAGGCATCCGACGAGGTTGAGCGCCAGACACGTGCCACCAGACCCACCTTTTGGCGAGTACAGGCCGATAACCGTCGCCTCACCTAAGAGCATGCCCCACGCCGCTTGCACAGCGGTGTCCGCGAAGGTTCGATACCGCTGGTTCGCCAGCCGGCGTAGCTCGTCCATGAATGCGGTGTCGCGGCCGACCACCGAGGTCATGCTCTGCTTGTCGAGCGCAACCAGCCTGCAGTCCGTTTCGGCGATAACCGACGCTTGCTGGTCGTGGCCAAGCATGCAGGCCGTTTCTCCGAAGAAATCGCCGGGCCCGAGAACTGCAACCGTCACGGCGTTGGGTGGCCTCTCGACGATCACCCTGCAGCGCCCGGTCTCGATGAAGAAAATCGTGTCGCCCGGTTCGCCCTGGTAGACGATTGCGCCGCCGGCTGCAATCATGATCTGCCGAACACGACGAGCAAGGTTCCTGATTGCGCCTTCGGGGAGTGTGAAGAAGACTGGGGCCTGCTCGAGAACCTCGACGCGCTCGAGCATGGCGTGATACGGGGGCCAGCTGCTGTCAGCCTGCTCGCGGGTCCGGTTGAACGGCCGGCCGAGACGTTGACCGTTGAGGACCGGTGGTGGATTCCGCGGCCCGATCGCGCGCGAACCGGTCATAGGTACGCCTGTCCGCATCGCTCTTCATCCCACAACGGGGAGGCCCGTCATGCCTTGGTGAACGCCCACCGCGCATCCATCTGTGTGGGTCCGACAACCGCCGGCGCGGAGGTTGATGGGCAGGCTGGGTCCGGCGATACAGGCGTGATGTCGTAGTCAGGGAAAGCAAGGAGAACGTATTTCAGGGTGACGTTGGCGACCAGCCAATCCAGGTACTGGGCGTCACATTCCGTCAACACCACCGTGATGCTGCTCGCGACCCCGATCGACTGTCCCTCCTTCGGGCTTGCGGACGCTGGGCCGACGCGGATCACGTGCATATTGGTGAAGACGGTCTTCGTCGCCATATGCGGATTCACTGGAGAGAAGACAGAGGTGTTGACGGTCGCGATGATGTTTATGTAGTCGCCAGGCGTTATGTATCCGGCGACACCTTGCAGCTCGCCTGAGGCCAGCGTCATGGCGACATAACCCTTCGGAATTGGCAGGAATGCGTTGGTGCCACTCTGGATCTGGTCGGGATTGGCGGCAACGACGTTGGATGTGATTGCCTGGCCTTTGAATATCGGCACCACGGCGGCGTAGCCGCTCACGTCCTGTAGTCGGGTAAAGGCACGTGGTTGCAGCGATGACGCCGAGACCTGACCAAGCGACAGCATCGCGGGGGTGATCGGCTGTCGTGCCTGGATGTCGACCGCGGCAACCACCACCGGCACCTGCCCCCCCGTCAGTCCGCGGTTCGCGAACACGATCCCGAAGGCGAACATGCCTACGAACGCGAGTAGTGCCATTCCCACCCCAAGCAGAAACAGCGGGGTGCGAACCCTGGCAGAGGGCCGCGCGGGCGGGGTAAGGGGTAGCGGCAATGCCATACCTAACCTCCAGCTGGTGGAAGCGTTGACGCGTTAACCCAGCGCTTCCCGTCCCAGTACTCGTCGAGATTGATGTCCGCCGGGTCCGATGTCGGCAGGATCCGCTCCTCTCGACTGAACACCAGCGTGCCCGCGATCAAATCGTGAAGCGCCTGCTTTCGAGGCGTGAAGGCGGCCATGATCCACCCCACCATCAGGGTCAGGGTCGAAAAAGGCTTCAGCCAATAGCGGGCGGTGGCGCGCCAGAACCCAATCGGGTCACCATGCCGGTCGGTGACGTATATCCCCATTGCGTACTTGCCCACCGTGCCCTGCATCGGAGAGCTCTCGAACAGGGCGAAGTAGGCCCATGCGATGGCAATCGACACCAGCTGGAAATTGATGACGCCATAGACGATGGCCATGACGTTGATTTCGTGGGGGCCCATCATCACGACCCCCGCAGCGAGGACGCCCTCGACGATGTAGAGGAGGGCAAAGTCGATGAGATAGGCCGCAAAACGCTTCCAGAAGCCTGCGTAGCGGGGCTCGCTCACGACAAAGCCAAGCGTTCCTGCAGGCCACGCCTGGGTCAAGTTGGCTCGCTCAGCTCCCACCATAGGTCCCCAGAACGGGTTCACGGTAGTGACAGCCAGGCCCCGCGACAACGGGACTTATGTCCTTATCCAGCGCAACAAAGTCCTGAATTTTCAGCATTGCTTAGGCTTTGCCGGGGCCCGGACGGCCATGGGAAAGCGGTTCTCAGGCGAGGGCCGCGACTACGTTCGAAAAGACGTTTGCGATCTGGTTGCCCATAGTCAGGAGAACGACAATGACCACGATCGATACGAGCACCAGGATGAGGGCGTACTCGACCATCCCCTGACCGGCTTGAGCACCGGCGGCTCGGCGCCTCTGTGTTTTCACCAGGGTTCTAAGGAGCAGCACGAATACGTAAAGCCAGAAAACTGCCAATACGAGAGCCAACGCGAGCACCAACCACCAATCCTCGTCCGGGTCGGGCAGTGGCTGAGGCGCGATCAATGCGCTGGAGGGAACCCGTACGAGGACGGTGCTTTGGGGAGCCGCGTTTTCTGATGCGGCGCCGGCTCCTCCGCCACCTTGTGTTGCGGGCTGGACCTGGGTCACCGGTGGCGGTGCAACGGGAGGCGCTGTCGGAGGCGGCACGGCGCGAGGTGTGGGCGCCGGCGGAGGCGATGGCTGATGCTTATACCAACCGTAGTGATGGCCATGGTTGTCGGGATTGGCGTCGGCATAAACACTCAAGCTCGACAGCGGGAGAAGCGCCAGCGACAGAAGAAAGGCCAAACCACTGGCGCTTAAAGCGAGATGGAGTCTTTTCACCTTCATACTCCGGGCCCACACCGTACGCGAGGCCTCTCGCCATAGCACTGGGTCAAATGTCCCGTCGGGCGGGCGCGGCGTACACGAACGCCGTACTCGCGTCTGGGTCATATGTACTAGCCAGCGAATTCAGAACTCTCCAGCACGGCATGCGAATTCGACCGAGCTCCGCTCCCCTGTCTAGAACTGACGGAGATCCCTAACACTGCGGCGTTCCAATTCACCAGAGGAGGAAGCCCAGATGACCGAACGAGAACTATCCAGGCGAGCAGCCCGGCGACTGGCCATCATCCAGCACGTCGAGGAGGTTATCGGCAATGTCACCATGACCTGTCGGTACTTCGGAATCTCGCGGCGCACGTATTACTTCTGGCTGCGTATATATGAGCAGCTCGGGCCGGAAGGACTGCCCGAAAGGTCGCATCGGCCGCTGGTCTGCCCCCACGCGACCAAAGCCGAGGTCGTGGGCAAGATCATCCACCTGAGGCAGAACTACCACTTTGGCCCGGCCAAGATTGCGATGTATCTGCACCGCTACCACGACGTCTCGGTCAGCCCCTCGGGGATCTGGCGGATCCTGAAGCGAGCCAACCTCAACCACCTGCCGGCATCGCAGCGCTACAAACGTCACACCGAACGCTGGAAGCGCTACGAGAAGCAAAAGCCTGGCCACTCGGTTCAGATCGACGTCAAGTTCATCGAGCCCATCAAGGGAGTGCGCAAGTAGCACTACCAGTACATCGCCATCGATGACTGCACTCGACTGCGGGTCCTGCGGATCTACGAGCGCCTAGACCAGAAGACCGCGATCCGGTTCGTCGACTACGTTCTGGCTCGGCGCCGGCTGTTTTCGCCGGTGCGGAGGTGGGTGTGAGCGGACCCGTGGACAAGTCCGTCGGCGACCTGGAAGACAACCAGCTGTGGCAGGTGCCCATCGCCGGTTACGCGACGACAGCCGGATACGACCCAACCACCGGATGGGGCACGCCTGAGGCACCGGCGTTCGTTGCGGCGCTGACGGCGATGATTTAGCCACCGCCGCGGTCAGAGTGCGGTGTTCGCCAGCGCGAGCAGCGCACTCGAAGCTACGGTCGCCAAATAAACTACGGCACGGCGGGGCGGCATAGCCGCCACCGTATTCATCAAATCGTGTGGGTTGGCCTCCATATGTAAGGACGCGCGAAGCGCCGCAGCTGCTGATACGTGAGCACTTATCAGGAGCAACTGCTCAGAGTTCGTCACGGAGTGCCTCACGCTCGCACAAAGGCTAGTCGGCGTGCCAGTAGAGCGAGGGGTCGGCGAACAGGGCCGGCGTGCCGCCGGTGTGTACGAAGACGACCGAGTCTGAGCGCTTCACGCGGCCTCGCTCGATCTCCCCGATCAACCCGCCGAACGCCTTCGCCGTATAGACAGGGTCGAGGAGGATGCCCTCACTGAACGCGACCGTCTCGAGCGCTCTCTTCGACAGCTCGGTCGGGATGCCGTAGCCCGGCCCGATGTAGTCGCCCCACACCTCGGGCACCTCGTCGGGCAGTGCCAGGTCGAGGTGCTCGCAGGACTCCGCCATGATCTCGCGGACCCGGGCGACGCGGTCGGGCACCGAGCGCGAGATGCTGACGCCGACGACCTGCGCACCGATTCCGGCGAGCGCGACGCCGAGCGTCAAACCGGCGAGTGTCCCGCATGAGCCGACCGCGCACACGATGAAGCGCGGGCGCTCTCCGCGTTCGCCCAGCTGCTGCGCCAGCTCAAAAGCGCAGCCCACGTAACCGAGGGCGCCGAGGCCGTTGCTGCCGCCGCCGGGGATGGTGTAAGGACGGCGCCCCTGGGAGCGGAGCTCTTCGGCTACCTGCACCATCCGCTCGGAAGTGGGCCGGTCGCCGGCGAACGTCCAGGCCGCGCCGAAGAAGCGGTCGAGCAGCATGTTGGCCTGCACCTCCTCGATGGGCGGGCCCGCGAAGACGAAGTGGCTATCCATTCCGGCGACGCGCGCCGCGGCTGCGGTCATGCGGCAGTGATTGGACTGCGGTGCGCCCAGCGTGACCAGAACGTCAGCGCCGGCGCGGATCGCGTCAGCCACGAGGTACTCGAGCTTTCGTGCCTTGTTGCCGCCGAGCGCGAGGCCAGTGTTGTCGTCGCGCTTCAGCATCAGGTGGTCGACGCCGATTGCTGCCGCCAGTCGCGGCGTCTCGTGCAGCGGCGTGGGCAGCGTGGCCAGGCCCAGCCGCGGCATACGCTCGAGTTCCGCCAGCACCGATCCAGCATAGGTCTCGATAGCAGGTAGGTACCGCGACCTTCGAGGTTCAGTCGCCGACTAACCGTCGATCCGCGGCAATCAGGGACCCTGCCAGCGCTGGGCTGACGCCATGAGCAAATGAGCGTGCCGAGCGCTACGCCGGCGGCGTGTCCGAGCTATATTCCCGCGCAGGTTGGCGGTGGCGCAGCAGGTTAGGCCGGTGTCGACCTGGACGCCGCTTCGCATCGGCGTGTTCCGTGCGATGTGGATCGCGGTCCTGGTTAGCAACATCGGCACATGGATGCAGACCGTCGGAGCCCAGTGGCTGGTCGTCCACCTTCCCCACGCTGCAATCCTGGTGTCTCTTGTGCAGGCGGCCGACTACCTGCCGGACGTGCTCTTCGGCATCGTTGGCGGCGTGCTGGCGGACATTTTCGACCGCCGCCTGCTTCTCATCGTCGTGCAGCTGGTCCTGGCGGCGGTCGGCCTGATGCTCACAGTGCTGACCTATCTCGGCGAAATGCCACCTGCCCTCCTGCTGACCTTCACGTTTGTGATCGGAACCTCGTCGGTCTTCACCAACCCGGCGTTTCAGTCGCTCGTTCCTGACCTCGTGCCTCGCGAGCAACTGCGCGCGGCTTCCAATCTCAGCGGGATCAGCATCAACGTGGCGCGCCTGGTCGGTCCGGCGCTTGCCGGCGTGCTAATCGCCCGCCTCGGCGTCGCTGCAGTGTTCGGCGCCAACGCGGCGACGTACCTCTTCTTCGGAATCGTGGTGGTGCTTTGGCGGCCGGAGCGATCCAGCCGCCCCCAGCTGCCAGAACGGTTCCTGTCGGCGATTCGTGCAGGGAGCAGGTACGTGCGCAACGCGCCGGTCGTCCGCCGCGTTCTGGTGCGTTCTGCCGTGTTCCTCATACCCGGATCGGTACTCTGGGCGCTGCTGCCGCTCGTCGCCACCCAGCGCCTGAACCTCGGCGCCACCGGTTACGGAATCCTCCTGGGAGCTCTCGGAGCTGGGGCCATCGTCGGCGCACTTCTATTGCCACGCCTCCAGCGGGCCCGCCTCTCCAACAATGCCCTGCTCGCAGTCTCGAGCTACCTCTACGCGGCCGTTATGGTCGTCGTAGCTCTCGTTCCCTCGTACCTACTCGCGATCGCCGTCTTGATAGTTGCCGGAGTCGCATGGATCGCCGTGTTCGCCACTCTCAACGCCGAGCTGCAGCTATTTTTGCCCGCCTGGGTTCGCGCGCGGGGACTTTCCGTTTATCAGATGGTGCTGTTTGGCGCTCAGGCCGTCGGGGCAGTGCTCGGCGGCCTGATCGCCGAGCCGTTCGGCATCGAATTTGCGTTGGTGATCGCGGCAGGCGCGATGACCGCGGGCGCCGCGACGATATGGTGGTGGCCATTGATCGAGACCGCCGGCTGGGACCGCAGCACGGTCGCATGGCCGGAGCCGCACCTCGTCTTCGACGCGGCGCCAGCGGAGGGGCCCGTAGTTGTCAGGACCGTGTACACCGTGTCACAGGAGCGAGAGCGAGACTTTCTGGAAGCCATGGAGCTGGTGCGTCAGTCGCGCCTGCGCACCGGCGCGACGCAATGGGGTTTGTTCCGAGACGGTGACCAGCTACACAGATTTGTCGAGCTCTTCGTCGTTCCGTCATGGGAGGAGCATCTGCGCCAGCACCGATACCGTCAGACTGGCACCGACAGGGATTTCGAGGAACGCGCCATCGCCCTGTCAGACACCCCGCCCGAGACCGCACATTGGATTGCGGTCGAGTAGTCGATGAGAGGGTGAGGTCGAGTCCATCGGCACTTAAACGGTTTGTAGAACCGTTGCGAATGCTCACGGTATCGCATTCGTCATCGGTAGCAAAGCTTTGGGGAATAGCTGCCTGGCGGTACCCCGGAGCGGCTTGGTCTGCGTAACCAACGGCATCGGGTGTACCCGGCAGCTTTGACTCACATCAACCCGGTTTGGGTCGCACGACACGCCTTGCTAGCCTGACTGAGGCGGGATAGACTCGATCCAGGCGTCCACACGTAAGCATCCGAGGAGGTGCATGCGATGGCTGATGCTGGTCTGTTCATCGGGTGGGGCCCCGTGGTACGCGGGCGAGAGCGTCAAGCGCTTGAGGTCTTCAACGAGGCTGTGCAGTACTACTCCGACCTCCAAAAGAATAAGGAGATCGAGAGCTCCGAAGTGGTGTTGCTCGAACAACATGGTGGCGACTTGAACGGATTCATTCTGCTGAGGGGAGACCCTGAGCGCCTGGCCAGGCTACGCAACGATCACGAATTCCAAAAGAGGACGATCCGAGCGGCGCTGTACGTGGACAACATCGGAGTGGTGGGGGCCCAAATCGGGGCGGGCGTCACCAGGGTAATGACCGACTACCAAGAGGAAGTATCGAAGATCAAGTCCCCAGTGGCGGTCTGAGAGGCACTGGTGAACGGGCCGTCAGGTTCGTCCCGACGGCTCGTTCCCAAGCGCCCCAAACCCTTACGTCGTGCCCAACTCTCGCGACCCGCAAGGCACCGGGTGCTTGGCACGAGGTAGGTCTGTGCGCGACGAGGTCGCGATAGGTTCGCCTTATCGATAGCAAGCCTGGGCCGGCACCACATATAAGCCGGCACCACATATAAGAGACGCGCGCGAGGCGCTCCGGTTTCCAAAGCCCGCAAACGGTTTTGAAGACCGCGCGTCTACCATCCATCAACGGCCGGGGACGTCGGCCATCGATCGAATCGAGGCCGATATTCCGCCCAGATTTGCGGTCGTCCGCCGACGTTCGCGAAGATGGCTGTCATAAAGGACCTCGTCCCTCCTTCTCGTCACACCGGCTCGTCAACATCAGCTTGCAAGGGCGCCGATCTAATCGACCCACATTTCGATTCCGACCCGAGCCTCACGGTGCCGAACCGGCTTCGGCAAGCGGCTCCGCTGCGTCGAGGACTATGGCCTAGAGACGGTTGTCGGAGCGCCTCAATGTAGTGCCTCAACTTGAGCGTCGCGACATGTTTAGCATGCCCTCTCATGGCGGCCGTTGACCGATATGACGTCCTGGTCGTGGGCTCCGGGTTCGGCGGATCTGTCGCAGCCCTCCGCCTGGCTGAGAAGGGCTATCGCGTCGCGGTGCTGGAGGCAGGCAAACGCTGGGGAGCGGCCGATTTCGCGCGCACCAACTGGAACGTGCGCCGCTCCGTGTGGATGCCTGGCCTGTTCTGCCACGGGATTCTTCGGCTGAGGCTGTTGAGCGACGTCCTTGTGGTGTCCGGCGCCGGCGTCGGCGGCGGAAGCCTGGTTTACGGCAACACGCTCCCGACTCCGCGGGCGGAGATCTTCACCCGCCCCGAGTGGCCCGGCGGCCGTGACTGGCGCCAGGCGCTGGCCCCTCACTACGCGACCGCCCGGCGAATGCTGGGCTCGACGGTCAATCCGACGCTCACTCCCGCGGACCGCGTGATGAAGGAGTGCGCCGAGGAGATCGGCAAAGGCGACACCTTTCGTCCGACCGAGGTCGCGGTCTTCTTCGGGGCGCCGGGCCAAACAGTCCCGGACCCATACTTCGGCGGCGAAGGCCCGGAGCGGGCGGGCTGCGTGTTGTGCGGTGGATGCATGGTCGGGTGCCGTCACAACGCCAAGAACACGCTCGACAAGAACTACCTCTACCTGGCGGAAAAGCGAGGTGTCGACGTCTACCCGGAGACGCAGGTCGACCGCATCGAGGCGGACGGAGCCGGCTACCGGCTCGCCACCTTCCGGCCGACGAGCCCGTTCCGCCGCCGGCGGACGCAGTGGACCGCCCCGGTTGTCGTCCTGGCGGCCGGCGTCCTGGGCACGGTGGATCTCTTATTGAGAGCGCGCGAAAACGGGTGGCTGCCTCATTTGTCCCCCGCAGTCGGCAAGCGTGTACGCACCAACAGCGAGACGATCGTCGGCGCGACCGCACGCAGTGGGGACGTCGATTACAGCATGGGCGTCGCCATCACCTCGAGCATCTATCCCGACGAGGTCACCCATATCGAACCGGTCCGCTATCCGCGCGGCTCAGACCTCATCGGCCTGCTCGCGAAGCCGCTTACGGACGGTGGGCCTGGCGCACCGCGCCCGCTGCGTTTCCTCGCCAACTGCATCAAGCGACCAGGCGATTTGGCGCGCTCGCTGGTGCCGCTCGGTTGGGCCCGGCGGACCATCCTCCTTCTTGTAATGCAGGTCTCGGATAATCACCTCGAGCTTGTGCGCCGCCGGCGCTGGTACTGGCCGTTTACCCGCGGGCTGGATTCGCGTAACCTCGCGATGGGCGACCAGCGCAACCCCACGTACATTCCCGTGGCCAACGACATGGCTCGCAGGGTGGCGAAAAAGATCGGCGGCTGGCCGGCGAGCTCGATCAACGAAGTGCTTTTCAACATCCCGTCGACCGCGCACATACTCGGCGGCGCATCCATAGGCAGCGACGCAGCGACCGCGGTCTGCGACGACCACAATCGCGCGTTTGGTTATGACGGGCTTTACATCGTCGACGGGTCGGCGATCCCGGTCAACCTCGGCGTGAACCCTTCATTGACCATCACCGCGCTGGCCGAGCATGCGATGAGCGCGATCCCTGCCAAAGAACCTGCTGTCCCTGATCGGTAGTTCGGGCCAACGCTCGGACCCGAGCAGAGACTCGGTTCAGCCGTTGTAACGGGTCAGGACGAAGCCCGCAAACGGTTTTGAAGACCGCGGAACGTGCGGCCGTCATGGCTATCAGCGATCCTCGTAGACAGCGGACTCCTAATCCCCCAGGTACAGGGTCGAATCCCTGCGCGAGCGCCATGTCATTCGGCTGAGCGTGACGCTCCAGCCCATGAGCAAGACAGGCGTGACAGCGAAGGGGCACAAGACCGTCGTAGGGGTGATTGCTCATGCGCATGTGCTGGTCCGCGGGGTCGTGTAGATGTCGGGATATTCGGACCTTTGAGCCAAACCACCCTGACTTGCCTCGTGATCATTGATCCTCAACCTAAGCGGCGAGCGACAAAAACAGCTTCCAACTGACAAGATGCCTGTGGGTGGGGCTATCTATCGCAGGATTTAGGCCAGTCCTATTGCTCGCAACTGCTCTAGCTCAGGGCAGCCTACTGGTAGCCGTCGAGATCGGCTTTCGGCGTGGGTTGGGACCCGAGACCACTAGGCGAATTGCTCATGCCGTGGGCGCTACTTCGGTGGCGCCGCTTCCGTTATTTCTCCGCCTTCCCGAGCTAATCGTGCTGTCAGTCCTGTTTACCGGCGTCCTCGTCCTGACTTGGCAACGAAACCTGCTGCACAGCATTCACGCCATTGACCGCGCAAGCGTTGGCGCGTTGGTCTTTCCTGCTGGATTGCTACTGGCGATTCTCGTTGGCTGGCATCACACGGGTGCC
>Ga0070708_100004104_pt1 | contig 11431 bp, 10 predicted proteins | sample KBSK5503metaG_FD_65469 | JGI IMG/M metagenome (GOLD analysis project Ga0070708, IMG submission 65469) | Corn, switchgrass and miscanthus rhizosphere microbial communities from Kellogg Biological Station, Michigan, USA - KBS K5-50-3 metaG | ecosystem: Host-associated > Plants > Roots >...
GAACATCAGCCGACGTGCGTCGCGGGGTCGAGGTAAGGCACGGGATGACCGGCGCAGGGGCCAATCCGTTGCGAACAGACACCGAATCAACCTCTCCAGTCGTGTTTCTGATGACCGACAGCTTCAATACTGGGGGGAGCGAACGCCAGTTTGCCGAACTCGTCAGTTCTCTTGACCGAGCCAGGTTTCGAGTCCAGGTGGGTTGCATCCAGAAGCGCGGAGGTTTTCTCGAAAACCTCGGCGAAGTGACAGAATTTCCCCTGGTTGGGAGTCTGTACAACTTGCACTCGCTGGGTACACGTTTCCGCTTAGCGGGTTTCCTGCGGGATTCGCGGGTCGCAATCGCGCAGACGTTTGATTTTTATACGAATCTCACACTGATTCCCGCCGCCCGGATGGCTCGCGTGCCGGTTGTGATTGGCAGTCTGCGCCAACTGGGTGATCTGCTCACCCCGGCGAAGCGTAGGGCCCAACTGGCTATGCTCGGCTGGTGCGACAGTGTCGTCTGCAATTCGCGGGCGGCCGCGAACCGGCTAATTGAACAAGGAATCCCGGCAGGTCGACTCGCCGTCATTGGCAATGGTCTCCCTCCTTCGGCCTTTGCCTTGACTGCGCCTGTGTTGCCGCGCCGTTCCGGTCTTCTTCGTGTTGGCATGATCGCAAGAATGAACACGCGATCCAAGAATCACCAGAGTTTTCTTCGCGCCGCCGCTCGCTTGCAAGGCAAGTGCCCTGATTTAGAGTTTATCCTGGTAGGCGATGGCCCGCTTCGGCCTGTGCTTGAGCGTGAGGCGAAAGATTTAGGCATTGGCGGGCGAGTTCAGTTTCTGGGAGATCGGCGCGATATTCCAGCAATCCTGGCTTCCATAGATATTTCCGTGCTGCCCTCAGATTCGGAGAGTCTTTCCAATACCATCATCGAATCCATGGCGGCGGGAGTGCCAGTCGTCGCCAGTCGGGTTGGAGGAAACCCCGAACTAATCGACGAAAGGCGAGGAAGCCTGGTTGCCCCGGGCGACGAGGTGGCACTGGCGGCTGCGATAGAACGCCTCTTGTGCGATCCTTTTATGCGTGCGGCGATGAGTGTCAATGCGAAAGCGTTCGCAACGGCAAACTTCACGATCGTGCAGATGCGACAGAGCCATGAAGAACTCTACGCAGAGCTGCTCTCGCAAAAACTGAGGCCTCGCGCAAAGCGGCACTTTTTTCCGCCTCGTGACCCTGACGCGGACCCAGGACCGCTGCGCGTGGCCGTGGTCGCCCCATCATTACGCTACGTAGGCGGGCAGTCGGTACAAGCCGACTTGCTGATGACGAACTGGCGGAACGATCCCGCAGTCGAAGCTCGCTTGATCACAATTGATCCTCCTTTTCCAATCGCTCTGAGGTGGGCGGAGGGAATTCCGTTTTTGCGCACACTTATCCGTGAACCACTCTACTTGCGGGTGCTTTGGCGAGGCTGTGCGAACGCGGACATCGCCCATATTTTTGCCGCCTCCTACTGGTCTTTTTTGCTAGCGCCAGCCGCGGCATGGGTGATCGCGCGCTCCAAGGGAGCAAAAACGCTGATTCACTATCACAGTGGCGAAGCTCGAGACCATCTGCGGCGGTCTCGCACCGCGCGGAAAATTCTCGCTAGTACAGACCGGCTGGTGGTGCCCTCCCAGTATCTCGTCGAAGTCTTTCGAGAATTCGAATTGCAGGCGCGAGTCCTACCCAATATCGTGGACTTGAGTCGGTTCTCCTTTCGCTTACGCGAACCAATTCGACCTCGTCTGGTCTGCACCAGGGGATTCCATTCGTACTACGGCGTGGACATCGTGGTGCGCGCCTTCGGTGAAGTGAAGCGAGCTTTTCCGGAAGCCCGCCTTTACTTGGCAGGAAGCGGTCCACAAGAAGCGCAGATCCGCGCCCTGGTGAGGCAGTTGAGGCTCGACGACGTTAAGTTTACCGGTATCATGTCGCGTCAAGAAATTGGGAAGGTGTACGACCAGGCCGACATATTTATCAACGGGTCTCGACTGGATAACATGCCGGTTTCGATCCTGGAAGCATTTGCTTCTGGAACTCCTGTGGCCAGCACCAGCCCTGAAGGGATGGGATATGTGATTAAGCACGGATGCACCGGCCTATTATCCGAGCCCGACGATTTTCGAGCGTTGGCCCAAAATGTAATACGCCTGCTGAGGGAACCCGATTTGAGTTCCCGCATTGCCGCGGCTGCCTATGAGGAGTCTGAGCGCTATCGTTGGACGAAAATACGCGAGGAGTGGCTCGAAGTTTATCGTTCTTTGGCCGGGCAGGGCTGCGAAGGCACTCGAGGACTAGCTAAGTGTCGCGTAGAATTGCCGAGCCCGACCCAGCAATGATCGAAACTTCGAAGGCGTGCTCGGCAACGGCTGTGCCGGTCATGCATCCAGAGATGGACTGATGGATTTTGTTGCCGGAGTATTCGCCTCCAAATTATTCCGGCCCTTGTCTACCCGAATTAGCCGGTCTTGAAGGCCTCGTCAGCCTTGCCTGGCTTCCGACCCATTTTCACACGCACCGGCTTGCAAAGAGACGCATGTCCGCCACCGGGCCTGCCTATCAGGATGCAACGGGAGAAAAAGGCACCAGTTGTCGCGAAGGGCCCATTCTATCCTGTCCAGTCATGCTCCAGGAGGTGCGAAATTCGGTATTGGTGCGTGTAGCGAATCTGACCGACCTGTGGGAAACTGTGGGCATGACTAACCAACCTACAGCCCAGCAGCAACGCCCCCAGCACCGCGAAGACCATAAGATCCAGAAACTCATGGAGCGCGTCGAATTGAAGCTGGCGCCTCAGGCGAAGACGATACGCGAATCCAACCAAGCAAGCTCTAAAAACTAGCCGCGTCGAACGTGACCTCAGGGCGATCACGGGCTCGGCACGATGCCCGCTCCGGAGTCTGCACTTTTTGATGATCGCGAGTCAGCAACCGTCTTCCGACTCGTTAAGGGAAACCGTGGACTGGCGATCGCTCAAGCTTCCAGAATAGGGAACCACGCCGAAGTCATTGTGTTGCTTGCCTCGAATGCGCGGCTGTTAGCTTCCTTTTGTGAAGCCAGACACCCGAGAGAATTTTTCTGGCGTAAACGTGGACCTTTCAGGCGAAATAACCCCCACCCGAGAGGTGAGGGTCGAAAATCCGCGAGCTGACAGTCGTCGGGCAAGTTCACACTGCGACCCGCTCGATGCGTGAAGGCCACGAAGTCCAGATTGTTTTGTTGTTTGTAATTGCGCAACATTTCGAGATGCAGCGGTGTGTCTATCGTGCATTCAAGCTCCTTCCTGCGTGGGCCGAGGCTTCAAACGCGATCCTCCGCGCTGGCTCCTTGCAGGATGGAAAGCTAACCGGGCACAACCTAGGTGAATCAATCCAGCGGGTGTAGTTCGGGACATTTCAGTTTCTGATCCCTCTGGCATAAAAGCAGGGACCCGGTTGGACTGGCGAACGAAAAGGAGAATAGCAGTCCGGGCACCTCTTCACTCCGCCATCAATGTTAATTGTCGGTTAAAAGGTTGCAGCAGCGCGGCTCGAATACAACGAGTGATCTCTCGCCAACAGTTTTGGCCGCTCCAGCCATGACGGGCTGACGAAATTGTCCAAATGTTAACTTTTGCCGGCCAAAAACATGCTAGCGTCTTGATCTCGAACACGGTCCCGAACATAGGGTCCAATGGGCACTGGAACTTCGGGGCGATGGACCTGGTTGGGTTCGCGCCGAAGGCGAGGCGTCAGTCGACTGTATTCCTCAGACGGCAGGGAGCCAATTCCCGGGTGAGTTTGTCGATCAGTATTTTCGGGTTGGGCTACGTCGGTTCGGTTAGCGCGGCGTGCTTTGCCCATATGGGGCATCAGGTCACAGGCGTAGATGTCAGTTGCGCCAAAGTGGAGTTGCTGCAGTCGGGCCGTAGCCCAATTATTGAAGCTCGAATGGATGAACTTGTTGCCGAGGCCCGCGGCACTGGCCGGCTGGATGCGACAACAGACGCCCACGCCGCCATACAGAAGTCGGACGTTTCCTTCATATGCGTCGGCACGCCCAGCTTGCGTAGTGGCAAAATCGATCTGAGCCATGTCGAACATGTATCCCGCCAGATAGGCGCGGCCCTCAAGCAGAAGGCGTCTCACCACGTGATTGTCCTTCGCAGCACTGTCTTGCCCGGCACGACTGAGTCCCTGGTCATACCCCTGCTGGAAACCGCCAGCGGTCTTCGGTGTGGGGAGGATTTTTCCGTCTGCTACAACCCCGAATTCGTTCGGGAAGGAAGCGCAGTTGCTGATTTCCTTGAGCCACCGTACACGATTCTAGGCGGCGGCGAACCTTGCCTGATGCCGTTGCGCGAGCTTTATGCGGGTATGCCAGGCGCTCTCTTTGAAATATCTATACCCGTCGCGGAGATGCTGAAATACGCCTCCAATGTGTTTCATGCGCTCAAGGTTGGATTCGCGAATGAGATCGGAACACTTTGCAAAAGCCTTGGGGTGGATACGGAGGCGGTGACTCGCATTTTCGCGTCGGACACCAAGCTGAACATCTCACCGGCGTATTTATCGCCGGGCTTTGCTTTCGGCGGGTCCTGTCTGCCTAAGGATCTGCGAGCGCTTGTGTGTCGCGCCAAAGAATTTGACCTCAGGCTTCCGTTACTTGAGTCGATCGTGCCGAGCAATTCCGAACATGTGAATCGCGCGGTTGAAGCGATATTGCAGAGTGGGAAGAAGAAGGTTTCAGTGCTGGGCCTGAGTTTCAAAGCTGGGACCGACGATTTGAGGGAGAGCCCGCAAGTTCAATTGATCAAAAGGCTTCTGGGAGAAGGGTGTCAGGTGCAGGTTTGGGACCGTGATGTATCATTGGGCCGATTGGCGGGTTCCAATCGCAGATACATCGAAGAGGTGATACCCCACATAGGTTCGTTGCTCTCTACCGATCTGGGCCAGATTGTGCGCAGCGCGGAAGTTATTGTGATCGGCACCAAATTCGTGGACGGGAACCATCTAAACGGGCACCTGCGTCCAAGCCAGACAATTATTGACTTGGTGAACCTAGACCCGTCCCGGCGTCCCCACAGCGCAGCCAAGTACGAAGGAATCTGTTGGTAACAATGCGTAGTTTTGTGAGGTCGGAGCTCCCATCTTGTAATTTGACTTCGCCAGGCTCGCCACTATTGCTGGCGTGTGCTTCTGGCATTGTGCCAGATCAAGTTAGCCGCGATGGCTCGACGTCCAACCTCGTAAGCGCCCGACACATGCGAGAACCGCCAACCCGAGTCCGAACAAAAGGGCAGAAGATGATTCCGGAGCTACACTTGGCGCCGGGTCAGGTGTATCCACAATGCATCGCGGGGAGACCGCAATACTCCCTCCAAAAGAGCCTAGTGCAACGCCCAACGATCTTCCGGCCGTCGAGATGGCTGCCGGCCTCGGGCTACCAGCTCCCTTCTCTACAATCGACGAACCGAACTGCAGGCTCGAAACATCGCCAGCCGAGGTATTGCCGGGAAGAGTCTGAGCGGCCCCAGTTTTCGTGGAAACCGCGCCCCTCAGACTCAAACGGGATAAGTCCTGGCTGTCGGGCGACAGAGCGACCGAGGACGCGTTTGCAGAATGAGAAATCAGAAAGAGTACAGACAACGCAAAGCCAGCCAGCGTTACAGGGGACATCGGCGGTACCTCACCCTTCGACTAGAAATTGGGTCAAGGATAACGGCGCCAATATGGCTGGAATATGACATCAATGTGAATTCTCGGTTAACGCTCACCCAGATTTCGGATGCGCCCGTCATTCAACAGCAACATGGTTGCCCAGTCAGCAAGTCGTTCTGTGGAGATTTCCTTCTGAGGGCGTTTGTCCATGGCCTCCTGGATGTGCTTCAACTCAATGCGGAGCTGTTTACGGCTCATGACCCAAAGGCGGGTGGTCGAAGTCCCTCTCCAGTTCGCCCGGGACAAACACGCGAATCTTTCACGTCCTACTTCACGCCGTACCAATGATCGCGCTTTGATGCTGTGTATGTATCGGCGTTGGATGTGTGACCATGCACCCAGGGCGGGAGACCAAGAACAGGACCACAAGCATTACAAGGAGACCGACGAAGGCCACAATCAGGCCGCGCCGCCGCATTGGATTTGGAATTGTTTGCAGGTTACCCATCGACTCTGGGACTACTTCTTGGAGCGACGAACAAAGCTCCGGAAGCAACGCTCTATAAAGCCGCCAAAGCAGCAACATGGGCAACCACTGGAAAGTAAATGCAGAAATAATGTAGGTGATGAGGGCGAATTCCAGTTTGCGCGCAAGGGGACCGGGACGGTCGGAAGAGGCCCCAGACAGGTTTAGATTGGGTCCCGGTGGGCACATCAATGGACAACAATTGCAATCCCTAAGAGAACTCACTCAAACCTCAGCCGATCTCCTCGCAAGTAATCAAACCGAACGCCGTAGCCGAGACACTGCAGGCAGCGAACGTTCTTTGAATTTTCCGGTGACTGGAAAGTTTTTACAAACCCTTTGCGTCCAGCCTTACATCTAACAAAACCCAAATTGTGCGGGCGCTAGAAGCCCCGTGACCGGACAGGGTGCCGATTGTGCCATCGTCACTGCACGGGCTGGAATGCGTCCGGTACGCGAAAGCCCCGCCTGACGCGGCATTCGGGATGTGCACTCCAGCGATTCACCTTGACACAAGCCGTTTTGATAGACTTATCCAGCTCAGCCGTACACGCCTAAACCTCCTCCCTCGCAGTGGTTCGACTGAACCGGCCCCTTGACTCCCAGCCCGCACACAGAGGAGGCAAGATGAAATCCAGAACAAAGCAAAGTTCAATGAAGCGAGTGAATAATCAAAGCTCATTTACCGCTACTTGTAAGCCTTCTGATACCGGGACTTCCCACCAACTATTGCACAGGACTTTTTGGCAGCACCTCTCAATCGTGTTGTTCCTCCTGCTTTCAATGGGAGTAGGATTTGGCACCGCAACGGCACCGGCTCAGACCCGCGCCTACGTGGCGAATTTTGGCTCCAACACGGTCTCGGTTATCGACATCGCGACCAACACCGTGGTTGCGACCATCCCTGTCGGCGTAGCTCCTGTTGGAGTAGCCATCACAAAGGATGGAACCCGAGGCTACGTGGCCAATGCCGGCGACGTCACCGTCTCGGTCATCGACACTGCGACCAACACTGTGGCTGCGACCATTCCGGTTGGAGTAGAGCCTCAGCAGGTAGCCATCACGCCGGATAGAACCCGAGCCTACGTGACCGATATAAGCTCCAACACCGTCTCGGTCATCGACACTGCGACCAACACCGTGGTTGCGACCATTCCGGTTGGGGGAGAGCCTCTTGGGGTAGCCATCACAGGGGTAGCGATCACAAAAGATGGAATCCGAGCCTACGTGGCCAATGCAAGCTCCAACACCGTCTCGGTCATCGACACCGCGACCAACACCGTGGTTGCGACCATTCCGGTTGGAGCAGGTCCCGAGGGGGTAGCCATCACGCCGGATGGAACCCGAGCCTACGTGACCGATATAAGCTCCAACACCGTCTCGGTCATCGACACCGCGACCAACACCGTAATTGCGACCATTCCGGTTGGCCTACATCCTGTTGGCGTAGCCATCACGCCGGATGGAACGAGGGCCTACGTGGCCAATCAAGCTGACACCGTTTCGGTCATCGACACCGCGACCAACACCGTAATTGCGACCATTCCTGTTGGGCTTGTGCCTTTTGGGGTAGCCATCACGCCGGATGGAACCCGCGCCTACGTGACCAATGAAGACTCCAACACCGTCTCGGTTATCGACATCGCGACCAACACCGTGGTTGCGACCATCCCTGTCGGCGTAGCTCCTTCGGGGATAGCGATCACGCGTGTGCCACAAGCTCCAACGAGACGTGGGAGGCGGTGTGTGTCCGGGCAGGAGTGGGCGAGTTGGTTTGCCCAGACTGCGAGGACGCCGTCGACGGCGACAGGCATTGCGCGGTCTGTGGTCGTGATTGGAACGCGGACAAGGTGAAGTACGAAGGGCTCCTCTTTCACGATCTGAGGCGCACAGCCATTCGCGGCATGATTCGAGCGGGCATATCGGAAAAAGTGGCGATGACCGTCTCTGGGCACCGGACGAGAGCGGTATTCGATCGGTATGACATCGTCTCGCCATCCGACATCCGAGATGCGGCACGCAAGCTGGAGGCGAAGCGCGCCCAAGAGGCAGAACAAATCGCTGACTTGGAAAGATCAAAAGTATCGCAGTTTGGGCAGAGTTTGGGCAGAGTTGCACCGAAACGAGGGCAAGTGAGCGATTCCGGCAGCGCTCACTCCGCGTCCGTTCTCCTGCCTAACTAGTTTTCTTCGAATGGGTTGGGACTCTGGTGCCGGGAACAGGATTTGAACCTGCACGCCTTTTGGGCATTGGATCCTAAGTCCAACGCGTCTGCCAATTCCGCCATCCCGGCTCAATCAATTACAGTCAAGCTGCTCTTCTGGTGCTAGTTGTGGTGTCAGTTGGTTTCTAAAGTTTCGATGCTGCCTCTACAAGATCAGACTCAGTCACAATGTTGTATCTGTTGAAAACTGATCTGCTTTTGTGTCCGCTGATCTTCATCGCTACAACCTCCGGAATCCCGACCTTCCCATCTTAACTTATCGTCGTCGCCCTCCACGAATTTTCCAAGGCCAGCCTTTTCGCGCAACGCCCACCACGCGCCACGAAAATCCTTGACCCCTTCGCCACCTCGGGTAAAAACATAATCGTCTTTGCCCTTTCTGGCGACACACTGAGACAGGAGGTCTAAGACTTCCTGCGTTCTCTTTATGATTCGCCCATCGTCATTTTTGGTGTCACCGGGGTCCAGGCAGATGGTGCGGTGAGCGAGGTATATTTGGCCGACTCGCAGGTGAAGGAGTTCTCCGCTGCGAAAACCAAAAGTGTAGGCGGTCGCTAAGAGGCCCCGGAACCACAATTCCTGCGCAGGTCGAGCAACTGCATCTCCGGATTCTGGTCGGGTCTCGAAACTCTCGAATATAGGACGGCTCGCCTCATCGGCATAGGTGCGCGGCCACGCTTCGCAGTAATACGGGTGACGGGTCGATGGTCGGACGTCGCTCCGCTATTTCGAGCAGCGCCGCGACGATATTGAGGCATCCACAACGGTGCAGCCACGCTGCCGTCATAATTGGTGAGCGACTCATGCCGCCGACACAGTGGATCAACAGTTTTCCGTTTCGAACGCCTTCCGCAATCGCTGCCATGACGGCGTCGAACTGTTTCGCCGAGATTGGACGCGAGTCGGCAATTGGGACACGAGTGTAGCTAACCCCGCTTGCCTTGTGCGGAACCTTGTGGGAGCAGAGAGAGACGACGGCGGTGATGCCGAACGGGTTCTCGGCTGCAAGCCGTGCCGCATCTTTCAGGCTACCGAGATAAAGACGTTCCCAAATCCTCGTTATCACTCGCCTCCTGCCTCTCTGTCTGTGGATTTGCTCTGGACACCCACGCAGGCCGAACGCAACAGCCTGCGTTTAGGGTGATGGCAAACCGCCATCTCCGGCTCGAAAATATCCAATCGACCTTTGATGCAATTCATCAGTTCTGCGATCTGGCGATCTGTGCAATGTGTTAGCGGCTTGTCCAGCATGGCAGCGACCCACAACCTGCGAAATCTCCTCAAAAGGTCGATTGAGCTTGCGAGGTCGCTCTGAAACCACTTGCCCGGTTCAGCCGAATCTTTGTGAGTGACCTTCAAAGGAAGGACCTTGCGGATCACGAGCCAAAGCTGGCTTAGATGTTTTGCGGCTAGTGGGCCGGGTACCAACAGGACACACATGAAGATGAAGCCATCGAAATCCACAAAGCCCGCATATTCTGCCATTCCGGGTGGAAATTCGACCGTGCAATCCTAACATCAGTGGGAACATCAGGTCTGCGCATGCCGTCGATAAAATCAATCTCGCTGACTGGGTTTTCCCACTCGTGCAAATGGGACTCTTGATGTTTGAAAAGAGCCTGACCATCGTTCGCTGGTTCCTTCTTGTGCCAAAAATCGATGTACATGAACTCATGAGTTTTGGTCGCCTCATCGAAGGTGAGGCCAACGTTCCCGGTCGTCGCGTCGCGTCAACCACCCATCCGAAGGTTGGCTTTATGATTGCCCCGTGTGGCCCTGAACACGGTATCGCGCCAAACCCATGGGACTGTCCTAGTTCCTTCCAGGTTTCGCACCGCCGACCTTCGCAGATCGTGAAACAGCAAGCCCTGCCATTCTAACTTATCGTCTTCATCCTTCACGAATTTTCCAAGGCCAGCTTTCGCACAAGGCCCACCATGCGCCACGAAAATCTTTGACCGCTTCGCCGCCTCGGGCAAAACGTAATCGTCTTTGTTTTTTCCGACAATACACTGGGACAGAAGGTCGAACACTTCTTGCGTCATCTTGATGATTCGCCCGCCGTCGTTCCTGGTGCGCCGGGGTTGAGGCAGATGGTGCAGTGAATGAGGTCTACTAGGCCAACTCGCAATTCAAGCAACTCGCCACCTCGAAACCCAAATGTATAAGCTGTAGCCAAGAGGCTCCGCAGCCACGATTCCTCGACGCGGCCCATGAGCTTGTCATACGCCGTGGTGGTCCACAAAACCTTTGCGAGGCGCGTTCTCCTTCAGGCCGCCGAATCGCAGGAGGTCGCGTGTCCGTCGAGGCTCGCTGTCGTAAGCCAAGCGGTACGTCCTCTTCCCAGACACGGGCAGTACCCGCTATATGATGTTCGGATGCGCCTGGTTGGCATGAACACGCGGAAAGAGGACAACGAAGACTTTGGTATGGCGCAAGTGACAGCAGGTTCATGGGCGTGCCTCAGAATTGCATCGCTCACGTTAGGCCGGAATGCCAAATTGGCAGTGAGGTCGCTCAAGGCACAAAATTGCGCGCCAAATCATCTCCACTTCCGCATCTGCTTCCACGCCTGCACGAGTTCCTGAATCGCCCTCGCACTCGGAAAGTGTCCCGGCCCGATCCGGCAGACGTTGTGGGCGCTTCGGTAGAAATCCTGAACGGCGGTCGTTCCCATCATCGAGAGCCGGTGCTGGAGGTCAGCCAGTTCTTTCCGGGTCAAAATCTCGTCGGGACCGCGTGGCCGTCGCGCCATAAATCGCAGTCTAGCGGATTCGTTTTTTATTCGCTTGTTGCAGCGATTATTTTAAATGATGGGTGTAAATGGGCGTGTTATTGGGTGTTGAGAAAATTGGGTGTAATTGGGTGCATTATTGGATGTCATGATCCGGCCTGCCACTCTCCAGATCACCCCAGGAATTCTCAGTCCAATTGCTGAACTCGATGAATTCAAAGGAGCTTGGCGGGCTTTAGGCACCTTGGCTCCCGAACATCTATCTGCCCTACGCAGGG
>Ga0070708_100004105_pt1 | contig 11427 bp, 11 predicted proteins | sample KBSK5503metaG_FD_65469 | JGI IMG/M metagenome (GOLD analysis project Ga0070708, IMG submission 65469) | Corn, switchgrass and miscanthus rhizosphere microbial communities from Kellogg Biological Station, Michigan, USA - KBS K5-50-3 metaG | ecosystem: Host-associated > Plants > Roots >...
GCGCCGGCAACATCTACGTCGCCGACGGGTTCGGCACCAACAACCGCATCGCGAAATTCAACAAGGACGGGAACTACCTGAAGACGTGGGGACAGACCGGGTCCGCCCAGGGTCAGTTCAACGCCATCCGCGGCATCGCCAGCGATTCGGCGGGCAACATCTACGTGGCCGATGCCGGCAACAACCGCATTCAGGTCTTCGACGGCGACGGGACGTTCAAGTCGCAGATTTCGAACATCGGCACGCCGCAGGCGATTTGCGTATCCGGCGGCGCCAATCAATATCTCTACACATCGAACTCGAACGATCCGGAGAGCATGGACCACGGGGAGATCTACAAGGTCCGCCTGAACGGCCAAATGGTCGGCAAGTTCGGGAAGGCGGGCAAGATGCCGAGGGAATTCGGCATGGTCAACAGCATCGACTGCCGCACCGAGAACGACCTCTGGCTGGGTGAGGTCTGGAACTGGCGCGCGCAGAAGATCACTCTGAGAGGAAGCCGATGAAGCACGAGAACAGCGGACGACGTTCGTTCATCACCGGGCTGGGTGCGGCCGTCGCCGCGGGCGCGGCAGCAGGCGGCGTCGCCGAGGCGCAGACGTCGCCGGCGCGGTTCACGGCAGCTCGTCACACACAGGACGACTGGCTCCTCCAGGTGCCAGGCAAGCACCGCATCCTCATCGACGCGGTGACGCCGAAGGGCGCCGGCGAGGCGGTGCTGTACGCGAACAACCTGTACGTGACGAACAAGAGCGCCTATCAGCTCGAGGACAAGGACCTCGCGATCGTCATCGTCATGCGTCACTTCGCCACCCCGTTCGCGTTCAACGACGCCGCGTGGGCGAAGTACGGCAAGGCGATGAGCGCGATGCTCGAGTTCAAGGATCCGAAGACGAAGGAGGCGCCGTCGACGAATCTCTACAACGTGGAGGGTTACGGACTGGCGCTGCCGAATCTCGGGAGCACGATCGAGTCCGTCACTAAACGCGGCGCGATCATCGCCATCTGCGATCTCGCGACGCATTTCGCAGCGTCGCAGCTCGCCGCCGCGGCCACCGGTTCCAGCGCCGATGCGATCTACAAGGATTTCACGTCCAACACCGTTCCGAGCAGCCGGTTCGTGTCGGCGGGCGTCGTCGCCGTGACGCGCGCGCAGGAGCACGGCTACTCGCTCATTTACGCGACGTGAGACTGGTTGCTGATTGCTGGTTGCTGGCTTGCCCGCCGAAGCTCGCGGCATGTATCGGGCGAGCGAAGGCGGGTTGCTGGCTGCTACACTGATATCATTCCAGTCCTGGTCACATCATTGGAGGTTCGTATGAGAGCACTCATCGGCGGCGCGGCCCTCGTCCTGTTGATGATCCCGCTGACGGCGTCGAGCGCCAGCGCGCTCACGAAAGAAGAGAAAATCGCGCAGGCGCTGCTGCCGCTGCCGGAGGATCTGAAGGCCGGCGCGACGATCATCGAGTACGACGAGAAGACCGGCGATCGCGTCGTGCTGCGCGCGGGCACGAGCTTCGTCGAGTGCACGCCGAAGGACAAGGACGGGTTCGCCTGGTGTTACAACAAGGTCACCGCGCCGCGGCGCGACATGACCGCGAAGCTGCGCGCGCAGGGCAAGTCCGACAAGGAAGTCACCGAAGCGATCCAGGCGGCAATGAAGGATGGCCGTCTGCAGCCGCCGCCGTCGGGCACGATGTCGTACCGCTATTCGGACGATCCCGGACGCATCAAGCTGCTCTGGGTTGTGTCGGTGCCGGGCGCGACGCCGGAATCGATCGGCGTGTCGACCGAGAGCCAGCGCGACGCCGCGCTGAAGGGCAACGGCAAGCCGTGGCTCATGCTGCCGGGTACGCCGGGCGCCCATATCATGATTCCGATCAACCCTGGACCGAACGCAGGGACAAGATAGCGCGAGGCTCGTAACGAAGCTTCGCCTCAAACCGCCAAGTGAAAAGACGTGGAGCGGACGAGCGAATCTTCGTTACTAGGCGGCCGCTGTGCGGCCGCTAAGACAGCTTCTAAAGCCGTCACGGCGAAACTTGCCTCATTTCGCCAGAACACGGCTTTAGAAGATGTTTAGGTCATGATTATGATACGTGGCTGGAGGCGCACCGTGGGTCGACAGGTGACGACCGTGAACTGGACTTGGCTGACCACGCTTGGCTTGGGCGGTGGTTTGATTGGTGGCCTGCTTGTTGGAATGCCGCTTGGCGAGCTCGTGAACGCGATGGTCACGACCGCCGCGGTCACATGCTTCGTTGGCGGTGTCCTCGGCTCCTTTCAGGCGTTCGGGCTGCGTCCGATTCTCCGGCGACCAATATGGTGGGTTCTTGGTACCGTGGCCGGTCTCGGTATCGGTCTCGCCGCAGGCGTTGCCGTCGTTGAACAACTCGGCACGCTAATAACCGGTGCTCGACCGAACATTGCTCGGTTGGGTCCGCTCACGCGAGCGATCAGCCTTGTGACTCTGGGGTCGGTCGCTGGAACCGCACTCGGCGCCGCGCAATGGCTCGTCTTGCGCGCACAGGCGCCTCGAATCAGGCACTGGGTGGCGACGACGGCGATCGGCCTGGCGATTTCATTTTGCGCAGGCTCACTTCTGCTGACGGCGGTGGGCCTCCGCATCAGTTCCGGATTGGGCGTCGGCGCCTTTGTGGTGGTCTCCGGGATGATGTTCGGCGCAATAACCAGTCGCCCGCTCCAACGCGCGGCTTAGCAGATCGTGATCGTGACTTGTGCCGCGGGCTGGTAACGAAGCTTCGCCTCAAACCGCCAAGTGAAAAGACGTGGAGCGGACGAGCGAATCTTCGTTACTAGGGGCGCGGTCTACGCAGCGAACTCACGATCAACAATCCGAACGATTTCGGCTTCACCAAAGGCCTGGACCAACTGCCGGCCTTGCGGGCGCTGGGCGATCACGTCAATCGCACGCTCCTGACGGTCGAACGCATCAGCCACCATTGCACCCTGACGACCGACGCCCTCGACGGTCTCCAACAACCGCTTCGCATCGGGCACCAGCGCATCGGGCCTCTTCGTTTTGGCGATCCGCGCGTACTGGCGCTCCTGCAAGCCCTCACTGGCTTTGCGCATCTGCCCGTCGGCTTTCGCCATCGAGATTTGCGCCCGCGCGTTGCAGCGCTCCTCGATCCTCGCTATGCGGCGGCACAGATGACCTATGACCTCCGACGTCTCCGGCTCCGCGGCCTCATTCGGCGTCAGCCCGGCACGCATCGGTACGCGCTGACGCGCTACGGCCTCCGAGTCGCTTTCTTCTATAGCAAGGTCTATCTCCGAATCTTTCGACCCCACGCACCGGCGCTCCAGCCTCACTCCGACGATCTTCCACGTCCGTTGCGCGCGGCGTTTGAACAACTCGACGTCGCTATTGCTCGCATTCACCAGGAGGCGGCCCTTGCGGCGTGAAAAACTTGATTCAACAGGTGCACAATTCACGCTCGGAGGGATCTAGGCGGCGCGCACGCTCACTTCCATCGTGCCGATTTTTTCGATGCATGCGGTGATGACGTCGCCCGGCTGGATGGGGCTCACGCCTTCAGGCGTGCCGGTGATGATGACGTCGCCCGGGTTCAGCGTGTAGAACGACGACGCGTACTCGATCAGCTCGGGCACGCCGAGGATCAGGTACTTCGTGTTCGAGTTCTGACGCTCTTCGCCGTTCACCGCGATGCGCAGGTTCAGCTCGCCGGGATCCGGGATCTCGTCCGCTGTGACGAGCCATGGGCCGAGCACGGCATAGCTGTCCGGCGACTTGCGCAGGCTGCGCTCTTCGGGTCCGCGGATCGTGATGTCGAGGCCGATCGCGTAGCCGGCGACATACTTGAACCCGTCACCCGGCACCACGTTGTTCGCGGTCCGGCCGATGACGACGGCGAGCTCCACTTCGTGATCGTTGCGGCGATCGATTTTGCGCAGGGCGATCCCTTGGCCGGGACCGACCAGCGCGCTCGTCGCTTTCAGAAACAAGCCCGCCGAGTGAATCGGCGCCATCGTCGCCGTGTTGTGGTGATGGAGCGCGGCGTTGTCGCGTACTTCGTCGAGATGCTTCTGGTAGTTGACCGGCGCGCAGACGATCTTCCCCGGATTCGCGACCGGGCTCAGGAGCGTCACGCTGCCGACGGGCATCGGCGATGCGGACGCGGCGATCGACTTGACGCGGCTCATCACCTTGTCGAGATTCGCAATCAGCGGATCGAAAGCGGGCAGCGGGTAGCGATACGCCGGCAGCACGTCGAGCGCCGCGGTCACGTCGCGGATCTGTTGGTCTTCGACGAGACCGAGACGTCCTTCACCGAACCGACAGAGTTTCATGACCTCCGCTCGCCTGAAAGGTCGCGCTACCGCTCCCAAGCTGTTATATCAGTTGGCCGTGCGGAACGCATTCGCATTCTGGGGAAGCGCGCGCGCGCCGACGATTGCCAGCGCGGCCACGAGCGCCGGTCCGACGCCGGCCATGAAGATTTGGTCGGGCGTCCACTGCAGCGACAGCAGAACGCCGCCGACCGACGGCCCCACGATCGATCCGATGCGGCCGACGCCGAGCGCCCATCCGATGCCCGTCGCGCGGATGGTCGTCGGATAGAAGCTCGCGGCCAGAGCATTCAATCCAGACTGCGCGCCCTGCACCGTGATGCCGAGGAGCAGCGTCGCACCCAGCATGATCGGCATGGTCGAGGCGTTGAGGGCGAGCAAGGCGATGCCGAAGATGCACGCGACGAAATCGACGAGCAGCGCCGTGCGCGTGCCGAGGAACGTCATCACGTGACCCTGCGTCAACGTGCCGATGATGCCGCCGGTGCTGAAGTACGCGATCGCCGTATAGCCGGCGGAGACCGGCATCCCCGACTGGCGCAGCAGCGCCGGCAGCCAGCCGAGAATGAAATACAGAATCAGCAGGTTCATGAAGAACGGGATCCACAGCAGCAGCGTGCCCGCGCCGCGACCGTCGGTGAACAGCAGCTTCACCGGCACGTCGTCGCGGCGGACCTCAGATTTCGTGAGCGCCGATTGCCGCCACACGATCGACTCCGGCAGAAACCCGATCAGGACCAACGCGAGCACGAGCGGGAGGACGCCGCCGAGCACGAACACGGATCGCCAACCCCACAATGGAATCAGCACCGAGGCGGCCTGGCTCGATATCAGCGCGCCGGCCGGCATGCCGACGAAAATCGCGCTGACGACCTTCGGCTGCAGCCGCGGCGGCGTGTACTCGGCAGTGAGCGCCACGGCATTCGGCATCGCGCCGCCGAGTCCGAGTCCGGTGAGGAAACGCAGCAGGACGAGCTCGCGGAGCGTGCTCGCGCGCGCCGTCATGAGCGCGAAGGACGCGAAGATCACGACCGAGACGATGACGACCCATCGCCGTCCGTACCGGTCCGCAATCGGACCGCTCGCCATCGCCGCGATCATCAGACCGAACAGCGCCGCCGAGAGGACGGTGGCGAACGCCGGCAGCGGAATGCCGAGGTTCTCGGACATGACCGGCACGAGGAAGCCGATGCACTGCGTATCGAAACCATCGAGGACGATCACGACACTGCACAGGACGATGGTCCACCACGCCGATGGCGACTGACGTGACATATCAGACTTTGACAATCGTGGAGCGCCAAGTATACTCGCCAGCGGTTCAGCCGCATGTCGCTCACCCGCACGAGCCTGTTGTCCGCACTGGCTGGAGCGCTGACGATTCCGGTCATTGCTCACACGCCTGCGGCTTCGGCGGCAGCGCCTCCACATGCGGCTTCGGCGCAGCAGTCGCCTGCGCCCTCCGCTTCGCTGGTTCAGGGCGGGCCTTCGCCTGCAGCTTCGGCGGCGCAAGCCGCGCCGCAATCGCAGTCGCTCGTCGAGTACGACGACGAAGTGCAGCGCGCGGCGCCGAACGGCGTCGACTTCACCGGCGAATGGGCGCCGCGATTTCACGAAGACGAGCCCGAGCGCGTTCCGGGTCCCGAGCTCGGCGACTACCTCGGCATTCCGATCAACGACGCCGCGCGGATGCGGGCGATGACGTGGGAAGCCTCGATTCAGACGCTGCCCGAGTGGCAGTGCCGTCCGCACTCGGCCGACTACATCTGGCGCGGTCCGTCGCCGCTGCGCATCTGGAAGGAAGTCGATCCCGTGTCGCGCCAGGTGACCGCGTGGCACGCCGAGTGGCTGCGGTCCGTCGATCGATCGATCTACATGGACGGCCGCCCGCATCCGTCGCCGAACGCGCCGCACACGTGGGCTGGCTTCTCGACCGGCAAGTGGGAAGGCGACGTCCTCACGATCAAGACGACGCATCTGAAAGAAGGATACGTGCGCCGCAACGGGCTGCCGCGCAGCGACGCGGCGACGCTGACCGAGCACTGGATGCTGCGCGGCGACGTGTTGACCGTCGCGGCCATCGTCAACGATCCCGTGTATCTCACCGAGCCGTTCATTCGCACGACCGACTACGAGCTCGATCTGCATCAGTGGGTGCCGCCGTATCCGTGTCAGGTCGTGGAGGAAGTCGATCGACCGCGCGGCGTCGTGCCGCACAGCCTGCCCGGAACCAACGACGCCGCAACCGATTTTGCGAACCGCTGCGGACTGCCGGTCGAAGCGACGCGTGGCGGTGCCGAAACCATGTACCCGGATTTCCGCGCCAGGATCGGCGCGATCACCTCGACGTGCATCGCCGCGCAGCGATGACATCCGCTGTCGCGGCGTTCGCCATCGCGGCCGGCGTCGTCGCTGCGATGCCGCTGGCGGCGCAGCGCGGGCAGCGGGGTCAGCAGCCGCCGGCGTTGCCGCGTGCGATCGCGCCGCGCGATTTCACCGGCTACTGGGTGTCGATCGTCACCGAGGACTGGCGCTGGCGGATGGTGACGCCGGCCAAAGGGGACTACGACAGCGTTCCGCTGAATGCGGAGGGGCGGCGCACGGCGGACACCTGGGATCCGAAGCGCGACGAGGCGGCCGGCGAGCAGTGCCGCTCGTACGGCGCGCCGGCGATCATGCGCGTCCCCGGCCGCATCCACATCACGTGGGAGAACGACACGACGCTTCGCATCGACACGGAAGCGGGAACGCAGACGCGACTACTGCGGTTTGGGTCCAACACGGGTCGGACCGGTGTCGGACCGGTGTCGGACCGGGGTCCGACCGGTGTCGGACCCGTGTCAGACCCCGACAACGCCAGTTGGCAGGGGCGATCGGTGGCGCAGTGGGAATTGAGCGGACGAGGCGGCGGCATGTTTGGCGGATCGCCACCCAAGCCGAGCGGAGCCCTGAAAGTTGTCACTACGAACCTGAAAGCGGGCTATTTGCGCAAGAACGGCGTCCCGTACAGCGCCAATACGGTGCTGACGGAGTACGTCAACGTCCTCGGACCCGAGGACAACGGCGACATCTGGCTCGTCGTGACGACGATCGTACAGGACCCGCAGTACCTGAACGGGCGCTTCTTCACGAGCTCGCACTTCAAGAAGCTTCCCGACGGCGCCGCCTGGCATCCCGACGCGTGTCGAGCGTCGTAGTGTCCGCCGTCCTTGTCGTCGAAGACGAACTGAAGGTGGCGCACGCGCTGCGCGAAGGGCTCGAGGGTGAGGGCTACCACGTCGCGCTGGAGCACACCGGCGAAGGCGCGTTCTTCCGCGCGACCACCGAGACGTTCGACGTGATCCTCCTCGACGTGATGCTGCCGGGACGCGACGGCCTGGAGATCCTGACGCGCCTGCGCGAGCGCGGCGTGAAGACGCCGGTCCTCGTCCTCACCGCGCGCGACACGCTCGACGATCGCGTGAGAGGTCTCGACCGCGGCGCCGACGACTACCTCGTCAAGCCGTTCGCCTTCGCCGAGCTCCTCGCGCGCATCCGCGCGCTGCTGCGGCGCGGACGCGGCGGCGACGCCCTCCGGCTCGCGGCCGGCGACCTCGAAATGGACATCGTCACGCGCAGGGTGACGCGCGGCGGCCGCCTCGTCGAGCTGACGGCGCGCGAGTTCGAACTGTTGCAGTATCTGCTCCGCCACGAGCGTCAGGTCGTCTCGCGCGACACGCTCGTCCACGACGTGTGGAACGAGCCGGTGCGCAGCGCGCCGCTCGACAACGTCATCGACGTGCACATCGCACGGCTGCGCCGCAAGCTCGACGTCGATCATCCCGTCAAGCTCATTCACACCGTGCGCGGCGTCGGCTTCATGCTGCGCGAAGGGGAACCGGGCGAGTCATGACGCAGCCGGGCATCCGCCTTCGGCTCACGCTCTGGTATGCGGCCGCGATGGTCGTCGTCCTCGCGATCTACGCCGGATGCCTGCTCTGGTTCGTGAACCAGGGCGCCTCGCGATCGCTCGACAATCGATTACGCGGCGACTTCCGCTGGGCCGCCGAAATGGCGGAACAGAAGCCGGACGGATCGCTGACGTGGTTCGAGGGGGCGACGGGCGACGACGAGGAGAGCCCGTGGCTGCAGGTCTGGAGCCCCGGCGGCGAGCTCCTGTACCGCACGGCGGTTGCCGAGCGACAGCCGATTGCGACGAGCGGCGAGCTGGCGAGGCGCGCGGACAACCGGATCGTGATCGTGCCGACGCCGACCGTTCCCTTGCGCGTCCTGAGCGGACATTCGAGGGTTTCCGGACGTCCTGTCGTGCTGCAGGTGGCGCGATCCGAAGCGGGGATGCGGCGGACGATTCGCGATCTGATCATCACGCTGCTGCTCGGTCTGCCGCTCGCGGTGTTCGCCGCCGGCGTCGGCGGGTACTCGCTCGCGCGGCGCGCGCTCGCGCCCGTCGATCGCATCGCGGAGCGCGCGCGCTCGATTACCGCGGATCGGTTGAGCGATCGGCTGCCCGTCGACAATCCGCACGACGAGCTCGGACGGCTCGCGCTGGTGATCAACCAGATGCTCGGGCGGCTCGAATCGTCGTTCGCGCAGATGCGCCGGTTCACGGCCGACGTGTCTCACGAGCTGAGAACGCCGCTGACGGCGATGCGGAGCGTCGGCGAAGTGGCGCTGCGCGATCGTCACGACGAGACGACCTATCGCGCGACGATCGGCAGCATGCTCGAAGAGGCCGATCGCCTGTCGTATCTCGTCGACCGGCTGCTGACGCTGTCGCGCGCGGAAGCGGGGCTGACGCACCCGTCGGTGGACGTCGTCGATCTGCGCGCGCTCGCGGAAGAAGTCGCGTCGCACCTCGGCGTCCTCGCCGAGGAAAAGCATCAATCGCTGACGATCGAGCCTTCCGGCAACGGCCGTGGCTTCGGCGATCGCGTCGTTCTGCGGCAGGCGCTGATCAACCTCGTCGACAACGCGATCAAGTACACGCCCGAAGGCGGCGAGATCCGCATCCGCATCTCGGAATCGCCGGACGGTCCGACCGTCGACGTCATCGACACCGGTCCTGGCGTCGCGGCCGAAGCGGCGACGCGCATCTTCAACCGGTTCGATCGCGGCAACGAGGTGCGCGACGAGCGCGCCGGCAGCGGTCTAGGACTCGCGATTGCGAAGTGGGCCGTCGAAGTGAGCGGAGGACATTTGACGCTCGAGCCGGCGTCCGGCGGTGGAAGCACGTTCCGCATCGCGCTGCCCGGGGCTCGTCAATGAACGCACGTGCCATCGCGATGTGCGCCGCCGTCACAGCGGCAGGTTGCTCGCGCGGACCATCACTCGAGCCGGTCGCGACGATCGGGCAGATTATGGAAACGACCGTCGAACCAGTCTCGAACGCGGTCTTCGACGCCGCGGTCTGGGAGAACGGTCAGCGTGTGGGCGGACCGAAAACGCCAGACGACTGGAAGACGGTGCAGGCCAACGCGCTGATGCTCGCCGAGACGACGAACCTGCTGCTGATGCCGGGGCGCGCGACGGATCGGCTCGGGTGGGTGATCCGGACGCAGGCGATGAAAGATGCCGCGTTTGAAGCGGCGAAGCGGCGGAGCACGTCCCGAATCTCAACGCGCGGCCGAGCGGTCCGCGTGGTTCGTACGGTTCAGGGAATCAATAGGAGCGAGGTATGCGATTCGTTCTCGGTCTGTCTCTGGTGATTGCTTTTGCAGACGGCGCAGCCGCCGCCACCTGCGAAAGCCTCGCGTCGCTGTCGCTGCCCGACGCGAAAATCACGAGCGCGCAGGTCGTTGCCGCCGGCGAGTTCGCGCCCCCATCGGGCGGCCGCGCCGGACGCGGCGGCAATCCGTTCAAGGATCTGCCGCCGTTCTGCCGCGTCGCCGCGACGCTCACGCCAACGAGCGACTCCGACATCAAAGTCGAGGTGTGGCTGCCGGCATCGGGCTGGAATGGGAAGTATCAGGCGGTCGGCAACGGCGGATGGGCCGGCGTCATCAGCTATCCGGCCATGGCCGACGCGGTGAAGCGCGGCTACGCCACTTCGTCAACCGATACCGGACACGTCGGCGGGAGCGGCACGTTCGCGCTCGGACATCCGGAGAAGTTCGTCGACTTCGCGTGGCGATCCGAACACGAGATGACCGTGAAAGCCAAAGCGATTGTCGCCGCGTTCTACGGCAACGCGCCGAAGTACTCCTACTGGAACGGGTGCTCGACCGGCGGACGTCAGGGCCTCGCGGAGGCGCAGCGTTTCGCGGACGACTTCGACGGCATCATCGCCGGAGCGCAGGCGAATCCGCGCACTCATCTGAACGCGTGGCAGTTGTCGATCGGGAAGGCGGCGCTGAGCGACCCGACGGCATTCATCCCGCCAGAGAAATATCCGTTGATTCACAAAGCGGTGCTCGATCAATGCGACGCGCTCGACGGCGTGAAGGACGGCCTGCTCAGCGATCCGACGAAGTGCCATTTCGATCCGAAGGGGCTCGACTTCCTGACGCCGCGGCAGATCGAAACGGTGCGCACGATTCTGAGCCCCGCAACGACGGCGAAGGGCGAGGAGATTTTTCCGGGCTACGTGCCGGGCGCCGAGCTCGGCTGGGGCGGCCTCGTCGGCGGACCCGAGCCGACCGCCACGGCGATCGATCAATACAAGTACGTCGTCTTCAAGAATCCGCAATGGGATTGGCGGACGTTCGAGCTCGATCGCGACGTCGCGATCGCCGACAAGGTCGACAACGGCACGATCAACGCGACGAACGCGAACATCAAGCCGTTCGTCGCCCACGGCGGCAAGCTGCTGATGTATCACGGGTGGAGCGATCCGCTCGTCGGTCCGCTGACGAGCGTCAACTACTACAACAGCGTTGTGAAGGCACTGGGGCGCGTCGACGATTCCGTCCGTCTCTTCATGGTGCCGGGGATGGGCCATTGCGGCGGCGGTGAAGGGCCGAACACGTTCGACATGCTCGGCGCGCTCGAGCAATGGGTCGAGCGCGGCAAAACGCCGGATCAGATCGTCGCGTCGCACTCGACCCTCGGCAAGGTCGATCGCACGCGGCCGCTGTGTCCGTATCCGCAGGTCGC
>Ga0070708_100004106_pt1 | contig 11426 bp, 9 predicted proteins | sample KBSK5503metaG_FD_65469 | JGI IMG/M metagenome (GOLD analysis project Ga0070708, IMG submission 65469) | Corn, switchgrass and miscanthus rhizosphere microbial communities from Kellogg Biological Station, Michigan, USA - KBS K5-50-3 metaG | ecosystem: Host-associated > Plants > Roots >...
GGCGTCAGCCTGTCGAGTGGAATTCGGCCGAGGATCGGTTTGATGTGCCGGCGTATGTGAACTTCGTAGCCGGCATAGGTCCATTCCCGCACTCGTGGGCGTGCGACCTCCGCGAGCCATTGATCGAGGTAGTCGCCCAGGGTTCTCCCGCGAGCGTCGGCGTAGGTTCCATGCTGGAGCGAATGCAGAACGTCCGACAGCTTCCGGCGCACGTCATCTCGACTTCGGCCGTAAACGTGCTTTCGGGTGCCGTCCGGCAGGCTGGCGACGCCAGACCATGTTCCATTTCGCCGACGATAGACTGAGCCTTCGCCGTTGGCCCGCCTTCGTGTCAACTATTCGACGCTGTCGTGATGAGTCTTGGATTCAATCCAGGCGACTAGCGCGGCAGTCGGTACTCGAACGCATCGCCCGAGGCGAATGGTCGGAAGCTCACCTGACGCCATCAGCTGGAAGGTCTTAGTTCGCCCAATGCCGAGCAGTCGCGCCACCTCTCGGCTGTCGATAAGAGCTGCGCTGTTGTTGGGATTGGACGGTGCAGGTGATCCCGTAGGCGGGGGAACCGGATGCGCCGCCGGTTCCCCCGCACCCCCTCCGCGGCGCCGCCGAGAAGCATCGTTGGGACGCCGGGTGGCAAAAGAACGTCGCATCAGACGCGCTTCTTGAGAGACTTGAAGGCCGATACGGCGCGCGGACCAAAACGGGCCGTTAGTGACCGACCGACACCGTGAGCCCTGCCCAGGAGACGAGTCGGTGGCGCTAATGCGAGAACGCCGCCGGCCCAACCACGTGCCACCTGGCCCGCCGAGGCGTGCCCGATGCGAACTGCCTGAAATATCACTAGCGGCGATAAGGCGGCGATGAGAAGTACCGCGACGCCGGAAGCCATCCAGTTTTCGGTCGCATCGGTATCTGTCGGTGAGGCGAGGGCCAGCACTACGAGTCGGAACCCGACATAAACCGTCGTCGCGACGACGAACTTCGAAAGGAGGAGCCCGATCACAAAGGATGCGAGCTGGGTCGCCGCTCCCGCGAGACGAGGCCAAATGGAAACAACTGAGACCAGAGGGATGAACGAAGTGACCGTCAGGATTAGTGCCGAACGGATGGCCAGCTCGAGCTTGACGACTACCGTGAGGAAGCTGAGGGTCATGGCGGTCACGATCAGACCGAACGTGCTGACGTGCGGTCCTGAGGTGCCCGCTTGTCTGGCCGCGTCGCTCGCGGCGACGCTGTGCATCAAGACGGTCGTCATCGCGTTGAAGTCCGGTGACCAGGTCGTCGCCAGAAGCGCGGCGTATCCGGCGACATATGTCACCGCCGCCAGGCCGCTATAGGCGAAGAAGCAAGCTGCGACGATGCGCGGAATGAGAGAGAGGCCGGTCCCCTGCGAGCTCCAGGCGATACGCTCGATCAGCGCCAGAGCGATGATCGCGCCGACGATCAAGAGCGAGATGGCAAGCATCCGGTTGTAGACCGGGACGATCGCCGATAAGTCGGGCTCGGTCGCCTGGCCGAGCGAGGCGATCAGCCAACGGACGCTGGCGACCGCCATAGCGGTTGCCCAATTCGCGATCGCGATTCCGATCGAGTTGACGAGCTCCGCGGCCTGGCCGCTGTAGTCGCTCCCCATCACGACTGGAAGAGATGGCCGGCGTAGTTCGCCGCGGCGACACCGATATAAAGGAGAGCGATCGAGAAGATGGAGACGGCGACCCCGCCCCGCGCCCGCTCGGCGAGCTGCGGGTTGGAGGTGAACGAGGCGAGCACCAGCCCGATCAAGGAGACCGTCAGGCCGAGCCCGGCGACCAGCGTTAGCACCGCAGCCGCGTTGTTGGTCAGGTGGATCAGGCCGTGATAGACGCTGGGCGGCAGCCCGTTGAAGTCGGGCGTGATGTTGACGTCGGTGAGGATGTGGGTCACGCAGTCTCTCCTTTGCCGGTGGCGCCGGCGCTGACGAGCGGACGGGGAAGCGGACCGACGAGTTGACGCCAGGCGTCGATCTGGTCCCAGCGGCGGAGCCGAAGGCGAGCCGGAGGGGCGTTTGCGTAAAGCAGGACTCCGTCCTCCATCCGCCGCAGTTCGTCGACCGAAGCCAGCGGTTTACCGATCCGTTGCTCGGTCGAGCTCGAATGGCGCGAGTCCGACTGGCGAGAGTGATAGGTGCGGGTCTCGTCGCCAATGGCACGCGAGAAGACCTCGAGGGTTCTGATGTCGCCTTGACCCGGGAGGAGAAGACGAGCGCGACAGTTATTCCAGATGGTGCGGGCTTCATCCGGCCCATATCCAGACTCGATCTGGGCCAGGTCGTGGTAACAGAGGAGCAGCTGAATGCCTTGCCCAGGACCGCTCGATGCGTAGCCGGCCAGGCGTGGGATGCGAGCGAAGTTGGCAGCCTCGTCGAGGGCGAGCAGCAAGCGTGGCGACAACACGCCTCCTTGCCGCCGTGCGCGAGCAGTCGCCTTACGCAGCAAGGACATGACAAGAGCCGAGAACAGCGGCCGGCAGCGCTCGGCGTCCTCGGCCGGCGCGACGAGATAAAGAGTTCCGCTCGCCTCGAGGAGTCGGTCGAGGTCGAGCCCATTCTCAGTTGAGCGCGTCGCCGAAGCGACTCGTTCGTCGTTCCAGAGCGACAGCGACGACCGCGCGGTGGAGGCGATCGACCCCGCCTCTTTGTCGGGTGTCAGCGCATGGGCGAGGAGAAGTTCCGCTCCAGCGCTGTTTTTGACCATCTTCGCGAGCCCGACGTACTGCGCCGGGGAGGTGCGATTAAGTCGCGCGACAACCGAGCGCATGTCGCCGCCCTGCTCGCGCTCGCAAACGACAAGGCCGCTGATCAGGCTTGCTGCGCCGAGGTACCAGTGGGCGTTCTGACCACGCTTACCCGCAGCTGTGAAGTGGTCGGCTAGCTCGGCGGCGGCCCCGGGCGTGGTCGCGGTTTCGAGCGGATTCCACGTCGACACCTCGAGACCAAGGCGTTCGAGCCAGCGGATGTCCTCATCGAGTGGAGCGAAGACCCAAGCCGGGCCGATCTCGCGGCGCCGACTGAGAGTCAGGTTCACCAGCTCTTCCTTTGTCGACGTCGCAACCACGGCGCCTAACCAGACGAGTAGCGTCGGCACGACGACGCTCGACGTCTTCCCCGAGCGCTGGACACCGAGAAGGAGGGCGTTGTCTTCACGCGGCGACTGAATGACTCGACGCTTGAAGAAGCCGAGCACGATGCCATCGCCGGCCAGTTGATCCGCGGCAAGGGCTCGGCCCAGGCGGTCACGATCGCCACTTTGGGCCCAGCGGCTGCTGCCGTGGCTACGCGGTGACTCGATGCCGGTCAGCCATGAGGGCAGGAACTGGCGCGCTGTCCAGACGACGGCGCGGCAGAGTAGGGAGGGGAGGGAAGTGAGAAGTTCACTCATGCGGCGCGCTCCCACTAGCTCTGGCGGCGGCTCTCCTCGAGCTCGCGCTCCATCTGCCGCTGGTATCGGCGGGCAACGGCGCGGAGGGCGGTCAGCGATCCGCGAGTTGATGCCGTGCGATGCCAATGCTTTGCCCGGGAGCGTCGAGGCGCCGTGACGACACGCGAAGGCGCAGCGACAACCAGAGGAGCCACGTCCGGCGCAGCTGTCTTCGCTTCAACAGCGGCCGGCAGTAGCGTCCGCTCCGGGGTGCGATGCGCGCGCTGACGTCGGATCTCATGAGCAAGTCCCTCCTTCATCGCGGCCAATCGCTGCTTGGTTAGGTCGACGCGGTGGTAGGCGCCGTCGTCGTCCATGTGCATCCCTGCGATCACCAGGTGCACGTGGTGGTGGGCGGTGTTGCGATGAATCGCCGCGATCCAGCGCAGGCCAGTGATTCCTGATTCCCGTTCGAACCGACTGACCGCGGCAATCGCCAGCGAGCGCAGGTCGAGTCCGTTCGCCCGCTCGGGCGAGATGACCAGCCGGTAGACAGCCCGGCGCCGGTCGTGCGGCTGCCCATCGCGCCCGCGAAACAGCTGCGGCCTGGAGTGGTCGAGCGCGCTTGCGACCAATGCGGCGAAGGCTTTCCGGTCCTCGCTGCTCAGCGTGCCCTGAGGTCCGAAGAGCTCGGCGCGTGTGCTCGCCCGGTCGCGATAGGCCACGTACTTGAGCAAGCCTGAGACCTCGGGCCGAGAGCGGCCTGAAGCCTGGTTGGGGTGAAGGTCGCGGTGCTCGACGTAGCGCAGGAATCCACCGACCGCTTTGCGCGCCTCTGACCCGGCGCCCGCTGGGGTGTACTTGACTGCCACGATCACCCGGTCGCTCACGGCTCGACCTCGCGGAACAGGGCTAGGCGGGCTTCGGCTGCGACTGCAGCCTGCTGCGCCAGCTCGTCCATCCGGCGCTCGCCATCGGGCAGGACCGAGGCGACCATGAGGGCTGCGTGCTCGGCCGCTACGAGCGCGGCCAACGTACCTGGGCTCTCAATCGGCTGGGTATTCGACTGTCGCTCCGACGCTTCCAGCGCTTGAGCCGCCAGCTCTCTCAGGGCCACAGCGAGCGCCTGCCCGCGGCGAGAGGCGAACGTCCTAACTCGCCCTTCGAGCTCGGAAGGAAGGTAGAGGTGGAACCGCCTGGAGGCGCTCACACCTTCCTTACTGTTCAGCGACCAGGCGCTAGAGGACGTCCTCCGGCGTCGTTTCTTCAAAAACGGACGTTCAGCGGACGTATGGCGCAAATCGGGCGGCTGCTCGAGTTCAGCTGGGCAATCACGCCGGACGGTCGGAGGGAGCCCAGAGGGCGGTCAGAGGACGGTCGGTTGCGAGGCTGCTGCCATCAAACCGAGGAGGTGTCGGATGGCGGCGAGTCTTGCGACAGATACGAGGGAGGCGTTCGGCCGAGCCAAAGCTCGACTTAGCCAGCACGAGTTGGATCTCGTGGCGCGGGCACGAGCTGCCGGCAACTTGCCGACCGGCGAACGCGATCGTCTCCTCGAGTCGGTGGTGGTGGCCTACCGAGTCGGGGATCGGCAGGTCTGGGCGGCTGTCCTCCTCGACCTGCTCACGCCAGCTTTGCTCGTGCATCTGCGCCGGTTTAGGCCTGAGCCGCCGGGGATCGACCTGGAGGACGTCCGCGCCGAGTTCGTGGTCCAGGTGCTGGATGCGGCTTCGACGATGCCGGTCCCGCCGAATCTGCGATTCGTGGAGAGGCGGCTTGTCTTGCGCGCCGGCCAGAGCGTAAGCCGCTGGCTGCGCAAGGAGCGACGCTGGCGCGCTTCCTGCCAGCCGATCGACACGCGGTTCGAGGAGGAGTCGAAATGAACTTTGTCCACGGTCAAGACATGCCAGATATGCTGGGCGCCGCCGGGCGCGCGGCATCGGCGCCCGTGGGAAGCGGGAGGTCGGAGTTGATTGATCGGCTGGCTTCGTTCAGGGCTCAGTTGCCTGTGCCTCTCCGGCGCCGGGTGCCGGCAGACCTACCGTCCTCGCTGCTGCTTGTCGCCTACTCGCTGACTGTCATCGCAGCAGTCGGCGGGATCGCCCAAGCGATCGGTCAGCCGGACTCGATCGCTCTGATCGCACTCGCCTCGGTCTATCTGGCGGTCGGCCTGGCTGGCCTCTGGTTCACCCGGAATCTGTACGTCGTTGTCCCGGCCACCCTTCTTTGGTTTCTTCTCGCCCAGGTCAGCTTCCTATCGTTCAGTCGGAGCTACTTCTGGGCGCTTGCCTTTGGTGCAGCCGGCATCCTCGGACTGTGGGTCGCGGTTCGGTCTGTGGTCGGTCGGCGCACTGCGGTGCGCCGCGCAGCTCGCGCCGCTGAAGCCGCGACGAATCAACTCGGCTGGGACCTGTACAAGCTGTCTTCAGAGCTACGCACGACGGACGAGCGCCTCAGCGGCATCGCGGTCTACGGCGATCTCCGAATCGGGGAGCTGCAGCGCCACTTCGATCAGGTCATATCGGCGGCGATTCGCGGTGGGATGGAGCACGCTTTTCGATTCAAAGGCTGGACCACTGCGGTCCATGGGCTTCCCGGGTACTTCGACACCGCCTCGCACTCATCAATGGGCGGTGGCGGCGTGTCGAGCGTTCAACTCGGTCTGAGCGGCACCACGGCGGATGAGCTGCGAGGCGAGGCTTTCATCGCCGTCTTCGAACAAGGTTCGGGCGATGGCGTAGACACCATTCGTGCCGTCGTGCCTTCTGAGCGTCAGTCCCGTGACTCCGTCGCTCAGGTCTTGGCCTCTTGGTCAGCTCAGGCCCGTCCGAACTCGAACGCTGAGCTCATGATCCGCCGCTACGCCGGAGCGATCACAAACGCGGTGTCGAGCGAGTCGAGCTACGTCGGAGATCGACTGAACGCGCTGCTCCGCCTTCCCGCCTCCGAGCGCCCGGCTGTCACCGTTATCGGTCAGCCGCTCGACGGGCACACAATCCTGGTCGGTGCGGTTCGCTTCGGCTCGACCGGACCGCTTTACCAGCTGTTTCCCATCGCTCTGATTCGCGCTCTGGAGGCGCTGATCGAAGGGCGGCCACTGCCGCCCCAACCGCCCAGTGGACTGCCGCCCGCAGATGGCACAGCCGAGCCCAACGCCGACACGGAGACGGCCGAGCGGGTCTCACCGGCGGTAGTGGAATCGAATGGTCACATCCCTGACCTCCAAATCCGGACGCTTGGCAGCCTCAGGATCCGCGCTGGGGCCGAGGACATCACGTCCGCTCTGTTGGATCGCAAGGTCCTGGCATTCCTATGGCTGCACCTTTTCGCCCGAACACTGCGGAATCCCGACGACAGCATCACCCGTTCGTCACTTGCCGACGAACTCTCGCCGGGACTCGACAGTTCCGCTCAGCGGTCGCGGCTTCGCGGCCGGCTGAGCGAACTCCGCAACCAACTTCCGGCGCCGCTTGGCCGGCGTGTCAAGGTCGAGGGCGAGCGTATTCGGCTGGATCTGGACGGCTGCGCAATCGACGTTCGAGATGTCGCCGAGGCGGTCAAGTCCTGCGGCAACTCGAACGGAGTCCTTACTTCTGAACAGCTTGCCCAAATCGAGTCGCTTGTCGACGGGGTAGAGGGAAGGTTCTTGCCCGAGTGGGACGACGTCGAAGAGCATGTCAACAGCGGGCGCAGCGGCGCGGGCGAGGTGGTCGACGACATTCGCCGGCGCGCAGACGCGGCAATCGCGACGTTGCTTCGCACCCTGGGCACCGGATACCTGGCCCATGGCAAAGCTGAGGCCGCGTTAGCTCCCCTGGAGAGAGCTCTGGCGATTGGACCCGATGACGAGGCCGCCGCGCGTGTCCTGGCGTCCGCGTGCGCTCAGACTGGACGCCTGGCCCGGGCGGAAGAGCTGCGAAAGGAGTTCAGTCTTGTCTGATCAGCCCTGTGCCGGACGGGCCCATCAATGTGGGCCGAATGTACGCCTGCGGCGTAAGAACATAAGGCGGGCTATCGCCCGCAGATTTCCGCTTGGCTGTGAGCGAAGGAGATGCTCGTGGTCGTCAGGTAGTCTCTACAGAACAACATGGCAGGGCTCGACTTCAGCAGACTTAGCCAGGGATCAGCGGCTGACAAAGCAACTGAGCCCCGCCGAATCTTTTCGGCTTTGCCGACGAAGAACCCTAAATATAGCTATCCGCGTGACGTGCAGAGCGAAGTCTGGGACGGCTGGCATCAAGTACGCGACGCCTCCGATCTAGTTATCAAGATGAACACAGGGGCGGGCAAGACTGTAGTTGGGCTGTTAATCCTCAAGAGCTCCCTGAACGAAGGAGTCGGTCCGGTTGTGTATGTCAGTCCCGATATCTATCTCGCTGGCCAAGTCCGTGCAGAAGCGACAGCGCTTGGAATTGAGACTACCGACGATCCACGGTCTGGTCGGTTTCTCGCGGGCAAGGCGATACTCGTAACGCACCTTCACAGGCTTGTGAACGGCCTATCGGTTTTCGGAGTAGTGGGCGATTCGAGACAGCATGTTGAACTGGGAACCGTTCTAATTGATGATGCCCACGCCTGCTTGCACACGGTCGAGGAACAATTCACTCTGTGGATACCGAAAGTGCATCAGGCGTATGCCAAACTTCTGGCGCTCTTCGAGGAAGATCTCCGGTCACAGTCTCCCTCTGGACTCAGTGACTTGAAGGCGGAGGATCGATCCGTGTCATTGCAGGTGCCGTATTGGTCCTGGATCGAGAAGCAAACAAGCGCACTGAGTGTGCTGCATCCTCACCGGGCCGAGGAGCAGTTCAAGTTTGTGTGGCCCCTGATAGTCGAAGCCCTGCCGCTATGTCGCGTTGCGGTGACTGCCGATGAATTTGAGATCAGACCCTCGTGTTATCCGATTGACAGAATTCCAAGTGTTTCCGGAGCCAAGCGTCGCCTATACCTTACGGCCACCCTCCCGGACGACAGCGTTCTAGTAACACATTTCGCGGCGGACGCCGATAGCATTGGCCGTCCAATTACGCCAAGAAGTGCCGACGACTTGGGTGACCGCATGATTCTCACGCCACTAGAGACCCATCCCGGCACCAGCGAGGTTGAGATTCGTGGCTTCTTAGTTCGCGAAGCGAAGCGCAACAACGTCGTAGTGATCGTGCCATCGCGCCGGCGCGCGGACTTCTGGAAAGAACACGCCTCCGCCGTACATGACAGCAAGTCCATTGAAGCGGGCGTTGAGGCTTTGCGAAGTGGACACGTCGGTCTTGTGGTGCTCATAAACAAGTACGACGGAATCGATCTACCGCACGAAGCCTGTCGGATTCTGGCGTTGGACGGCCTGCCGGAGGCGTACTCACCGCTGGATCGCATTGAGTTCCTTGCTCTGGATGACACCGAGGCCCTTATCGCACGTCAAATCCAACGAATCGAACAGGGGATGGGCCGTGGGGTCCGGTCGAGCGACGACTATTGCGTCGTTCTCCTGTTGGGCTCGAAACTGACGCAACGCCTCCACAGTGCCCGTGCTTTCGAGAAATTCAGCGCCGCAACTCGTGCGCAACTCAAGCTCTCGCGGGACGTGGCTGATATGCTCCACGGCAAGCCATTTAGCGAGTTGAGAGCAGTCGTCAATCAATGCCTTGAGCGCGACACGGCTTGGGTGGCTGCAAGCAAGGGCGCTGTGGACGGCGTTGGTTATGATGTCAAAGAGCCTGTTTCCACAGTTGCAATCGCAGAGAGAGAGGCTTTTACGCTCGCTGAGCTAGGGCGCCATCAGGAGGCCTCAAGGCGCATGCAGCCGGCAATCGACGCGTCGACTGACAAGAGAGTCCGGGGTTGGCTAAAGCAACAGGCAGCGAGCTATCTGTATGCGGCTGATCCCGTTGCTGCTCAGGAGCTTCAAGCTTCGGCCCAGACCGATAATCGCGCGGTCCTCAAGCCGCGCTCGGGCGTCTCATACAAGCCAATCACGCAAACCGCCGAACAAGCCGAGCAGGCCGTCGAAACGCTCAGGACACGATATTCGTCAGGGGCCGAGCTCGTAATCGGCATTTCGGCAATTCTTGATGATCTGACTCCGGACCCAGATCCTTCGTCAGTCTCAGCCTTCGAACAAGCTGTCTACGAGCTGGGCATCCACTTAGGGTTTGCATCCCAGCGCCCTGAGCGCGATTCAGGCCAAGGCCCAGATGTGCTCTGGGCTTTGGGCCATCTCGAGTTCCTCATCATCGAGTGCAAAAGCGGGGTCACGACCGAGTTCATCGCGCGACACGACGTCGAACAGCTGGGGCATTCAATGGATTGGTTTAGCGCCAAGTACGATGCTTCATGTGAGGCGATTCCGGTCCTCATACACAAGACTTCAGTGCTGCATGCGACTGCCTATCATCGAAGCGGGACTCGCGTGCTGACCTTTCAGCGAATTGCGGAACTAAGACAGGCCTGCCGCCAGTTCGCGGGCGCCATAGCCGATTCGAACGGATACCTGGATGCCAATCGAGTGGGCGCGCAGCTCGCCGCGAGACATCTCAACGGCAGGGCGTTCGTCGAGGCTTGGACTGTGGTGCCAAGGCGCAGACCGTAAGCCAGTGATGGCGTGGGATGACCCAGACTCTCAGTCATGACGTGATGCAAGGGCAGGTGGCTGACGCAATGGCTGTAGTTGCCGAAGGTTATTGCCCTTTGTGTCGCGTCGCTCTGGTTGTGCACGATGGCCGTGCGTGTTGCCCCTGCGGCGGCTGTTCGTACCGCGTCGGCAATGGTCGTTTGGAAATGTTCGGCTCATGCGATCGCCATCTTGCCGTGGATTGTGCGCATTGGAAAGAGGTTTGGTCAAAGGTTTAATAGTGAACGCGAGATCGCAGGATTCTTGAGCATTAAGGCTCAGCGGCACGCAGCGAACTTGGATCGCCATTTCCGAATGGGCGGAACCGACCTAGGTCCCGCATTGCCGTTCTGTGATTCTCAGAGCAGCTTGGACCGTGGTCAGATATACGTAGGAGGCCCAGCTGAGCCAGACTGACCCGTCATAGTCGCGCTTTTGCATCCGATCGTTATGGCGGATTGCGAAATTATTGACCTCCTAGCCAGACGCCACCATCGCGGCCCGAAGCTACTCCTCGTACCGACGGCAGCTAGTTCGATCTCCCGATTCGAGACATCCGACCCAGCGTGCCAGGCGGTTGTCCCTCACTCTCGCAAAGGCGACCGCATTGAAAGCGCGCAGCTGTGGAATCTGAACGATTAGTGCGTTTGCCATCAATTCTCCGCGAGCTGTAGCTCAGCATCCCCCAAAGCGTTGAGCGAGCTTCGGGGTTCTCGATAACAGGCCTGCCCCTCCAAATACACTTTTCTGCCATGCCCTTGGAGTGGCCAGGCGGGTTTATGGGCCGTCTGGACATTCCGGTGGATGCAGAGAAGAGATTCGTGCCGAGCTGGATGGAATCGGCGACCAGATCATCACTGAGTTGAACGCTCGCGGTTTGCCGCCATATGCGTCGTCGCTGGTTCAACCGTGGAGCTTCTATGCAACGGCAGATCCGACGCAAGTCCTTGTTACCTTTCTCGCGATCGCTGGAGGCATGGCAGACATTCTTCTTCGACTTCAGCCCGTTACCGGGGATCCCGCTGCACGCCTTGCGAAGAATGACTGGGTCAAGATCGCGACAAGCGGGGGCCACAAATGATAGCCTGCCGACTCGCGGTGCCCGCCCGCCACGCCCGGAGCCGCCCCGGGCCCAAACGCGCTCCTAGCGACGCCTCATCAGCGCGCCAATTCGTCGCGCACACCCTCGATCAACTCCAGATTCCGCTCGGGTTGCCAGAGGCGCCGACGGCGCTCGAAACGAACGTCATCTACTGCGAGGACAACCTCACTCGGATGTCGCTACTCCCGGCCGAGAGCATCGACATGGTCTATCTCGACCCACCGTTCTTCAGCAACCGACAGTACGAAGTAATTTGGGGCGACGAGGCCGAGGTACGCAGCTTCGAGGATCGCTGGGCGGGCGGCATCGAGGTCTACATCGG
>Ga0070708_100004107_pt1 | contig 11424 bp, 9 predicted proteins | sample KBSK5503metaG_FD_65469 | JGI IMG/M metagenome (GOLD analysis project Ga0070708, IMG submission 65469) | Corn, switchgrass and miscanthus rhizosphere microbial communities from Kellogg Biological Station, Michigan, USA - KBS K5-50-3 metaG | ecosystem: Host-associated > Plants > Roots >...
GATGAAGTATTCCTCGACTATGCACATGATGGCTCACGCCGATCTAGCTTTGTGGCGAATGATGGAGCATTGACTTTCACGCTCAGCGGGATATCGAAAATTTCGGCTCTGCCACAAATGAAGCTGGCATGGATTGCGGTCAGCGGGCCGCGATCAGACACGGAGTTGGCGGTGCAGAGGCTGGAAGTAGTCGCCGACACTTACCTGTCGCTGAATGCGCCGGTGCAATTGGCAGCCGATGTTTTTTTGGAGCAAAGGAAGAAAATCCAGCCGCAATTGATGCAGCGGGTGCGAGGAAATTTGGCGGAACTGGACCATCAACTGGCAGGGCACAAATCCAGCGAGCGCCTGGATATCGAAGGCGGATGGTACGCAGTGTTGCGCGTGCCGGTGATGCAGTGCGATGAGGAACTAGCGATTGCACTTCTGCGGAACACCGGAACGATGGTGCATCCCGGGCATTTCTACGATTTTCCGCATGATGGATATCTGGTAATTAGTTTAATTGCGCCAGAGAAGGACTTTCGCGAAGGAATATCCCGGCTGCTCAATTTCCTGGGGCATTGAAAACCAGGCGTCAGCTCCTTTGCAGAAACGGATTGCTCTCTCGCTCTTCGCCGATACTGGTGAGCGGGCCGTGGCCTGGGACCACGACGGTATCATCCGGCAGGGCGAGGACTTTTTCGCGAAGCGAGCGGATGATTTTATCGAACGAGCCGCCGGGGAGGTCGGTGCGACCGATGCTGCCGGCGAAGAGAGTGTCTCCAGCAATGAGTTTCTTTTCCGCAGGAAAGTACAGGCAGATGCTGCCCTCGGTGTGCCCGGGCGTGTGCATCACTTGGGCAAGGAACGGTCCGGCTTGCACTTTGTCCGTGTCGCTGATGCTGTGATCAATTTCAACTTTTCCCGGCGGCGACATTCCAAGCCATGCCGCCTGAATGTCGAGCATCTTGAGCAGAGCGGAGTCATTCTGGTTCAGCAGAATAGGAGCCCCGGTTGCGGCCCGCAGTTTCATGGCTCCGCCTACATGGTCAATGTGAGCGTGGGTGATGACAATCTGTTTCACCTGCAGATTATGTTTGCCGATCAAAGCGAGAATGTCCGCGATGTCGTCACCCGGATCAATGACCATGGCTTCGTGCGTGGTTTCATCGCCAATGATCGAGCAATTGCACTGCAGTGGGCCAACGGGGAGGATTTCGTGAATCATCATGATTCTTAAACGCGTCGTTGGTCGTTGGCAAGATCCACGAGGGGAAAGTTGTTGGATAGAGAACCTCAACCGATACCGCAAAGATCCGACGACCGATCCTATTGCTTCGGTGGGGCCGGCTTTGCCGGCTGGCTTTGGGTCGGTGCAGACTTCTCATTTTGCAGCACCGATGCGGGTCCACTCCTGCGTGTACCCATAACTGAAAGCGTGATGGACGTGACCATGAAAATGATGGCGCACCAGGTCGTGGCTTTGGTCAATACAGTGGCTGCGCCGCGCGGACCGAAGGCGGTCTGGCTACCCATACCTCCGAAAGCCGCGGCAATGTCTCCGCTCTTGCCGCTCTGCAGCAGAACTACGGTGATGAGGAACAAACAAACGAAAACGTGAATGACTGTGATCAGTGCAATCATAGAATTAAGACCCTTTAGAGCAAGCGGAATTCATTCGCCAGATTTCCGCTAGCAAGGCTATTGGTGCGGAAGGGGGGATTTGAACCCCCACGCCTTTCGGCGCCACCCCCTCAAGATGGTGTGTCTGCCAGTTCCACCACTTCCGCTTTAAAATCAATAAGTTGCAAGCGATTTATTGTTAGATAAAATATCTGCCAAGCATCAATCGCTAAGCAACACTGCCACACCATCTTAGCAGCAATAGCCTCAAACGCAATCGGTGCCTGCACCCGGATTTTGCACCTGCATCTTGCACTCTAGTCTACCGGAGGTCAAACGCAACTCAGCGAGAGCCGGGCGGTTCAGGTTTCGTGATGCACTGTTTAGGACAACCAAACCTACCCTCGCAACCGACGCGCGAAAGCATCAGCCCTTTAGTACAAGCGGAAGAATTCTGCGTCGAATTGCAGTAGGTTGCAACGGCTGTGTTGGAACGATCCCCGTGTTCATCGCCTGCTGAGCGATGTGTGTTGGGAGCAGGAAGATCGCCGGATTGTGTGTTGACTCCATACTTCTATACGGGCACAAGATGAATCATTTCTGGATAGACTGCTGCCCCGACCCGGCATAGTTCAAACGTAGTTTTAGCGGTCGGTCTTGAAACTCTTGTACGACTCAGGAAGTGCTTCTGGATCGCACGCTCGTTCTCCGTGGGATCAGGTCGATGTTGCACTGGTTTGTTCCACAGAGCTATCCAGGGGAGAGTGAGGCAGTCGCAATGCCCTACCGTGACTTCAGTGGCGGTAAGGACACACGTCCTTTCAACCTCTATGCTTATAGCTTCCATTTGAACAGCTCCAAGACCGTGCAAAGCATTACCTTGCCAAATAACCGGAGCCTCGTCGTTCTTGCTATTACTTTGCAGTGATTTGCAGTGAGGAGAATAGAGGATGCAGCGCAGGAGTTTAGTTAGCACGAACCAGGTTGGCGACAACTCAGAAGGTCATCTCATTGAGATAGGCTGCGAGATGCTTTGCGGGGACGCAGTGCCAAGTTCCGATGGTTTCTGCGCCTCGATTGCCGCCTAAGGCCCACCGGCGCACTCGGGCCGGTCCGCATACTTGGCTTCGTACAGGGCCGGCGTCGGCTGCTTGCAATAGCTGCTCTGGTCGCGGTCCCTGTTGCTAGTTGTGACACCCACACTCAAGCTTCGTCAACAGACGTTGCGCCAGTCGAGAATCACTTTCCCGCAATTGCCAGAGCGCATGGCTTCAAAGCCTTGTTCATAGTCGCGATAGGAAAAGCGATGGGTGATCACCGGAGAGACGTCGAGACCGCATTCCAGCATAATCGTCATCTTGTACCAGGTCTCATACATTTCGCGGCCGTAGACGCCCTTGATGGTCAACATCCTGAAGATGACCTGGTGCCAATCAATGGCCACTTCTGAAGCGGGAATGCCCAGCATCGCGATCTTGGCACCGTGGCTCATCTCAGCCAACATCTCCCGGAAAGCAGCTGGATTGCCCGACATCTCTAAACCCACATCGAAACCCTCTTGCATCCCGAGCTGCTTCTGGACTTCGTTGAGAGGTGTCACTCGCGTGTCCAAGGCCAGAGTGACTCCTATCTTCTCGGCAAGGGCCAGGCGATAGGGATTAATATCGCTAATTACGACATGCCGCGCTCCTGCGTGCCGCGCCACGGCTGCCGCCATGAGGCCGATGGGCCCAGCCCCGGTCACGAGTACGTCTTCTCCGAGCACCGGAAAAGACAGTGCAGTGTGGACGGCGTTGCCCAACGGATCGAAAATGGCCGCAATCTCAAGTGTGATCTTTGGGTGGTGCCTCCAGATATTCGTCATCGGCAAGACGATATATTGGGCGAATGCTCCGCTGCGGTTTACTCCCACACCTTGGGTATGAGCGCAGAGATGCCGGCGGCCGGCGAGGCAGTTCCGGCAGCGCCCGCAAACGACATGGCCTTCGCCACTGACGAGTTCTCCAGCATGAAAATCAGCGACATTCGATCCCACGGCAACGATTTCTCCGACAAATTCGTGCCCTATAACCATAGGCACTGGAATCGTTGACTTTGCCCATTCGTCCCATTCGTAGATATGAAGGTCAGTGCCGCAGATCCCCGTGAGGAGAACTCGAACCTTGACATCGTTGATACCTAGTTCCGGCTCGGGAACATCTTCGAGCCAAAGACCCCGACTGGCCCGGCTTTTTACAATCGCTTTCATGCGATGCGACCTTCGAGCTGCGCCCTCCTCGACCGATCCTCACGTTCGCCAGTTGTTAACTGTACGCCACTCGACTCCTGAAGGGTTTGACGAAAGACCGCGACGACATTCACCGGTCTGCAATGGGGAACTCATTGTCCTCACTCACTCTACAATGGAGAGCTGGCACTCATGATCAATCACAGGACCTTTTCTCGGCACCGGCAAGTTGGGACTGCTTTTTCAGCAGTTAGACTAATTCACTGTCAAGCTCTCGCTTGCGGATCGGCAGGAATGGAACCGATCCAATGCAATCACACGAAACCTACTGCACATTAAGGCCAAACTTCAAATAAAACGCGGTGTCAACACACGGAGATGTTAAGTTCTTCGCCCAAATACCGCATCATGTTGTGCGAATCTTCGATGGCAAGCAATTGTTCACGAAAGTCTTCATTCATGAGCTTCCGCGCGAGTGTCGAGAACACCTGCATATGGCCGTTGGCAATCTGCGGCTCCCGCATAGCAATGAAGATAATCATGCGCACCGGTTCGCTATCTACCGATCCCCAATCAATTGGCTCGCGGAACCTAAGGACACCGACGGAATTCGCAGTAACCGCATCGGTTTTGCAGTGCGGGGTAGCAAAACCGAAACCCAATCCCGTAGAGTACACGGCCTCGCGGGCCCACAGGGCTTCTTCCAGTTGCTGACGATCTTGCGTTCGCCCGGCGATGTAAACACTATCAACCAGCTCCTGCATCGCCTCTTCTTTGTTCCTGCTGTCGCTGTCCAGTAGAATGAGTTCCTCATTTAATAAGGGCTGGGCAGAAGGCAGCCGTTGGGCAGAGGCAAGCAGGCGGTCGATTTCGCCTATTTCGCGGCGTGCGATGACGCGAGTAAAGAGTGACTTGCAGTCAGCGGTGGAGAGTTGCGGAACGGCGCGTTTAAGCTCCGGGATTTTGACGGCAGAAACACTAATTTCGTCCAGCCCTAATCCAAGAAGCAGCGGCAAGTAGCGCGCATCGGATGCCATTTCCCCGCACATTCCTACCCACTTTCCGGCTGCGTGGATTTCGTCCACTATCCGCTTGAGAAAACGAAGAAATCCGGGATGCAGCACATTGGAAAGTCCTGCAACCTTCGGGTTGTCGCGATCGACGGCGAGAAAGTATTGCGCAAGATCATTGGTGCCAATGCTGAAGAAATCCACTTCTGCGCAGAGTTGATCCAGGATAAACGCCGCGGAAGGTACCTCCACCATGATGCCGATCGGTATATCTGGCTGGAACGGGATTTTTTGGAGCTGAAGATGTTCCTTCGCCTTAGCGATCTCGGCTTTGCACTGAAGTACTTCTTCCAGGGATGAGATCATCGGCACCATGATCTGGATGCGTCCGTGAGCTGATGCACGAAGAATGGCTTGCAATTGGGTCTGTAAGAGTTCGCGGTGATCCCCATATATCCGCACACCACGATATCCGAGGAAGGGGTTATCCTCGGACGGCAGGTTCAGATACTCTGCCGTCTTGTCGCCTCCCACGTCCAGCGTTCGGATGATGACCGGGCGCCCAGCGGAAAGTCGAGCGGCTTGCGCGTAAATCGCGAATTGCTCCTCTTCCGATGGCGGCCGATCGCGCTCCAAAAAGTTCATCTCCGTGCGAAATAATCCAATTGCGTCTGCACCGTTTTCGAATGCCAGCCTTAGTTCCTCTGCCGACGAGGCATTGGCTGCCACTTCCAAGGTCTTACCGTCTCTCGTAATCGCTGGCGCGCCGGGATCGTCTGCCAGAAACTCCTGTTGCCGTTCGAGCGTCTTTTGCTCACGCTCATAGAATCTTTGCACTGCAGCGGGAAACTGCGGGACGACAAGCCCCCTATTCGCATCCACCAGGACTTCCAGTCCGGGCAAGAGCGTTAAGCGCGCATTCTTCACTCCCACCACCGTGGGAATACCGTGCGAGCGCGCAAGAATGAGCGCATGTGAACTCGCACCCGAATACTCCAGCACAATAGCCTTCAACCAACGCCGGTCCAGCGCAAGCAGCTGCTGTGGACCCAGAGTTTCCGCTACTACAATCGAGGGCTCCTCAAGGGGGAGGACCGTTTTCTGAAGGTCTACTCCGTAGATCTCATCCAAAAGTTGCACCGAGATTTCCTCAACGTCGGAGGCCCTCTCGCGTACGTATTCACTCTCAGAATGTCGTAGAAGATCAATGAAAAATTCGCCTGTTTCCAGAACCGCATGACCAGCAGATTTGCCTTTGGAGACCTGTTCAGCAAGCTTTTCGTCGAGAAGGACGTCGTTGGCCATGGCCAGATCGGCTTGAAGTACAGCCTCCCCGAGGGGTGAGCTTGAATGCGTAAGTTTCTCGCGAATACGTTCACGAACCGCTGCAATGGCGAGCTTGATTCGCTTGAGTTCTTCGTCGGGGTCGGTTACGGTCTCCGTGGTCAACCCCTTCGGCAGGGACATAGCGCTCACAACGACCACTTTGCCGTGGGCAATTCCGGGACTCGCTGACGATCCGAAGTAGCAACTCACCCCTGCCGCCTGCAGAACACGTGGCACGCTGTTACGAGTCTGCGTGGAACTTCCCGCGAGAGGCACATCGCAACTGGGAAGCGCCTCCTCGACAAATCGGCGCAGTGCTGTGTGCGCGGGCTGCTCATCCATCCCGCTTACCTGAACCAAGCAGCGGTCGCCGTGCCGGATGTCTGCAGAAATGACTGACAGCACGCTTTTCGCATTGGCATCTCTGCGGTTGCGCAAGTTTGTCAAAACGCACTCCGAAACGAAATTGTTCGCCACCCCAGCGAACTGGCTTGCTGGCCGGGCGTGCATGCCCGCAGACAAAGGACAGACGAACGCGAACTGCAGGGACGTGCTGCTAAGTTCTGGCGACATACTTAAACTTGGATCTTCCTGAAAATGCCTTCCGGATTTTTTAGAGCTTCTTGCAGCGCGACTTGAATAACTTTCACGCCGTTGAATCGCTCCCGCCCTTCCACCTCAATATCAACGGCAAAGATTGCAATCTGCGCCTGGCGGATGTCGCTCTCCGTCAGCTTGTTTTCAATGCCCATGGCCCCTTGCGTTTCCACCTTGATCTCGTGGCCGAAATGTTTGGCGATCTTTTCGAGTCGTGCAGCGGCCATGTAGGTATGAGCAATACCTGTCGGACATGCAGTGACGGCAACAATTCTCATGCGGTCTCCTTTAGGCCATTTCTACTGCTGTTACTGCGCGCTTTGAGAAGGTTAATACAGACTGCGGTTAGAATTGTTCCCGTGGCAATCGCTAGCACATAAGCTGGCCGCTGATCCACTACGGGCAGGACAATGGGACCGCCATGGGGCGCGTGATCTCCTACTCGGCCAATCATAGCCACTACCGCCGCTACCGCCGAACCAATCATGATGCTCGGAATGACGCGAAGGGGATCTGCGGCCGCGAATGGAATAGCGCCTTCCGTGATTCCGATCAGTCCCATGACGATTCCGGCGAGACCTGCTTCCCTCTCCTCTGTGCTCCAGAGCCTTTTTCGAATTAGTGTCGCTAGGCCCATGCCCAGCGGGGGTGTGCAGATGGCGGCGGCGCAAGCACCCATAATTTGATAGTTGCCCTCGCGGATCATGGCCGCTCCAAAAAAGAACGCAGTTTTGTTCACAGGTCCGCCCATGTCAAAAGCAATCATCGCGCCCAGAGTTAACGCCAGTACAACACTGTTCCCCGTACTCATGCTCTCCAAAGCACGATTCGCATGGTCCATCAGCAGAGCAATCGGTGCGCCGATCACCTTGATCATGAGTAAACCGATCAGCGCCCCCGAGAAAATTGGGATCACAAGAATCGGCATGATCGGTCGAAGGTGCTTCGAGACGGGTATCTTCTTGAGTGCCTCCACCAAATATCCCGCCAAAAGGCCCGCCAGCATCGCTCCCAGGAAACCTGCCCGTATCTCACCGGAGAAATACCCCCCCAAAAATCCTGGAAGCAAGCCCGGCTTGCCGGCGACGGAATAAGAGATGTACCCGGCCAGCACCGGCAGCATTAACGTCAGCGCCGCTGAGCCGATGTCAAGAATGAGCTTCAGCCGCGGCGCCTGTGAGAAATCCGGACCCGTCGGTGTCATTGGAGCGAATGCAATGGCAACCGCGATCAGAATGCCGCCGCAGGCGATAAATGGAATCGCGAAGGAGACACCCGTCAGCAAGTGCTGCCGCAAGTTTTGAAGCGCCTTAAGCATGGAGACCTTGTGCTGTAAGTGGAATCTCTTGCGCCAAAGCAAAAAAATCGCTTACCGCTCCTTTAAAACACTCCATCGGCTCTCTATTCCCGCTCCGAAGGCATAGCCCCGTAGTATGTGCGATTAGTCCTACTCCGTCAAACCGGAGAGATGAAACGTTTGTTGTACTCAGATAACTTTTTCAAGGTCCCGCGGCTTTCAACGCATTCATCTTCCGGGGGTCTCCTGCCACACGCACCCCGCTGATCCTCGCTTTTGATCCACCGATGGCACTTTGCGCACGGTACGCGGTCGGAGTAACTTTGCAGATCTTCTTAAACACCCGGCAGAAGTAAGCCGGGTCGCTGTAGCAACAGTTGGAGGCGATCTCTTTCAAAGTCATGTTGTAGTTCTGCAACATGAATTTGGCCCGATTCACCCGCACGAGGTTTAGGTAATCGTTGAACCGCATCAGTCCTTCCTTTCGGAACAAGCGTGAGACGTGATTCGGGGCCAAGCCGAAATGCTGTGCCACCCTCTCACGCGTAATCGGATTTTGGAAGTTTTCCTGCACATACAAACAAATGGACTCGTAAGTGCGGACTGCTTTGCGCGGCCGCTGTTTTTGCGGCGACTCGAGCAGCCGGAGACAGGCGTGGAGCAGTGATTCGGTTAGTAGGCGGGCGAGTGCCCCATCCGAGCGGTCAGCTGCCAGAACCATTAGTGCTGCCAAAATGCTATGCGTCGGGACGTCATAGCCGCCGTTCACGCTGGCCTTCATCACCACCGAGGGCGCCTGGATACCACCTTTATGGCGCACCAGGCTAACCCCAATCTGCTTCACACCAAAAAGCAAGGTGAGGACATCAACGTGTACCAACCAATCCGGCTTGTTCCAGGCATGGTCAGGCACGAACACCGCATGTCCGCGAACCGGCTTGATTGTCTTAATGCGGCCGCCCTGGGAGATCTCCATCGTATGACAACCGGCCATGGGGATCGATAACCGTGGAAAATTCGTGACATAGGCGAGTGCGGGCGGAACCGTGGTCCCATCACTGAAATGCACGTGCCGGATTCTGCTTTCGCGAAGATAGGTTTCCAATTCGCGAATCACGATTTGACTTGCAGTAAGGGGCACCGCCCTCAATCGCGAGACTAACCTTTTCACGGAAAGTTACGTTAGTACAATTAATGTTAAATGTCTACTACTTCTTTCCGTTGACTGTTGATGTCCTGCTACACCATACTCCCTGACCGGTGCTGCATCGGGCGCACCGCAGCTAGGTCGCTCGGCCGGTTTCCTCGGCAAAGCGACGGAAATCTGTTTCGTGCGTTGAACTCGAAAACTAGATGTTCCAAGGAGCCGGAGATGAAGACAATTCTGGGGCTATTCCCGCGGTCTGGCACCTGTGTAATCACCAAACGCTGGCTGATACTTTGTTTTGTCACCAGCCTCACGTTTGTGTTGTGCCCGGCACGGATGCATGGGCAAACTGTGAGTGGAATTACAGGCACCGTAGCCGACAGCAGTGGAGCGGTGCTACCAGACGCTACAGTCACGGTCACAAACGACGCTACCGGCGTGACAACCCGTGCAACGACCACCACTGCAGGCACCTACACGAGTACGGACCTGATTCCGGGTGCGTACACCGTGAAGATTGAAAAGTCGGGCTTCAAATCTGCTGTATTCAGGGACGTCATCGTTGAAGCTGGTGGCCGGAAAACAACGGTGGATGGAGTGCTTTCGACCGGCGCGGTGAATGAGACTATCGAGGTAAACGCTCAGGCGATTACCCTGGAGACGGAACAACCCGAACTGGGTGCCACTATTGAGCGCAAAGCTCTGGAGGAATTGCCCGCCGAAATCGGCGGCGGAGTCGGTGATCGCGGAAGGCAGATCGACACATTCCTGTTTCTTACACCGGGCATACAGGGAGGCTCCTTCAGCCACCGTATTAACGGCGGTGTGGATTTTGAGAATGAAGTCGTTTTCAACGGAGTCGCCGCCGTGCAATCGGAAACAAAAGGCTTCCAATCAAACATTAACCCTCCGTACGAGATGGTCAATGAGTTTCGGGTATTGACGTCAGTCTTCTCTGCTCAATATGGGTTGGCGCAGGGGGTTGCGACTTATCAGTTCTCGTCAGGCACCAACAGGTTCCACGGCGATGTGTTCGAAATCTTGCGCAATGACATGTTTGATGCGCGCGGCGCATTCCCAACCGGGTCCAGCATAAGCAGCAGCGGCGTGCTCAGCAGGGGCCCCGTTCCCGCCGATAAACTGCACAATTACGGGTTCTCGGTGGGCGGACCGGTTTGGAAGAACAAGACCTTTTTTTACGTAAGCTCCGAGTGGTACCGTCATAACCAGACTCAGGGTGGCACCATGACGGTTCCTACCCCCGCGGAGGTAGGCGGCGATTTCAGCCGGTACGTAGACCAAAGCGGCACAGTTATCCCGATTTTTGTTCCCGCCGCCTGGGCTTCTAATCCAGCCCTGATTCCCGCCGGTTGCACGCCTGGTGCAGCGCCCGGACAACAATTTCCCGGAAATATGATCCCGACAAACTGCTTCAGCCCGCTTTCCAAGACGCTCTTACCATTGATTCCTGCCCCCACCTTTAACCTGAATGGCTTTGGTGCCAACATAACGTCACAGATTGGTGTTCTGGACACGCGGCAGACCTCGTGGGGCTTCTCCGTCGACCACAACCTAACCGAAAAACAAAAACTCCATGGGAGTTTCTTTCGTGACAAATACAATCTGCCGTCGTGCTGCGACAATGGTGCGAACTTTGCCAATGCGCTCTCCGGAGAGAAACAGGAACCGCGGCTGGGCACTGGCATCTTTCTGACCTACTCCAATGCGATTAGTAATCGACTGGTGATGACGGCCGGTGCGGGCTGGCTCGGCGAAATCAACAATGAACTCAATTCTCATCAATATAGCTTTGCAGGAACTGCCGGCAGCACGGTCCTTCCTCGGATCCAGTTTAACGGCCCGTTCGGGGGCCAGCCGACTACTTGGGGTTCAGGATTGAATGGGGGTGAGTCGTTCTCGGACAACCGCAAATTGGGCATCAGCTTCGTGAACAACTGGTTGTATTCACGCGGGAAGCATACGTTCAATATGGGTTGGGAGATACGGCGCGCTTATCAGGATGACTTCGAATGCCAGCAATGTGCCGGCAATTTCGCATTCGCCACTCAGACCACCGCGGACCCGGCGAACACCACCGGAACAGGCAGTGCGTTCGCCAGTTTCCTACTGGGAAATGTCGACAATGCGAAACGTCTCATCGCCGCTGAAAACAGGCTTCGCAATTTCTATTTTGCTCCCTATTTTCAGGACAACA
>Ga0070708_100004108_pt1 | contig 11423 bp, 7 predicted proteins | sample KBSK5503metaG_FD_65469 | JGI IMG/M metagenome (GOLD analysis project Ga0070708, IMG submission 65469) | Corn, switchgrass and miscanthus rhizosphere microbial communities from Kellogg Biological Station, Michigan, USA - KBS K5-50-3 metaG | ecosystem: Host-associated > Plants > Roots >...
AACCCGTCGCGCCATTCGTTCCGTTGGTGCCGTTCGTTCCGTTCGCACCTGTCGCACCGGCAGCGCCGTTGGTCCCGTTCGCACCAGTCGCGCCAGTGGCACCGGTCGCACCGATCGGACCCTGAGGACCGGTCGGGCCGACCGCGCCGTTCGAACCATTCGCTCCAGTCGCGCCGGTGGCACCGTCGGAACCGTTCGATCCATTCGCGCCGGTCGCACCGGTGGCGCCGTTCGATCCATTCGCGCCCGTGGCGCCGGTGGCCCCCGTGGCGCCGTCAAGTCCGTTGACACCGTTGGCCCCGGTTGCACCATTCGCACCGGTCGCGCCGTTGGCGCCCGTCGCACCGGTCGCGCCTGTGAGACCCTGAGGACCTGTCGGACCAACTGCGCCGTTCGAACCATTCGCTCCAGTTGCACCAGTCGCACCTGTCGCGCCACTCGATCCGTCAGCACCGGTGGCCCCGGTCGCGCCGTCAACACCGTTGTTACCAGTCGCGCCAGTGGCGCCGTTTGCTCCGGTTGCACCGTTAGCTCCGGTCGCGCCGTCAACACCGTTGTTACCGGTCGCGCCAGTGGCACCAGTCGCACCAGCCAGACCCTGGGGACCAGTCGGCCCGACCGCGCCAGCGACGCCCGTCGCTCCAGTCGCGCCCGTTGCTCCATCAAGCCCGTTTGCGCCAGCAGTGCCGGTCGCGCCGTTCGCGCCCGTGGCCCCGGTCGCGCCATTGGTGCCGTTGAGCCCATTCGCGCCCGTAGCGCCGGTCGCACCAGCGAGACCCTGCGGACCCGTTGGACCGACGGCGCCGGCGGTACCGGCCGCGCCAGTCGCACCAGTTGCACCGGTCGCACCATCCGCACCGGTCGGACCCGTCGCTCCGTCCGCACCGTTCAAACCGTCCGCGCCATTCAGCCCATCCACGCCTGCTGCACCCGCCGGGCCTTGCGCACCTGCGGGACCAGCCGCACCCGCCGCACCCGGTGCGCCTGCAGCGCCGGCAGGACCAGCTGCACCAGCCGATCCGGGAGCGCCTGTCGCACCCGTGGCACCAGAAAGACCGTTGGCGCCGGTCGCGCCGGCGGGACCGATCGAACCAGGCTGACCCGCGGAACCCGCAACGCCGGGCGCGCCCGTTGGACCGGGCTGGCCGGATGCGCCAGGTTGACCCGTCGGACCAGGAGGACCCTGTGGACCGGGAGCGCCGGGAGTGCCATTTGTGCCGGCGGGGCCCGCTGGACCCAGATCGCCCTGCGGACCGCGCGACACGATCGAAAGCGGATTGAATGGAGTCGGAGAAGGCGGAGCGCTCGCAAAGACCGGAGCCGGAGCGGCCTTCGCCGCCGCGTCGCTCAGTACCACGATCTGCGTACCGGTCACGTTCACGCCGCCCCTCGCCACGCCGGCCACGACCGGCCGCGTGTCGGTGACCGCGCTTGTCTCGCCGTTCGAGCTCGCGAGCTGCGCGGCGACGTGGACCTCGACGACGTCGCTGGTCGGCGCCACCAACGTCGACACGCGACCGGCATCTGCGCCCGGGATGGTCACGAGGATCTTGTCGTTTTGACGCTCGACCGACGAGCCGGGGATGTATCGCACCACGCTATTGCCGGTGATGCCCGCAGCCTGGCCGGTGCCGTTCACGATGATCGATTCGCGCGCGGCGTCCAAGGCGAAGGTAAGCGTCGCCTGCCGCGTCGCCTCTGGTGCTGACGGGCCGGTACCGCTAACCGTGGTCTCCATCCCCGCGGCCACCTGGACCGGCGGGACCGAGGTGTCTGCGCCGAAGGTGCGGACGACGCCGTCCGTCGTGCTGACCCCGGTCTTGCCTTGCGCGTCGACGCGCACCTGGAAGGCCGTGCCCTGCACGGTGTTCGTTGAAGTCGGTGTGACGACCGCGTAGTGACCACCCTCGCCGATCGCGTGCGCGACGACGTGCCACGTCTTGCCGCTCGTCTGCTGCATGAGGAGGTCGATGTCGCGACCGCCTGAGACCGAACGCAGCGTCGTGAGCTCAACCTGCGTCTCGGGCTCGAGGACCACGATCGAGTTCTCAAAGAAGGTGAGCGCGGCGTGCGCTCCCGCCGCAGTGCGGATCGCATCGCCCTGCTGCACGAGCTCGTTGCTGGTCGCGGCGGCGAACGCGCCCGATCCGTGACGAACGTCGACCGAACCTTGGAACACCGTGAGGTTGGCGCGGGCCGCGACGACGGAGCCCTGGGACAGGAGGACTCCGAGACCCGTCGCGAACAACAGGAAAGCCGCGGCGAGCGTGCCGACGAGAACAAGTGGACGGCGCGAGCGAATTGGTTTCGCCACATGCGGCACCGCGACAAGCGGGAGGACCGCCGGTGCGTACGCGTGCCGTAGTGATTCGCGGACATCAGTGAGCGTCGCGGTGACGACCTTGAGGTCGATCCCGCCGAGCATGTCTTTCGCCTCGCGCTCGGCGGCATCGTCGAGCGGGTCGGCCATCGCGAGCGTCGCATTCGTGCGACCGAACTCGGTGAGCACGACCGCGCGCAGCTCGCAGAAGCGGCGTGGGAGCTGGCGCACGACGGCCGCCTCGGGTGGCTGCGCGAGCGACACCACCGCGCGACCGCTGACGCGCGCGAGCATCGCCGCGAGCGATTCCTCGGCGACGAGGCTCGAACGAAGGAGCGCATTCGAAAGGGTCTGCTTGCTTTCGCGCGCGCTGTCGAGGTCCTGCACCTGACGCGCGCTCAAGTTCTTCTCCGTGACGAGGAGCTCGGCGAGCTTCGCCTGCGCGCTCACCGCACGGCTTGGCGCCTTGGGAGCGCTGATGCCCGCGGCCGAACGAACGACCCGCATGATCTCTTGCGGCGGCTGATCCTTCGAGACGTGCCCAGCGGCGCCGGTCGCGAGCGCGAGGTCGCGGATCCCCGGGTCGAGGGTGAGGAAGACGATCTTGGTCGTGGGGAGGTTGTCGCGGAGCATCCGCGCGACTTCGAGGCCGGTCATCCCGGGCATCGAGTTGTCGAGAAGGATCAGATCGGGCCGGAGCTCGAGTGCCTTGCGAGCGGCTTCTTGTCCGTCGGCGGCCTCGCCGACCACCTCGAAATCGGGGTCCGGATCGATGAGCGAGCGGAGGCCCTCGCGTACAGCGAGGTGGTCGTCGGCGATGAGGATCCGCTTGGGCACGGCAATAGAGTCGTTTCCGGGGTGTTACAAGCCATCGGACCGCAGGGGGAGGTTCGATGTATGGCCGATGTAGTGGAACGAGACAAAGATGTATCGTCCGGCCATCGGCCAGCCAAGGGTGCTCCTGGTCGTCTCCCACCCCGCCGTCGGGAGCGGCATCGAAACGCTGCTGAGACTGGAGCGCCGCTACGAGGTCCGCCGCGCCACCAGGCTCGCCGACGCCCTTCGTATCGCGCCGAGCTGGCCGGCGGACCTGGCGCTCCTCGATGTGGCAATGGTTCCGCGCGAGGGCCGGGTCGTCCTCGGCGTGCCGACCCTCGTGCTGGCCGGGGGCGAGGCCGAGAACGAGGCCGCGGCTCCCAGGCTCGACGATCCGCGCGGCTGGGTTGCGAAGGACGCGGAGTCGGCGTCGCTCGTGGCGGCTGTAGAACGGTTGTTGACACCAACGACGGAGGCCGTGGCCGGACCGTTCCCGCTCGTCCTCGTTGGAGTCCTCGCTCTGATCCTTGGTGCACTCCTTCTTTATCTCGTCTGGACGGCCGTCGTTTGATCGTGTGCGCACGGGGGTCGGGGGCAGAGCCACGGGGGCGGGCGGCGGAGCCCCCCGACTCTAGAATCCTCGGATGCCGATCAGGGTCATGCTCGTTGACGATCACGAGCTCGTGCGCCAAGGCGTCGCGACGATGCTCGCGAAGGCCGAGGACCTCGCCGTCGTCGGTGAGGCCAAGACCGGCCGCGAGGCGATCGAGACCGCGCGCAAGGAGCTACCCGACGTCGTTCTGATGGACGTCCGCATGCCCGACATGGACGGCCTCGAGGCGACGCGCCGGATCAAAGAGGAGCGACCCCGGACCGCCGTAATCATGGTGACCATGCACGACAACCCGGCGTATCTGCGCGAAGCGGTGCGCGCCGGCGCCGCCGGCTACCTGCTGAAGGACGTCTCGAAGGACGAGCTCCTCGACGCCATCCGGCAGGTGGCGACGGGTGGCGCGTTCATCGAGTCACAGATGTTGAAGGGGATGCTCTCGGAGATGAAGCCGGGGGCGCACGTTCCGACGGCGGCTCGAAACCTGACCAAACGTGAGCGCGAGATCCTCGCGCACGTCGCCGAAGGTCTGAGCAACCGCGAGATCGCGGATCGCCTCGTGCTGTCGCCCGAGACCGTCAAGAGCCACGTCGCCGCGATCCTCGAGAAGCTGAACGTATCCGACCGCACACAGGCCGCGATCTACGCGGTCCGGAACGGCCTGGTCGAGCAGCCCGCGACCTGACCCCTTCCACTCTGCTCCGCTCTCTCGAGCGCGCGACGGTGCGCATCGGGAACGCCGCGAGCCTCGATGAACTGTTCGACCTCGTCCTCGAGGCGGCGCATGAAGCGGTCGGGTACGAATCGGCGTCGCTCATGACGGTCGATCCAGCGGGAGACGCGTTGACCGTCCGCGCATCCCGGCCTGGACGTCTGGTCGGCACGCGCGTCCCGGTGGGCCCCTCGATCTCGTGGCAGACGCTCGAGCGTCGCGAACCGATCATCATCGAGGGGCCCGCGGACAAGCAGCTCGGTACCACGTACACGAAGGACGTTCCGTTCGCGATCTGCCTTCCGATGATGGTCGCCGCCAAGACGCACGGCGTGCTCAACGTGAACCGCACCGCTCATCCCGGCAACGACGGACCGCTCTTTCTCCGCATCCTCGCCGACCAGGCCGCGTTCGCGATCGAGCGGATGGAGCTGTACGGCGACCTGCAGCACTTCACCGGTCAGCTCCTCTCCCAGGACGAGGAGCACCGTCGCCGGCTCGCGCGCGATCTGCACGATGGGCTCGCGCCGATCCTCGTCTCGGCGCACGCGCAGCTGCAGAGCGCCGGGATCGAGAACGAGCAGGTCGACAAGGCCACCGCGCTCCTGCGCCGGGCGATCCGCGAGACGCGCGAGATCCTGGGCACTGTGCGGCCGGCGACGCTCGACGACCTCGGCCTGGTCGCCGCGATCTCCGCGGCGGCGCGGGAGATGGCCACCGAGTCAGGGTGGACGCTCGAGGAGGCCCTCGACGACCCGGGGCCGCTTTCGCGCGAAGCCGAGTCGACGCTCTATCGCGTCGCGATCGAGGCGCTCAACAACGTGAAGAAGCACGCGGCCGCGCACGAGGTCCGTCTCGCGCTCCTCAAGAACGAGGACACCTTGGAGATCGACGTCGCGGATGACGGTCATGGCTTCGAGACCGAACAGTGGGGTGAGGCCGGGGTGCGCCCGGGCCATTTCGGCCTCCTCGGCATGCGCGAGCGCGTCGCCTTCCTCGGTGGGCTGTGCAAGGTCCAGAGCAAGCCTGGAGAGGGCACGACCGTCCGCATCGTCGTGCCGCGCGACCGCCTGCGTTAAGCGGAACACGCGCTCGGCGCAGCGGGTCCTGTCCCGGCTCAGAGGGGTCTCTCGCTTGCGCACCCTCCCCACCCCTGCGCGCCGTTCGCTGCGCTCACGTCGCGCGGGCGGGTCCCCGGGGCACCCGCGCGTCGCGAGAGACCCCTCCTCGCCGTGCCACCCGCTGCGCCTGGTTCCGGACCGACTTAACGCAGGACTAGTCCGCGGGCGGCAGAGCCTCTTCCAGGAGCATCACTGGAATTCCATCTCGCACCGGAAAGCGCTTCCGGCACTGGGTGCAGACCAGGTACTCGCCTTCCTCGCGGACCGGCGCATGGTGCTCGTCCGGGCACGCCAGGATCTCGAGGAGCTCGCGGTCAATCGGCACGTGCTGATTTTCGGGCTTGACGCATATGTCAATATCCGGTTGACATGCTGGCCGACACCGACCGTGGCGTTCCGGCCGGGCTGCGCACTCGGATCGTGGTCGAGCCACCGCGACCGGTCATGCTGTCGGTCCTGCCCACCGAAGAGCCGGCGCGGGCCCAAGCCGTCAGCGTCGGCTCGGGCATTCCCGAGGAGCTCGTTCGCCGATATGGCGCGCGGGTCAGGCAGACGCACCGGCGCGCGAACGTCGTCGTACTCGAGGTTCCGGCGGACCGCCAGGAGCCGCTACTCCGCGAGCTCGCTGCGGCCGGCGTGGTCGCGCGCGCGCCGAAGCCCGTCTATCCGCTGCTGAACGAAAGCGTTCCGTCCCTCGCAGTTCCAGCGGTCTGGCGGTCCGGGTTCCTTGGGAGCGGGACGCGCATCGCCATCGTGGACACAGGTGCGGATCACCACCCTGACTTCGCCGATCGCATCGCCGCGGCACGCGACTTCACCGGCGGCCGCGTGCTGGACGACGTCGGCCACGGGACGCACGTCGCGGGGATCGTTGCGGGAGCGGGCACCCTGTACCGCGGCGTCGCGCCGAAGGCGACGCTGGTGGTCGCGAAGGCACTCTCGATGGGCGGCGGCACCGAGGACACGGTCCTAGCCGCGCTCTCCTGGGCCAGCCGCCAGAACGTCGACGTGATCAACCTCTCGCTCGGCGGTCGGGGCGATCCGACCGATCCGCTCTCCCGCGAGGTCGACGCGCTCAGCGCCGAAGGCATCCTGGTGTGCGTCGCAGCCGGGAACTCAGGCCCCGGCGCGGGGACGATCGGCTCGCCGGGCTGTGCCGCGGGTGCGATCACCGTCGGCGCCACCGACAAGCTGCGACACATTGCCGAATACAGCTCCCGCGGACCGGTGCCGGGACTCCCCGCGCACAAACCCGACCTTGTCGCGATCGGTGGCGGCACGACCGCGGAGGCCGCGTGCCACTACGGCAACGGAGTGGCGAGCGCCCGGGCGCGGGCGCTGGAGAAGGACCGCTGCATCGTGCCGCCGCGCTACGTGCGCATGAGCGGTACATCGATGGCCGCTCCCCACGTGACCGGCGTATGCGCGCTACTCGTCGAAGCGTCCCGAGCAAAGGACAAGCGCGCGGCCAAGGCGACCCGAGCGCGCGCCGTGCGCCGCGCTCTGCTTCAGAGCGCGGGCGACCTCGGGCTCGCACCCGACGTGGCGGGCGCGGGCATCGTCGATGGCGCAAGGGCGCTCGCGGTGCTTGCCTCGCGGCGCTCCGCGGCGGTGGAAACGAGCACGTCGTCGTCCATCGCCATGGCGAGGAGGGGCACCGACCCGAAGTAGTTCTGAAGCGATCGCCACGCCAAATAGAGCGGCACGTAGCCGAAGACGACGGCCCCGACCGGGATTCGCCGCCACTGGCGCCAGAGGACCACGGCGAGGACGACGAGCGAGATCGCGGACATCGCGCCATAAACCGCGCGGGGCAGGAGCGGCAGCGGCCCATTGATTCCCAGGCGGACGAAGCCAACCCCGCTGGGTTCGAGCGCCCCTAGCATCGGCGCGCTGATCCCGTCAAAGAACGCCTGCGGTGCATCGATGATGAACGGCAGGTTCGGCACAAGCGCCGCGGCCGCGATGATCGCGGCCCGGCGCAGCGCTTCGCCGCGTCCGCTCCGTTTCCAGATCGCGATTAAGTAGAACGGCGCGACGAACCACGCCGGTTGTCGTGACGCGGCGGCGAGACCGACCGCGAGCGGTGACAGCCACGGCGACTCGACGAAGATCCATCCGAGCATCATGAGGAGCGCCCAGGTCGGGTCGACCCCCGCGAGGATGCTCTGACGAACGACGATCGAGTTGCCGACGGCCGCGGCCGCGACGAGCGGTCGCCAGGGGATGCGCACGTGGCGGAGGAGCACCAGGACCATGAGCAGGATCTCGCCGAAGTAGATCCACCGGATGTCGGTGACGCCCACGGCGATGAACGGGGCGACGAGGAGGAAGTTCAGCGCCGGGTAGTTGAGCGAGCGCAGCTCGGACCCGTCCTGCAAGTGAGTGACGAGCTGCGGATCGAGTCCGAATTCCGCTAGCGCCTGCGGAAGATCGAACGTCTTGTACGGGTTCTGGCCCGCGAGCAGCAGCTCGGCGGCATGATGCGGGACGGTCACCGCGTCGACGTGGTAACCCTTGCCCAAGAGAAGCGCCATCGCCGTGAGTGCGAACACCGAGAGCGCGAGTCCCGTCGCCAGCGCGTCCCGGGTCGCGGGGCGGATCCGGATCACCGCGAGCAGCGGAAGCACACCGACGAGCACGAGCGCCATGACATCGTCGGGCGCGATGCCCGCGGACCCGACGATGAGGTGCCGCTCGACGACGGTCGCCACACAGGCGATCGCGAGGAGGCCAAGCCCGATCCGCCGGAGCCGTTCGTCGGGGTCGCGCGCGGACCGATCGAGGAGCGCGCTCACGAGGTTGAAGAGCGCGATTACCGAGGCCAGTGCGAGGACGGGCGGAAAGCGCCCCTCGGTCGGCTCGGGACCGAAGAAGCGAAGCGCGGGCGTCCACAGGGCGAAGGCCGCGACCGTGAGAGGCCGGAAGGTCGGCGGGGTCGCAAGGTACCCGAGATACGCCGCGGCGATGTAGAGCGCGATCGCGATCGTGTTGCCTCCGAGAGTGACGATCGCGAATCCGTACGTGAGCGCAACGAGAGCGAACGCCACGAGCGGCGCCCACCGCGGGGGCTGCCGCGGCGTCGCGATGAGGATGAGCCCGAGATAGAACGCGTACCCGATCACGAGCGCGAAGTCCGTGCCACTTTCGTCCATCGCGTGCCGGACGCTCGACGCCGAGACGATGCCGGTCGCGGTCAGCACCAGCGCGGCGCGCAGCAGCAGGTTGGAGGGCACGAACGAGCAGGGTAGCGGTGGGCCGTGTCAGCGCGGCGTCAGCACAGGCGCGGGGCTCTGCCCCCGACCCCCCATACGCTCCACGATGAACGTCGCGATCGCCGCAGCCTGCGTGGCGAGCGCGACGAGCAGGACGATCCGCGCGACGGACACGGCATCGGTCGCCGTGAGAAGCAGCAGCGCGATCTCGGCGACGACCGCAGCCGCGAGCAGCAGACCCACGCGCATCTCACCACGACCGACGAAATAGCTGATCCACAGATTGAGGAGCGCGTTCGCGAGCGCGGCCGCCCCGTACAGCGGCACGACGGCGGCGGTGGCCGGGTACTGATCGCCGACGACGATCCCGACGAAGAAGGCCGGAGCGACGATGTAGGCGAGCGCGACTATGCCGCTGGTCGCGAGGACGAGCGCGAGCGAGAGGAGGAGGGCGCGCTCCGTCGGCTCGCCGCGAGCGTGCGCCCGCGAGGTGCGCTCGAGGAGCAGAAAGCCGACCGCGATCGGGGCGAAGAGCACGATCTTTCCGAGGGTCACCGCGCCCGCGTACGCCCCCGCTTCCACCGGCGCGAGCACCGATCGCGCGAGGACTGCGTCGACGTTGGTCAGCGCCGCGTAGGCGAGGAGGACGATCGCAGCGAGCGCGAAGAAGCGCGTTTCGGCACTGCCGAGCTCGACCATCGCCGCGGCCCCGCGAGCGGCGCGAAGCAAAGGAACGAGCGGGACGATCGCGACGAGCAGAGCGACGCCGACGGCCGCCGTCGCACCGGTGAACGCTCCGAACACGCCGCCGCCGAAGACCGCGACGAGCGCGACGCCCATGGCGAGTCGCGCGGCGGCCTGGACGATGAGGACGCTGCCCATCCACCCGAACCGCGCGAGCCCTTGAAGCAGGCCGAGCGCGAAGGTCAACAGCGCCGCGAACAAGAGGCTGACTCCGAGGAGCACGATGGTGAGGACCGGCAGCGACAGTCCCGCGGAGATCGGCCCCGACAGCACCGCGATCGCGGATGCGATGGCCGCGACGGCGACGACGATACGCACAGACCAGCGGCGCACGAAGAGGTGGAGCGCGGCCTCGTCGCCTTGCGCCTTGTACTGGGCGGTGAGCTTCGCTGTCGCTGACTGGATGACCTGGCTCGAAATGGACTCGAGGATCAGGATCCCGAAGAGCGCGATGAGGATCGCGTAGTCCTCAGGTCGAAGGAGCCGCGCCATCACGACCTGATAGCCATAGCCGAGGACGTTCGCGATCGTCGTCGCAGCGAGCAGCCACAGCGCGCCACGGTGCGCGCGTGCCCGGGCGATCACCGCCGGGAGTATGACGAAGCGATGCCTTTCGGCCACACGATGTCGCGCGCGCCTGCGAATCCGGCAAGATCCTCGACCGCGTCTTCGATGGAACGCCGCGTGGCACGGTCACGCGGGGCATCCGGCTCGAGATGGAAAGTGACGACCTCGAGCCGGCCATGCTCGCGGTTCATCTTCGGATCGACCGTCCCAATCAGCTGGTCCCGGTGGAGGATCGGCATCGCCCAGAAGCCCCGCACGCGGAGGTGCTTCGGAACGTAGATCTCCATGCGGTACCGCATGCCGAAGAGCAGCTCGGTGCGCTGGCGATCGATGATCAGGTTGTCGAAGGGCGACAGCAGGGCCGTCCCGTCGATCGGCTCGGTTGGCCGATCGAGATCCCGTGCGAGCGCGAAGCGCGGACCGCGCAGGCCGGCGATCTCGACACGCCGCGTGACGCCTTCGCGCTCGAGGCGCATGAGCGCGTCCTGCGTGACGAACCGCCCCAGGGCGTAGACGCGCCGGAGCTCCTGGAAGGTCGCGACCCCGGTGGCCGCGAGAGCACGCTCGGTCGCGCTGCGCGCGGCGACCGTCGGGCTCATGGGGTTGAATTCGGGAAACCAGTCCTTGGCGAGGGTGAAGAAGCGTCGCCCGGTGGCGCGTCCACCGATCGTGACCTCACCGAGCCGGATGAGGAACGAGAGCATCTGCGACACGTTGCGGTCGGCGTTCCAGCCGGACGAGGTCCAGGAATGGACGGACCGGTCCTCGAACGCGCTGAGAGGAAGTGGTCCTTCCTTCCGCAGGCGGGCGAGCACGTGCCGGCGCAGGAGGGCGTTGCGCTTCACCCACGCCGTGATCCGAGCGGCGTAGGGACCGTCTCCGCGGCGGAGGGCTCGCATCCGGAGGGCGTGGAGCGGCAGATCCGAGGTCGGCGCGATGAACGTGATGTACTCGAAAAGTGCGCGGTCCCGCCACATGAGCCGGTCCAGATCGGAAATCTTGAAGCGGCCGAGGCGCGACCACAGCACGAGAAGCTGATTCCTGGCGACCACGTTCGTCGGATCGAGCTGCACGTACCCGAGGTGCTCGATGGTGCGGAGGATCGTGCGCGGAGTCGGCCGCGCCGAGCGATCGAGGAGCTGTGCGTGGATCGCGAGGCGACGCGCCTCGCCGACAGAGAGTTCTGTGGTTATGCGACCGGGACCTGCGGGTGCTTCTCCGGGGCCCGCTCGAGAAAGTTCACGATGAGCTCCTCCGACTCCGGCGACTCGTACGACTCGATGAGCCCGGCGTCGGAGAGCCTCGCGATCTCGGGATC
>Ga0070708_100004111_pt1 | contig 11419 bp, 9 predicted proteins | sample KBSK5503metaG_FD_65469 | JGI IMG/M metagenome (GOLD analysis project Ga0070708, IMG submission 65469) | Corn, switchgrass and miscanthus rhizosphere microbial communities from Kellogg Biological Station, Michigan, USA - KBS K5-50-3 metaG | ecosystem: Host-associated > Plants > Roots >...
CAGACTCTTCCATGCGGATTCCGCCGACGCTCCCCCGGGCACCGTTACCCGCCCGTTTCGAATCAAGATGTGACTGCCGTAAAAGTCAAGAACCGGGGCAAACGGAAGTAGCCTTGGGATTCCGGCAAATTGCCGGAAGGCCTCACCGGTTTCCCCATCCATCCGGGCCATGGCCCAGTAGAGACGTGCGAGCACGGGATCGTCCAATAAGGCGTTCAGAACGTCACTTCCGGCGGCGCGCTTGCCGTGCGGGTCAGCCTGCGTCCAATCGGCCGGGGAAAACAACACTGGCACGGGCGAGGCTTTGAAAGCATAGGCAAAAGGCTTACCGCCCTGGAGCGTCGCCTCGAGCTCGGCCAAAGGAAACCCTGAATCGATCGTCAGAAAAGCCTTTTCCGGTTCCGCAGTTTCGAGCGACGCGTCCTTGCCGCAACCTCGCCGCAACCGGTAGCCAAGGACCGACAACAGCGGGTCTGCCTGCTCGCAGCCAGAAACCCGAATCACGGCGTCCGGGCCCGCCAGCGTGTCCAACTGTCTCGCCTGTTCCACGTAGCGCTTCAACAGAACCAGAAATTCGGTGGGCCTGCCCTTGCTGTCCTTGCGTCCCTGATAACCCTCCACTGCCACATTGCGGGCAAGCAGAGGCAGCACTTCCTCGGTCGAGATCTTCTGGCTGATGCCCGCCATGCGCAGGAACGAACGCAGCGGTCCAGGAATGGCAACGCTGGCCGCTGACGCGGCTAAAGGCTTCGGAACTTCGGAAGACTGCACGGTAGTAGATGTGTCTGACGAAGAGTTCAAAGCCGCGCTGCAAGCGCTTACAGAGAAGCAAACACCAACATAGAGAGAAGCTTTGAGCAGGAAAAGAGGTTTCACGGCTGGCCCTTCCTTCACAACTTAGGAACGACTTGGTGCCAAAGTAGCAGGACGCCAGGGAACGAAGGAATACTTGCCACGCCGGTGACGTCAGGTTGGCTAACCCGGGCCCGAGTACCGCCACCGCGTTGGACTCTGACTAAGAACCCATCTCTAAGATCTTCCGCCCCCGGAAGCCTAACTTTTGTGCCTGCCAAGATAGATCATCCTGCGCTCGCTGCCAACCCCTTTTCCATTTTTTTTAATGGCGCACATCCCGGATGCGGAGGGGCCCCACAAGTGGCGTAGATTGGGCGGTTTCGGGTAACCGGTCCGGGCGCGGGCCTTAAGGCTTAAAGCTTATCAACTGCAACTGGCAAAAATGCCAGTTCGTTACCGCCCGCCTGCCTAGCGCCCAACCCCTGCACCCTGAAAGCGCCCCACCGCCAGCTTCAATCCCTTTTCGTAGCTGTCGATCAGCTCGTCCCAAATGGCGTTTTCTTCGGAATCGATCAGCTTCCGCCTTGGGTCGGCATCAAACCAGGCCAGCGACCGGCCAATGCCTTGTGCAAAACGCGTGGTAGCCACGTAATCGGGGACAAAGCGCTTGATCTTGCTGTTATCGAATACCACGCTCACCGACTTATCACCGATCAGCGTGCCTTCCATCCCCGGCAAACACGCCACCATAAAGTCCGACGGGATATGCACGATCGCCGGTTCCACCCCAGCTGCTACAGCCACAGTGCGATAGAGTTGATCCCACGTCAATACCTCGTCAGTCGTAATGTGGAACGCGTGGCCGATGGTCTGCTCATGCCCCAGCAAGCCGGTAAATCCCTTGGCAAAGTCGGTATTGTGCGTAATCACCCAAAGCGACGATCCGTCTCCCGGAACGATGACCTTCTTTCCTTTCAGCATTCGGTCGACCACAGTGTAGGAGCGCTGCCAACTATTGATCACCAGTGGTATCAGGTTCTCGCCATAGGTAAGCGAAGGCCGGACGATCGTAACCGGAAATCCTTCCTCCCGATAAGCTTGGAGCAAACGCTCTTCACAGGCGATCTTGTTTCTGGAATAGTCCCAGTGCGGGTTGGCCAGCGGCGTGGCCTCGGTAATCAGATAGTCGGTGCTCGGTTTTTGATAGGCGCTGGCTGAACTGATGAAAATGTACTGTCGGGTTCGTCCGCGGAACAGTTCCAGGTCGCGCTCGATGTCGGCGGGCGTAAACGCGATCCAGTTGACGATGGCATCAAACCGGCGCCCGTGGAGAGCACGCTTGACCGCGGGCGCATCGCTCATGTCCGCGTTAACCGTCTCCGCGCCGCGGGCCCATTCCCCAGAGTGCTGCCCGCGCGTAAGCAGGGTAAGTCCGATGCCGCGCTGCAACGCCAAACGGGTGCAGGCACTGCTGATGATGCCAGTGCCGCCGATAAAAAGTACGTTCATGCGCTCTTTGTAACAGAATCTCCGGGCATTTCACAGGGCGTCGCCCGCAACAGCGCCATTCACCAGCGATTCTGCACCAGCGGGCGAATCTTCTCATCGTAGATGCACCGCACGGCCGCCATGGCGTCTGAGGTGAGAGCGGGAAGGTCGGAAGCGCGGCAGTTATCGGCGACCTGCTCGGCTCGTTTGCCTCCGGGAATGGTACAAGTGACCGCGTCGAACATGAGGATCCAACGCAGGGCGAACTGGCTCATCGAGACGCCAGCGGGAACGAGCTTGCGGATTTCTTCCACTGCCGCCAGACCGGTCTCGTAATCCACCCCAGAAAATGTCTCGCCCGCGTCGAAGGCCTCCCCTTGGCGGTTGAAATTACGATGGTCGTCAGCAGCAAACGTGGTGTCACGCCGAAGCTTGCCAGTAAGTAATCCGCTGGCCAGCGGTACCCGCGCCAAAATGCCAACCTCTTTTTCTCTGGCACGCGCGAAGAAGAGTTCGGCGGGACGTCGCCGGAAACAATTAAAGATGATCTGCACCGTCTGCACGCTGGGCCACTCGATGGCCTTAAGTGCCTCTGCGACTTTTTCGACGCTGACTCCGTAGTGGCGAATCTTCCCCGCCTTCACCAGATCATCGAGGATGGCGAAAACCTCCGGGCGATCATAGAGCTGCGTCGGCGGGCAGTGAAGCTGGACCAGATCGAGGGTGTCGCTGGAAAGATTTCTCAAACTGTCTTCGATCCATGCCGTAAGGTTTTCGCGGCTGTAGCCTGCGACCGATTGCCGGGGCAGTCGCCGTCCAGCCTTGGTGGCCACGATGATCTCTTCCTTACGATCCTTCTTAAGTTGGGCGATCAGGCGCTCGCTGCGGCCATTGCCGTAGACGTCCGCCGTGTCGATAAAGTTGACCCCGCTGTCGACGGCTTGGTGCAAGGCCGCCATCGAATCCTGATCGGAAACCGGGCCCCAGGCACCCCCGATGGCCCAGCCGCCAAAGCTGATTTCTGAAACCTTCCATCCGGTGCGACCGAGGGCGCGGTATTGCATGTCTTGTCTGTCTCCGTGCTGGCTTTCGCTGGGTGCGGAAAAACTCACGATTGTATCAGCCCTTGTTCCCAACAATCAGTACCCCTACCTCAGTATTTCTCTATCAGCGGTCTCTAATGAACCACGCCTAATCCTGGGCTTCACCTCATCGCCCGGGCACCGACCAGTTGGGTCCCAACAACGACCCTCCCGGGGTCGCATCTTCAGACCGACGAAACAGTCCCCGTCCATGGTCGGGCAGGGCTCATGGAGCGAAACGGCGGCCAACATCGGCCACTGGTTTGCTCTGTTGCTGGTGGCGGAACCAAGAAATGCCCAAAGATCCATGAGAAAAGTCTTAACCCAGGAAGAAATCGATAACCTGATCCGCGCTGCCCGCTCCGGAACAGGGGCCCCCGCGCCAAGGATCAGCCGCCTGCCGTCACTGCCTGGGACGGGCGCGTAGCCGGTCAAATCGGGCAGGAACATATGCAGGCGATCAATCGCTTGCACCAGACCTTCGCGCTCAACCTGACTCATTCCCTGGGCGCGTATCTGCGCATTCAGTTCGAAGCGGCGCTGGTTTCGGGAGAGCATTTGACCTATGGGGAATTCCTCCAAAGCATCCCCGAGGTCACTTACCTGGCTTCCTTCAAACTGATGCCGGTGGGAATTTCTGTCCTGCTGCAATTGGATCTCGCAGTGGCGTATCCCCTCATCGATCTGCTCCTGGGCGGAGAGGGCAAAGGCGCCACCCCGGAGCGCGGGACGACCGAGATCGAGGAGCAGGTTCTGGAGACGGTCATGCACATTATTGGCCGCGAGCTGCAAAGCGCATGGCAGGCTCTGTCCCTGGAATTTCAGTTCGAACACCGGCAACATCCGGGGCAAGTGGAACAATTGATGCCGGTGGCGGAAAGAATCCTGCTGCTTAGCTTTGAGCTCAATTTGTTCGACAGCCGGGGAGCGTTAAATCTAGTGGTCCCCGCGCTTGGTATCGAGCGCGCTGCTGCACAAGATTTTAGAGCGTGCGACGGCCAAACCCCGCCTGCGGCTGGAGTCGGAACGCCGCCTGCGCACTCGTTTGCTGAATTGCCCTTTTGACGCCGAACTGGCCATGCCCTCGCTCCGCGTCCATTTGCGGTCCCTGGCGGAACTGTCACCGGGAACCTTACTAGAATTGGGCCGCAGCACGCGGCACCCGGCAACATTGTTCGTGGCCGGCCAGGAAATGTTCTGCGCCGCCGTGGCCCGGCACGGTCCGGTGCGAGCGGCTCAGGTGTTGACCCGAACCCTGAAACGGGATACGGAAACCAGAAAGTAACAAGCTAACAGGTCCAGAGAAGTTACAGAGAGATCCATGGCCGCAGCCTCCGCACCCCAGCCCGCACCAGAAACCGAAGTTCGCGAGTATCTGAAAGTGTGGGCCGAGAACACGACCCAGGTGCCGACACAGATTGCCGGCGTTTCCTTCACATTGGAATCCACACTCGCGCCGCCGCCCGAGGTTCCCGCTCCCGAAGAACACGATCTGCAAGTCACAGTAGCGGCCGCCGGATCACTGCGTGGCGAAATGAGCCTGCGGATACCACGATTTGCAGTTCTTGGCCTGGGACAACTGTTTCTCCAAGAGCCCCATGAGGAGGCCGCCGAACTCACGCCGGATCATCGCGACGCCCTCGAAGAATTGCTGCGCCAGGTGGCAGGCCAGGTTGCCACCGCCCTGACTTCTCGCTGGGGCGATGTGCAACTGAGGGTCGAACCTGGGCAGTCTCCGACCTGGTCGGCTGCAGCCCGCGGCTGGCTGGTCTCCGCGCCCGCAGCTCCATTCCGCCTGCTGGTGGAATGGCAGTTGAGTTCCGCGCTGGTTACGGCGTTGCGTCCAATCGCTGAGAAGGCACCGGCTAGCGAACCAGCCCAAGGAGTCGCTCCGCCAGCAACCAAGCTCGATCTTCTGATGGACGCGGAACTGGAGGTAACCCTGCGTTTCGGAAAACGGAGCATGCTGCTTCGAGAAATCATGGAACTGGATGCGGGTTCGGTGGTGGAACTGGACCGCCAGGTGCAAGAACCCGTCGACCTGCTCCTGGCCGGCAGGTTAATTGCCCGCGGAGAAGTCGTGGTCGTGAATGGCAACTACGGCCTGCGGGTTCTCGAAGTCGTTTCGCCGTCGCACTGACGGCAGACCGCAAGCAACTGCGAGCTTCCCGCCCGATCTCCCCGCTGCGACTGCTCGCCCAGGCTTTCACCGCCGTCCCCATATGGTATCGTCATGCGTTTGGAGGAACAGAGCATGGGGGTGGGTCGCAGGTTGCTGGCCATCTTAATGACACTGATTCCCTTCGCATCGTACGCCGCGTCATCGTCCCCGCGTGTGCAAATCGAAACCGGCACAATCGAAGGCAAGGCGAGCGGGCCGGTGAGTTCGTTTCTTGGAATTCCCTACGCTGCCCCGACTGGGGGGAAACTCCGCTGGAAGCCTCCCGCGCCCGCAGTCAAATGGACCGGGGTCCGCAGCGCCACCGAATTCGGGGCACGTTGCATGCAGGGGCCAGTCTATCCCGACATGGTCTTTCGCGATGTCGGAGGCAGCGAAGATTGCCTGTCGCTGAATGTCTGGACTCCTGCGAACGGCGCCACAGCCAAACTCCCCGTCATGGTCTGGATTTACGGGGGAGGATTCATGGCTGGGGCAACTTCCGAGCCCCGCCAAGATGGCGGTATGCTCGCCAAGCAAGGTGTAGTCGTGGTCAGCATGAACTACCGCCTTGGCATTTTCGGATTTTTCGCGCTCCCGGAGCTTGCGCTCGAGTCGGACAAAAAGGCCGCTGGCAACTACGGTCTGCTCGATCAAGTCGCGGCTCTCGAGTGGGTGCATCGCAACATTGCTTCTTTCGGCGGCGATCCCGCAAACGTCACGATCTTCGGCGAGAGTGCTGGATCGTTCTCCGCGAGCGCGCTCATGGCATCGCCAGTCGCAAAAGGGCTATTTAACAAAGCTATCGGCGAAAGCAGAGCAGCGTTTTCCGACAGGCCCCTGTTCTTCGAGCCGCTGGCGGTTCGTTCCCAGCGGGATTCCCAATTTGCCATCTCGTCCTTCGGCGTCCAAACCCTTAACGAACTGCGCGCCATTCCTGCGCAGAAGATGCTCGACGCCTCGTTGAAAGGCGCGGTCAACGGCACACCGCGTTTTTCTCCTGACATTGACGGATACCTCCTGCCCGAATCGGTGCCGGTAACGTTTGCCCAGGGAAAACAGAATGATGTTCCGCTGCTGGCCGGATGGAATCATGACGAGGCCAGTTTCGAAGTGATACATGCGCCGCAGCCTCCCACCCTTGATAGCCTGAAGGCCACGGCTGCCAAAGAGTTCGGCGAGAAGGCGAGAGAATTTCTGCGCCTCTACCCTGCGAACAACGATGCGCAAGCCCGACGTTCTCTGGAAGACTTCGCCGGCGACCGCTTCATCGCGTGCTCAACGTGGCGATGGCTAGAAGCTCAGACCACGACCGGCAAACAACCCGCTTACCGATATCGATTCGACCTTGCCCTACCGCACGATCCGAGCGCTCCCGACCCCGGGGCGTACCACTCAGCAGAGATCGAGTACGTCTTCGGAACACTTGATTCAAAAGCTGGGATCACCTGGCGGCCCGAAGACCGGGCTCTCAGCGATCTGATGCAGAAATACTGGGCCAATTTCGCTCGCACAGGAAATCCCAACGGCCCAGGCCTGCCGCAGTGGCCTGCTTACCAGTCAGCCAGTGATTGGCAGGTGATGTATTTAGGGCCACAATCGAACGCCGGTAAAGATGTTGTCCGAGACCGCTACCTGTTTTTGAATACGGTTTGGGGGAAATGAAAAATAAAGACAGAAAATTAGAGATTGGAGACGAGAGATTAGAGACTGGAGATTAAAGATAAGCACACCAAGCCAGTGATTGAGAATCAGCTCGTGAAATCCATTATCCTTGTTCTCGCGCTACTGTCTTCTGCTCCGCCCCAGAAGCCGGAGTGGTGCCAGCGGCTTCCCCGCCCCGCCTATCGCACCCTAAAGAGAATCGCCGTTCAGGACCCTTGGTTCGAGGTCTACAGAATCAGTCCCGGCGTGTTCGCCATCTACGAACCCCATCAATCGGCAGAAGTCATCTCCTACCTGGTTTTGGGGACGACGCGAGCGGTGTTGTTCGATACAGGAATGGGCATCAGTAATATCCGTGATGTGGTGGAAGGCCTGACCAGGCTGCCGGTCAGCGTCCTGAACTCCCACACCCACGATGATCACGTAGGAGACAACTGGCGATTCACCGACATCTACGGCATGGACACCGAGTTCACCCGCGCCAATGCCAAAGGCTCAAGAGAAGACGCTCAGGCCGAGATTGCATCGGGTGAAGTCTGCGGCGATCTTCCTCCAGGATTCATCCCTGCGGAGTATGTCACCAAGCCCTTCCATATTTCTCGCTGGATTCATGACCACGACAAGATTGATCTGGGTGGACGCATTCTTGAGGTCATTGCAACTCCCGGCCATACTCCAGATTCCATCGCGCTCATGGATGAAAAGAATGGTCTCCTGTTCACCGGAGACACCTTCTATCCCGGACCCATCTTTCTGTACCGGCCGGAGACCGACCTGGACGCTTATGTGGCCTCGGTGAAGAAGTTGGCCAGCCTGGCGCCGAGGCTTCAATTGCTCTTGCCCGCTCACAACGTCCCGGTCGCCGAACCCGTCTCTCTACCGCGGGTCGTCGAGGCCATGGAACAGGTGCGCAGTGGCAAGTTAAAAGCCGTGCCCAAAAATGGCAAGCAGGAGTACAGATTTCCCGGGTTTTCCTTTCTAATGAGCAAATCGAGCCCACGCTAGATGCCGACCACCGCCTGACCGGCTAGGCTGAATTAGTCACTTGCATACCTTTTTCGTTGAATCGGGTCCTCACCGGCACCCTTCAGCGGTTCTCTGGATTGGTAGCCTAGTAGCGGAGTGCGGCCCAGAACCGGAAGGGGCCTTCCGACGACAATGGCGGCGGGATTGTCAAGCACTAGGGCGCGCGCCGCATCGGCGCCGAAACGCTTCGAAACGGCGTCGCGAGCCTCCGACAAGATGGGTGGACGGTTCTTGTCATCGTGGGCGTCGGTGGCAAGCACATGCACTGCATCGTGGTCCAGCAGCCACAAGGCAACCCGCCGGGCGACGGCTCCCCAGTGGCCGGTTAAGGCGGACGCCGTGACTTGCACCAGGCATCCCGTGTCCACCCACTCCAGAACTCGTTCAGGCCCTCGCTGCAGAATCGCATTTCGTTCAGGGTGCGTAATAATGGGAACCATTTCCGCCGCCTGCAGCCTCAATATACCGTCACTTATCTGTGGGGGTATCCCGAAGTCGCTTAGCTCGACCAGCAAGTATCGCCCTGCGGCGATGGTGTAGCGGCGTGGGTGTGCGATGGCGTCTTCAACATTTTCAAATGACAGGTGAAAGTCACAACCGATGCTGAAAGCCAGCTGGTCGCCGATCTTATCGGAGAGTTCGGCGATTGTCCCCCGTACGCGATCGCGGCTGTAGGCGTAGGTATCGTCCGCATGGGGAGTCGTAACGATATGGGTAATGCCATCCGCAATCGCCAGGCGACACATCTCGAGGGTCATATCCCAGGATTTCGAACCGTCATCAATGCCGGGAAGGAGATGGGAATGGATGTCAATCATCGGATGAGTACATCGAATGGCGACCACGGTAGCCGCCCCAATATGCCAATCATATCAGGCTGGGCAGCGGGAAATTGTTGGCCAACCAGCGGGTAGCTCGACGTCCGGGAATCCAAGCGTCGGGATGGCTGTGGATAGGGACCAAAAGAAAACGCCCCAGACTCCGGTTAGAGTCGTGGGACGTTAACTGAGTAGCCCTCCCCCAGAACTGCTCGAAGACAATGTAAGGGCACAGCCGACGAAGGTAAATAGCACCAGCGTGCCATTCGCCGGCACAAGCAGGTCAGGGCCGGAAAGATAGCTTCTCCCAGGCCTCACTCCCAACCCGCAAGGAGCCGATCTACCCGGTTTCCAAGTCAGCGTGGCTCTCTATGGGCGCTACCAACCGGCCAGTCCGACGCATCGTGGAACAATCATAGGCGTAGACGGCGCCACAGATCAGGCATACCTGGTAGGACTGGTAGGCTTGGCCGTGCACTCCAGTATGCGGCCAGGAAAAACGATGCCGGCAGCACATTTCGAAAAACCGCTTTAGGATTGGACTCGTCATGCTTGCCATGAGGGTTTCGATTTCGCCAAGGTCTCTACACACTACTCCCTGAGTCCCCCGAACAGGCTAGTTTCTTGGCCATAGGCCGCGCGATTAAGGCCAGTACCTGGTCTCATTACTCAGTTACCTAGGGGGCGTAACCTTATTGTCCACTCGCGCGTCCCGACAAGAACTACGGGAACACACCTTCCTGACAAGCTTGGGTTACCTTAGGAGATGAAAGGCCGAGCCGGTCCGTGTGCCTGGTGGCACGCGGACTTCAGAAGAGGGAGACTATGCAGAGTGCGAACGCGGTCAACTCAGTACGGCGCAGCTCCAGAGTGCCGGTAACCCTCCCCGTAGTCGTCACCAGCCTGGAGCCGGATAAACCCTTCTCCGAAATCTGCGAGACTTTGGTGGTCAGTGCGCATGGCTGCGTTATGTACTCTCCAGTAAAACTGGACGCTGGTCTCCCGGTGCAGTTCAAAAGAAAAGAAGGCCGCGCGACCATGGCTCATGTGGTGGACTGCCAGCCGATGGGATCTGGTCAACAGGGCTGGCAGCTGGGCGCGAGGTTGGATCGCCCGGAAAATTTCTGGGGACTCGAAGCTTGTCCCGAAGATTGGATACAAATTCTGGGCATGCACTCTGCCGAACTCTCGCGGAAACTGCCGGCCGGAACCAGAGACGATAAGGGACGCGCGCACGATCAAGCTGTGCCTTCCCTCAAAATCGTACGCGAGAAGACCTCCTCACAACTAACGGACCAGGACTTGAGGACCATGCTTGCCGAGATGGTTCAGCCCTTGCACGCCGAGGTGGCCGAGCTCAAGGAACGGCTGGCGCGGGGCGCGCCCAAACGCAGCCAGTTTGAAATATCGCTGACACATATTCCTCCCGAGGTGGAGGAGAAGCTATGGATCCGCCTGCGCCAGGATCTTGGCGCACAGGTCCTGCAACAAACCCGCCAGCAGTCAGAGCAGGTATTGGAGGCAACGAAAGAGGCCATCGGGAAGAAGATACGCGAGGCCCAGAATGAGTTCCGGGAGCATGTGACGCAAGAACTGCAAAAGGTCGAACAACAGGCGCAGGTTCTGTCTGAAGAGATCGCGGGCACGGTAGGGGAGCACCTCCAATCTGGAACAGAGCGATTTCAGCAGCAGGCGTCGGAAGCCGGAAGCCGGGTTAAGCATCAGGGTGAAGAGCACTTGCGATCCCTGCAGCAACGCTTGGGCGAGGAGCATGCAGCCTATCGGCGCGAGATGCAACAAGTCCAGGCGGCTGCCGCGTCAGAGTCCTCCCGGCTGCAAACCCAAGTCACTGGGCTGGGCGCCCGCATCTCCGAGCTTGATGATTGTGCATGCCGGCTTGAATCCGGCCTCGACGCACGCCTGAGCCAAATGGCCAACGACGCAATATCCGGGGCGCGCATTCAGCTCGAGACGCAGGTGGATGTGGTTCTGAAAGAGCTGGGATCGCGCAACGCCAAGGAACTTGGCATCCAACTCGACGACGCCTGCGGAAAGCTAAAGACCGTCCAGAAGGGCATCGAAACCTCAGTTTCAGAGTTGGTAAGAACTCAGATTGCCGCCACCTTGCTGTCCTTCGGGGAAACCATGGATGCCCTGGCGCAGGATTCCGTGGGACGGTGGCGGGTCGCGCTGGCTAAGGATCTGGATTCGGTAGCAAAGATTCTGGGCGGGCAGTTCCGGCTGGAAGGCGCGTCCGACAGCCGCGAAAAACAAGAGTCTGAGTGAAAGCGTCAGAAGTTGGCCTCACCCTTCAGCTCGCGTAGGCTACCGGGCTCGAGCGAAAGACAGTCTTGCTATCGCTGCCGATCTTTATCGCCGTCTTAAGT
>Ga0070708_100004112_pt1 | contig 11419 bp, 7 predicted proteins | sample KBSK5503metaG_FD_65469 | JGI IMG/M metagenome (GOLD analysis project Ga0070708, IMG submission 65469) | Corn, switchgrass and miscanthus rhizosphere microbial communities from Kellogg Biological Station, Michigan, USA - KBS K5-50-3 metaG | ecosystem: Host-associated > Plants > Roots >...
CGTGCGTGGCTTCACCGAGGACAAGTTCCACCTTGCCTACGCCATCTATGGCTCCTTTGCTGTCGTCGGGATCGCCCTACCGCTGATCCTGATTTGGCGCAAGAGCGATCTGGTCGTCTTTCCCGGACTGTTCTTCAGCTCTCGACTGCCCGACGCCCGTCGATCTCAGCGACGCTGTCCCCCTCCCGTCGGGCCACTCCCACCCGCAGTTCATTGTCGATGAACGTCTCCTATGGGATCGGGAAGTAATAAGTGTCGAAGGAGAGCGGCGAGCTCGGGCCGGCCGTCATGTTCGAGAAGAGCCAGCTGTGGCCGACTCTCCGAAGTGCTCCGGCCAGGAAGGTGTCGTTGATGATCGTCTTGACGGCCAGGTCGTCGAAGTGGCCGGTGGCGAAGTCGCCGATGTCGTGGCACTCGAAGTAGAGGAACGCGTCGTGGCCGTGAACCTCGATCTTCGTCTTGTACGAGGGAACCAGCGAGAACCGGTGGTGCGTAAACGAGCCTGAGCCCTGCCAGAACGCCTTGATCTGGTCGAAGCCGACGTAGGTCGTTCCTGTGCTCTTGTTGGAGAAGGTGGCGTCTTCGGCCCAGAGAGACATCATCAGATCCAGATCCTGTGTCGTCTTCGCTCGGTGGAAGGCGGCCTGTAGCTGATAGATCCTGCCCACCTGGCTCTCCGGTCCGCTGACTCCGTCCGCCAGGCGTTGCGCCAGCGCCACCTTAGGAGCGGCTAGGGCTGCCGCACCGATCGCCGTTCCAGCCATTCCCTTGCGCAACAAATCGCGTCTGCTGATGGCCGCGGTTGTCATCGTCTGTTCCTTTCGTTTGCAGTAATCACGTCTAGGCCCGGAACGCTCGCGATCAGCCCAATGTCTGGATGGCTTCTCGGAGCGTTGTGCACCTGGCTGTTCTCCCGGCGAGCGTGACCGTGATCGTCGATGCTCTGTCGGGTGTCCACCGGGCCTGCATCAGGTGGCAGGTCGACGTTCCATTCCTTTTGACCGTGTACGAGCACATGTACCGACCGGCTGCGGCCTGGACGCAATGTGCATCGCCTGCCTGGACCGTGTCTCCGTGCTCCTTCGCGTACTGGTTCGTCACACCGATGAACTCGGCGGCGAACGTTGTTGTCGACGGGGTTGCCGGCGCCGACACGCGCGATGCCCCATTCGCTCCCGCTGCTTTGTGCGCGCTACCGCCCGCGAAGAGGACGATCGCAAGCATTGGGACGAGGGCTGCTGTGGGAAGGGCCAGAGCCCTTTTTACTGTGATCATGCGCCGAAGCTAGGACGCGGCCTTCCCGAACCATTCCCAGTTCGTTCCCGAAGCGTTACCGTCAGCGCATGAGGGTGGATTTCCGCATCCTCGGCCCGCTCGAGGTAGCGGGTGACGCAGGGGCCATCAAGCTCGGCGGGCCGAGGCAGCGCGCAGTCTTGACCATCCTTCTGCTGCGCGCGAATCAAGTCGTGCCGGTGGAGCAGATCGCGGACGACCTGTATGGGGACAGCGTTCCGGCAACGGCGGTAGCGCAGGTGCAGGATCACGTGTCCCAGCTGCGCAAGCTGTTCGGGCAGAAGCGCGGTGTCCAAGCTGGTGAGTCGATCCTCGAAACCCGTGCGCGGGGATACGTGCTCCGGGTCGAGCCCGATCAGCTCGACGCCTTCCAGTTCGAGGGCATGACGGAGGGGGCCTTCGGGGCGCTCCGCCGAGGCGACGCGGCCGCGGCTGCCGCCCTGCTCCGTCAGGCGCTCGCGCTGTGGCGCGGGCCGCCGTTGGCGGACTTCCTTTACGAGCCGTTCGCCCAGCCGGCGATTGCCCGCCTGGAGGCGCTCCGACTGGGAGCGCTGGAGCGTCGGATCGAGGCCGATCTCCTCCTCGGCCAGGACGGGCAGCTGGTCGGTGAGCTTGAGGAGCTCGTGCGTGAGCACCCGTTGCGCGAGCAGCTGCGCGCGCACCTGATGCTCGCGCTCTACCGGTCGGGGCGACAGGCGGAAGCACTCGAGGTGTACCACGACACGCGCAAGGTGCTCGGGGAAGACCTCGGTATCGAGGCCTCCCCGGCGCTTCGTGAGCTTGCGGGTATGGTGCTTCGCCAGGAGCCAGCTCTCGAGCCCTCGCGTGTAGCGCCGCCGCAAGACGAGGCAGGCTCGGATCTGGCGGCGAGGCCGACCCGGAACCCCTACAAAGGGCTTCGGGCGTTCGCCGAGGCTGACGCTCTCGATTTCTTCGGGCGGGAGACCATAAGCCGGCGACTGGTCGAGCGACTCGGGGAAGAGAGGTTCGTCGCAGTCGTCGGACCGAGCGGCAGTGGCAAGTCCTCTGTCGTGCTCGCCGGGCTCCTTCCCGCTCTGCGGCAGGGTGATCTTCCCGGCTCGGAGACGTGGCGGATCGCCGAGATGTCGCCGGGCGAGTTTCCGCTCGAGGAGCTCGAGGCGGCGTTGCTCCGCGTGGCCGTCAACCCTCCTGTAACGCTGATGGAGCAGCTGGAGGGCGACGAGCGCGGACTGTGCCGGGCCGTCAAACGCGTCCTGCCCGCCGATGGCTCCGAGTTCGTACTCGTCGTCGACCAGCTCGAGGAGCTGTTCACGCTGGTCGCCGGAGAAGACCGCCGGTCGCAGTTCCTGACGTTGCTCGCGCGCGCCGCAAACGACCCACGGAGTCGCCTGCGCGTGGTCGTCACGGTTCGGGCCGACTTCTACGACCGGCCGCTACGCTACCGGGAGTTCGCGGAGCTGCTGCAGGATCGTGTCCTCGCGCTGACGCCGCTGTCGCCCGAGGAGATCGAGCGGGCGATCTCGGTGCCCGCAGCGGCCGTCGGCGTGTCGCTCGAGCAGGGCCTGCTCGCCGAGATCGTGGCGGACGTCCTCGACGAGCCGGGTGCGCTTCCCCTCCTCCAGTACGCACTCACCGAGCTGTTCGCGCAGCGCGACGGGGCCACCATGACCCGTTTTGCCTACGGCAGCATCGGCGGCGTCTCGGGAGCGCTGGCTTCGCGGGCAGATGAGCTCTACGCTGGGCTCGGGCAAAGTGGGCAGGCTGCAGCGAGGCAGTTCTTCTTGCAGTTGGTGGCGGTCGGAGAGGCCGAGGCCGATACCCGACGCCCAGTCGCTCTTGCCGACCTCGCCTCTCTTGACGTGGATCAGAAGGCGCTTGCCGAGTGCCTCGACGCGTACGGGGCGTCACGGCTCCTGTCGTTCAACCGCGACCCTCGGACGGGAGCCTCGACGGTCGACATCGCCCACGAGGCGCTCCTGGTGGAGTGGGGACGACTGCGCAAGTGGATCGACGGAGCGCGCGGAGAGGTCCGCGCGCACCGTCGGCTGGCGGTGAGGGCGGCCGAGTGGGCGGAGTCCGCACACGATCCGAGCTTCCTTCTCCGAGGAACCGAACTAGCTCGTTTCGAGGCGTGGGCCGGCGAGTCGGGCCTCGCTCAGACGAAGCTCGAGCGTGAGTTCCTGCGCGGGAGCCTGGACGAGCGGGATGCTGTCCTAGCGGAGGAGGAATCGCGTCGCGTCAAGCAAGCGGCGCTCGAACGGCGGGCAGTGAATAGGCTCCGCGCGCTCGTGGCCGTCCTGGCCGTGGCGGCCGCCGTCGCCGCCGGGTTGACCGTCTATGCCTTCGACCAGAGCGACAGCTCGCACCACCAGACCCGGATCGCGACCGCGCGGCAACTCGCGGCGGCGTCTGTCGCGAACCTCGAAGTCGACCCCGAGCTGAGCATCCTGCTCGCGAGGCAGGCGGTCCAGGAGGCGAGCGTGAACGGAGCGCCTCTTCCCGACGCGGTCGAAGCACTTCATCGCGCGCTCGCGGCGTCCCGTGTCGTGCTCACGATCAGGACACCCGCGACTGCGGCGATCGCCCTCAGCCCCGACGGCTCTCGTCTCGCCACTGCAGGCTCGATCGGGATCGCCGAGGGCGTAACCAACTACGGCTTCGGCGGCCGGGTTCGCAACGTCAAAGCCGGCTCCGAAGCTGGCGCAACGAAGGCATTCGCCTGGGACACGAGAAACGGGAGGCGGCTGCTGTCACTCGCCGGCGCGACGTCGCCGATCCACGACGTCGCCTACAGTCCGGATGGGACGCGGATCACGACCGGAGCCGACGACGGAACCGCGACGGTGTGGAACGCAAGAACCGCCAGACGTCTCTTCGTCCTGCCCGATCCCGGCACAGGCGGGGGATTTATGGGGGTTGGCTTCAGCCCGGACGGGAAGAAGCTCGCTACCGCCGACGGCGTGGGCCGCATCCGGATCTGGAACCTCGGCACCCGCCGTCTCCTGCAGACGATCAAGGCCACCCAGCCAGTATGCGGAGTCGCGTGGAGCCCGCACGGCACGTTGGTCGGCGCCGGCCAGTGCGGCGCCTACAACTTCTCTGCGTCCGCTACGCGAGTGTGGAACGTTCGCAGCAGCCGTCTCGTGTTCCGGACCAGGGGTTTGGAGGCAGGCTCCGTACTGCGGTTCTCCCGAGACGGTCGCTATCTCGTGACGCCGACGTCCAGTGGCACAGCTGAGATCTGGGAGATCACGAGTCAGCGGCTGGTGGCCACGCTCACGGGTCATTCAGGGCAGGTGGTCGCGGTTGCATACAGCCCAGACGGCCGACTCGTGGCCACAGGCGCCACCGACGGGACGGCTCGCGTCTGGAGCGCACGGAGCGGAAGGCAGATCCTCGTCCTCCGCGGCCACAACGCAACGGTCGACGCCGTCCAGTTCACCCCCGACAGCCGCAGGCTGGTGACGGCGAGCGAGGACGGCACCGTGCGGGTGTGGGACATCACACACGAGGGAAGCCGGGATTGGCTGACGCTCGTCGCCCACGAGGGAGGAGTCGCCAGCGTCACCTACAGCTCCGACGGCAGCAGGCTGCTGACGGCAGGGGCTTGCGACGGGAAGACGAAGCTCTGGAATGCCCAGTCCGGATCGCTGATCTCCTCGACCGCCAAGCAGCGCCAGGCTAGTTGCACTGTACCGGCGACCGGCCAGCGTCTCTACCAGACGGTCGACGCCACCAGCCCGGACGGCAGCCTCGTCGCTCAGGCGACCGCAAACGGCACGGTGCAGCTTCTCGCCTCGACGTCAGGCACGCTCGTACGGACACTTCCCGGCGGTCACCAGGGTGTACAGGCGATCGCCTTCGACCGTAGCGGGAAGCGAATCGCAACCGGCAACTGGGACGGCAGCACGATCGTCTGGGACGCCGCGTCGGGACGGTCGCTGCAGACGTTCACGGGTCACAGCGGCATCGTCGAAGGCGTCGCCTTCAGCCCCGACGGCACGCTCCTCGCAACTGCCGGAGAGGACACGACTGCCAAGCTCTGGGATCTGAAGACCGGCGAGAGGCTCCTCACCCTGAGCGGCCATACCTTTGCACTGACGGGCCTCGCGTTCAGCCCTGACGGCACGCGACTCGCCACCGCTAGCGGAGACGGGACCGTCCGCGTCTACGTCCTCCCCGTGAAGGAACTGATGGCCGTCGCCCGCGCACGACTCACCCGCACCTGGTCCATAGCCGAGTGCCGCGCATATCTGCCCGGCGGGCGTTGCCCCGGCCAGCCGTAGCCCCGCAGCCACCAGCGCCTGGAAATCAGCGGCGCGTCGTCGTGGTCCCACGGTCCAAGACCTCCTTCTCGCAGCCCCCGCGCCGGGCGCTCTGTCTTGTCGCGTTTTGGCGGAAGTGCGACAAGAACTGCCGGGTTTCTCTCAAACGGCTCGACTCGGTCGCGCGACGAGCGCGCCGAGAATCCGGCCAGCAGGAGCTGCAGATCTGCGGGGAAGCGCCCCGAGCGGTGCCAGCCGCGGCGGCCGTGGAAGAGTTTGCTGCCGCCCGGGCGCAAGAACGGCAGGAAGTGCTCCGCGTTGATCACTGGAGAAAGTTCGCGACACTCCTCTGGATCGGAAAAAACCCTGGTATTCGCCCCTTTTCAACCGATAGCCACCCCCGCGAGAGGCGTCACTATTCGCTACTAATCGCTACTCGAAGCCACGGTTCGGTAAATGAACCTGCGACCGGCCTGGCTCGGGGCGCGGGCGAGCTTGACTCACCGGTTACGCAATTTCGAGGCTATCGGCGGCCGGGAACGATGGCCGACCCCGTTTGTGAGAGGGTCATTGCGTTTTGGTCGGATGTCGTACGAGGTGGTGATCGTCGCGGCAGTGATAAAGCCAGGACTCGACCCCGGCGCTTCCGCTTACAACGTCCAGCCGCCACGCCCGGGACCGCGCGGGTTTGAACCTGCGACCGGCCTCTCGCGGCGTCGAGTATGCCGTGTGGCCAACCACGTCTGCTTATCTGCCAGCGTTTGTCGAACATGACCGAAGCGTCGGCGCGTCGTACGCTTTGCCGGTGTTGACATGCGCGAACTGTGGCGAGCAGAACCCGGAGGGCGCTCGCTTTTGCAACGCGTGCGCGAGCCCGCTTCAGACTGACGAGCGTGCGCTCGCCGAGGAGCGGAAGACGGTCACGGTGGTCTTCGTCGATCTCGTGGGATTCACCGCGCGGGCCGAGCGGCTCGATCCGGAGGACGTCCGCGGAGTGCTGTCGCCCTATCACGCCCGCGTGCGTGCCGAGCTCGAACGGCACGGCGGCTCGGTCGAGAAGTTCATCGGCGACGCGGTGATGGCCGTCTTCGGCGCGCCGGCGGCGCACGAGGACGACGCTGAGCGGGCGGTGCGCGCAGCGCTTGCGGTCCGCGACTGGATCGCCGAGCAACCGGATCTGCAAGTGCGGATCGCGGTCAACACAGGCGAGGCGCTCGTGAGCGTCGGTGCTCGGCCGGCCGAGGGCGAGGGAATGGTTGCGGGCGACGTTGTCAACACCGCGGCTCGCATGCAGGCAGCCGCGCCGGTCGACGGCGTCCTCGTGGGCGAGACGACCTATCGAGCGACCCGCGACGCCATCCGCCACCGGGGTGCCCCGCCTTTGCAGGCGAAAGGCAAGGCCGAGCCGGTACCGGTCTGGGAAGCGGTCGAGCCGATGGCGCGGTTCGGGATCGACGTCGCCGAACGCGCACCGACGCCGCTCGTGGGCCGCGACCGCGAGGTCGAGCTTCTGAGTTCGATTCTCGCGCGCGTGCGGGAAGACCGCTCGGCACAGCTCGTCACGCTCGTCGGCGTGCCGGGGATCGGCAAGTCGCGACTGGTTCGCGAGCTCTTTCAGCTTGTCGACCGTGAGCCTGAGCTGATCGCGTGGCGGCAGGCCGCTGCCTCCCGTACGGCGAGAGCGTGACGTACTGGGCGCTCGGCGAGATCGTGAAGGGGGAGGCGGGCATCCTCGAGACGGACGGCTCGCAGGAGGCCGAGCGGAAGCTGGGCCGCGCCGTGACGCGGCTCTCAGCCGAGGCGAGCGAGGCGCGCTGGCTCGTCGCCGAGCTGCGCGCGCTCGTCGGCCTGACCGGCCACGGCAGCGCCGCCGCCGGTGCGGAGGCTGCCACGGCGGCCTGGCGTCGTTTTCTCGAGGCGGTCGCCGAGCGTGGACCCGCCGTGCTCGTGTTCGAGGACCTGCACTGGGCGGACGACGGCCTCCTGGACTTCCTCGACGATCTCGTCGATTGGGTCCGCGGTGTTCCGCTGCTCGTCGTCGGCACGGCGCGGCCGGAGTTGCTGGAGCGCCGCCCGGGCTGGGGAGGAGGGAAGGCGAACGCGACGACGATCTCGCTGCAGCTGCTCGCGGACGACGACGCGGCCCGGCTGATCTCCGCGCTGCTGGATCAGCCGTTGCAGCTCGCGGACGAGCAGCGGACGCTGCTCGAACGCGCAGGCGGCAATCCGCTCTTCGCCGAGCAGTACGTCCGCATGCTCAGGGAACGGGGGGCGACCGGCGAGCCGCCGGAGTCGGTGCAGGCCGTCATCGCCGCCCGGCTGGACGCCTTGCCGCGGCGCGAGAAAGAGCTTCTGCAGGAGGCAGCGGTGCAAGGAAAGGTCTTCTGGCTCGGTGGGGTCGCCGCCGCCACAAGCGTCGATGAACGTGATGCGGAGCGCCTGCTGCGCGCGCTGGAACGGAAGGACTTCGTGCGGCGGGAGCGACGATCCGCGGTGGCCGAGGACACGCAGTACTCGTTCCAGCACGTGCTGCTCCGCGACGTCGCGTACGGCCAAATTCCGCGGCGGGCACGAGTGGAGAAGCATCGTCGGGCCGGTGACTGGATCGAAGGGCTCGGGCGCCCGGAGGATCACGCGGAGCTGCTCGCGTACCACTACTCGCAGGCGCTCGAGCTCGCACGCGCAGCCCATGTCGAGGACGATCCAACCCTACTGCAGCGCGCACGCGAGTCGTTTAGGGCGGCAGGAGAGCGAGCGCTGGCGCTGTCAGCGTACGAGTCGGCCGCAGACTTCTTCGCCGACGCGCTCTCCCTGTCGACTCCGGACGATGCGCTTCGGCCGCGCCTCTTGCTCCAGCGTGCGCGTGCGCTCTACCCGCTCGATGGCTCCGGACTGGACCTCGTGCGCGAGGCGCTCGAGGGCTTCCGCACCGCCGGAGACGTCGAAGGAGCGGGCGAGGCCGCGACGATCGCGGCACGTTTCTCCTGGTTCGCCGGCGACCGAGCCGCCACGGACCGCCATATCACGGACGCGCTCGAGGCTGTCGCCGATCGGCCGTCGTCTCGCGCGCGGGCGGAGGCGCTAACGAGCCAGAGCGGTTTTCTGATGCTGGCCGGCCGCTTCGACGAGTCGATTCGCGTCGCAGCGGAGGCGATGCCGCTGGTCGAGGCCCTGCGCATGGAGGAACAGCGTGCTCGGCTCCACATCGTCGTCGGCACCGCTCGCTGCAGCCTCGGCGACGCTGGCGGCCTCGATGAGATCGAGGCTGGCATCGCGGTCGCGCAGGCCGCCGGCAACTTGGAGATGCTCACCAATGGCTACGCGAATCTCACCTCGGAGCTTCACCTCTTCGCCAGGCTCCGCGAAGCAAGGGACGCGTGGGGTGATGCCCTCAAGCTTGCCGACCGCTACCGCCTCGGTCGGCATCTCCGCGATCAAACAGCCGAAGCCGCGCGGTGGGCGTACCTCGAGGGCCGCTGGGACGAAGCGGTCGTCGTCGTCGACGATCTGATTGCAGCGGCCGATGCCGGAGATCGCCACTTCACCGATGCAAGCATGCGCGCGCTGCGGGCCTGGATCCGATTTGCGCGAGGAGACGCGGCGGAGGCCGATCGCGACAGCCAGCGGGCGGCTGAGCTTGCGCGCGCGTCTGACATCCAGGCGCAATCGGCGGCGTTCTGCGTCCGCGCCGCGGTGGCGTTTGCCTTCGGGCGTCGCGACGAGGCCGATGAGCTAGGGTCCGAGCTCGCCGCAATGGGGCCGACCCTCGTCGCAGCCCTCTGCTCGGCTTTTCCGACACTCGCAGACGCCGCCTGCGTCTTCCGCCACCTCGGCCGCGAGAGCGAATTCCGCGACCGGGTGCTTGACGTCGATCCGATCAAGAGCCCCTGGAACGACGCGGCCCGTGCGATCTGCGACGGCGATCTGGGTCGCGCAGCGGACGTCATCGACAGGATCGGCCACACTGCGGGCGCCGCGTACGGGCGGCTACGAGCGGCCGAGGAGCTGGCTGCCGCTGGCCGAGAGGCGGAGGCGGCCACTCAGCGCGAGCAGGCGGAGCCCTTCTACCTCAGTGTCGGTGCGACACGCTTCGTGCGCGAACTCGAATCACTTGGCGGCGCGTCGGGAGAGAGTCGGAAAGCCTCGTCGCACCGGTAGCGATCGCGCGCGACCTTAGACGGGCCACTCGACCACCAATTCATCGGCAATCGGGCGGTCGCTAATGACTCCATATCCTGCCCTCGCTCTGAACCTGCTGCTTGGTTCGTCTGACCACCTCTCGTTGAGAGAGGGGGGTCACATGCCGTTCAGATCGGTTTGTTCAAGCCGAAGTCAGCGTGCGACCGCGAACGTGCGGGGTTTCAAAATGCCGGTTCATGCTGCGGTGCGATGGTATTCGTGGATTAGTCCGCCGAGGTGGTCGCGGCGCTTGATCTGGCCGCCGGTCGTTGGGCGCGCCGCGTTTTTCGAGTCGGGCGGGAGCAGCGCGAGTGCGCGGTGAGGGCGCTCCCGGTTGTAATGGGCGGTATAGACGCGGAGTATTGACTCGAGGTGGCGGCGGCCGACGATCAGCAGCCAGTCGAGACACTCTGCGCACGGTGCGGACGAAGCGCTCGGCGTGGGCGTTTGCCTGCGGTGCGCGGATCGGTGTCTCGATCACCGTGATGCGGAAGACCTCGTCGAAGGCGCCGCTGAGCTTGCTGTCGCGGTCGTGGATCAGGAAGCGGATCCGCCCGAAGACGCCGGTGAAGCTGAGGTTGCGCGCTTGTTGGGTCACCCAGGCGCCGCTCGGATTCGTCGTGCAGCCCGCGAGGTGGACGCGGCGGCTTTCGAGTTCGATGAAGAAGAGCACGTAGAAGCGGCGCAGCGAGATCGTCTCGACGGTGAAGAAGTCGCAGGCGAGCACGCTGGCGGCTTGCTGGCGGAGGAATTCGCGCCAGCTCGGTCCCGAGCGCCTCGGCGCGGGCCCAAGACGGTTGGCGAGCAGGATGCGCCTGATCGTGCTCGGCGAGACGCGCAGGCCGAGCTTGCGCAGCTCGCCGGCGATCCGCGGGTAGCCCCAACCCGGGTTCTCGCGCGCAAGGCGCAGCACGAGCTCTCGCAACCGGCGATCGACTGGCGGACGGCCCGGACTTCGCCGCGGCTGCGCCCACTTGCGACGCACGAGTTCTCGATGCCAGCGCAGAAGCGTCTGCGGGGTCACGACCAGTCCGTGGCGACGCCGTCGCGGAAGCAATCGGGCGAGCGCCGCAAGCAAAGCACGATCGGCTGGTCGCAGCGAGGGACGCGGCTGTTGCCGGCTGAGCACGACGAGCTGATGTCGCAACACGAAGGAGCTCGGTCGTGTCGAAGCCCGTGACGTGGTCACGGTGATGGTCAAGAGCACGAACGGGGGCCGCAGCTGGCGAGCGATGAACTCCGGGATTGGGCGCGACAAAACCGTCGTCGACCTCGCTATCGATCCGCAGACGCCGACGACTCTCTATGCGGCCTCCGGCCGCGTCTTCAAGACCACGGACGGCGGCCGCAGCTGGCGCGCCGCGAACTTCGCGCTCGCAGACGGAGAATTCGCGGCGGCGCTCGCGATCGACCCGCGCACGCCGTCGACGCTGTACGCGGCTACCTCCAGCGGCGACATTACGGTCATCGCCGGCGGCATCTTCAGAAGCGTGGACGCGGGCGCGACGTGGCGGCCGTTCAACCAAGGCCTCCGGCCGCGCGACGTCAACGCGCTAGCAATCGCCTCGACCGGAAACCCGCTGTACGCAGGCACTCGCGGCGGGGGCGTCCTCGATTACAGGTTCTCGGGGTAAACGGCAACGGTCAAAGAGGCGACGCGTCGGTCAGCGGCTTTTTGATTGAAGGGCCGGGCAGGGTTG
>Ga0070708_100004113_pt1 | contig 11419 bp, 7 predicted proteins | sample KBSK5503metaG_FD_65469 | JGI IMG/M metagenome (GOLD analysis project Ga0070708, IMG submission 65469) | Corn, switchgrass and miscanthus rhizosphere microbial communities from Kellogg Biological Station, Michigan, USA - KBS K5-50-3 metaG | ecosystem: Host-associated > Plants > Roots >...
AGGTCAATGGCCCGGCCAACACTAGCTCGAAGGCTAATCGCCGGAGATGTGAAGTAACACTTCACATCTCCGGCAAGCGCGGCAACCAGGCATTGTGCCTTTAGCCTGTGCAGGCCCTGTTTCCGAATCAGAACACCAGGCGCAGGGAGCCCTGGATAATACGCGGTCCCCCGCCGACGACGCCCGCGGTTGTGCCCACAGCAGTTGCGGTGCCGCTGCCCAGCGTGGATGTAATTTTGCCGAAGTTCACACTACTCTCGCTGCCAACCGGATTGGAAAAGTTGGTGTGGTTAAAGAGGTTGAAGAAGTCCGCTTCGAAGCGCAAATGAACTCTTTCCGTACGCAGAGGGAAGAGTTTCGCAGTGGAAAAATTCCAGTTTTGTAAACCGGGACCATAGTATTGATTGCGTCCAGATGTTCCTTGCCGTCCCACCGGCGGTGCGCCTTTACCAATTGTGTTGCAAGGCGGAGTAGAGCATCCAAAGTAGGTCGTGTCAAACGCCACGTCTGGATTGGTGTTGTTCTGGAGAAGCGGTCCGGTGCCAACAACATCGGGACGATCATTAAACTGATTGAAGCCGCTGAAATCATTCGAGCCGTTAAATACCGTGAAGGGAGTTCCAGATTGGATGGTAGTGTTGCCGGAAATCTGCCAACCGCCAAAAACCTGGCGGTTAATACCGTTGCTCCAGCCAAGGAAGCGATGGCCGGGTCCGATGGGTAACTCGTAAACGAAGACAAACACAACGCGATGCCGGATGTCGAAAGACGAGGGCCCGCGATCTGCGGCGAGATTGTTGCGGTCATCCAGCCCAGCGCGCTCGCCTGTCGAGCCAAAGAAGGAGGAGCCATCGTCGATGGACTTCCCGACGGTGTATGAGCCTTCAAAATAGATGCCGTGACGTCCCTGATATCTGGCCGTGACGACGGCGCTGCTGTAATTGGAGTTGCCGATATCCACCCCCGTTCCGATGGAACCAAACAAGGGGTTCGGGAAGTGCTGGATGTTGGGAGATAGGTTGCCGCGTACAGTGGGGTTATTTACAGTGACCGTTGGCTGATTCTCGTCGATGAACAAACCAAGCTTGTGAGCGGTGGAACCCTGGTAGTCGACTTCGAGCGAGAATGCACTCCCAAGCTGGCGCTGAATGCCGAGGCTGTACTGATAGATGTAAGCGCTACGAATGTTTTGATCTTCGGCACTGAGACTCACCAAGCCGACCTGGTTGGGTTGGCCAACCCTCTTCACCAAGGGAACGTTCTGATTGAGACCCACGGCATATGAGAATTTACCGGGCTGCGTTGTACCCGCTGTCTGGCTGGTGGTCAGGTTGAACGGTGCATTAAGCGCCATATTTGCAGGGATATTGTTGAAAACCTCGTCATAGCCCACTCGGAATCCGCCGCGAATTACGGTCTTGTCGTTCCCAAATACGGACCTGGCAAACCGCGGAGTGTAAGCGAAACCGAAGACGGGAGCGACGTTGTTCTTATCTACGTTCGTGCCCGAGTCGGACAGTGTAGAAGGTGCTTGGGTGAAGAAGAAAGAGGAGGGGCCGCTCTTGGTGGTATCAATTGACAGGACCTTGTTGGTACCCAAGAGGACGGGGCCAACGCCAGGAATGAAGTTCGTTGCCTGGTTGCGAACCTGGTGGATGGCGGAAGGATACTCGTACCGCACCCCGTAGCTTAGAGTGAGATTGTCTTTGAGCTTGTAGGTATCCTGCCAATAGAGGTCCCACGGGTAGCGCTGCCAGTAAGCCAGCGTGGAACCAAAGAGCAGAGTGGAGGTGTTAACCTGAGCGACGCCGTTGTTAAGGCTCCCAGAGAAATCCGAAAAGCTGGTGAAGTTGAACACGCCGCGCGCTGAACCGTCAAGGAAGCGACGGGCGTCTTCCCGTCGAACGTGGATACCCATGCGGAAGGAGTGCTTGGACGCTCCGAACGGAGCAATCCAGGAAAGGTTGTCATAGAGTTCATACGTGTTGGTTCTCCGGCCTTGCGGAAGGTTGCTGGTGCTCCCCAGAGGAGCATAGCCGCCGCTTATGCCGATAGTGGGCAGACCGGAATCAAGTACGTTCGTGCTTCCATTTACGATGCCCGGCAAGGGATTTCCGCCGGAATCAACGAAGATCTTCGAGGCATCGAGACCGGAGTCCTGAACGCTAATAAAGGTCTTGTTGCGGGAGAAACCGAAACGGACTTCATTCAGGACGCGTGATGAAAATGTGTGCGTGTAATCGATCAGACCGGAGTCGCTCCCCGGCGCGTTGGCGTTGCCTCCCTCGAGCGGAATCGCCCCGCCGGTAAAAGTGGTGCCCCCATATTGCGCCCAGCGCACCGAGAGATGGTCTTTTTCGCTGAACGCGTAGTCCACCTTGGCGAGACCAGTTTCGTCGAAGGTCAACGAAGGAACGTTGGAGATGAAGTTGTTTCCGGTTGTCCCTGTGACATTAAAGTTGGGAGCTGGCCAGAACTGGAGCAGGGACTTGGAGATGGGATCGGTCACCGTAGCGCGTTCAGCGGCCGTGGGCACGCGAGTGGAGCTGACCTGCGGAGCTACCTGGCGGAAGCCTTCATACGACGCAAAGAAGAATAGTTTGTCCTTGAGGACTGGTCCTCCGAATGTTCCGCCATATTGATTGCGGTGCAGGGGATTTTTCGTGCCGCCATTCTTGTTAGTGAAGAAATCTCTGGCGTCCAAGACGGAATTGCGAAGGTATTCAAAGGCTGTTCCATGAAACTGATTGGTTCCGCTCTTGGTGACGATATTCACCTGGCCGCCGGTGCCACGGCCGAACTCCGCAGTAGCCACGCTGGTCTGAACAGCAAACTCCTGCACTGCGTCCGTGATCCGGAAATTGCCCAGCGCGGAGTTAATCTGTGTGTCGATGTTGCTGACACCATCCAGCAGGAAGATGTTGGACTGCGAACGGGCGCCGGAGACGTTGAAACCTCCGCCCTGAGTGCCGGTTGAGGAGGGCAGGACGCCGGGCGTTAATAGGGCCAGATCCAGATACTGGCGTCCGTTCAGTGGAATGTTCGAGACGACCTCGCTGTCAATTACGTTGCTTAAAGTGCTCCTATCACTCTCCAGCAATGGAGTTGCCGTACCCGAGACTTCAATGGTCTCGGCAACGCTACCGACCTGGAGGGTGGCGTCCAGGTGCGTGATCTGGTCCACCTGGACCACGATGTCGTTCACCGCCGCTCTTTTGAAGCCCGCAGCTTCGACTTGCAGCGAGTACACGGCCGGTGCCAGTTGCAGGAACTGGAATCCCCCATTGCTGTCACTGACGGCCGCGTCTTTAGCGTTAGTAGACATGTTGATGAGCGTCAATTTCGCGCCCGAAATCACCGCACCGCTTTGATCCTTCACGGACCCCGCGATGCTTCCCGTAGGTGAAGCTGACACTGTCGGCGCGAATATCAACACAATCGCGGAAAGGAGAGACCACAACACTGAAGCTACTCTGGGTCGTTTCATTGCTGCCTCCGTCAAGATCTTCTGAATGTGCTTTTGCTGATGGAACCCTGGATAGCTAGAAACCTTGTCAGATTTCTACAGCACGTCGAACTTGGGTTCAACTACAAAAGTCATGTTCAGGAAAATCAGGAAAAGAACCTGTTTGCAATACCCTCAGCAAACCTCATGCCAAAGTGGAATAGCTCTCCCCACCGGGCCATTCGCCCCGCTAACCCACGTGTTTCCGGGAAGCCTTTACGTCCAACCGTCCTTGCTGCCCGGAGTTAAGCCTTTATTTAGTTGATTTAGTTATGGGTTTACGTAGATCCATTCTTAAGAATTGTGCCGTTACAAGTCTTGCGGTCATGACGGCACTGGAAGCAAGGAGGAATGCGCCCTACTGGCGGTACTAGCAGTAAATATTAATATAGTAGTTAATATAGGCCCAGGCCACCGGTGCCATCCTTCATAGGCCGCTGGCAAGACCGGTAATCGCCACCTCAGCCGCAAGACCAAGTCCCGGCTTCTCGCCTTCCCATAGATTTGAAGTAACATTTCACTGCTCCGATTAGCCCGACTTACCGGGCACTTGGCAACCCCTTTGTTCCTTGTAACCATTCCTCTCTTAACTTAGTCAACACACCTGTACCACCAGCCTAGATTGCAAACAGGTCGCGTTGTGGTCGACTGAGACAAGGGAGCGAACATGCCGAGTGTCCCTCGATGGAAGGAAATTCCAAATTATCCTGTAATCTCTGGCATCGCAGTCCTTGCAGTAGGAGTGACGATTGCTTGGTGGGCGGGCACGAACATTTCGCCCTTATTTGAGAACGCCGAGATTCGTCGTGGACAGCTATGGCGATTCACAACTAGCGTCTTACCGCATCTGGACATCTTGCACCTGGCATTTAACCTTTATTGGCTTTGGATGCTCGGAACAACTGTCGAACGCATCTACGGCCATTTCAGAACAGCCCTGCTGATCTTACTCTTTGCGATCGGTTCCAGTTCCTTGGATTTTGCTTTTGCTCAGGGAGGTGTGGGACTCTCCGGGGTCGGATACGGTCTATTCGGACTACTGTACGTCCTTTCACAGCACGACGAACGATTCAAAGATTCGCTAGACAAGAGGACGGTGAATCTGTTCGTGGGATGGTTTTTCATTTGCATTTTGACGACGGTCACTCACGTATTCAATGTCGCCAATGTCGCCCATGCTGCTGGTGCCGTCCTTGGTTTGCTGCTTGGTTATGCGATCGTGCTTCCGGGTCGCCGTACGCTAATCGCAGGGAGCATCGCTGCCCTGGTCCTATTTGGGTTCCTTGGATCGACTATCGGGCGACCTTTCATCAACTTCTCCAGCGAAGGTGGATATGAGGAGGGGAAATGGGGTTATGACGCTCTTGTTGCAGACCAAAATACGGAAGCGGTTCGATGGCTTCGCGATGCCACGAGGTATCAACCGAAAGTCTCTTCATATTGGTTCAATCTCGGCATTGCCTACCAGCGTTTGAATGATCAATCTGCGGCTTCATCCGCCTATCAACGAGCTTACGAGTTGCAACCAACCGACCCTAAGTATGCTAAAGCTGCCGGGAAGACGATAGGAACGAACTAGCCGTTACCGGAGAAGTTAGCCGCCAGAGGGAGACTTTAATTGAATTCCATAAAGCTTTTAGGCGTCGTACTTCTTTGCTCGGCATCGCTTGCGCTGCTGTTAGCGATTGTTCTCCCCACAGTCGCATTGCTTCTGGGGCTTGGAATTGATGTTCCGCCTTATTTGGCGCGATCTGGGTATTCACATCCCTGGCTTTTACTCGTAAGCGGACTGGGTCTGTTGGTCGGCTTTGTTTGGGCCTCTTGGCGTGTTATGCGCAGTCTGACGCAACATCACGAACACTCCCGCCGAAACGGCTGAACTCAACTCCTGATTAACGATAATCAGGAGTCGCGCCGTCGCGAACGGCCCCTGGTCTTGGGCGCAGGAGCAGTCGTTCGAACCTCCGCGGACCGATCTTGGCTCTGCGGGCTAACCGGAAAGCCGCCAGGTTCGCGATATCGTTACGCTGACGGTTGCTTCAGAATCTCTGCCAAAGCATGCAACCGTGCCGAGTCAGTCGGACTCTTCGCCATGGCGGCGCTCTTTTCCAACGACGCTGCCATGCTCTTCAACTTCGTCAGCTTGCCCCGGCTCATGTGCGAACTCTCTGCGCTTTGGATCGCCTTCTGCAGAGCTGCGATTCGGTCTGCTGGCAAAGCCTGCGTTCGGGACAACTGGTCCACGTATGCTTTCGCCACGACCAACTGTGCTGGCCACTCTATTTTTTGCTGGTTCTGCACATTCAGCTCAGGCACCCGAACCGCCTTCGCCGCGTCGATTTCGTTCTGCGTCAGAAACTTGGTCGGCTGCAGTTCAAAGACGTCCAGGCCGCGCGCGATCTCCGATCCGTAAATGTAGCCGTTGTACCAATATGCTGACCAGTCGCCGCCCAGCACCAACATGTTCGGATCAATCGGCCCGCGGTCGAAGTAGGCAATCTCGAAGGGTTGCGCCGGATCGGTGAAGTCCACTATGGAGATGCCGCCTTGATACCACGCCTGCACTTCTATGTCGCGGCCAGGGACCGGAATCAGCGAGCCGTTGTGCGCCACACAGTTCTCAGAGTCACTCTGCGCCGCCGGCAGCTTGTAATAGCTCGCCAGGCTCAGCTTGTTGTCCTTCAGACGGAAGATGGCATCCGCGCCCCACTTGTTCGGGTCGTTCGGTCGGCACCGCGCCCCCAGGCCTCCGCCCCACTCGTCGGTAAACACGACTTTGCTCCCGTCGTTCGAGAACGAAGCCGAGTGCCAGTACGAATAGTTCGGATCGTTGACCGCATCCACGCGCTTCGGATGCACCGGGTCCTTGATGTCCAGCACAATTCCGTTCCCGGAGCATGCGCCCGCCGCCAACCCAATCGCCGTGTACACCGTGATGTCATGGCATTGGTTCGTGTCCGCAGGTTTCTCGGCCCCCTTCTTGCCGTGTGTGCCGCCGTTGTTAAGGCCGTTCAGCGCGCCCGTTCGCGGATCGATAAACACCCGAGGGCTGGCGACCACCTTCGCATCCTGCGGCGCCGCCACGGGAACCTGAATCACTTCGATCCGGAACAGCGACGTATTCGGATCCTTCTCCGGGCTTTTCTCATCAGAGCACCCAGCCAGTTCTTCCGGTTGACGCACAAACGATGTGCCCGACACATAGATATACACATTCTCTTTGTCGTTCGGATCGACCACCAGCGTATGCGTATGCGATCCACGGCACGTCTGCACCGCCGCCACTTGCTTTGGATTCTTGATGTCTGAAATGTCAAAGATCCTCACGCCTCGGAAACGGTCCTTTTGCGCGGCCGGCGGGCGACGCTTTTTTCCTTTTTCCTCTCCTGCCGGCGGCGGAGGCTCCGGCGGAAACCCCTCCATGCCGCAATCCAGCCGTCCATTCGGCATCTCCACCGACATGAACAACAGGTTTCTATACACCGACACATCCCCCTGCCCGCCCGGACACACCAGCGAAGTCAGCAACGTCGTATTCGCCGGATTCGAAATGTCAAAGATATCCAGGCCATAAAAATTCCCCTGGAACAGATGGTTGCCCTGGAACGCCAGGTCCGAGTTCGAGAAAGCAAGCTGTGCGATGACCAACTGCAGCGGCTTCGGCATCTTCTCGCGATTGCCTATGCCGAGCTGGCCAAAAACCTTCTGCACCTTCGGATCATCCGGATCAGAAGCCCCCAGTTGGAACGCGTCAGGTTTCTTGAGCAGCAGGAGGTGCTTGATGCCCATCGCTGCTTCGCCCGCGTCATACAGTCCCGGCCTCAGTTTGGCTCGCGGATCGTTCGCGTCCGACCCCATCATCCCCGGCGGTAGCGACGGCGCAGGCTGCGGAGCAAACGGATTCTCCTCTTCCTCCTCTGGTTCCTGCGCGGGCGGCGGGGTTTCAGGCTTCTGGGCTTGTGCCTGTGGAGAAGTTGCAGGCGTCTGCGCCTGCATCTCCCTCACACTGAAACAGAAAGCAAGCGCGGCCCCCAACATACACAGGGCAAGACTGAGCACTCGGTTCATCGTTTCTCCTCTAAAGTTTTTTTCTCCAACATCGTCTGCATGATCCTGATCTCCGCCCGCTGCCCGCTATCCACATCCGTAGCGAAGTTGAACAGCTCGGCGTCTTGCCCCGCTCCCGCGGTGTCGAACAAATCCTTCACCATGGTCAACGCGCCATCGTGGTGCTGCATCATACCTGTTAAAAACAATTTGTCGAACTCCGCGCCCTTCGCTTTCCGCAGCGCTTCCATCTGCTCCGGCGTGAGCATGCCGGGCATGAGACTCCTCGCTTGGCCCGGCTTATCCATGTCCGGCATTCCCGGCATCGCCATGGAAAGCGATTCTCCGCGGGCCGCCAGCCACCGCCGCATAAACTTTATTTCGTCCGACTGCGAGCTGCTGATTCGCGCCCCCAGCAAACGCAACTCATTGTTCTCCGTATGCGACGCAATCAGCGCCGTCATCTCCACCGCTTGGGCGTGATGCATGATCATGCCTTGCATGAACTCCACATCCGCCGGCGACCGTGGCGGCAGCGTAGCCCTCGTCGACGGCGGCAGCGTCCTGCTCGGCTTACCCGGCGCGCCAGGCTGCACCACAACAGGCTTCGCCGGATCAGTCTGCTGTGAGCGCACACTCGTGCAAAAGAAATCTGTTGGAGCGCTCACCGCGAGCAACATGCCACACAACGCCGCGCATCCCGTCGCAGAGCGAAGCCGATAGGAAACGCGAACTCGAATGTGGGAAGCGGACCCGTAGGGATTGTGCGCAAAATCAGCGGCCCCGATTTGTTCCACAAATTCCAACATGGGTCTTAGCCAGCTATTCCGGCGTATTTCCACGAACGAGCGGTAGAAGTGCACCATTCTTGGCCAGCGTTTGCTCTTTACCCTGTACACCGTGGACCAATCCTATGTCAGATTTAGCCAAATTAAAACGGGCCTCCCCTCCGTGCCCACGCGCATTACCAGAAACTGACTTACTGTCAGGAGCTCGCTTCGAGGAATTCCAGGCGGTTGCCCCAAGGATCTTCGGCGTAGAAGCGGCGAGCGCCGGGGAGAGAATCGTCGTCGGTCAGTTCAATTTCGGCGGCGCTGGTTCGAATCTCGGAACCTTTAGGGGCGGTCCGAATGAAGCTTGTTCCACACTATCGGCGAACAGCGGGATGGGTATATGATCAGTGCCGTTTTTGAACCAAAAAGGAAATTCCGGTTACGTCATCCGTCAATCCAGCCGTTTCACATCCACCCGGTTTCGGCCGCCGTCTCCTGACATTTCAGGGCCTTTACCTGGTCGTCGGCGTCGTCTTGTTCGCCATTTTTTCGATCACCAATTGGAGCCACACGGATTTCCTGGGCGTGTTCGTCTACACGTTCGTCACTGGCAATCTCACCACGCTGGCAATGACCCGGCTTGCGCCTTTGTTCCTCTCTCGCAAGCCGCTCTATCACTGGCTCGTCTACATTTCTTGCCTCTTCGTGACCGCCTTGCTCAGCTCCGTCCTGGGCGTTCTCATCATAATGATGATGTTTCACATCCCCTTTTCCCTTTTTCGTGAGGAGTTTTGGGTTTCCGGCAGGCTCGGAACCGTCGTGATCACCATCGTGGGCATCATCTACCACGCCTACACCGAATCGCGCGCCAAGCTCGAGCGTCGCAACTTCCAGCTCCAACGCACCGTCGAACTCGAACAGACCCACTCGCAGCAGCAGGATCAAGAATTGGAGAAGGCCCGTGAAATTCAGGAAGGACTATTGCCGAAAAGTATTCCCCAAGTGCGCGGCCTGGAAATCTCCGGAGCCTGGCAACCCGCGCGCCTCGTCGGCGGCGACTACTACGACGTCCTCAAATTCAGCGACCGCGCCATCGGCATCTGCATCGGCGATGTCGTCGGCAAAGGCATCAGCGCCGCTTTGCTGATGGCCAATCTGCAAGCCAGCTTCCGGGCCTTCGCCTCCGAAGGCGTTTCACCCGGCACCCTCTGCGGAAAACTGAACTCCGTGTTTTGCAACAATATCGCCGCCGATAAATTCGTCACCTTCTGCTACTGCACCATCGACGCCGACTCCGGCACGCTGCTCTACGCCAGCGCCGGCCATTGCCCGCCCCTGCTACTGCGCGCCTCCGGCGCTGTCATCGCTTTGAAAGAGGGCGGCACTCCGCTGGGCATTATGCCCGGCCGCATCTACGCCGATACCGAAGCGCGCCTCGAACCCGGCGATCGCCTTGTCCTCTTCACCGACGGCCTTACCGAAGCTATGGACGCCCGCGACCAGGAATTCGGCGAAGCCCGCCTCATCGATCTCGGCAAGCGCCATATTGCCCTCACCGCCGCCGACCTCCTCGCCGCCATCCGCAAACAAGTCTCTGCCTTCAGCGGCGGCGCCTTCCAGGACGACTTCACCCTCGTAGTCGTCGCAGTGAAATAACTCCCCTCTGCCGCACCTTTTTCACTCAAGATCCCTTCTGAAAGGACATCCTCCTTAAACTCCCGCCGAAGGAAAGGCAGCATTCCGTCTGAGAGTTTACCGGACTGATTGCTTGACGTGTCCCTGCCACGCAGTTACGCTTCCCGCTCGGGGTTTTGCGCCGCAGGAATTCAGCAGAACGGATGACATTACAGGTACTCGTGGCAGACACACCTCTCCAGGTCGCAGGTCGCGAAGCCAAGACGGAAGAGCGCATTACCGTCGCCGCAGTATTCGTAAACGCCGCGAAAAGTGCCGTGGCCGACGTGCAGGAATTCGCCATACTCTGCGGCCGCACGCTCTACGCTATCTTCACGCCCCCATACTACCTTCAAGATATCTTGCAGCAGATGGACAACATCGGCGCCGGTTCGCTGCCCATCATCTTGCTCTCTGGCTTTTTCATCGGCGCGGTCATGGTCTTGCAAACAGGGTCACAGTTTACCCGCTTTGGCCAAAGTTCGTTGACCGGCGACGTAGTGGCCATCGCCCTGGTTCGCGAGCTTGGGCCTTCCCTCACGGGGTTACTCGTGACCGGCCGTTGCGCGACGGGTATCGCCTCCGAACTCGGCTCCATGCTTGTGACGGAACAGGTGGACGCCATGCGCGCCATGGGGACGAACCCCATCCGAAAGCTGGTGGCGCCGAGAGTCATTGCCACGCTGTTGACGCTGCCGCTGTTGACGGCCATGACGGATTTTATGGGCTTGCTGGGCGGATGCGTGGCTTCGATTTTCTCTCTGCGGCTCGGCGCCATCGAGTTCTGGCGCCGCGCTATCGATGCGCTGGATTTTGCTGACTTAATGCAGGGATTCACCAAACCATTTTTCTTTGCCTTCATTCTCGCCACGATTGGCTGCTATAAGGGACTTACGGTTCGTGGTGGAACTCAGGGCGTTGGCCGGGCCACCACGCAGGCGGCAGTCCTGGCTTCCGTGATGATCATCGTGGCCGACGCATTTCTCACCAAAGTGGCGTTGTTCCTCGCCAACAAGCTTTTCTAACCCCTGCACCCGCTCGCAAACGCGCGCTTGCGCGATTTGTGTCTCAGGTTCGGCATGACGCCGGAATTGCCGCTATAATGGCGGGCATACCCGATGCTTAGCGCCACATCGAGTTCCGACTCCAATCCAGCCATCACGTTCGAGAACGTACGCATCGGTTTCGAAGAAGGCGACATCCTGCGCGGTGTCTCGTTCCAAGTGCGGGAGCGAGAGACGCTGGTGCTATTGGGAGAAACCGGCACTGGGAAAACTTTATCGCTTAAACTCGCCGCGGGACTCTTGCGGCCTTCTGAGGGTACTATCCGCGTGCTCGGCAAGGAACTCTCCAGCATGCCGGAGCGCGACCTGCTCGAATTTCGCCGCCACATCGGTTTTGTTTTTCAGGAGGGCGCGCT
>Ga0070708_100004114_pt1 | contig 11417 bp, 13 predicted proteins | sample KBSK5503metaG_FD_65469 | JGI IMG/M metagenome (GOLD analysis project Ga0070708, IMG submission 65469) | Corn, switchgrass and miscanthus rhizosphere microbial communities from Kellogg Biological Station, Michigan, USA - KBS K5-50-3 metaG | ecosystem: Host-associated > Plants > Roots >...
CGAAACCGCTGGAGCAGGTGCAAAATCCGTCATGCGCATGGGAGTGGGAGACAACTGCTGTCCGCATTCCAGGCGCAGATTCCACATCCATTGACTCAGGATTTGGCAAAACTCCTGGCCGCATGGCATATGCGAGTACCAGCGATCCGGGTCTTGCTCCTGATCCTCGTCGGAGAGCACGGTTTCAAAGGAACCTCGATGCAGGTAGAGATGAAGGACATCTGCGGGAGTAAAGGCATGAGGCGGGATGGTCGTGAAGAACTGCTCGTAGACCGTCCCGTTGCGCATCACGCCAATGGGTGGTGAGGACGAACTGGCTGGATGGGCGGCGAGAATCATCCGGACCACAGGTCCTGTGGGCATGAGCGCAATATCCAGGCAATCGAACAGAGCACGGCTAGTGCCTGATTCAGGATGCGTGGTCTGCTGATCGGGAGGGTGTTGCAAACGCTCCTTTACGGCAGGCAGTTCCAACAGATCGTAGTCCTTGCCGCGCACGACCACCCCCAACCCACCCGGGATGAGCAGATCTGCCAGAGGAGCTGCATTGCCATACAATCCATCCAGGCGAATCAACACCTGGGAGAGGGGGAGAGCAAGCTCAGTCGCGTAGCTCGCGATCACTTCTCGTGCCCGCAGCAATTCTCCTCGGTAATCACCATTTCCTGCGCCACTAAAAGTGCCCAGCCACTGGTGCGTATGAGCTTGGAGCACGGTGGTCCGGGTTCGTACCACTTCTCCGCGCTTACGCCCCAGATAGCCGGGAGCGCAGACCTGCTCAAAACGGCGATGAGGAGCAGGCAGCTCTGGTGTGTGAGGCAGCGCCCGTTGTCGCGCGGCTTGCCTGGTCCCATCCACATCGATGACTAACCAGTGCTTGCCCTCCCGATCCCAGATGCCTCCTGGTGGGGAGGCAAAGGTCGGTCGCGCCACCAGATCCTTCTGAAACAGGGTCCGAAGCGCCTCCACAGCAGGCTGATCCAGGGCGGCCAAAAAACGGCTGAGCGTCGACCGATGCGGGAGACCATCGCGGCCAAAGAGCGCCATGAACAGAGAAGCAAAAGGCAAGAGACGTGCATAAAATGCTTCGAGTGTGGGTTCTCCGGAGAGCGTGTAGCCGATCAGAACTGCCACAAAGTCGATCACGTCGTAGTGACCAAAGCGGCGACGCGCAAAGCGCACTCGTTGCCCGATGGCGTCCAGCACCCCGTAACGGGTGAGCGCATGAGCCACGAGGGTCACTTCGCCGAACCACGAGGGGATTGACGGCACCGATTGGGGGGAGATCTGGATATCGACGGCAGAAGATGTCATACTGGTCAGGTGTCCTCCTTTGTTGGGAAATACTTTTTCCTTCCCCATACGGAGGCACATGTTCTCCCTCTCTGGCTACTCTTTCCCCTATCTTTCCTTTTTTACTGTCTGCTTGTCAGTATCTCGTTGCGCATTTCGTGGGGGAGGTGTTGCTGGCGAAAGTGGCGAACCGTCGCAAAAGCAGATCCGGTGTGCTCAAAGCTGTGAAAGACCTCTCCAATGGTGGCTTGTACCTGCACATTGGGGTCAAGAACAATCGTGTCACTTTCGGTGTAACACAATCCAATGGGCAAGACCAGTTTGAGGGCTCCACGTCGTGCTTTGTTGAGGATCCCCCCTTGCAGACGGGCACGCAACACAAACAGCTCCGCCTCCGACATAGTCCCCTTCATTATGTATCATCAAAAGTCAAGCCCTTTGAGACCTTTTTTTACGGCGCTGCCTCCGTGCGGCTGCCCAAGCGTAGCACGGCGGTCAAGGCCAAGACAAGCGCGCCCCCGCTCTTCAGCCCTGCCTCCTGCGCGGCCTTGACTCGCCGTGCTCTGTGAACCTGCAGCCCGCACCGGGGGGGACGCGGTCGCGGCGCTGCGGCAGACGGCTGACAGGCATGACAGCGGGGCAGGCTCACGTCTGGCAGCAAGAAGGACGTGGGGACCGCTTCGGCGGCTCCAGCTGGCAGGGCCACCTGGGCCGCCCCCTACGGCTCGTCCTCGATCTTCTTGTTGAGACGCTGTACTGCTTTGAGTGGAAGCACCCTCTTCTCCGGTTGTCGGCTGGCCTCCAACTCGCGTGGGGTTGGCCCAGCGGGAGTAGGCACATCAGCCAGTTTCTCAATGAGGGCCTGGTGCAATTCAATGCCTTCTGTCACGAGCAGCTTTTCGTCTTCGGTGAGGGCCACAAATTCGAGCATGTGCACGAGGTTGGCCTGGCCTTCCGTCAGTTGCTCCTTCAGGCCATCTTTGGGGCGGTAGTAGGGACAGCGAGCGCAGGCCATCCGGTGGGGACACTCTGCCCAAAACGGATTGGTACACCATCCATGCCCAAGGTCATACTACTTCCAGCATTCGCCGCGAGCTGCCGCCCCACTCATCACGGCGTCCTGGTCGAGCAGCACCTCAATGGTGGCTAGGTTCTGCTCCAGATAGCCAGCCTTCGCCACCTGGTTGGCTAGTCTGGTGGGATCGACTTTGAGGTAACTTTGGGTGGAGGAGAGATGCTTGTGTCCCAGGTAATCTCTGAGCTGAAAAATATCGAGCGGCTCACGGGCGTTGTAGAGCATGGAAGCAATGGTCGCTCTTGCCCGATGGCTGGTAATGGCTCCACGACTATCTTCCTCGGGGATGTTGGCCTTGCGGCATAAATGGGGGATTAAGCACCGATTCAGATAGCCTTTCGAGACACGATTGCCTCGGTAGGAGAAGAGGAACTGGACTGCTTCACTGGTCTTGCCATCGACGTGGCGTGGTTGCTCACGCGGACGCAGCCGTTCCCACTCGTCAATGCGCTTGCCCACCAGGGGATGGACTGGCTTGGTGTAGCTGGTCGTCGTCTTGTTGACTGGAATGTCCAAGAAGCACACCGCGTCTTTTGGTAAGATCTCTCCGGTCTCTGGCACCCGCACGTCTTCATGCTGCCACCTGATACAACCAACGCGTAAGCGGATAATTTCAGCGGAGCGTAACGCTGTGAAGCACCAGACCACCGCAATTGCACGAACCATTTCCAGGGGATAGATCAGGACATTGCTCCCTGTGGTGGGCAGATCTTCGGCCTCTAGATTCATTGCGGCCCACAACAATTTTGCCCATTGATCTCTCTCGACAATCCTGGGATCCGGTCCAATCAGATTGCGCAATGCGCGCGGCGCCTGAAGGGCACGGCTCGGATTCAGCCGAATGGGAATCCATCCCCACTCCTGACAATCACGCAGGAACGCACGCAAGCACTTGAGGAGTCTGGCCTTGGCATTTGGACGAAGGGGTTGCCCAATGCGCGCGTCGGGCAAATGAGATCCTCTCTCGGTACTGATCCATTCCCCGACGTTCATGTCCATCACCGCGGCGACAAACTCAATGGCAACCTCGTAGGTAAAGTCGGCAGGGCTTCTTACCTCTGGGTGATGCGCGTTCAGCCAGCGGCCGACCTTGAGCAGCAGATAATAGCTGTGAGGCGCGCCTACTGTAGGACTGTGTGCTCGCCAGCGTTGACACCACGACAGCCACTCGTCTGAGATCTTCCCGTCAATCTCACTGATCACTGGCCGGGCCGCTCTCTTTGGGTCTGGAAGCGGCCTACTGATAATCCCAAGGGCAAAGAGGGCGCGCGAAATTTGAAACAGGTAGCCACGCACACAGGGAATGGTGCAGGTTTGGTTCACTGCTTCGAGCAACTCGGCTCGCAGTGCTTCCAACTGAGGGCTATGGTTTCGTAATAGCAGATAGCACAGACAAGCGATGAAGTCATGATGGTTCTTTTCCCGAAAGCCCCACGTGCCCAGGACAGTTGTCAGTTGCTGGACGCGTGTATCAATCGTCTCCGTGCCAAAGATTTTCCGCGCAATGGGGGCAATGGCAAACGGCCTGAGCAGGGGATCGATATCGGAAGGAGAACAGAGCAGATAGGCAAGGACGGGCAGCTCCCGACGCGTTGGATGTTGTCCCACCCCATACCTTCTTCCATATCGCCGAGCAAACGCGGCGTAGCTTGAGCCGATGATCTCCATCCACTCCTCTTGCGACCAGGTCCAGAAAGTCGTGCCACGGCGGTACATCTCAATCACCATGACGCGCATCGTATCATGGCAGACGTTTGGGTTGGGATGTGTCACCGCAAACACGTCCTGGATAGGCGTAAGCAAGCGATGAAGGAGCATCTTCGTTGACGGACGCAACTGAAAAGGCTTCTGTTTCATGACTCGCTTCAGTTCAGCCCGCTCGGCGAAAGTCGAGATGGGGAGAACAGTCATAGTGGGTGACATCCACTGGCCAAGGCCAGGGATGAGGAGACGGAGGAAGCAACACGACAGGCGTGTTCATGATTTCACCTCCCCCAGGATCACCTCGATCCAGTGTTCAAAGCCAGCCAGGCTCCGGCTGACCGCTTCCGTGAGTTCTACGCCACTCAAGTTGATGTAGAGCATCGTGGTCTGCAAGGAGGCATGACCAGCGTAGAGGGCAATCTGGTGCAGGTCCATGTGTGCCCTGGCCATATGGGTCAGGCGAAGATGTCGTGGTGTATGAGTGGTAAATTGTGGGAGACCAACCCGTTGAGCCATCTTCTGCACAATCTTGGACCACGTCACCAGAGCAAGGGAGGGGACAGGCGGTATTGCGATGAGACTCGGACAAGAAGAGGGGATCACGCGTGGCTGAGAGCGCTCGTCTGTGGTGCAAGTACGCTTCCAGCAAGCGGCTGGTTACCTTGCCATAGCCAACCACACGCTCGCGTCCATTCTTGGCATGTTCGGCACGAATCCTGATTTGGCGATAGGCGAAATCAAAGTCACTGATCTCAAGGGTAATCAACTCTTCACGACGCAAGGCTCCATCGTAGGCGAGGAGCAGCAAAACCTGGTTACGCAAGGGCTCCTCGGTGAGACTGCGCAACAGATCTTGCCATTGCTCATCCGAGGGAAGCCAGGGGAGTTTGTGGTAATGTGGCAACAGTCCCCGGTCACGTACCCCGCCAAAAGCTTTGCCAGGCACGTAATGGCCACGACCAACCGGGTTGTCCTGACGCAGTTGCTGCTCAATCAGTGAGTCACAAAACAAGCGTAAAACAGTGCTACGCTGCTGCATGGTCGAGTTCGATAACCCCCGGCCATGCTCAATGGAAAGCATATTGGCCCCTTTGGGATTGGCACGGTGAGCCAGGTCCTGGACGTAGAGCGCAACCTGCTCACGTGTGACGGCTTCTGGCTGGACGCTGTGCCTGGCACAGAAACTAAGGTAATCGTTGAGACAGCGTCCATATGCGTCCAGCGTGTTTGGGGCGAGCTGCAAGTGAGCCTGCCTCTGGAGCCAACTTCGTGCGAGTTCCTGCTGTAGCACCAGCGGGTACTGTTCCCAGCGGATCTCAGTCATGTGACGCCTCCGGAGAGAAGACGACAGATTATCCCTACTTGATGGTATCACACAGGGGCCCGGGTGGAGGTGACAACCCTCATCCTAGTCCCTAATGATATCTAACATACAATCCCAGCAGTAATCGGTCGTGGTACAGTCGTGGATCGTAGAGTCGTTCGCCGTCGGCGATCAGAGTGCCGAAGATGGAACAGACTTCCAGCAGTTGATACCAATCATGGTTGTTACGAGCCAGGCGGGAAGCATCAAAGCTGAGGACCAGCCCGACGCTCGCCAGGCTAATCTCGGCGAGCAGTCGTTGGAAGCCGCCCCGTGCCTCCGCCTGTGCTCCTGATTTGCCCAGATCTTCATCAATGATCTCCACGCGCTCGCGAGGCCATCCCAGCGCAATGGCGCGTTCCACCAAGGAGTATTGGAGATCGGTACTCTCGGCATGGCGCGTCACCTGCATGAGGGAGGATTGGCGAATGTAGACGTACGCCATTTTCGCGCGCTGTGCCGTGGTCGGGGTAACATGTAGGATCTCAATGCTCATGATCATGCTCCTTGTCTTGTGCGGCTCTTCTGATGCGCTGAATGAGATCGGCGACCAGGTGCGCCAGTTGCTGCTGGCTGTTCGGGGGAAGCCGATGGAAGACGGGTCTGCTGAACCGGGGAAACAGTGCTCCATTGGGTGGTTGGTCGATGTGGTTTGCTCTGCATGGCTTTCCTCCTTGGCCTGCTTGAGTTGGTGCACCAAGCGTGCTAAAGGTAGGATAGTCCGGACCGAGGTGGTAGGCAAAGGAGAATCAGGCGCAGCGGCCTCAACTGAGCATTCAAGATTGGTCGCTGCTCGTGGGATCGCGTGCCGTCGTCCGGTGGGCAGAAGCACCATCACATGGGGAGTACTGCGATTCATTCGCACTGGGAGCTGCGGGAGTGTTTGACCGTAGAGGGGGTGCGCTGGATCAGTTACTGTGACTTCACCACACACCCCGTCAAAAAGTGGGGTTTCTCGTTGGGTTTGATTCTCCCATCCAGGGAGGAGTCATGGGCTTGGATTCTGGGGTAATTTGGATGATGACGGAAGAAAGTGTCATACTCTGGGTGTGTTCTCCTTGTCCGAGAAATGGTTTCTTGAGGTATTTTCTCTCAAGGAGACACTCGCCTTCTCGTTTTCCCCGTTCTCCTCTTTATTGCTCAGTTATGGAAACTCGTTGCGCATCCCGTGGGCATTCGCTTCCAAGAACGCGGCGAGACGAGCCAGCCATGCGTCCAGCCGCCACCCCACTCCTGCATTACTGATCTCTTCTGCTTGGCTAGCCCAGGAACCGTCGAAAATATGCTCGACCTCCATCACCCCTTCACGCATGTTCCTGATCTGCGAGAGCACTTCTTGCTTCTCCTCATGCAAGCTCACCATCGTCTTGAGCCGACACGCGTCGCTGCTCGCACGTTTGGTTCACAGCTCCCCCCTTTTTTCGAGCGTCTCTAAGCTCATTTGAATATGGCTCAACGCCTCGTGCATGGCCAGTCCTCCATACCCGAAAGGAGCTGTGCTCTCGACGTTTAAGGCTCCCTCCACCATCGCTGCATACTCTTCCAATACCTCCAATTGCGCCCGTTCTTGCTCTTTCTGATCTTTCTTCTCCTTTGCTTGCTGCAGGCGTTTGTGGAGGTTTTGACGATATTCATGCGTCTTTTGTTGCATGCGGATGCGCATTTCCGTCTTGGTGCGCTGATCCAGCACGAAAATGAGCCGCCCCGCTTCGCGCATGGCATGGAACTGACAGATTTGATGCGGTGTTTCCGGCCACAGATCGGCGACGGCTTGCAATTCGGTGGGTTGGGCGGAGCTTCTCACCCCGATCACTGGCAAGTCAAGCGCTACGGCAGGGGCTAACACCTGTTTCATGCGCTCTTTCGTGCTCTCGGTGACATTTTCCGCCGTCAAGATCCGGCCGGTGAGCACGTCACGGACCAGAGAGATCGTTTCATTGCCTTTATCTGGTTGCATGCCATCGATGGAAAGCAACAAGCCATCGTTCTTTTTCACCTGTTCTTTCCATGCCGTATCATGGCTCACCTCCGTCCCCGCACGCAACAAGGCGGTGTAGGCTTCAAACAGAAAGAGGATTTCTCGTCGTGAAATCGTTTGGCCCAGAGAGGCCAAACGTTCGGTGAGGATGCAATGGATTTCATCGACGGTTTTGTGCTCTCGGAGTCGAAGCTGTCCTACCAGGATGACGATATCCAGCCCAAACGTAAAGCCTGGTAAGGCCAACGCATCCGCCTCTACACTCCGATAGAGGAGCTTGCGTCCCGGACAATCAGAGAGGGGACAACGATATCCACAATGGATCAGCTTGATCACTTGCTTGAGCGTGATGACCGTCCGTTGCGAAATGGTCACACATCGCTGTAATCGACTCTGGCATTCCAAGCAATGGGTCAACTCTGGACGCATGATACGTTTGGCTACCTGAGCGTATGCCTTTCTCGTTCGCATTGGCTCTCCTCCCTGCTCTTCCCACTCGTTCCAATGGTTCCTTCTATTCTATCACACCTCTCTGTACGCGGTTATTGCCCCCACGGTTTACATAGCCCTGTCCTACGCACTAAACCAACTCCTATCAGCACTGCCAATGTTGCTACAATGAGACCAGTAGCTGTACTTCATATTCCTCCCACAGCAAGTATAGATGCTGGCAAAGTTATCGATGTCGTTGTAGCATGCGTTTTTGCGCAAACGCCGTACTGGCTCTATCTGTTAGGCTATTATCCGGTGTTGGCAATGCAACGGCTGGATTAGCTCGAGGATGTTCGCTGGCGTGATAATGTCATACGGGTTATTGTAGCTCGTAGGTTGCTTCACGACATGAACTAGCATGCTGATAGTCTACTACTCTGTGGCTGAACTAACGGTAAGTGTCATCGTATAGGTTCTTGCCGCCGTATATGTATATGTAACTATCAGGCCATCAACCGTAATACCCATAACCAAAATTCTAGGTGAAAGTAAGCGCATTACTGCTATGGAGGATATATTTACTATACTGTGGAGTAAAATTATTCATGACGAGGCGACACTTTGAAGACCTTACACGTGGTGGCCAGGTTCGACGGATGAGGCGACTGGCAGAAACAGCGCTTACTGCCTATGATCTTGGAGAAGTGCATCTGACGCCATTAATGCATTTTTTTAACACAACATTCCGTATTGATACCTGTCTCCAGTCACCTGGGGCAAGTCAGGAGTACTCAGCGGCATGCAAAGGGGAACGCTATGTTATCCGCATCCATCGTCCAGGTTCTCAGGATGCGTTGACAATTCAGTCAGAACTCCTCTGGTTGCAGGCTCTGCGACGTGAGGCAAGTCTGGTTGTGCCAGAGCCGGTGCCGACTCGCGATGGAGCGTTACTAACTATAGCATCCACAACAAGGGTACCGGAACCGAGACAGTGTGTGGTCTTCCGTTGGGTACATGGCCGTTTTCTCCGCTCCAGTCTCGGAGTAAAAGAGCTTGAGCGCGTTGGAGCGTTTATGGCAAAGCTCCATCGGCATGCCGAGTGTTTTGTCGTACCCGAAGATTTCTTTCGGAAACGATGGGATTATGACGGACTGCGTAGTGGCGTGCTGGGAACTGACCTGGAGCAGAGTTGGGCACATTTATTGCGAGAGGATTGTACGATACTGGATGCGGTTGCTGAGAGGGTTCAGCAAACAATGCACACTTTGCGAGAAGGGCGAGAGGTATTTGGGCTGATTCATGCCGATTTGTACGAGAGAAATTACTTATTCTCCAAAGGGGAAGTGCATGCCATCGATTTTGATGGATGTGGTTGGGGATACTACCTCTTCGATATTGGTGTAGCCTTCTCGACGTTGCTGGCTCGAACCGATTATCCAGCACTACGGCAGGCATTTCTGGAAGGGTACCGGCGGGTGCGACCCCTCTCTGTGAGCCACGAAGCACTTATTGATACCTTCATAGCAGGCCGGCTCATGTGCCATGTGCTCTGGCTGGCTGCGCACGTGGATGAGCCGTCGTATGGCATGCGGGCGATTCGACGTATAGAGAATGAGCTAGGGGAACTCAAGTCTTTTTTGGATCAATAATTCCTCGGACCGACAATGGCGCTTGCCAGAGAAGATTAGGCATCAAGAGGTGATGATCCTTTTCTGGCTCTTCTTGAGTTCGACTTTGTACATTTTGGGTGGGGAAACCAGGTATGAAGCTTCCTTTGACGTAAGATAGAAGCAAACCAAAGCTCATCTTACCAAGGAGGAAGTTCATGCCCCATTCAGACCCCATTATAGCAATTCTTGCCCAATTTCGACCATTGTTTACCGCACCAACCTGGAAGAAAGTGATGCCGCTTCTGATTGGAACCATTGTAGCACGAGGACGCCGAACCGTGACGGCAGCCTTGTATCAAACAGTACATCCATTCGATACGAACTTTCGTGCGTTTCACCAGATGCTGAATCGGGCTCGCTGGTCTCCGTTACAGGTGAGTCGGCACTTACTCTCACTCCTCATGGAGAGCTTTGTCCAAGCAGGAGGCGGCATCGATGTCGTGATCGACGAAACGCTGGAACGGCGCTCTTAAGCCAATATCAGCAAACGTGGGCATGACCGCGACAGCGCCCTCTCCAGCCGCGAGCGATCGGTGAGCAGCCCGGGACTGCGGCTTCCTCGTGATGGCCGTAGTCGTCACATTACCTTGGACCCAGCAACGCTGGGCTTTGCCCTTGCTGTGTGTCCTGGCAACGACTCCTCTGCGTGAGCGAGAAGCTGGGGAAACATCATAAGACCGTAGGCATGCGAGCACATCAGATGGTGAGCGAGGCTCGCGGAGCTTTCTTCCCAACGTGCCCATCAAGCTCATGGGAGACACTGCTTACAGCAGCTTGGAACTGGGGCTCCACTGCGCTCGTCATCACGTCACGCTGATCGCCCCTTTTCGCCTGGACGGGGGTGATTCACCAGCCTCTTGAGGCGCGCACCATCAACGCGTCCGCGTGTGGTTGGCAAACGTCTGCCCTCGCTCGAGACGGTCTTCTATGATCCCAAGACGGTGTGGCAGCGCATCACGGTGGACTGGTATGGGGAAGGCAAACGCGTCTTGGAAATCTGCACTGCCACGGCGCTGTGGTATCGCTCTGGGTCTGATCCCTTGCCGATCCGCTGGGTGCTGACGAGCGATCCTGAGGGCAACCGGCCTCGCTATCCGCCTTCTTTTCCACGGATCAAGCGCCGCCTGTTGAGGAAATCATGACCGATGCGCATGAAGCAGTGGAGTTTGGAAACGACCGATCGCGGGAAGGCCGCGCGTATGTAGGCCTGGAGACCCAACGGCCATGGTCAGATCTGGCCACCCGTCGCACCACACCTGCCCTGTTTGGCTTGTACAGCCTCATGACGCTCTTTGGGCACGCCTTGCATCCAGAGGGGAGCATCCCCGTGGCACAAGCCGCATGGTATCGCAAACAGTCGGCCACCTTTCGGTCTGGTGCTGGCGGCAGTTCGGCGACACCTGTGGGGCAATTTGTCTTTTCCCACATCAGCTTCTGACCCCGATGTGGTTTTAGTGCCTCGCTCTTCCCTGCAGCAGCTTGCTTATGCTGCTTGTGACTGAGGAAAATTGTATAAAGTCGAGTTGAGAGGCTGTGTGTAAAGGTGGTCTTGAGTCGCTCAGGGAGCGACTTTATAAGACACCACTCATGTTTTGCTAGATATGCTTGTAGAGCGGATTCAGGATACTGTTCACATAGCCTCTCACTCGCACCACTGGTTCAGAGAGCTGGCCGACGCTGTGGCACCCGGCCCCGCAAGTGCTGGGGCAAATTCAGCACTGCCACGCCCGGGCGGAGCAGCAGCGCTGCCTTCAAGCGCAGCGCCACCTGATTATGCAGCAAGTATTCCCACCAATGGGCTACGACAAATTCCGGCACGATCACCGACAGGGTATCCTCTGGATGACGCTGATGCATCGCATCAATATAAGCGAGGATCGGACGCAGGAGGGAGCGGTACGG
>Ga0070708_100004116_pt1 | contig 11416 bp, 10 predicted proteins | sample KBSK5503metaG_FD_65469 | JGI IMG/M metagenome (GOLD analysis project Ga0070708, IMG submission 65469) | Corn, switchgrass and miscanthus rhizosphere microbial communities from Kellogg Biological Station, Michigan, USA - KBS K5-50-3 metaG | ecosystem: Host-associated > Plants > Roots >...
CGCCGCTTGATTGTCCCATCTGTCGCCTCTGCTCCTCAGATGTGAGACCTGCCTCTGCACCAGTATGCCCCTGGTGTGAGGTCAAAAGCCGCCGGGGAGCGCCCAAGCGGGTGAACACCGAGTGCTTCGCCTGTCCCAACCAGCAGTGCCCGTACTCCGGGATCACAGATGCTCATATCCACGCCCTGGTCGGAGATGGCAAGCATGGCCATGCCGAGCGCATCCAGACGTTTCGCTGTCAGGCCTGCCACACGACGTTCACTGCCCGACGCCACACTCCCTTGTATCGTCTGAAAACCCCCTCTCACCACATTGCATTGGTGCTGTCTGCGCTCGCCGAAGGGCTGGATGCTTCCGCCGCCGAACAGGTCTTCGGCTACCGTCAGGCCACCATCACTCTCTGGTTGTCTCGCGCTGGCGAGCACGCTCAGTCCTTGCACGAGCGCTGCTTCCGCAACCTCCAGATCCCCCACCTCCAATTGGACGAACTGCGCACCAGGCTGCGCAGCGCCACACAGGTGCTGTGGCTGGCCATCGATCCCCTCACGAAGATTCTTCCCGTGCTTCAGCTCGGCCCCCGAACACAAAACATGGCGCATCTGCTCATCCACTCCCTACGACAGATCCTTGCCCCTGGCTGCCTCCCGCTCTTTACGAGTGACGGGTTAAATTTGTACTTCTATGCCCTCACGGCCCACTTTGGCCAGTGGCTCGTGTTGGGTCGTCGAGGGCGGAACGTGCGCCGGTGGCAGGTGGAGGCAGGCCTGATCTACGGCCAGGTGAAGAAAAGCTACCGACGGCGTAAGCTGGTACGGGTCTCGCAGGTGATGCGTCTTGGAACAGAGGCCGCTCTCAAAGTCGTCTTACAGGGATTGGGCCTCTCTGGACGGTTGAACACCGCCTTTATTGAGCGGGTGAATCTGACCATCCGACATGGAATTGCGGCACTGGCTCGTCGCACCTGGGCTACGGCTCAGCAGTCCTCATACCTCCTGGCCCATCTGCAGTGGTGGCGAGCGTACTATCATTTTGTGCGTCCCCATGCAGCGCTGCGAGTGGCACTCGTGCAGCCACGAGAACGAGGTGGCAAACTGCTGGCGCAACGTTACCGGCAGCGTACGCCAGCTATGGCAGCGGGATGAACCAACCGACGGTGGACAGTGCAGGAAGTGCTGTCTCTCCCATTACCGATAGTGCCATGCTTCAAACTGTGAGCGTGAATGAAGCGAGAAGAAGCCTCGCGAAATGGCAGCGGACGGCTTGGGGAAGATGAAAGCAAGGGAGGAGCGTGAGGGTCTACAAGATGAAGCAGCCTACCTGGACAGTCGCATGAGGGGAAAATGAGCCCGAAATGAGTTCACAGGGGCTGATTGAATTATCCACCATATCCCATGGCTATACCAAAAATCCAGATCAGCTAGGAGAGGGGTTGCGCGCCTTGTTCAAGGTGGTGAGTGCTGCTGCTGGCGGAAGGGAGACAGCTGGGCGAGGTGGGTCAGGACAGCAGTATCACGCACCAGCGCGTACGTGATGGCAGTCGGTCAACAACACGGCGAAGCATACCAGATGTCGATCATGCCGGCGAACGAGTGAACCTGGTAGGCCTGGTAGATGTCGCAGCAGCGATCAGCGGGAAATGGCCGCCAGGTTTGGGCCACCCCTGTTGAAGCGGGACATCCGACCTGGCTGGTCAGGACGATCTACTTGAGGGTGCTATGGGGTTTCAGTTAGTTGAGTACTACCAGGTGGGGGTCTCATGGCTGCTTACTATAGCGTGTTGATTATCTCGTATCGGACAGCGGCGATTAAAGCTGCTGCGGAGCGCGGCACGATGTACCCTACCAAAATAGAGCATTATCGTTATGAGTCGGTCTACTTCGGGGAAGATGAGGCCTCAGCTATGAAAGCATTCTATCGTGCGTCTAGAAAAGCTATTATGAACGGATGTACGAAGTAGCCAAAACAACCCTCAGCTGAGCATTGTACAGCAATGTGAGCTGCTGGGTCTAGCGCGTTCCAGTTACTACTACGAGCCCACGAGTTGCGCAACGAGGTTGTAGAGTACCAGTTCAGATTTGACCATCTCTGATACACTGAAGGCCAGTCCTTTTGTCATGGACTTCAGTTTTCCGAACACCCTGGATACGAAGAGTATGCTAGAAGCCTTGGATCGAGCACTCGCCCGTTTGTGGGATGAGGGGTGCCCTATGGCTCACCCTGATGGCAGATCGCGCATGATCGACATTGGACTTCGACAATGGCGAAGTTTTGAGCGCCGCAACAAACGGAAACGCCCGACGCTTGACGATCGCGTTGAAGATCTCACTGAGGGCCTCCAGGATGCATTCGAGCCAGACCGGAGGCTGGTTGGTCCGATGATGATGCATTATCGCTGCGTGGCCAAAGCGATGGCAACTGTTCTTGCTCCCCCTCACATCGATGCTTGAGAGAGACCGAGAGCGGTCGCCAGGGCGGTCGGAATGCCGAACAGGTGAAGCTGCACTGCAGGCAGGTGCCCAGAGCGGGCATTGCGTGCAAGCCGCTCGCTCCAACCCAGTTGCCAATGTGCTCGTTGCGCAACTCGTGGGCTATGACATTCCAAGTGAGAGCCGTGGCAAGACTGTTCTCAACCCCAAATCCCTTTTTGTTTGATCGCTTACTTAGGGAGATTAAATGTTGGGTTTTCAGTATCGTCCGGGAATAGTACCCGATAGGAAAATGCCTTTAGGAACCTGTGCTTGATAATAGTAGCCTTCAAATGAAGATGGCCACGGACTGTCGCTGCTTTTGGTGCCCGCACCACCATCACGAGTCGCTGTGACCCGCGGAGATCGGACTTCGCTGTCCTTGAGAACTCCCATACTGGATCATAACGTAGCTCGTTGAGCGCCTCGAGGAAGATAGCATCTCGTTCGAGATTACGCTCGAACGAGCCGTCGATATGTACAAATTTCAAGGACGCGCCCACGCTCACACCTGTTGAAAAAGTGACTGGCTGAGATATCTTTGCCGGGGTCATGGACCAAGCTATCGGCATGGGGATATCTCCACCGTCTACACACTCCAGTTGTATCTGGACCCATGCCTTGTCAAATGTTTCGTCCTCTTGCGGCTGGAAAGTGCTTGCCAGATGCACCAAACTGTAGTTATAGTCATGGGCCTCCGCCATTAGCATGCGGCGCAGTTCCTGATCATCTCCTACCCATTCCAGCGTGATTGGGATACATACGGGTCCACCAATGCGCATCCGGCCAGCCAAGCGTTCACCCGGTGGTGGCTGGCCGATATGGTTTCCCCTTGTCACACGCGGCTCAAACTCAAGCACCGTGTCGCGCCAGGGCACATCGGGTAGTTGAATGTTCAGCATTATCGCCAACCTCCTATTAAATAGAATGGTCCCCAATCTCTATAAGCAGGATAGGTCTTCCGTGTCTGGCGTTGGGCAGCTGCGAAGGCGTCAAGTTTACTACCGCTCGCTTGGAGTTCGCGATAGAAGACCGAGAAGAATTGCTCCGAAGCAGATGCTTCGGCCTCCCAAAGCGTTCCAATGACTGTCGCCACCCCTGCTAGCAGAAAGGCAGCTGGAAGCCCGCGCAAGTTATCGCTCAAATCGAAGCGCCCAAGTGCTGTCTCGCAGGCACTCAAAGTCAGCAGGTCAAGGCCATGCAGGTTGAGTGAAAGAATCTCATACGCAGATAGGCGTCCATCCGATTCTTTATCTGGAAATACGTAGAGGCATTGGAACATAGGTCCAGTAATATTGTGCTTCCCATGTGTCGATAGATGGACAAAGCGTGCGGATTCGAGCGCACGACACACTGCAGCTTTAGTAGCTGCTTCGTCAACGATCGGGGATACTCCGTACAAGTTTGCAATTGTTGTCGACTCGGATAGTGACTGCGGGAGGCAAGGCAGCTTGAAAGGATTCATCTCCTTGAAAGTGAGGCCGATCGTCGCCAGTGTCTGTTGGCGGGAGATCGATGACTTTTCCTTGCGTGGCATAAGCAGACCCAGATTGGGCAGGTAGGTGACAATCCACTGCGCTGCGATTGGCGCGTCCTCCGGTCCTAAGAGGTGCAAAGGGTAGTAATGCATGGGGCCATGAGGGACAAAGCACAAGTGATCCTTTCCCGCCGCTCGCAGCTGTTCCAGATACTGCATGGTCTGCAGCCCTATGTAGCGGTGAACCGATTGCTCAAGATCCTCGGCAGCCTCGGGAGAAACTCGGCGCCCCAGCCCGGGATCTTCAACGAGGTTTTCCCGCAAGGCTTGAGTGGTGAGAGCCAATAGGTGGAGCGTCACCCGTTGCTCACTTTGGCGCTCATCGCTCATCCACACAGCCATATCTGGCACCCCCACGAACGGAATCACCACGACTTCGACCCTGTCTTGGGTAATAATGAGCAGATAGGTCGTCAGCTGAGCGTCTCGGTCCATTCCGAGGTAGAAATCGATCAATACTGTACGTTCATCGAGGGCACTCTGGAGATCTTCAATCATGAGGTAAGATGCTTCAGATACTTCACCATTCGTAATCAACTGCACCTGCACATGAGCATCATACTGTCGTTGCAAGTTATCGAGGCGCTCCTGGGGAGTCTCGCCTCCATACATTTCATCCTTATCCATGTAAGCACTTAGCAAGTATTCGTCAAGCTCCCCCTGAGTGTGAAAAGCTTCGTCACCATCAATCCCATGGGTAAGCACCTCAGCTTGAACAATCCGATCAAGCAGTTCCTGACCAATAGTATCCTCTTTCCAATCGTATCGTGCGCCCGTAGCTAATGCGGTAGCAAAAACCAGCCCTTTTGCCATCTGATACACCAGCAAATCTGCCTTGGGAAATACAGGACCTGCAAGCATAGCAGCGCGTGCACGTTTATAGACATATTGTACATCCCTAACAGCCATGACACCAAGCTGCTTTTCTAGCTGCAAGGCTACCGGAGCCAATCCTGCAGCAACACAGAGGCCTACCTTCGGATCACCATGATCGAGCATATCACTAATATACCTAAGGCAGGTTAAAGAATGACTGGCTAGCCCAAGACCGAGATATTGCCCCAGGGCCTCCGCGTACTGTGTCGCTCCCTCCACCTCATCTCCACCATGTGCGTAGTTGACACCCATCCCATGGGTCAGGTCTGCTTGTAATAAAGCGAGTGCCTCTGCATGTTCTTCCCAGAAATGTGGTTCCAGCTGTATCCCTTCCTGGAGCAACATTAGACCGATAGCCTCCTCATCGTGCTCTGATGAATTCCTTGCAAGAGCTATCAGGGCTACACTAGTCGTAACATTGTCCCACTGCTCACGTTTACTGCGTCTCCTTACCCTTTCCACCGCCGATTTCGTGTCCTTCTGTAGAAGGTCAGCTGGGAGCGCAATCGGAAGCGTCCATATGATGAGGGCCAATTCCGCCTGCAAATAGTTGCTCCGAGTCTGCTCCGTGCCGTAATGCATAACAAGAGAGCGGGCACGACATAAAAGGTCAAGCGCCCAGTGTGGTCTCGTAGGAGAAAGTAAGTTAATGGCTTCATTCACCAGTTCAAGCGCTTTACTCGGGCCATGCAGCTGCACCACCTCGTCAAGTGGGAGATCGGGTAGTTGATCAAGCTTGTATTCCTGTAGAATATTTAATACCGTTAGGCGGTCTTGAGGATCTTGAGTAGGGTCCAAGAATTGAAGTGCTTGCTTGCAGATAGCAGACAGATCCTTGTGGTCCAAGGGGCCACCAATCTGATGCCGCAGATACAACGTTTGGGCGAGCGCTTTGAACGTTCTGCCACAGTGGTGGCCCTCACGTACAGTAGCGGCAGCACGGTAGTACACTTCAGCAAGTTGGAGCGCCTCGTCCATAGGTGGCATGCGCACTTCGTCTAGCATGGTGCCAAATTGGAGCACAGGTTGAGCGTGAAGACGCTCGGTCCAGGACTCCTGCCAGTGCTTTTGAAACGCAGCAGCACTCCCGTAATTCAAATAAGGATCGAGGTGGAGGCTACCCAACCGGTAGAGAGCTCTCCCCAGTTCATCCTGGTAGCCTTCTGTCCGCATCTCATCAACCATCCGCTCTCCAACATCTCGTGCGTTCCGTAAAATGCGCCCATCGGGAACGTAGATCAATACACCTCGTGCGACCAACAACCAGTCCATATACGCTTGTTGGCGCATCAATTTGTAGTCTTCGTTCGAATCTCCTGCTTCATCGATAGCAGCCAAGATCAACCGCTCGAGCTGTAACGCAGTATCTGTCTCTTGCCCTTGTGCGAGATCGATGGTCACACGCGAAAGCGCCCGCAAATAGGCCAGGGATAGCTGGGCCGTAACACTAGGATCACGGATAAGATTCTTTGCAACCTTCTCACCGATCTCACCATTGACTACGCGCCGCCACATCTTTTCGATGGGGCCCTCGCCGATGAGGAAGCTCGTTGGATTTTCTTCAAGATAGTGTCTTGAATAATCCAAAAAAGCAAGGGCACGCATCAGCTGAGCATGCTCGGAGCCACTTACCATCTTGAGGCGAAGTAGGAGTGCTTCCAGCACATAGGGAGCAAAGAGCCCTGGATGCGCACAAACGAAAGTAGTCCAGTGTTCCTCCTTGAGACTAGCAAGCTGGCGCAATAAAGAGAAATTACGTTCGGCTTGTTGTGGATTCTGCCAGTTCATGAGCACTCCTCTTACTTGCGGACTTGCTAAATGAGGATCTCCGTACGAATTTAACCGATTTGCTGATTATCTAGTCAGATAGTTTACCTGAAAAACACAATAGGTACAACAGACAGGCAATGTTTTGCACTTCATGCCACGGCAGTATAGAGATTGACGTTTAGACTCATTTAGTATCAAGGAAGCTTATACCCAATGAATCACTATTAAAACGATAAGAAGAAGAACTTTTAGGATACCGATTTCATCCCAATAGTGCCTACCCGTACATCTCAAGCTCGAGAAACCATTGGATCAATACCTTTTCGAGCCAAATGAGTCTAAATGTTCTTTAATTAACCCGATGCGCAAGTTTTTTAAGCGACCACCCGATCCAATTGGAGCGGAGGAGCCTCATCTTGCAAATTGAACAAGACACACGTGGTGTGCATGAGCACCATACGCAGCAAGCGATTGCGCAGATGCCACAGATCACGCGCCCAAACTCGTTTGGCTCCGCAGCGATCGGTCAGCTGCCCGAAAACGGTATCGATGCGAGAGCTCACCCGTCCGAGCACCGCGCTCCAACTGTGCGCGAGCTGCGAACTGGCTTTGCGAAACGGAGCCAGCAACATCACGCCAACCTGGCGCAAGGCCGCTTGCAGGGTGGGCAGTCAGTAGTTGCGGTCTCCCAAGAGCAGCCCGCTGGTGCCTGCCGTCACATCCCAGACCACCTCGCCCTCATGCACATTGGCGAGGGCGAGGTACATCTGGGTGATCACGCCGGGCCAGCACAAGCGCAGATGCAGGCGAAAGCCGTAGAAGGTCTGGCGGCAGGTATGGTATTTGCCAAAGCTGGCCGTGTCATCAAAGCGATGACAGCGGTAGGTGCGCGCACATTGGCAGACCGGGATCGGCATACTATCCACGATGGCCACTGTCGGATCGTAGAGCAAAAGGCCGTCGCGGATCAGGCACCACAGCCGCTCTTTGACCGCCCACAAGTTGGCGGCTTGTCGCACAAAGGTCGTACGATCGATTTGCACCATCGCTGGGAAAAAGTGCGCGTAGTGGCGGCGGAAGTAGTCAAACACTTCCTGATCTTGACTCCTACGGGATGCGCAACGAGCAGGAATTGAGAGGAACGTTTTCCTCAGTTCATACGTCTCTCCACAGAGCGGTTATTTTCTGACATACTCGTCCAACATGTCAGGGCTTTATTTTTCTCGCCCTAGTCACCTCTTCGCTCGTACTTATTGTCCCCTTTGCTTGAGAAAGTTGCACACACTGGTGTTCAATTTACCAGCAGTCCCGGTCCAGTGAAGAACTACAGTTTTTGCAATAGTTTACTCGAAAAATTGACAAAAAAGCAAAAAATGTGTTAAGCTTATACCCTATCGATAAGCTTAACACGTTTTTTGAATGCTCATAATAAGTGTCTCGAACATCCTTGAGAAGTTTCTTGCGAGTGAGCATCACATTGTAATGTTGAAAAACTACCCGCCTGGAATTGCGGGAACGAAGTATTGACGCTTAAAACCACCTCTCGTGATGTAGTATCGAACTGTAAAATTGTACAAAGTCCAGATAAGAGCATGTCTGAAAAGGCTTGGGGGTCCGATTGGCATAGATAGAGCGCTTCGGCCTGAAAAGCCTTTTGTGCACAGATACCAGAGCTTTTATTCGAATTGGCTGGTGACTCACGGAAGACCTGGTGTGCTGGCTACATGGATATCCGTTCTAAAACCAGGTCGTAAACAATCATGTCGGAAACCTTATCGTTACTCATCAAGTGTGAGGATTGCAAGGTAAACGAATTGACGGAGTGCCCTATAGCGCTCTTTTTTGAACGGATATCCCTGTAGCTCTACAACCATGAAGCATAAGTATGTCTCGTTTGTTTCCTTCATCAAGGAAAATGACAAGATACTACCTGCTGGTTCTCTCAAAAGACGACAAAAGTGAAAGAATTTCCTGAGGCATTCTGCCCATGCCTCAGGCAGTCGCATCTTCAGATGTATGTAAAACCTCATGCGCTTCTGCGGTAGTCATGATGGAATCCACCCAGGACCGGGAAAGAGAGGATCTTGCCACCTGCGTGAACTGGTGGCACTGGTCCAGTTTGCGGCTCTGGAATCTGCTGCCTGATCCCTTGATGCGGCCGGGCTCGGTTGAAGTAATGCATAGAGGCGTTGAGCACACGATGGAGTTGCTTCTCATGCAGGATGAGCAGATGATCGAGGCACTCATGCCGCACACTCCCTAGAAAGCGTTCACAGATGGCATTCGCTCGCGGGGCGTGAAAGGGTGTCTTGAGGAGCTTGCTGGAGCTCGTTGCTGCCACTCGGGTGAAACCCGGTCCGAACTTGCAATCATTGTCGTGGATGAGCTATGTGGGGGCTTGCCCATACGCCGTAGCTTCTCGCAGCGGTTCGGCTACCCACTTGTCAGTGGGTGATCGGGTGACGCCGACATGGATCACCTTCCATGATTTCAATTCAATGATGACGAAGGCAAAGAGCGACCGAAAGAAGAGGGAAGTCGCCTGTAAAAAATCACAGGCCCAGCTACCCTCAGCGTGGTTGCGGAGGAAGGTCTTCCAGTTCTGTCCTCTTGATCGAGGTGTGCGCACGTGTCGCATGTGCTTCTGGATCGTGCGTTTGCTGACACGAATCCCCAACTTGAGTAATCCGCCACGGATCCGTTCCGCTCGGAAGACGTCGATTGTTGCTTGCCATCTCCTTGATCAACGCAATGGTCTCTGCTGCAACTTTCGCCCGTGTCGGTTTTGGCTTGGAAAGGTGCTTCCAATAGAGGCGGAACAGCTGACGATGCCATGTGAGAAGCGTCTCTGGCTGAACAATCAAGAGGGCTTGTCTCCAGGTCCGAACTGCCCTTGCCAGAAGGACGAGGAGGATGCGATCCGTTGGCGTATATCTTGGTCGTTTGATCTGGCGACGGAGGATGATGAGTTGTTGACGTAAGAGGGCGTTCTCGGCAACCAGTTCGGATTTGCCGCGAGCAAGATCCGTGAATGTTCCGAGCAGCAGCGAGGTCTGAGGAGGCTTGGTCCATTTCAGGAGGGATCGTTGGAGCAGGCGCAAGCAGGAGGAGACGAAAGGGTTGATACGGAGGAGAACACGTGACACGAACGACACTTCTCCTTTGTCAAGACAATCGGTTTCCAGAGCATTAAATCACGGGAATGTATTTCGATTCTATGCGCATCTTGCGTGTCTTTGCAAGCAGACCAGATCAATTGATCTCACTCAAATGGGCTTGATTTTTGAACGAATGTCACATGTAGCTAGCACAGCAGTGCCTTTCTATAAAGACGAAAGCTCTTGATCGAATAGTCAACCTATTGCGAAAGAAAACGAGCAGTTTTTAGATTAAAAGTTCTAATTTTATCGTATAAAAGAAGCATACTTGAATTATAAACTCATGTAGTTTATATTGAAGCAGCACGATATTTATCTCTTTACCAGATACCTGCTTTTCGTCACAAGCAATTCAGGGAGCGTCAGACGTAGAAACGCTATTTCAATTCCTGGGGTAGGAGGGCGTACAGATGAGCAAAGAACAACATGACAAAAGGAATTTAGACGTTAAACCCAGGCTGCTATATACTCATTTATCAACAGGAGAGGGAGTTGATGAACAGGTGTGCCCTATGTTGGGTGCGGGGACCCAGAGAGAGCACGGGAAGAATCTTGGTGCAAGGGTCGATGGCCAGCCAGAGAAAGACGCACGTGTTGCGAGCTGCGCAATCTGGTACGCAGTTCATCCAGCTGGAGGTGCGGGAGCTGGAGATGGGAGAAGATGCGCTCATGCAAGGTCTGTGCATGCCCGCCAGCGCGCGTGAGCCAGGTGGTGCTGGTGGCTTGCCGCTAGCCGAAAACCCGTTCGGCCGCGCAAGGGTCTAGCCCTTCGGCAAGGGCAGAGTGCACCATGGCGCTCTGGTGCGAGGGGGTTTTCAAACGGTACAAGGGCGTGTGGCGTCGAGCACTGAACGTGCTACGGCAGGCAGGGCCTCGCAACGTCTGGATGTGCGCGGCTTGGCCATACTTGCCCTCCCCGACAAGTGCGTGGAGAGAAGCAGCTGTGATGCCGAAGTACGGGCACTGCTGATTGGGGCAGGCGAAGCCTGCGGTGTTCACGCGCTTGGGGGCTCCCCGGCGGCTTTTGACCTCGCGCCAAGGTCGCACAGGAGCAGGCACTGGCCCTCCACCCGACGAGGGAGGGGAGGCGAGACGACAGGTGGGGCAGTCAAGAGGGGTGCGTGGCTTGAGGAGGCGCTGGGCGATCCTCGCTGCTGGGAATGAGGTGCATGGGAAGAGTACTCAGGAAGGAGAAACAGGGTCACGTGGGATTGTCAAGCGCGTAGGAGAGTGGGCTGAATTATCCACCACCGAGTGGGGCAGTACCACGTTTTCTACGTAGTGGCACATCGCGATACGATCTATTACTCTCTGTTAATGAAATCCGAAAATTGCCGGGGCAGACCTGATTCACATCACAAATCAGTCACAATCCAACCTTGGCTGAGGCTCGCTCCCAAGCAAGGCACTTTTCTTCCTTATGCTTGCGAGAGGATCCCTTGCTTATCCAATTTATCAAGGAGTAAATGAAAATAGACGAAGCCTGCAAATGGGTGCCATGGCGACGTGAGTTCCTTGACCTTTTCGTAGGAAGGTTTTTCCTCAAGATGGAGGAGCTGTTGCAGATTCTTTTGCGCGCCGACATCATCTCCTGGAAAGGTATCAAGTCT
>Ga0070708_100004117_pt1 | contig 11415 bp, 6 predicted proteins | sample KBSK5503metaG_FD_65469 | JGI IMG/M metagenome (GOLD analysis project Ga0070708, IMG submission 65469) | Corn, switchgrass and miscanthus rhizosphere microbial communities from Kellogg Biological Station, Michigan, USA - KBS K5-50-3 metaG | ecosystem: Host-associated > Plants > Roots >...
GCCGCATCATGGCATGACCCCGCATATCTCGGGTTCGTCGCTGTCGGCGCAGGCCCGCTACGCCGCGGGGACCCGTGAGATCCTCGAGTGCTGGTTTGAGAACCGGCCGATCCGCGAGGAGTACCTGATCGTCCAGGGCGGCCGGCTCGCCGGGGCGGGAGCGCACTCCTACAAGCCGGGCGATGCGACAGGCGGCTCGGAGGAAGCGGCGCGGTTCAAGGCCTGAGCTCCAGGCGGCCCGAGCCCGGACGGGCAGGGCGTACCGGCGAGGCTCGGGGGAGTGATCGGGCGGGTAGCGACCCTCGCGCGCTGCCCGGCAAGCCCCGCGGAAGAAGGAGTGCCGGAGCATGGCGAGGGACCTTCCAGGGCGCTGACCACGCCGCGGCCGGCCGAATCGGGTGATCCGGCCCCTCCGTTCCTGGTCTGCCGATGACCGAGTCTCACAGGCGTATCACACTGTGTGACGGACCTCGATGTGGATGAACCGCGCATTGCCAGTCGGTGCGCCGTCCGCGCTCGGAACCGGCGCTTGGATCTGACCGCTGGGCCACACTTGTTCACGCTGCGTGACCGACGCTGGTCCCCGGCGAAGCGCGCATCGCCGCCGATCTGCGCGGATTGGCATAGCATGATTCTGCGGCATCATTGGCGCGCAGGACAGGTAGTTCTGCGCGTTCCTGCGGTCGGCCGATCCCGGCCTGCACCCCGCCTCGCCTGCCGGTGGCCCTCGATCGCGTCGCAGCGTCGATGCTCGGCATCCGGTCCTTGGCCAGCCTTGACGACAGCGCGGCGTGCGATCGCCGGGCAAGTCGCCTGCTCGAGCGGCATCAGGCTGCTCGGTGGTTTCGACTGCGCCGGATTCGGGACAACTGCCCGAAGGGGTGATCATGAGGGTAGCCTGATTAGCCACCAGCCATCAGCCCTCTGCGCCAAGGCGGGTAAACCCAAGAACGGATCCACATGAGCAGCCCTGCTGAGAACCCCTGGCAGGATCTTCGAGAGCAGGACGGCACGTACATCCTGAAAGAAGACGAAACTGCCGTGCACAGCTTCAACGCATCACTGCCCCCGCGCGACCCGCGACAGATCGAGCTGCACGTGCCACCGGAGCCATTCCTCGGGTTCCACGATTCCCCGGTAGTCGTGCTGCTGGCCAACCCGGGCAGCGTTGACGCAGACCGCCACATAGACCGTTCCTGGATCACTGGCGCGAACCTGGAGGCGATCACTACGCCAGGCGGCACGCGCATGTACAGCCTCGATGACCGAGCCGCCAGCATGCCCGGCGGAATCTGGTGGCGCAACGCTACCAAAGGGCTCCTCGCGCCGGGCCGCGGCTACGCTGACCTTGCGGCGAAGATCCTGGTCGTGCAGTACCACGGGTACCACTCTCGAAAGCCCTGCTTCCCGCAGCAGGCTCTCCCCTCCCAGCGCTTCGCCGTCGCCCTGGTCGCCGACGCCATGAAGCGCCACGCTGCCATCATCGTTGCCTCTGCCAGCCACCAGTGGCTGAGCGCCGTGCCAGGCCTCGATGGCTACCGGTGGAAGGCGGCCAAGAACTCACCACAGAGCAAGAGCCTCAGCCCGCGCAATCTCGGCAGCGGATATGCGATGGTTTCGGCCGCACTAGACCGACGCGAACGGCCGGACGAATGGGTCCGGAGCACAGCGCCGGGTGATGGCTGACTTCATCACAGAACGTCATTACGGTTTGGCTGCGGGCGAGCGATATCCGCCGATCTGCGCGGTAGGCGGTACCCGCGTCCTCACGCATGTCGGCGCCCACGAATGGATGTTCTGCGCCTGTGGGCCGGTGTCGCAGGCCTTCAACCGAGCCGCTCGCGAACAAGCAGCACACACCAGACGACCGCGACTTACCCCGCAAGACCTGGCCACTCTGCTCGGCAGGGCAGGAGCCCGTGGCTTCGCAGTAGAGATCCTCCTGCTGATGTCTGAACCGATCGACAACGGCACATAAATGATCCTTACGCTCCGGTCCGGCGGCGCATGCGGCCGCGGTTCACGCCGATCGGGCTGGGCCGCGGACCGCGGGCGCGGTCGGCCATCTCAGCCCAGAAGTTGATGAGCTGGCCATGCCGCATCTCCTGCCAGGGAGCCCGGCGGCGCGCCAGCGACCTGCGTGTCAGCAGCATCTGCTGCCGGCGGCAGAACGCCTCGCTCATCTCCATCCTCGACTGCGTCCCCTTGGGCGGATACGGGCACAGCTCGAACGGGCACCCGTCCACGCAACTGGTCCCCGGCGCCGACGACGTGGCGGTGCCGACGGTGAGCCCGGGGTCCAGGGACGGCCGGTACCGGGTGATGCACGGCGGCAGGTCGTGTCGGTTCGAACGCTTCAGCCGCCGCTCGCTGTCCGGCGGCTGGTCGCCCCGGTCGGCGAGGTTCAGCAGCAGCAGCACGTCGGCGACCAGTTGCTGGGCCCGTCCGTTCAGCGCGGTCCACCCGGCCGACGGCGGAATCCACAGCCGGTGCTTGCGGTAGGTCGTGGCGTCGCTCGTCTTGCGCGAGCCCACCTTGCCGACCACGCCGCTCTCGTCGATCCACAGGTACCGCTGCGGGAAGCCGGTCTTCAGGGCCAGGACCGCGAGCTGGGCTGCCTCGCGGACGAACGGATGCGGCTCGCCGGGCACGCCGGTGTGCGGGTTGGGGTCGGTAGCGTCGCGGCCGGCCACGTCGAGCCAGTGCTGCACGATGGCCTCGGGCTTGGCGCCGTGCTTGTTGGCCGGATGCCGCGCCTCGTCGGACAGGCTGAGCAGGCACAGCGCCTGGATCAGGGTCAGCTGGGAGAACCAGTACTCGGTGCCCTTCAGCATCTCCAGGGCCTGCTCGGCCAGGTGCATGCGCAACTCTTGCCGGGGATCGGGATAGGCGGGCCGCCGGTTGGCGGCGTACTTGAAGCCCTGCGCGATCCCGATCTCAAGCGTGATGTCCAGATCCTCTTCGCCGGGCCGCCGCCCGTACCGGCCGATATGCCGTAGCCACTGATCGAGGTCCGCCTGCGCCTGGTCAGCCAGTTCGGCGGACTGGGCAGTGCCGGTCGCGCCGACCGAGCCGACCAGCATCGGTGCCAGCCAGGCACTGATGATCTTCTCCACTGAGCTGCTGATCGCGGATCGAGACGCGGCGACCTCGGCCCGCTCCAGGCGCTCGGCCCGCTCGCTGTGGCAGATCGGGCAGGGCGCGGCCAGGACCGCGCTCAGCTCCTGGTACGCCAAGTCGCCGCCGACGCCGATCTCCTGCGCCGCCGCTAGCTTGACCGGGTAAGACCGCTCCAAGCAGGCGATCTCATAAAGCTGCCGGTAGGCAGGCAGCTCCAGGTTCGCCTCACCGTGCTGGCGCCGGTCGTCAATCCGGCGCGCCGCGTCGCCGAACCGGCTGACCAGCAGCAGCTTGCCTTCATCCAGCGTCCGCGGTTCCTGGGCGTGGATTCGCGGCCACTGAGCCTTGATCTTGTCGGCGATCGCGCGGTGGGTCGGCTCGGGCGCGCCGCAGTCGATCTCCAGCGCGGCCGCGTACATGTCCAGGACCTTGTTGTCGTCGCGTTTCCCGGCGGCCTTGCGCAGCGGATCCACGTATTTCTGCTGGACATCCGCGCGAGCGGGTGTCTTCTTGCGGCGGGCCTGGCGCGCGCCAGCGGCAGCCGCGCCGGCCGCGGACCCCCCGGCCGCAGGGGCGCCAGCCGCGCCGGCCGGGTCCGGCTGCCACATGCCCGCAGCGTCGTTCGCCCGGGAGCGCAGAACCATCGCGATCAGGAACTCCCGGCCCGGCCCTGGATGTTTCAGGGCCTGCTCGCAGTAGCCGGGGTCGGCCAGCGCCACGTCCAGCAGCCGTGATCCGAGATACGCCTGGATCAGGCTGTGCGGGAACCGGACGCGCTGGCCGCGCAGCTCGACCAGGTCCAGCTGACCGGCCCACGCCGCGGCCAGCCGCACATCGATGTTCCGGACCCCGGACGTGTTCCGCGCATCCCCGTCGATCTTCGCCAGCCTGGCCTGCACCTCCGCGGACAGCCGTTCTTCCGGCTCGAGCTCGGCGAACTCGATCTCCAGCTTGTCGGTCTTGAGGCCCACGCAGGCCAGCGCGGACATGTGCTCGAACGCCGCGAGGCGCTCGGCCTGATTGAGCGGGACCTCCTCGCGCAGGTAACCGGAGATAAGCGCGCGCTGCCAGGTCTCCAGCAGAGCCAGCCGCAGCCTCGAGCGATCCACCCCGCGGGTATCGACCACGCCGCGCCGGCCGCCCGCGCTGGGATCCAGCAGCCCCTTGGCCTTCAGCTCGCGCGTGATCTGCAGGTACAGCGGCGCCTCGACCACGTCGGCGGTCTCGACGATCCAGGCCAGCCTGCGCTCGTCCTCCCGGCTGCCGTCGTTGCCGATGTAGGCCAGCGCCGCCTCGTAGCTCAGCGGCTCGAGCGCCAGGATCGCGGCCACGGTGGCCCGCAGCGGATCATGCGGGCGGGAGGCGATGACCAGCGGCAGCCGCTGCTGATGCGCCTTCCGGATCGCCGCGCGGATGATGTTGTCCCGCTCCTGCTCCGCGCTGTTTCCGACCAGCGCCTCCTCCAGGCCGTCGGCGAGCACGACGATCCGGTTGTCGTTGCGCAGCCGGCGCCAGATCGTCTCGCCCTCGGCCAGCGAGATCAGCCGCTGGTTCACCTCGCCGAGGAAGCGCTCCTGCGCCATGGCCTCGAAGTCCAGGGTTTCCCTGGCGTCGCGCAGCCGCACCGGGACAGGGATCGCGTGCTTGTCGGCCAGCATCTCGGTGAGCCTGACCAGCACCGCGGTCTTCCCCGTTCCCACGCCGCCGACCAGCACGTGCGGCCGCATCCGGCGCTCGTGCAGGTCCGCCATCACCACCTGGCACAGCTCATCGCGGCCGACGACGTCATCGAGGATGGTCCCCGCGGTCGGAACCAGCTCGCGGGAGTCAGCCCGGGCCCGGCCGCGGTACTGCCGCACCAGCCCGAATATCCGCCACAACAGGAAAAAGGTCGCCAGCGCGATGAGCAGGACCGACGTGAGGATATTCGTAATGGCCCCGCAGGAGAAGCCGAGCGACCCGCACCTGCGGTCCGGGTCGAACTGCCCGAAATTCGACGGGCTCCCGTGCACGACCACATAAATGGACCAGCCCAGCCAGGCCAGGAATACGACCACCGCAAATCCGGTCACGATGGCCAGCGAGACGATCAGCGGCCCCGGCCACCACCGCTGCGGCTCGTCGACCCCGCCGCGGTCGCGACGGCGCGGACGCGGGCCGCCCAAACTCCGGGTGCGCCGGCCGGCCACCGTTCGCCTGCCCGGGGTCAGCCGCCTCGTCGAGCCGATCATGGTCGCCATCGTAACCACCACACAGTCCGCGATCAGGCGTTACGGGTTTCAACCCGGCCGTGTCGCCATAAGCCGAAAGGCCGCCCGGCGAGCCGATTGCCCGGCCGCGCAAATATCTGGCCGGGTCCCGGCTTGCTCTGTCGCTGCGAGGGCCATTTCCGTCAGTAGCAGGGGAGATGAGCGGTGATGGCTGCCACGGCGGGAACTCATGCAACAGCGCCGACCCGGCCAGCAGGTCTGACCAAACGTGAGCGGCGCTGGAGCTACGCTGTCTGGGCGTTCGCGCTCGCGGGAACTGCTCAGCGACCGGCGCCGCCCGCGTGCTGTCGGCGAGCCCGAAGACAGCTGTCACCAGGCGTCCTGACAGGCCGCATGTTCACGAAGCTGTCATAACCGGGCAAGAAGCAGCCGAAGCCCGGCTCAGTCCTGGGCCAGCTCGGGGAAAACTTCTGCGGCGAGGCGCTGTGCAGGCCCCAGGTCCGCGTAGTGCCCATGGCGCCCCATCCGGACTTACATGCATGCCGCCGACCGGGCGCCGGGCCCATCTCCGGAGATGATCTCGTCGGGATGGCAGTGGCCATCCGGCAAACTGGCTCTGGCTGGTCACGAAGCGCGATCACATGCCGCTCTCCTGGGCGCGCACTCCCGCCGTTAGGCGTGGCCAAACCTGTGCAGCTCCACGGGCCGCGGCGAACGCTTATCCGGTCGATCTGCGCTGTCGCGGCTCGCACGCTCATGCACGAGATGAGGACGTGCGGTGGCCAGCCTGTGCGGCTCGAAGGTCCCGGCGGCGCCCTGGCCTGGGTACCTATCAAGAAGCCTGCGAGCCCATATCCAGGGCTCAATCGGTCCTTTGCTCCGCCGTGGCCGTCCGGCTGCCGTAGTCCCGGACGTCGACTCGTTCCGCGGCAGCAGAGGTCGCCGCCCGGGTTGTCTGACCTCGGCGCCCTTTCCTGGGGCGGACGCAGTAGGACGAACTGCCGGTGCCCCCACCAGTCGTCTCAGCGGTGGCCAGCCTTAGGCCGCCGCGGGAATGGGTCAGCCCCAAGTCTGACCTGATATTTCTGTCGTCGCGCTCTGGTGTACTTGTCGGGTGCGCATGAAGGAGTTCGAAGAGGCAATCGCCATGGGTCGGGCGAATGTCGAGGCCATTAAGCTGACGCGTCGGCACTGTCGTCACGCCCGCATAGAGATGGTGGGCGGCAACAGCCCGGTCGGGTCGATGTATGACCTTCCGATGGGGCTGCTCGAAGTGCGCTGCGAGCACGCCCCGCCGCCTCGCGTCCAGGGGCACCAAGGCCTAGAGCTTGCTATGGACTTTTTACGACGCCAACTGCATTGGCTGCCCGTACCGTGACGGCAGCGGGGAACTGCCCAGCCTGGCCACGGTGGCGGGCAAGCGTGCCGCCGAGAAGGCGGCGCGCGAGGCGGCGGCGCAGCAGGCTGCGGACGATCGGGCCGGGCGTCATGAACTGCGCCGCGAGCGCCGCCACCAGCTTCTCGCCGGCGAAGGTCACGTTGTTCGCGATCTCGCTGAGTCCTTGGACCGCATCGACCGAGCCGACCCCCGCACGGGTGACCAATCTCCCGACGAGGCACGAGCTGCCAGACAGGTCATTGATGCGGCCCGGGGCGCGCCCGAGCTGTTCCGCCCTGTCCTGATTGACAGCCTGCTTGAACTGGCAGCGGATACTGCTGACGCCACCGCTCTCGAGGCGCTGTGGTTTCTCGTCCGGTCTGGGCACTGCCCGCCCCGCCGGGCCCTCGAGGCCGCGCTCATTGTTCTGAAGCGATACCGATCAGTGGACGCTGGCAAGCTCCTGGCACTGGTTGAGCCAGATCTTCGGTCCGAGGACGTGCCGGATGTCCTGGACCAGCTCATTGCCCTGGCCTCCGATGAGGACTCCGGCCCCTGGCACCTACCGTCCGCCCCGGACGGTCTCATCGCGGCGTCGCATGTCGATCTGCCCGCCGTCACCGAGCGGATCATCCAGCGTCTCAACAGCGACGACGATTGGACGAGAGAGTGCGCGGCTGACGCCGCGAGGGTGCTGCTGGCTCTGGACGCCACGCGAGTCGTCGCCCTCGGTCAGCCTCTTGCCGCGAGCGTTCGGGGCGCGGATAGCGGCTACTACGGTTATCCGCATCCGACTTCCTCCGCCCTGCGGGCTCTGGCCGAGGCCTGGCGCGGCGAGCCGGAATTGACTCGCCGGATTGTCGAAGCCGAGGCAGCGGAGGCCTCCCAGGAGGCGCGCGACCAGTTGGCCCGGGTGCCGTGGTTCCTGGAGCGGTTCCGGGAGCCATGGGATGCGTCAGCGGCAGCCACGGCCGAAGCTATGAGCTTCATAGTCCGCCGGGCTGGAGGCGACTGGGGCGAAGAGGCAGCGTCCCACGCCTCCGACCATCTCGCCAACCTCGCGCGCGACATACCCGAGGCGGTCGCGGAACACGTCGATGGAATGCTCGGCGCGATCCTGGCGCTGTGCGCCCCCGAGCCGGCCGTCCTGCCCCCGGCAGAGCAAGGCGAGGCTGCGATGGTCGCGGCGCTGGAACGTGAATCCTTGCGTATCCGTCGCGACGCTTCTCGTCGGCATCTGGCTCAGGCCGTCGGTCGATGCGCCTCCGCCAACCCTGAGCGGGTTCTTACATCCGTGCAGGCGCTTTTCTCTGCCACGACTGGCGACGACAGCCAGGACCGGGCTGTCCGCACCACCATGCTCGACGTCCTTGAAGAGGCGGTGTCACCGGAGACGCTGCGGGACATACTCCCGGTCACGTACACCGCCCTCCTCCACCGCGATCAGTCCGTCCGCAGCGGCGGCATCGACCTCTGGGTCGCCTGCGCTCGCGTCGCCGACGCGCTGCCGGGCGAGATGAGCGAGCTGGCAATCCCGCTCCTTGATGATCGCTATGTCATCGTCCACAAGCGGATGCTGGCGCAGATGCGCCAGCTCTCTTTCCCGCCGGACCTCGTGCCCAAGCTGCTGCCGATTGTCCTAGCATTGACGGCGACCTACGCCGAGAAAGACGATCCCGACACTGTGGCGAGGGCCATCTGGGCGATTCGATGCCTTGCCCCGGGCCATCCTGACGAGTCGCAGGTCACCGGCTGGTTCAGCGTCGCCCTGGCTTACGTCGGCCGGTGCAGTGCATACGACCGCGAGCAGCTGCTCACCGCGTGGTGGCCGGACGAACTTCGCGTTCACCCGGTCTGGACGAGAGCCGCGTTGGCAACCGCTGCCAGCCCGGAGCTGATCGACTATTACAACCAGCGCAACGAGCCGCTTTTGCAAGCGCTGATGGACCGGCCGCAGTTGCTGGCGGACGTGCCGCTGTCGGAGATCGAGCCGCTCAGCAGTATCCATGGCGCTGCGCATCCGTGGCGTGCCCTGGAACCTGTCGAGCTCTTGCAGTCGGCCGTTCGGTGGGCCGATGCAGTCGTGATAGCCCGCAGTGTGGAGGACCGCCAGCCACCGGGCGAACAGGGAGCGCACGGCCGACGTCTCGCTGGCACCATCGCTCGCGGCGCCGAGCTCGCCCAAGCCCTTGCAGACGGGCCGCTTTCTGCCGCCGAGCTGACCGCTCCAGCTGACGCCGTGACCTCTGCGGCCGCGGATCTCGAGGCGGCCATCCCCGGTGGCGTAAAAGGACGGCCAGCTCCGCTACACGCTCGACGTCCTCCTAGCTTCGGCTACGGCGTCGAGGCTCCTGCTCGCGTCGCCGGTTACTGATCCGGCACGGGCCGCAGATGACCTTGATCAAGCCTCTGGGCTGCTTCTGGGCGCACCGTCCGTCCACGCATCGGGTGTGCAGCGAGGGTGGATCGCCCGCGCGTGGCAGATCGCAGCACTGCTGCTCCGTTACGACGCCGAGGTCCGAGCCGTCAGTGGTGATGCGCCGACCCTGCTGCAGGCGGCCAGGCGCCAAGCAGAGGTGCTCCTCGCCGAGCTCAGCACCAGCGAGGTCGCCAAGGTCCCTGACGGCCTCGTTGCCTTCATCGCTGAGGTGGGGTCCGTGACCGACCCCGGCGCCGCACAAGCGGTTTGGCAGCGCCTGGCCATCGTCCCTCCACCCGTGTCCATCGTTGGTACCGATCTTCTGCGTCGCCGTTTCGGCGGCGGCCGGCCGGTTCCCGCGCCCGAGGAGCCGCCTCGCGCCGTGTGCGTCGCGACCATGCGCGGCGTGCCTGTAACCGACGTACTCGTTCTCCGGCCCCGCGAGCTGTACCACCTCGGCATGACCGTTCGCCTCGTGTCAGTGCCGGAATGGGCGGAGAAATGCCTTGTCGAGCCGATCAGCACGCTCGGCCGAGATGCGCTCACGTTGGCCCGGTACGAGTTCTACCTAACCGATGGCATCGCCGATGACTTCGGTCTCACCCTCTCCGCAGAGGGACCGCTCTACTGCGCGGTCGAGCAGCCAATCCTCGACCCGGCGCTGGACTGCCCCGTCCAGGTGCGCCTCATTGGTGGTGGGCAGGAGCAGCTGATCGAGGTTGCGGGGTTCCAGCGGCTTCGGCTACGACCGTTCGATCCCAGCCGTGACACGCTCACCGAACACGAGCAGACCGATGCCCGCCTCCTGGCCATGTTCGGTCAACTCGACACTCCCGAGTTCGATACGGAGGACGTCCGCGCCTTCTGTCGCCTGTTTGCGGCTTGCGTCCGCGCGGCCCAAATGATCATGTTCGAGAAGACATTCATGCGGGGCTCGCGGGTGTCCGAGGCGGAGTTCCACAACGAGCTGGAGCGCCTGCTGCGTAACGATCCCGAACTCGAAGGCCGCCTGACCCGACGCGATGCGGTAGCCGGAGGCTTCGACGACCTCCTCCATGACGACGTCATCGCCGAACTCAAAGTGTCCCGAGGCGCCCCAGTTACCGTCGACCACTGCGCCCGCTTCGTCGGCCAGCCAACTCAGTACGGAGCAGGGCGCGGTAGCCAGCTCTCGGTACTGGTTGTCTTCGACCACGGCCGCAAGGAAGCACCCCCCGGCGTGATCGACAACTACATCGACTGGCTGCGGCCCCGCCTGCACGGTCTCGACGACCCCCGCTACCCGTCGCTGGTTGGCGTCCTCATCGTCAACACCAACCTGCCCATCCCGAGCTCATGGTCCCGTCGCCGCGTGGAGGTAGAGGCCGTGACAGGCAGAGATAACCCGGAAGGTTGATTCGCCCGTTCCGTTCCCTCTGGTCGAAGCGGGCGCGGCATCAGCGACAGGACGATCATCGGCGATCTACGCGTTGCGACCCTGTGGCGGTCCGGCGGCGGTTGGCAGACGCGGTACCTCAAAGTTGCCAGCACAGCCCAGATGCACTCTCACGGCCGCGTTCAGCAGGTGAGCGCGAACGGCAGGTTGTGCGTCTTTATTGTGCAGATGGTCTTGCTGAGGAGGTAGCAATGGCTCTGTACGGGCGCGACGATCTGGCCTGGGATGAGTTGGCGCGGGCGGGGCTTGAGTTCCTCCTCGAGCGAGCGCGGCTCGAAAAGCTCACCTCCTACACCGAGCTCAATGCCACTCTGGTACGGCGTACGGGACTGCCTGGCTTTGACTTCAGCCGAGCAGACGAGCGCGCGGCAATGGGTCACTTGCTCTATCTGATCGTGGAGCTGAACCGGCCAGAGACTGGACTGATGATCTCAGCGCTGGTGAGCTACCTGGACGCCAACGATGCGGGCAGCGGCTTCTACGCGTACGCGCAAGACCTGGGAATGCTTCAGCGAAACCCCTCGGCCATGCAAAAGCTGGAGTTCTGGTCCGGGCAGGTCAAGGCACTATATGAGTACTACGCGGCGGTCCAGCCAGCATGAGCGCCTTCGCTCGCTGACGCGGCGCATGGCTTTCCGTCCGTCCTCTTCTGCCCTAATGGGACTGCGCACCGCGCCGAACCGGATCTTCTGCGCGGCACCGGTGGGTCTCCTCGGCGTGATCGCACGTGCGCCAGAGTCGGCAGGGAGGATGTGGATTGTGCTTCCGGCCCTGCTTCCGAGGTTTTGGCCTGGTGCGGGCGTAAGGTCTGAAGCCTGGGTCCCGGCCTGACCTCCGAATCGGCTGACGCCGC
>Ga0070708_100004119_pt1 | contig 11411 bp, 10 predicted proteins | sample KBSK5503metaG_FD_65469 | JGI IMG/M metagenome (GOLD analysis project Ga0070708, IMG submission 65469) | Corn, switchgrass and miscanthus rhizosphere microbial communities from Kellogg Biological Station, Michigan, USA - KBS K5-50-3 metaG | ecosystem: Host-associated > Plants > Roots >...
CGATAGTTGCTTCGTAGTCGTCGCGACTGATTTCTTCTTCGCTCGAAGAGCTAAGGCCGACAAGGTGATCACGCGCAATTCCGCGTTGCTGGGCATAAAATCGCGCAAGCTCGGCGGATTCGGGAACTGTCTTGTTGTAGACGACAATTGTCGATGCTGCGAGCGGTTGCTCGGCCCTGACAGCGCCCACGAGCGACAACCCTACCGTGAGCGTGGCGAAAAAAAACTGTGCTTTGCGCATCAGAACTTCAATTTCAAGCCGTCATAAGCAATGAACGTCGCCGCGGGAAGCCGCGATTCGGCCCCTTGCGGCAGCTCGTGGCAAATGTGCGTGAAATATGTCGTGCCCGCTCGCACACGCCCCGCGACTTCCAATGCTTGCCCGACACTGAGGTGGGTTGGGTGCGGTTTCTCGCGTAGAGCGTCGATTACCAAAACCTTCACGCGCGAAATAAGATCGACAATTTCACCCGGCACTAAGCTGCAATCACTCAGGTAGGCCACAAGTTTTTCGCGGCCGCGCGAAAAGAGATAACCGTTCACGATGGAATCGCCGTGCGGCACGGGCAGCGGCGTCACGATCGTCAATCCTAGCTGGAACGGTCCGTCGATCACATGCGGTTCCGGTTTCAAGTAACCTGGAAATGGATTCAATCCTTTAAAAGCAAATTCGAAAACTCGCTCAAGATCGCGCATGGTCTCCAACGAGGCATAAACTGGCATCGAACCGCGCGCGTGCGAAAAACGCCGCAGATCATCGAAACCCATGATGTGATCGGTATGTGAGTGGGTAAAGATCACCGCATCGACGTGGCGGATGTTTTCCCGTAGCGCTTGCGTCCTGAAATCGGTTCCGGTGTCCACGACCCAGGAGAACTCCGGTGTCTCGACATAAATCGAGGAGCGCAACCGCTTGTCCCGCGGGTCGGTTGAGCAACACACTGCGCAATCGCAACCGATCATCGGCACACCTTGCGAGGTGCCCGTGCCGAGAAAGGTGAGGGTGAGCTGGGAACGTTGCTCGCGAAGGCTTTCGGAGTTGAGGATTGAGACTTGAGTTGGCAAGCTGAATTCTCACCTCTCAACTATCAACCATCAACCTTCCTCGATGTCCGCGGTTCTAAATTTGCTGCGAATCAAAAACCTCGCCCTGGTCGAAGAGCTCGAGTGGCAGATTGCCCCAGGCTTCATCGCCGTGACAGGCGAAACTGGCGCGGGCAAATCGATCATTATCGGCGCTCTCCAATTATTACTTGGTGAACGCGCCGACAAATCACTCATCCGCACAGGCGCTGATGTCTGCACCGTAGAAGCAGTTTTTAGCGGAGGTGATTTGCGAAGGTTAAATCCGCATCTGGTCGAAGCCGGGGTGGAGCCGTGCGAAGGCGATTTGATTATCAAACGAGCGCTCTCAGTGAACGGCGTCAACCGCCAATTCATCAATAGCTCGCCGACTACCTTGTCCACTCTGAAAAATCTCGGCGATGAACTGGTTGACCTTCACGGACCGCATGATCACCAATCGCTGCTTTCTCCGCAGAAGCAGTTGGATTTGCTCGATTCATTTGGGCGGACTCAGCAATACCTCGAGGAATATAGAAAGTATTATCGGCAGTTGCAGACGTTGGTTGCTGAGCACAGCACACTCAACACCGCAGAGACAGCCCGCGATCAAGAGCTCGATCTTCTCCGACATCAGATCAACGAGATTAGCTCGGCCAATCTCGTCGCCGGCGAAGAAGAAGATATCGAAACGCGTTACAAACTGGCCAGCAACAGCAAGCGGCTGATCGAACTGGCAAGCGCAATCGCGAACAAGCTTTCCGAAGCAGACGGCTCTGTGCTTTCGCAGCTCGCAGAAACGCAGCGTCTGCTGCGCGAGTTGGAAAAGATCGACAATTCCATTGCGCAATTGACCTCGGCGCACGACGCGGCAGTCATTGAACTTTCCGAAATCGCGCGCTCCCTTTCGCACTATGCCGAGAACCTCGATCTCGATCCGGCGCAGCTTTCCGCGCTCGAGCAACGTGTTTCGCTCTTCGAAACTTTGAAACGCAAATACGGCGGATCGATTGCGGAGGTGATTGAATTCCGCAAGCGCGCCGCCGAGCGGATGCACAGGATCGAAGGGCGCGACGCGGAACTGGAGCGCCTGGCCACCGAGATTGAAAAGGTCCGCGCCCAAATGAATCGTGCGGGTGAAGCACTGCGCAAACTTCGTAGGAAAGCGGCGCCGAAACTTTCCGAAAACATCCAGTACAACCTTCGCGACCTCGGATTCCACCAGTCCGAGTTCGACGCGAAGCTGACTGCGCTGGACGAACCGCGCCCGAATGGCTTCGATGCGGTGGAATTACTTTTCTCGCCGAATCCGGGCGAACCGTTGAAACCGCTCCGTGCGATTGCCTCGAGCGGGGAAATCTCGCGTCTCATGCTGGCGATCAAGTCCGCGCTGGCGGCTCACGACGCTATTCCATTGCTGGTGTTCGATGAAATCGACACGAACGTCGGCGGCGAGATCGCGCACGCAATCGGCGCGAAAATGCGAACATTAGCGAGCGAACACCAGTTAATTTGCATCACCCACCTCGCTCCGGTGGCGGCCGCCGCCTCATCACACTTCGTCGTGACAAAAGAAGTCGTACGCGGTCGCACTCTTTCCAATTTGCACGAAGTGACCGCAAAAGCGCGTCGCGAGGAAATCGCGCGGATGCTCGGCGGCAAAGACGAGTCGGCTTTGCAGCTCGCAGCCAGTTTGTTGAAGGAAAGGTAATCGGATCGTGGATCGGCTTGCCACTCGCGAAAGCTTTCGGAGCTCCGAAGACAATGTTAACTCAAACGGCGAAGCCGCATTAATTGCCAACGCATCAGGACAACGAGTTCCTCCTCACTTTCTCACCGGCCCGATGGGCAGCAGGATTTTGCCGAACAATTCATTGAGCACTTGCGCGAGTCCTGCGTAGACTGCGGAGAAGCCGCAGACGATTCCTTCATAGCCGGTGGCATGTTTGAAGCCGGCACTCGCCCCAGTGAAATCCCCGATGGCAAGCATGAAGAACAGAATCGTCAGCGTGCCGAAAACAACTTGCAACGCCCGGTTGAGCCGCAACGTGCCGATAAACATCACCGCGGTAAATAATCCCCACATGGCGAGATAAGCGGCCATCGCCGTGTCGTTGGAGGGCGCGCCCCAGCCCAGTTTGGCCAAGAGAATCAGCGTGACGAGCGACAGCCAGAACAAGCCATAGGAAATGAAGGCCGTGGCAGCGAAGGTGTTGCTTTTCTTCCATTCCATGATGCCAGCGATGATTTGTGCGGCGCCCCCATAGCAAATACCCATCGCCAGAATCATGCTGTTAAGTTCGTAGTAGCCGGCGTTGTGCAGGTTAAGCAAGACGGTGGTCATGCCAAAGCCCAGCAGCCCGAGCGGAGCCGGATTCGCCGTGGTATCCTTGAGTTGAGTGATGGATTCGTTCATCGCCCCAGTTTGTTGAAAGAAAGATCGGCAATGCAATGACAAATCGGCTGGCCGTGTTCAGTGGCCGCGGCTACAACAAACAGCCGTGCTGAATTATATCTGGCTTGCTCTGGTTTTGCTGGCGGTGGCGATTGGGGGATGGAACGACCGCTTCAAAGATGTAACCGAGGGCGCGCTCGATGGGGCCAAAACTGCGGTCACGATCGCGCTGGCTTTAATTGGCATCATGGCGCTTTGGCTGGGCGTGATGCGCTTGGCGGAGCGAGCAGGCCTCATCCAGCGAATCGCGCATGGCTTGCGTCCGCTGATGCGTCGCCTTTTCCCTGACGTTCCGCCGGAGCATCCGGCGATGGGATCGATGTTGATGAACATGGCGGCAAACATGCTCGGACTCGGCAACGCTGCGACGCCGCTCGGTTTGCGCGCAATGCGCGACTTGGAAAGACTCAACCCACGGCCGGGGGTGGCGACAAATGCAATGTGCACGTTTTTGGCAATCAACACGAGTTCCGTGCAACTGGTTCCGACGACCGCGATTGCAATTCTAGCTGCCTCCGGATCGACCAGACCGACAGCGATTGTAGGCACCGCACTCTTCGCGACGCTTTGCGCGGCCACAGTGGCAGTCACATCGGCAAAGCTTTTGCAGAACTTGCCGATCTTTCAACCAACCGCGGTCAAAACTCTGACAACCAAAGAGTCAGGCCAGCCGGCAAAATCCTCGCAGCCCGCCCGGGGGTCGTCCGCGGAGCCGCCTGCTCTCGATAACGATGTATTCGCTCAGCCGCCGACGACCCGGCCGGCGCGGTGGGCTTCGATCGCACTCGTGCTACTGAGCATATTCTTCGTGATCCTTTTCCTGCGGATGGTGGACCCGCCGCTGTTCAGGTTGCCGATGCCTGCAGACGCAGCCGCCCAAAATCTTTTTGCACGCAGCGTGAATGCATTTTCCATCCTGGCAATTCCATTCCTGCTTAGTTTTTTCCCGGTCTATGCGGCCACGCGCGGCCTGAAAGTTTACGACGAATTTGTCGAGGGCGCGAAGGAAGGCTTCAACGTCATTTTGAAGATCATTCCGTTTCTCGTGACGATGTTGGTGGCCATCGGCATGTTCAAGGGCGCCGGCGGGATAGATCTTCTGACCCGATTGCTCAGTCCGATTTTAACGCCGCTGCATTTTCCGGCTGAGCTGGTGCCGCTCGCTTTGATGCGACCGCTGAGTGGCAGCGCAACACTGGCGCTTTTGACTGACATCGTTCATCGTCTGGGGCCGGATAATATTGTTAGCCTAATGGCAGCGACGATCTACGGCAGCACCGAGACAACATTCTACGTCGCAGCAATCTATTTTGGATCGGTCGGCATAAAACAAACAAGGCACGCCATTCCCGCAGGTTTGCTTGCCGATCTCACTGGAGTCATTGCGTCGGTCATTATCTGCCGCACGGTGCTGTGACTGATGGATCGTATTCGTGAACCGCGATTCGCGGTTGGCGCACCGTTTTAACGATTTAACCATGTAACATTTTTAACGTCGATGCGTCCCGCATCGAATTTTTCCCTCGCCAGCGGCTGAGTTGATTCCTTATCGTCCGATTTTTCGCAAATGATCCAGCGCGATTATCTCGTCATCGGCAGCGGAATTGGCGGCGCGAGCGCTTGTGAAGGAATCCGCAAGCACGACAGACGCGGGAGCGTCACTCTGATAGGCGCCGAGGTATTTCGGCCTTACAAGCGTTGGATCCTCTCCAAGGACTTTTTGCGGGAAAAAAATCCGCAGCTCAGAAAGCTAGAGCATCTCAACGAGCGCTGGTACGACTCGCATAAGATCGAGACGCGCTTTGGGACAATCGTTACTCAGCTCAACATCGACCGGCGTCTGGCCGTGCTCGGAAATGGCGAGAGCATCGAGTTCAACAAAGCGTGTCTCGCCATGGGAAGTCGTCCGGTGCGTCCGCCGGTCGCGGGAGTGAATCTTGGAAATGTGATTTATTTGCGCACGGTGCGTGATGCGCTCGCGCTGCGCGAAATGGCCGGTCTGGAGAAAACCGTCATGGTGGTCGGCGGCGGCCTGTTGGCGTGCGAAACAGCTGCCAGTCTTCGGATGATCAAACTCAAAGTGAGCGTGATGCATCGAGATTCTTACCTGCTTAATCGTTACATCGACCCCGAAACTGGCATCTGGTTGACTGATTACTTTGGAAAGCACGGGGTGACCTTGTTGCTGGGTGAAAGCCTCAACGGATTCGAAGGCAAAACTGTGCTTCGGAACATCCAGACAAAAAGCGGCAATCGCGTCCCAGCCGGGCTCGCTGTCGTTGCCTGCGGGGCGGAACCGAATCTCGATCTGGTCCGAAACACGCCGTTATCGGGACCGCACGGCTCGCCGGTCACGGAATACCTCGAGACGGAGGAAAAAGGAATCTACGCCATCGGCGATTTGGCGTTTTATCCCGACCGACTCATGGGCGGGGTTCGCCGTCAGACTCATTGGGATAATGCGCGCGAACAAGGCTTGATCGCGGGCGCGAACATGACTGGGAAGAAACGCCAGCGTTACGAACAGATTCCGTATTTCTGGACGGAAATGTTTGACCTGCGAATGCATTTTGTGGGCGACTTTAGTATGCAGCCCACCCAGGTCGAGCTTCGAGGGGCCTACACAAAGAAGAAATTTGTCGCGCGGTATTATCAGGGAGAAAAGATGCGTGCGCTTCTACTCTGCAATCAAACGCCGCGCGAGGTGGACTCGGCGAAAAAAGAATTGCGTCACGCTTTGGGGAAATAATCTTGGCAAAAGCGGCTTGGCAAAGCCAAATTCCCTGCGCAGCGCCGTTGCTCGGAGCAAGCACACTCGAAAGCATTGGATCGATACTCAATCCATTCAAACGACGATTGATTCCGATGCGAATGCTGGTTGCTTGACGCTTATTCGAACCCGGATGGAATCTCGAGGCCTGGATTGCTGACGCCAACGAGTTTCCAATCCCATGGTTTACTGGAAACGCGGCGCCACTCCAATTCAAATCGTGTTTGCAGTGAATTGACGCGCTCTTTGATGAAGGTCATTGGTTCGCCATTGTCTCCATCAATTGTGAGTTTCGCGCTCCACATGCCGAGCCGGTCATTGATCCGGACGTTGGGGTCGGCAATTGCGATGTGAAAAGCCCGAATGTAGCGAAAGGCCTCGCGGATACGTTCGAGCAGAAGTGTCCGATTGTGACCCCATTGGTCTGAATAGTCAGCACCGATGAAATCGGCAGCGGCCGCCCAATTTCGTCGCTCGACTTTTTGCAGGAGATTCTGCGTATGGCGATGAACCTGACGTTCGGGGCGCCACAGCCAGATTAGAAACAAGCCGATGAGCAGCGTAATGCTCAGGCCGATGTAAAATCCCCCGCGAAACCAATAACGCACGCGATCTACCTTGAGACATTCCGCTACGGCAATCAAATAATGCGCTTGAGCGGTAGCCGCCCAAGCAGGCATGAAGCGTGCTTTCTTAAAAGCAGTTTGACCATGCTTAACCTGGGTGCTTTCGCGATCGCAGTCTTTGCCATTCTCGGCTGTGTGTGGTGGGCATGCCTGGACGAGACGGACTGAAATATGGACGGCGGCTTATGCTTGATCATGAAGATCTGAAGTGGATCGCCACTACTTCGATAGATCTGAATTCGATCGTTCAGCAGATAGCTCGTTACGCCGATTTGGCTCGAAGGCATAGAGAAGAAGAACATTACATTAACCTGTTGGGCGACCGCGTCGGGCTCGCCTCAAAAACAGCTGAGGCGCTCTTTGACAGGGTCACCTCGAAAATCTTCGCCGGGGCATCCTTAAAATCTGCTTTCGGCCGGAAGCGGCCACCCATCTTTTCAGTCGTTGCATCTCCGGATGGCTGGGTTTCGTCCGAATCCCCTCCCGTCGCGACCTCGCCGCCCGCCGTTAAGAAAGATGATGTCACGCCTGCAGTATCGGCCGCAAGCTCGAATGAATCGCGGCCTTCAGCCGAGCTCGGCATTCCACCAAACATTCAGGTAAAGAACCCCAAGGGAAATCGCGAGTACATCCTGGTCATTGAAGACGAACCAGAGGTAGCGGAGATGGCGTCAGAGGTGCTGGCTGAAGAAGGCTATAAAGTCATTCACGCCCGCGACGGATTTGAGGCGCTCAAGATTTACGAGCACGCTGGTAAGCAAATCGGGCTCGTGATTCTCGATTTTTTCCTTCCAGTCATGGACGGGGACGCGGTCTTCGACGAGCTGCGTGGAATCAACCCGAATGTCAACGTCGTTTTGAGCAGCGGGTTTGCCGAACAGTCGAAGATTGCCGCGATGCTGGAGCAGGGCCTTCGCGGCTTCATTCCCAAACCGTACACGGCGGGGAGGCTGCTCGAACAGGTGCGTTCGACTCTCGACGCCGCCCGTCAGATCCCGGGCTAAGCAGTCGGGGCGCGCGCGGCCGATCCACAGCCTGAATCCGCCCCTAATGGCATCAATTTAGCTTCTCTATGGAGGGACGCCCATGGCTCGCATTGACGCTTTTTTCAAATTGATGGCCGAGCAAAAGGCCTCTGACCTTCATCTTTCCACGAACAACGCGCCGATGCTCCGCATCAATGGCGACCTTGTGCGCGTGGATTTTCCTCCGCTCAAGAACGACGATCTCAAGGCGATGGTTTACGAGATCGCTCCGGAAGGAAAAATTAAAGTGTTTGAGGAGAGTCTCGATGTCGATTTCGGCTACGAAGTTCCAGGAGTTGCGCGATATCGGGCGAACTTCTTTCAACAAAAAAACGGCATCTCGGCCGCCTTCCGGTTGATTCCATCGGAGATCATGACGGTCGACGATCTGAACTTGCCGCCTGTCTTGAAAAGATTTCCGATGTTGAAGAAGGGCCTCGTGCTGGTAACCGGCCCGACTGGATCCGGAAAATCGACCACCCTCGCGGCAATGATCGATCATGCCAATCTCCATCGACATGATCATATTATTACAGTTGAAGACCCAATCGAATTTGTGCATCGCAGCCAAAACTGCCTCGTGCAGCACCGCGAGGTAGGCGTTCACACGAGATCCTTCGCCGCCGCATTGCGCGGCGCGTTGCGCGAGGACCCCGATATCATTCTGGTAGGCGAAATGCGCGATCTCGAGACGATTGAGCTGGCGCTCACCGCTGCGGCTACCGGTCATCTTGTCTTCGGCACACTCCATACGTCCAGTGCCGCCAAGGCTGTAGACCGGGTTATCGACGTTTTTCCAACGACTCAGCAAAACCAAATCCGCACCACACTTGCCGAATCGCTCAAAGGAGTCGTCGCGCAAAATTTGTTCAAGCGAATAGATAAACCAGGGCGCGTTGCTGCATTGGAGATCTTGGTGGTTGACATGGCGATCGCCAATCTCGTGCGGGAAGCTAAGACGCATCAAATTCCGGGCATGATCCAGGTCGGTAAGAAGAAAGGCAATCAGCCCCTCGATGACGCGATCATGGAACACTTGCGCCACACCCGCATCTCGCCCGAAGAAGCGTACGACAAATCACTCGACAAGAAAAAATTCCGTCAATTTCTCAAAGAGCCACCCATCGATGGCACGGATGAATAAGGATGGCCGATGAGAATTCCTGATCTGGACAGAATCTTGTCGGCCATGCTCAAGACTTACAACGGCATTTCCGACCTCAACTTTTCCGTGGGCCATCCGCTGCAGGTGGAAGATTTCGGGGAGCTGAAACCGGTATATGTCGATCCACCAATTGAAGTGCTCACGCCTTATCAGACCGAGCAGATTGCGCTTAGTCTCATGCAAGCAAATCGGCGCCTCATCTACGACTATCTCACTGCCGGCTCCTGCGACTGTAGCTATTCGCTGGGCGATGAAGCTCGTTTTCGCGTCAACATTTTTCGGCAACAGGGGCATTTCTCGGTCGTTCTCCGCAAGCTCGAAGGAGAAGTTCCCTCGATCGAGTCGCTCGGTTTACCACCGATCTTCCACGACATCGCGAAGGAGAAAACGGGCCTGGTTCTGGTGACCGGGTCAACCGGCAGCGGCAAGACGACGACCCTGGCTGCATTGCTTGATGAGATCAACGAAACGCTACCGGTGCACGTCGTCACCCTTGAAGACCCGATTGAATACGTTCATCCGAAGCGCAAAGCCACCTTCAATCAGCGTGAACTTGGGCTCGACTTCAACAATTATCCAAACGGTTTACGCGCAGCGCTGCGCCAGGCGCCCAAAGTCATCCTGGTCGGTGAAATGCGAGATCGGGCGACCGTCGAGGTCGCACTAATGGCCGCAGAGACGGGCCACCTCGTTCTCAGCACTCTGCACACAGTCGATGCCGGTCAGTCGATCAACCGTATTCTCGGTCTCTTTTCACTCGGAGAAGAACAGCAGCTGCGGATCCGTTTAGCCGACACCTTGCGATACATTGTCAGCCAGCGTCTTGCGCCAAGGGTGGGGGGCGGCCGTCAACTCCTGACCGAAATTCTTGGAAATAATTTGCGCACAAAAGAGACCATCGCCCTTGGCGAAGGCGAACACCGTAACTTCTACGAGATCATCGAGGCCAGTTCGCCATTTGGCTGGATGACATTTGATCAATCAATTCTCCACGCCTACGAGAATAATCTCATCACAGACGAGACAGCCAACCTTTTCGCGTCCAGGAAGGGACGAATCACGCGCGGGATTGATCTGATTCAAAAGAGTCGCGGTGTTGACAACGATCTCGACTCCGGTTTGCAACTCGATATTCCTGAAAACGCAGTTCACTAGCGCAACATGGAGCAAGACGCGACATTTTTTGATCTCGGCGACAACAGCGCCCTCGTTTGCGTCGATCATCAGCAATATCAAAAGATTGTCGTGCCGCAGCTCATCGACATGACCTATAAGGTACACCTCGGTTTGTTCGAGGAAGACGTGCTCCTTAAACTCAAGACCTACAGCTATGACGTGATCGTGATTTACGAAAACTTCAAAGGTTCCACCTTGGAGACGAACCCGATCATGCGCGAGATGGCCAAGCGACCAGACGCGCAACGGCGGGACCATGTCGTTGTCTTACTCAGCCACCGCTACGCCACCAACGACGCCATGAGCGCCTTCGTGCACAGTGTTGATCTGATCATCAACATCGCCGATCTGGCCAACTTTAAACCTGTTCTGCGTCGCGGAGCGATTCAGCATCGCGAGTTGTATCAGTCGTTCAAGGAGTTGCTGAAAAGCGTCCAGTCTCTCTGATTCCGTCAGTGGCTCTGCCTGAGCCAGTGAAGAAAATTCCGCGCAAAATCTGGTTGCGCCACGAATCCAAATCGGGCAGCAACTAAAAGGAATCTTCCGAGTTAAATTTTCCGTGCGTTGCGCCGCGCAAAATGTACTGTCGATCTAAAACGCACAAAGAATTTAAACGGCAATGTTATGAAGCTGCGTAATTGGGTTCGGTTCACCTGGGATCTGACCAGGCTGCCTTTTCTCGATGTAAAATTGCCGGAGCATTACCAGATCGCTCCAGCTACCAGTGACGACGAAAAAGAGATACGCAAAGTTCTCTCCAGTACCTTTCTCCTCGATCCAGCGTGGAACCCAGCGATTGGGGAGACGATGCAAACCATTCAGTCGTGGCTGGATAGAGCGTTTGCTTCTGACACGAGTACTCTTCTTGCCCTTCGGCACGGGCTGCGCATCATCGGCGCGACGGTGCTTTCGCTCGACCCCGATGCCGACAATCACCTTGCGCCCGGACCTTGTGTGTTGATGGAGTATCGCAACCGCGGTTTCGGCACCTATTTACTTGAAGATTCGCTCAAATCGCTCCGTGAGGCCGGACTCACGCGCGCGACCGGAATCGCGAGAGAAAACGCCCCCGTCGCAAAATTTCTTTATCGGAAGTTCAACGGCGTCGCCGCGCCAGCGGACGTCGCGCCGT
>Ga0070708_100004120_pt1 | contig 11410 bp, 7 predicted proteins | sample KBSK5503metaG_FD_65469 | JGI IMG/M metagenome (GOLD analysis project Ga0070708, IMG submission 65469) | Corn, switchgrass and miscanthus rhizosphere microbial communities from Kellogg Biological Station, Michigan, USA - KBS K5-50-3 metaG | ecosystem: Host-associated > Plants > Roots >...
CTCCCTAGACATCTACGGCACCATTAACAACTCCGGCACCATTGACAACGACGGCACCATCACCAGCAGCGGCGCCATTAACAACAACGACGGCGGCACCATCGACAACTTCGGCTGCACGGACGAAGGATGTTCCCCAGGCTTCATCGACAACTCCGGCACCATTAACAACAACGACGGCGGTTCCATCACCAACAACGACGGCGCTACCATTAACAACAACGACGGCGGTTCCATCACCAACTTCTCCGGCGGCGCTATCAACAACGACGGCAACATTAACAACAACGACGGCGCTACCATCTCCAACAACTTGGGTGGCACTTTCACCAACAATCCAGGCCTTTTTGGTGTCCCCCTAGGCACCATCGACAACTCCGGAACCTTTAACAACTTCGGCACCCTCACCAACGACGGCACCATTAACAACAACGAAGGCGCTACCATTAACAACGCCGGCGGCACCATTAACAACGTCGGCGGCATCGTCAACTTCGGCTGCACGGACGAAGGATGTTCCCCAGGCATCATCACCACCGCCGGCACCATTAACAACTCCGGCACCATCAGCAACTACGGCGACATTAACATCAACAACGCCGTTGAAGGTGCCTACGGCGTCATCAACTCCGGCCACATTAACAACAACTTCGGCGCTACCATCACCAACGCCGGCACCATTAACAATAACGGCTGCGAGGGCGGAGAATGTTCCCCAGGCACCATCAACAACAACGAAGGCGCTACCATCACCACCGCCGGCACCATTAACAATAACGGCTGCGAAGGCGAAGGATGTTCCCCCAGCTCCATTAACAACTCCGGCACCATCACCAACTCTGGTACCATTAACAACAACGATACCGCTACCATCATCAACTCGAACCTCATAGACAATTCCGGGATAATGTACAACGACATCGGCACCATCGACAACTACGATACCATCATCAACTCCGGCCAAATTGATCTCTCTGGGGGTGGCAGTGGCGGTACCCTTAACAACTACGCCGACATTAACAACTCCGGCACTTTTAGCATCAATCATGCCGGCCTCCTTAGTAACAACAACGCCGGCACCATCGACAACTCCGGCCCTCTTTACAACTACGTCGGTGGCTTCATAACAAACGATGGAATCATTAACAACAACGCCGGCGGCACCTTATCGAACGCATTCGGCGGCGAAATTACCAACACGGGGTATATCCTAAACGAAGACACCATAACAAACGGTGGCATGATCGACAATAGCATCGGCACAATTGAGAATAACTTCTGCGGTTGCGATGGTCCCACCATCACCAACTCCGGCAATATCACCGGCTCCGGCACCATCACCAACAACGCCGGCACCATCGACAACTCCGGTATTATCACCAACGACGATGGCGCTATTGTCAACTACGCCGACATTAACAACTCCGGCACCATTAACAACAACCAGGCCGGCACCTTCCAAAACATCGCTTCTGATACTATTGTAAATAACGGCACCATTAACAATAACGATGACGCTACCCTTGAAAACTCCGGCACGATTGAAAACAACGCCGGCGGCATTATTAACAACAGCGAAGGCGCCACCATCATCAACTCTGGCATTATCAACAACAACGAAGGCGCTACCATCGACAACGCCGGCGTAATTAACAACTCCGGCACTATTAACAATGAATGTGGTGCAGTATACACAGGAAATCCACCAGTTGGAACTGGAACCTTTACCACATGTGCCCCCCATTCCACAACCCTAGAGCTCAACGACATTCGAAACATAACTGCTACAACCGGTTTCACTGTTTCTGGCAGGTTGCTTGACACAACCTTTAATCCACCAAGGGAGATATCCGGCGAACTTATTACCTTCGACGGCACGGGGGCTACCCCAACCCTTCTGGATGTGTATACTGCTGGGGTCAAATTCACAGGTACCGTGAACATTGTCTCCTGTGCAGCACCAGCACCATGTGTAATGGATGAAGTTGGCAGCGATCTCACTCCCTCTAGCAACATGGTCCTTCACCTGGACGTGGGAGGGAAAATAACATTCCCACCGGGCACTGTTACAGCAAAGTTGTACATCCAAGACATGGGCACCACCTCATTCAAGTACATCGTTGAAGAGTACCCAGTTGGTGAAGATGAGATCTTCCAAGCTGAAGCCCAGTCAAATGGCCAAGTAGCACCAAACGTCAATGTTCTAGAGATAATTTCGGGGTATACCTTGGGTGTGCCAAACGGCCTTAAGGAAATTACGATAACACAGGTTGGCGGCAGTACCACCAGCGGCTCTGTTGGTATCGCAGCGGTCCTGACAGGCAACCCTGAGGCCCTTCCTGTAGAGGAGCATCAGATAAACTTTGAAGAATTTGCCGCAGGGTCTCAATCAAGCCCGTTCACAGTCAACCCTGGCCACTACTTCTCTACCGGCTTTGCACAGAACATTGATGAAAACGCACTAGGTGTTACTGCGCACTTTGCAGGTTCGGAGGCTTATGCACCTTCTGACAGCACTGTAAAAGTGTACAATGCCCTTGCCAACACCGCGGGAGTAGGTGGTACGGGCTCAGAGACTGCTAGCACGGAGGGTGGCAGCATCACGGTATCAACTTGCAGTTCTGTCACCGATACCGATGGCGACGGCATATGCGACATCTGGGAGACAAGTGGAGTGGTGTTTGGTACACGTACCTATTCGCTGGCTGCGGGTAACCTGGCCAACATTGATAATTTTGGAACCCCAACTTCAGCTGCATCCACATCAGCAATAGACATCTTTGTTGAGATTGATTGCATGTCAGGATACTGCCCCTCGGTGGCTGATGCCACTGCTCTGAAGGCTGCATTTGCCGCAGAATCCTTGGGTGGCAAGCCCTTCAAGCTGCACTTAGTACTAAGCGATCAGACTCTCACTGTAACGAACCCCCTCCACGTATGGACCGACGCTGACGGTGACTCTACAAATGACTTTGCCAACATCAAGAAGAATTCCTTTGGCACGGCAGCTGATCGTTCTAGTGCCGGCTCCGGCGCTACGCTGGGCGGCGGGTTCGATTACCTCATTGCAAAGTCTCAGGTCTTCCACTATGCATTGTTTGCAAAGAACATAAACACTGGCACTAACACAGCCTGTGGTGCTTCAGGACAGGCAGAGCTCAATGGTAACGACATTATTGTGGCTTTGGGATGTGGATTCACTGGCACCGCTGGAAGCGATCAAGAGAAACGGGGAACGCTGATGCACGAGCTCGGCCACAACTTAGGCCTCAGACACGGCGGCGGAGACGATGACAACTGCAAGCCTAACTTGATAAGTGTCATGAGCTACTCTAGACAGATTCCGTGGACATACCTCAGTGCCACAACTGCAGCCAATGCACCAGCTGAATGGGTTCTAACATACTCACGCCAGGCTCTGGCGGACCTTGACGAAAATTATGGCGATGCTGCAGGTGGCTTGGTGGAGGGCAACGGCCTATCTATCACTGCAGCTCAGTGGACTAATACCTTACCAGCAGGATCCACACAATTCAAGACAATATGGGGTAACCCCGGATTTAGCCCTAGCGTCTTGACGGGATCAACCGGCGCATCTGTCAACTGGAATAACGCTGCTGGCACAGGTCCGTACACGCAGAATATCAACAAAGTCACCGGGATTTTAGGATGCGATACAGGTACAACCGTTTCAATCCTGAGGAGCTACGACGAATGGAGCCTTCTCAATGCAGCCGGCCTTAACTTTAGAGATGGAGGTACATTGGACGGGTTCAAAAACCCCGATGGGTCATTGGCGTTAGTATTTCCACCAGAAGACACTCTTCCAGAACTGACTACTGCAGTACTGGAAGGCGTGAAGACAGCATCCGTTGTAGGACCTATTAACATCAGCAGCAATTCAGGAACAACAATTACCCCTGACATAGCAGTTGCCGATAGCAATGGGGATGGTAACGACGATGTCTATGTAGTATGGAGTGACAATAGTGTAGCATCCGGCAAGTTCGACATAATGTTCAAGAAGAGTATAGATGGCGGCAAGACGTTTGGTTCCGTACAAAACATCAGTACAAACACTGGAAACTCGCAGACCCCCAGAATTGCGGTGTCCGGTACTAACGTCTATGTAGTATGGAGTGACAATACTGGTATAACATCCGGCAAGTTCGACATACTGATGAAGAGGAGTTTGGACCGTGGTACAAGCTGGCAAGCAGTGCAGAACCTCAGCACCAACTCTGGTGACTCGATAACTCCTGACCTTGCTCTCGATGGCTCTAAAGTCTATGTGGTCTGGAGTGACAATACTGGTATAACATCCGGCAAGTTCGACATACTGGTAAAGAAGAGCACAACTAGCGGAACAAGCTGGCCTTCATCGGCTACCAATCTCAGCGCAAACGCTGGCGATTCGCTGACTCCTGCAATAGGAGTTTCAGGAAGCACTGTATATGCTGTCTGGAGTGACAATACTGGTATAACATCCGGCAAGTTCGACATACTGGTAAAGAAGAGTACAGATAGCGGAGACCACTGGTCTTCAACAGCTACCAATCTCAGCGCAAACGCCGGCGATTCGCTACGACCAGATGTGTCGGTTACTCCATCAGGCGTTTACGTGGTCTGGAGTGACAATACTGGTATAACATCCGGCAAGTTCGACATACTGATGAAGAGGACTACATCATTGGGAGGAACATTTGGCGCAGTGCAGAATATTAGTACTAACTCTGGCGATTCGCTGACTCCAAAGGTAGCTGCATCAGGTGCAAGCGTCTTTGTTTCGTGGAGCGACATGACAGGCGGCACATCGGGCAAATTTGACATCTTTGCGAAAAAGAGTACAGATAGCGGAAGCTCGTTTGGACCATTAGTAAATGTCAGCGCTGACGGAAATGAATCTACGACGCCGGCAATTGCAATCGATGGTGCAACCATATATGTGACATGGGGTAGCGGTGGTTCTGCTTCGTCGACACCTACCAGTATTAAGATATTGTATGCCTCGAGAGTTATATAGCGGGGAGAATGATGGGTAAGAATAGATGGAATTGCATAACAAATGGATAGTATTTCTTGGGAACCTGCCCTAGCAGGAGGGTAGAAGCTTTTTTTGGTTACTAGGCAGGAACCTCCAAAAATAGTTATTACCAACCTAGCATTGCTTCTAGTCGTCACCATCATTCTATCTTTTTTGCCAGCATTCTTTCTTACAGCCAGCGGCCAGAGCGTTAACGCTAATGTCAGCAACACCCCAGGAATTTCCTTTGCCCAAGACATCGCCGTATCAGGCGACAATCAGTACGTCGCCTGGCAGGACTTTACGCCCGGCAATTCTGAGATTTTTCTTGCTTCAAGTCATGACGGTGGGGTCGCCTTTGGCGAGTCGGTAAATGTGAGCAATACGACGGAGGGCGACTCCTCGCTGCCAAACATAGTGGCAGCCGGGGACAGTGTCTATGTAGTATGGCAGGACACCTCACCTACAAGTGACATCTTTTTTGCATCAAGCACTGATGGCGGCGCCACCTTTGGCGAACCGATAAACGTAAGTAATCAGGGAGCATCCTCAATTCCACAGATAGCTGTATCCGGAGACGACGTGTATGTGGTCTGGGCGGATTCATCTGCCGGGAACCCTGACATCTTTTTTGCATCAAGCACTGATGGCGGCGCCACCTTTGGCGAACCGGTAAATGTCAGCAACACCCCAGATGGCTTCTCATATTTGCCGCAAGCTGCTGTCTCGAGCAACGGAACGATCTACCTGGCATGGCAGGACAATTTCCCCGTAGATGACATCTTCTTTGCGTCGAGCATAGATGGTGGAACAACGTTTAGTGAACCCGTGAACATCAGCAACACCTCCGAGGGGTCGTCATTTTCGCCGATCCTCGCGGCATCGGGAAACTCTGTTTACGTTACGTGGCAGGACACATTTCCCACTAACGACGTGTACGTGGTATCAAGCACCGACGGGGGGTCTTCCTTCAACGAAGCAGTCAACGTCAGCAACAATACCGAGATTTCAGTATCGCCCGTTCTTGCTGTGTCGGAAACTGATCCTTCAAAGGTATTCGTCGCCTGGAGTGACAACACCAATACACAAAATAGTTTCTTTGACATTTTTTATGCTTCCAGCACTGACGGGGGTTTGACATTTTCTGAAGTTATTAATGTCAGCAACAACGCCGGGACTTCATCCACTCCCCAAATAGCTGTTGACAGCTCGGACAATGTTTATCTGGCCTGGGTCGACGACACTGCGGATGTCTCCAACAGCGAAATCCTACTTGCATCATCACTTGATGAATTTGCATGTGCTGTGAACATCAGCAACAACCCAACAAGCTCTTCTCTACCTCTCCTTGCCGTCCCCACGGACAGTGGAAAGGTGCATGTTCTGTGGCAGGACCTGGTCGATCCACTTGACCCAGGAAATTCTGAAATTGTTATCCGAAGCAACTTCGATCCATCCTTGCCATCCATAACCATCGACTCAGTCTCCGTCAATTCGGTTCCGGGCACTACTCCAAAATGGGACATTGATTCCGTGGAGATTTCCGGCACTCTAGGCAATCCTGCTGAGGGCGATAGTGTCAATGTGAATTGGGGCGACGGCACGGAAACTGAAGGAATTCCTATCTCTGGTTGTGCATGGGGCCCAGTGGAACATACCTATTCTTCGTCAGCTCTTGCCAGCAATCCTTTGGAGATCACAGCAGAGCTAGTAAACGATACAGGTGACCAAAAGGCCATTTCTCATTCTCCTGAAATCAACGTGCAGAAACACTCAACAAACATTGAGCTGAATGCAGTCTTGAGTGCAAAGGAGGGATCAGATCTAGCAGTCTCCGGCGTTTTAACAGATTCAGACAGTGGACAAGCCGTAGAGGGCCTGACGATAGCTTTTGATGGAAGCGGGGCCGCGGGCATCCTAGAACCAACGCTCACGCAGGAGGACGGGTCTTTTAACTCAGTCGGCATCGCACCCGCGCCAGCGGAAGCCTTGCAAGTACAGGCTCACTTTGAAGGCAATGATGACTTCCAGGCATCCGACAGCACGACCCAGACATACGATTCCGTTAACGAAACCGCAATACAATTCAATGTTACATCTGGACTACTTTCTCACGTCGACCTTTCGGGTTTCAGTTTTAACGCCTCAATCGATTTCGAAGAGGTGATTTCAGACGGGGCAATCTTTGCTTCCGAATGTACCTCTCCAGACAGCTCTCGGTACACATCGTTGGACATGTGCCTCCAGATTTCTTCGGCTGTGCAGATGGCTGAAGGCAGCGAGGCCAACATAACAATGGCCTTTGTAGGAAGCGAACTGCCTTCAGGGATTAGTGCTACTGATGTAGATATCTTCCATGAAAAGCAAGGACCGACCATTGTAGACATCACACGGTCGCGAAATGAGACGGAAGCGACCGTCACGGGCACAGCTACAACATTTAGCAAATTCATAACCGGCATAGCCCTCCATAGTGCGGAGCCTGACGGTGCTCATAGACAGCAGGTCTTTCTCGGAGACGGTCATGTAGTTTCGCATAGAGACATTACTAATCTACAGAATTCATCAGCGACTGCCGTCGCATCATTTGATAGAACAAGCTACCGGGCGTCAGACAGTCCAGTCCTTACAATTGACGACGGGAATGGAAATATCGACCCGGGCAAGATAGACATCGTTTATGCTGCTGTAAAATCCGAGACTAGCGATCCTTTCGTCTTGGAAATGCAGTTATCAGAAAATGAAATCAATTCAGGCATCTTTACAGCAACCTTTTCGTTTACCGAGGGCGAAACCTCCAGTGAAAATGGCGTACTTCAGGCAAGGCCGGGTGACGTGCTATCAGTTCACTACATTTCAGGAGTGCGGGCTAGCGCGGTGATTGACGGTGTAGCTGAGTCAGGCCTTATCCAGCTTTCTGATTATATCGTGGATGAAGGGATTTGCTTGAAGCCAATAGGTGGTGCATTCAACCTGGAATTTATAGATGCACAGCTTGGACCGAATGGAAAGATCACAGTTACCATTTCATACGCCAATTCAAATCTAAGAGGATTTGATCCATCCTCCTTCAGAATGGTGCATAAAGAGGATGCCAGGTGGGTAGACATTACTCTTCCCGATCCGGATGGTCACGACCTTGACGCAATGACAATCACGGGCGAAACAACCACTTCTGGTCCCTTCTCTTTGGCCGTCGATCTAGACGATTGTTCAGGAGGATCAGGAGGAGGTCTTGCTCGCCCCGGAACTGGCTTGGTACTCGATTTTGCTGCGTCACTTGTAAAGAAAACAACCAGTAGTGGTTCATCCGGTGGTGGAGGTGGAGGCGGTGGGGGAGGATCAACAGTTACACTCCAACAAACACATGACGCTGCATACTTTGAAGAAAACCCTCTCGCCAAGTTTAGCAATGACGCAGTAGCAATCGTAGCTGCAGACGGAGAAAGTAGCGACTCTGAGCCAGTCCATTCAGGTGACGAAGTAAAGATACAATCAACTATCTCTAACCACCAATCTGGAGTTCCACAGCCCTATGCATGGATAGTTCAGGTAGTAGACAAGAATGGTGCAACTGTCAGCTTGGAGATGCAGGAGGGTTCGCTCGACCCGGGTCGGAGTGCAACTCTTTCAATTTTGTGGACTGCTGAAGGTGAACCTGGGATGTACACGATCCACATATTCACTTGGGACGCAATAGAGGATAACCCTTCACCACTCTCAGAGGCTCATGTAAGTATCTTGCAGGTTCAAGGAACTTGAAACATATTTTTATCAACAAGAAGACAATGACCAAAAAAGTAGCGGGTCTGCTGATCGCTGGACTTTTCCTTGCATCCGTCGTTGCGGCAGCTAGTAGCGTAATGGGATCCAACTTTTGGTTTCCCGGCTCTACTCAAGTTCATGGGTCAAACACAGTCGCCATTCACAAGCATGTCCAGCTTGAGATAAAAATTGATGGCTCGCCAATCGTTATCCCAGCGAATATCGGGATAACTCCAACATTATATTTGGATCACTCACTGGACCAATTTGGGGTAAAGTACCCTCCAATGGCGCCTCTTCATACGCATGATACCGATGGAATAATTCATATCGAGTCAACCACGGCGCGGGATTATACTCTGGGTCAGTTTTTTGACATATGGGGCGTAACCATGGAGGAGCTTGGTTCTAGAACGGTATCAGTAAATGTTGATGGCAAGCATGTTGAAGACTATTGGAACCATATCTTGAGCGACGGACAAAAGATAACAATGGAAATCTCGTAGCTAGTAGCCCGAGTACTTTCTCTTGTACAACACGTGCTTTGAAGCAAAGAAGATGATTGCAATCATTGTTAGTGCGACAGCGACGATAACAGTCGATGAAGCAAATTCTGGCACGACAACAACTCCAGTTCCTATCCCGTTTCGGGTCAGGTCTGGTGCTTCGCCACCTCTGTTTATACCGGTGACATTCACCACGATTTCATAGGTGTCATTTGCCGGAAATGTTATTGTTTGCATATCAACTCCACCGACGGCCACAAGGTTATCTCTTTCTAACAAGTTCGTCCCATTTTTGTCTATTATCCTCAAAGTATATTCCACGTCGGAGTTCAAGAAACTAGCATTACCGGTTCCATTCTGGAGATCATAGAACTGAATACTTAGCTTGGATTCGCTGTTGGGTACCAACTGATTTGGCTCCCATCGTGTATGAACCCTGATACCAGACGCGGTTATCAGCTCACTCGAAGTTTGGTCTACTTTTGAATTCGTGCTAATGCTCAGAGAGAATGACATGAGGTTTTCATCGTAGCCTGCATGTGGCTGCTCACTGCGGATTTGAGCAAGCTGCAGTATGGCATTTTTGTTAATAATATAATGTACAATATACTCTGTCTCAGATGAATAAGGGTCTACTGCCACAGCAAAATTGGTCAACGGGATGTTGTTGACCGTTGCAACAAATTGCGTTGAATTCAAGAAGGTGATAAATGATTTTGGAACCTTGACTTCTTCGTGAACGAATATGTTCTGGTTTGCAATGCGGTCTAGGTTCCAGTCAAAGGGCATTGACCAAGAAATGGTATATGTTATAGGATCGTACTTGAACTCTTTTAATTTGTCATAGTAGGAGATAATTGTAAGATCCTTCGTCTCATTGTTGTACGAAATGTTGTCATGAAAAGCTATTCCAATGCTAAGCCAGGCGTCAAATGTGGGTGCGATGTTGGCTTCGAAGACATTTGCGTCATCAGACATCCCCATAATTGTGATCTGGAAATGGAAGAGCCCACCGTCTATCATCATGGGGCTTTGAACATCAAAAATATCATTCGTGCCTGTCCACACATCATTGTACGGATCCTTTTCACCGTTAAGCACTACGGGAGGCCCTTCCTTTGGATGAATGTTCAATTTCAATGGACCACTGTGAGAATGAAACAAGAAAGTCATCAAGGACTTATCGTCTTTTAAAACATGAACAGAGTATGTAACGTGCGTTATGGTTTCATTGCTGCTAGGATCGAAAAGCCTAAGCTGAAGTGATTCATTACCTTGATTCTCGGTCGTTAGTATCTGAGGCTCTACCTTGATGAATAGGCTTATTGGTGTTCCAGCTATCACATATGGGGGGAGGCTTTCGAAACTCAAGCCGTCAGCATATGCACTCTGAATGAAAGGGTTAGCCAGGTAATAGGAAGTATTGCTGCCCGTTACTAACAGCACCGTGAAAACTAGGATCCTGCTGATTTTTTCATGTCCAAAGCGTGGTACGATGAAAGCCACCTGTGACGCAGAGATTGTTTGCAATATAATAGAATTATGTCCAAAAAGGGAATTCCACCAAATACTGATTTTGTGAAGTTATTATGCCAATGTGAATAATGGCTTAGCCAGCACGCACGCTACGGATTGAAAGGCTACACTCACATTCATAACGTTAATAATTCGTAAGTCACTGCTTCGACTAATTCATTCTGGTCGTATTCTCTGGGCCTTACTACCATGCCCAAGAGTTTTGAAGGATCTGAAAAGATTCGAAACAGAAATACGTCAAACATTTCATGATGAACCATCACGTACTTTACTTTGCCAAAATAATCCTCATTTGCAGATGGCTCATTGATCATGATGAAAGACTGCTTTAGCATGTGTCTCATCCGATCTTTATCTTGAGGGATCTGAAAAGATTCGCTAGCTTTGTACACTACCTGTTGGTCGTTCACAATGAACGCAACCGCTGCTATTGCTTTGCTGATCCCTTGGATGCGACTGCACAATCTACCGTACTTGTCCTGCTGCAGCAATCCCCGTTTATGGGAGACCATATCTAACTTTAAAAGTTAGCTCTATGCACGGTGAGAATATTGTTTATCCTAAAAGAAATTAGGTCAAA
>Ga0070708_100004121_pt1 | contig 11409 bp, 9 predicted proteins | sample KBSK5503metaG_FD_65469 | JGI IMG/M metagenome (GOLD analysis project Ga0070708, IMG submission 65469) | Corn, switchgrass and miscanthus rhizosphere microbial communities from Kellogg Biological Station, Michigan, USA - KBS K5-50-3 metaG | ecosystem: Host-associated > Plants > Roots >...
CAGTAAGTTCGGCCGCCTTCCTAAAATGGCTGCGTGCGTCTGCCGGTCGGCAATCGAAATGCGGCCGGGGTGGCGCTCGTCATCGGCTCGGCGGTCTGCTTCGGGACGCTGGGCGTCTTCGGCAAGCTCGCCTACCGTCTGGGGCTGACCACCCCACAACTTCTGAGCTATCGCTTCGCGTTGGCCGCCGTGATGCTGTGGCTGGCGGCGATCGCGATCCGCGAGCCATTCCCGCCGCGGCGCAGTCTGGTCGGGCTCGCCATCATGGGCGGCGCGGGCTATGTCGGCCAGTCGGGCAGCTACTTCAGCGCCTTGCATTTCATTCCCGCATCGACCAATGCCCTATTGCTCTACACGTTTCCGGTCGTCGTCACCTTGCTCGCGGCGTTTCTCTTCGGCGAGACGCTTGGTTGGATCAAGCTTGCCGCGTGCGGCCTGGCATTTTTGGGCACGCTGCTCGTCGTCGAGGCGCAACTGCATGCGGCCGCGCCGATCGGCATCGTACTCGGACTCGGCTCTGCCGCGTTCTATTCCGGTTACATCCTCTATGGAAGCCGCCTGCTGCCTGGCCTTCCACCTGTTTCCGCCACGGCGACGATCATGACCGCGGCCGCCGCCGTCTGGAGCATTTTCGCCGCGGCCACCGGCCAACTCGCGATCGCCTGGACCATGCCGCGCGTGGCGCTGATCGCGAGCTTTGCCGTGCTGGGCACGACGATCCCGGTGCTGACCTTCATCCTCGGCCTACGCCTGGTCGGGCCCTCTCGCGCGGCGATCCTCAGCACCTTCGAGCCGGCGAGCACCGTGCTCCTGGCCGTGATCATCCTGGGCGAGCTGGCCAGCCCGCTGCAATATCTGGGAGGTGCCCTGATCATCGCATCGGTGCTTGTGCTAGAGGGACCTGGTTGGGTCGCCTCGCGAGTACTGCCCCAAGCTGCGCGCGAATAGCCACGCGATCATCCTTATAATCCGCGCTGCCGCCCCCTTAGCTCAGTGGACCAGAGCGGGTGCCTTCTAAGCACTAGGTCGCAGGTTCGAATCCTGCAGGGGGCGCTTCTGTCTTGTCTCAAGACATCCCGGACGCCTGTCCCAAGACATGATGGACGGGCCAGATCTTCGCGTGAGCCGTCTGACTGCCAGTGACCTCGAAATTACAAATAGCTTTTTACTGTGCTATTTGTCACAACAATATTGACAAATGCGAATCTGAGTGTACTGTGGCGGAGTACTGATTCGATCGCGGCGGCGACACCGGTAAGACGCAGGAACGTTTGAAGAGGTAAGCGCAGGCGGCGCCTGTGGCGAAGCTTGTGTCGACCGGCCCGAGTGGGCAAGGGGACGCCAGGGTGAGGGAGGGGTCCGCGGCCGTGGTATCAGCCAAGGTGCTGATCCCGCAAATGCAATCGCTCGCCCGGGAACGGGTGGACGCGCTGCTCGAGCGTATCTGGCAGCATCGGGTCGGGCTCGTCGTCGCGCCGGCCGGCTCGGGGAAGAGCACGCTACTGGCCGGCTTCGCCGCGTCCGCCACGGTCCCGGTCGCCTGGTATCGCGCCGAGAGCTGGGATGCGAAGACCAGTACGCTGCTCAGCCACCTGGAGTCGGCGTTCTCCAGCGTCCTTGGGCGAATCCCGGACCGGTGGGAGTCGATCGAGGCGGCGGCCCGCGCGCTGGAGACCTGGCCCGGGCGCCGCGCTCTCCTGATCATCGATGATCTTCACACGCTGGAGGACAGCCCAGCCGAGCTCGCGCTCGAACGGCTGATCGACTACGCCCCGCCTAGCATCACGTTCCTGATCGGCTCCCGCGCGCTTCCTGGCTTCAACCTCTCGCGACTACGGGTCTCGGGCGCCCTGCTCGAAATCGGGAGTGAGGACCTTCGTTTTCGTTCGTGGGAAGTCGAACGCCTCTTCCGCGATTTCTACGGCGAGCCGCTTCCTCCCGAAGAGCTCGCTGAGCTGGCACGGCGGACCGAGGGTTGGGCCGCCGGCCTTCAGCTCTTCCACCTGGCGACCCGCGGCAAGTCGCCCCAGGAGCGCCGCCGCATCCTGACCGCGCTCGGAGGCCAGTCGAGGCTGACGCGCGAGTACCTGACCCGTAACGTCCTCGACCAGCTACCGGCCGAGTTGCGTTGGTTCCTCGTCCGCACCTGCGTGCTGTCGCGCCTCACCGGGCCGATCTGCGATACCTTCCTCGAGCGAACCGGTGGCCACCAGGTGCTGGAGGAGCTCGAGCGCCGTCAGATCTTTACCTACGCCACCGATGACCGGGGCGGCTACCGCTATCACGAAGTGCTGCGCTCCCACCTCGAACAGGTGCTGGTCGAAGAGCTCGGAGAGATCCAGGCGCGCGCCGCCTACCAGCGCGCCGGATTGCTGCTGGAAACTAACGGCGCCTTCCCCGATGCCGTGCAGGCCTATTCGCGTGGTGAAGACTGGGAGGCGGTTGACCGTCTTCTGCATCGCCAGGGCGGAGAGGTGCTGGAAGGACCGGACACCTGGATCGATGCCTTGCCGCCCGCGCTGCTGCGGCAGGACCCGTGGCTGATGCTGGGCAGCGCCCGACGGCATCGCGCCGAAGGGCGCTGGCGGCAGGCGATCGAGGCCTACCATCGGGCCGAGCGCGTCTTCGGCTCGAGCGAAGCGGGCTTGCTGTGCGCCAAGGAGCGCAAGGCGCTCGCCGGCTGGCTCGAGCCGGCGCCGATGCCGGGCAACGATTGGGCGGGCGTTCTGCGCAAGGCGGTCGCGCACGATCCCCTGGCCGTGAAGCAGGCTGCCTCGCAGTTGCCGGAGGCGACCGGCAAGCTCGCGGCCGGCCTGGTCTGTCTGCTGGCCGGGCAGGTGGACCAGGCGCGCCGTCAGCTGAATGCGGCCGCCGACAGTCGCGACGCGCCGGTCGCCCTTGCCACCGCCGCGCGCCTCTCGGCCGGCGTCGCCGCGCTCCTCAGTGGCGACCTCCAGGGCGTCTTCGATGTCGACGAGTCGGCGGAGGGGGCGGAGACACTCGGCATGGGATGGGTGGCCCGCCTCGCGCGCGCCGCGCTGGTTCTCAGCGGGCGGCCCGGCAGCGCGGCGGAGGCGGAGGCACTTCGGGTGGCCAGCGACCGTGACGGCGATCGGTGGGGGAGCGCGCTCATCGGGCTGATGATCGGTTGGGCCGCGGTTTACTCGGGTGACACGGCGCTGCCGCCGCTGGAAGCGGCAACGGAAATCTTCCATCAGCTCGGGGCCGGGGTCCTCGAGGCCTGGTCGCGGGCGTTACTCGCCCTCGCACTCGCCCGGAGTGGTGTGCCGGAGGCGCGTGACGCGGCCTTGCAGGCCGAGAATCTCGCGCGCTACAGTGGCGCGCCTGGCGCTCGGTTCTTTCCTTACCTGGCGCTGGCGGAGATCGAACCCGATCGCGCCGCGGAGTATGGCGAGCTCGCGACGGCGGTCCAGGAGGAAAGTGGCCTCGCGCCGCTGACTTCCGCCGTGCCGGTGCCGGCGCCCGAGAACGTCATTCGCATCGGCACGGTCCGCTCGGTCGCGTCACTGAGCATTCGCTGCTTTGGTGGGTTCAGCCTCGCGATCAAAGGCCGGGCGGTCGACCTGACGGCGGTCAAACCACGGGCGCGCGCGGTGCTCCGGCTGCTGGCGGTGCACGCCGGCACCCCGGTTCATCGCGAGGTACTTGGCGCGGCCTTCTGGCCGGATGCCGATACCGACACCGGAGCGCGCAACCTTCATGTCGCCGTTTCGTCGCTTCGCTCCTGGCTCGAGCCCGGTATGAGCCGCGGCGGGTCATCGATCCTGCTGCGCCACGGGGATGCCTACCGTCTGGCATTGCAGTCGGACGCGGAGGTCGATCTCGTGCAATTTTCGAAAGCGCTCGCCGGGGCGCGCGTGGCGCGGCTGCGCGGGGAGTCGGAGGCGGCGATCGTGCACTTCGAGCAGGCCCTCGAGCTGTATAGCGGCGAGTTGTTACCCGAGGACGGCCCCGCGGAGTGGGCGATCGAGCCGCGCGAACGCTTTCACGCCGGCGCGCTCGAGGCGGCGCAGGGCCTGGCCGAACTGCTGCTCAAGCGCGGCGACCCGGCGGCGGCGGCCCGTGCCTGTTCGACCGGGCTGTGGATTGACCGGCTGCATGATCCGCTCTGGAAGCTCCTGATCGAGGCGCGCGAGCGTGCAGGCGATCGCGTGGCGGCCAGCCGCGCGCGACGTGACTACGCCAGGGTCCTCGAGGAGCTCGGCCTCGGCGCCACCGCGCGATCCTAATCCTTCGTCTTGAACTCGACTTCGGTGATGGCGACCGACGAGACCGACGCGCCGGCCGGGGCGTATACCGACTGGACGTGGATCTCGACGAAAGCCACCTGCCTGGTTTTCGTGTCGTCGAGCGCATAAAACTGGGGCTGGGTCGCGTCCTGGTCTTTCAGGGTCAGGTCCGTTGTGTATCCGTTGGAGAAGACCAGGTGCACGGTGTGCGGCCGCGGCTGCGAGAGAAACAAGTCCGCCGGCGCGGTGCCTGAGGCACCCGATCGAAACCCGATCTCGGCGAGGTCCTGCGGACCGCTGAACCGGAGGACCAGCACCGGCGCGTGGTCGCTGGCGAGCGACGCCCAGTAGGTGTTGCTGAAACGATCGATGGCGAGCATCGGGGGGTGGCCGGCGATCGCCGTGGTAGCGGAGGCGCCGATCGGCGTGACCGGGTCGTAATTCGGGTGGACGGCTTTGCGGATTGCGGTGAAGGCGGACGTCGCGCGACCGACGACGGCATTGTGAAAGCTGGGAATCAAGAGGAAGGCCAGGGCCGCAACCACGATCAGGGCGACAATGGCGAGCCGGATGACACGCCAGACCCCGCCCATTACATTCGGCGGGCCGACGCGACTTGGCCGCCAGCCGGCCTCGCGGGTTCGGACGCCGAAGACCTTGTTGAAGAACCGGCGGTACCAGGGGAGCCGGACGGCCAGCGCCTCGTCCAGCGAATTGCCGCAGCGGCGGCAGAAATGGCGGACCGGGTCGTTGCCCTCGCCGCACTGGCCGCAGATCAGGTCACCCGGGTGGCGCCGGGTGGGGGCCTCGAGAACGCGCGGCGCCGTGCGCGGCCGGGCGACTGTGGGTGCGACTGAGATCGGGCGACGGGAAGCCGGCTCATCGGCCGGTGGCACGGGGGCGGGGGCTGGCGCGCCCGCGACCGGCGCGCCGACGCCGGCCAGAACCGGCTGGGGCGCTGGGGTCGTCGCCGCGGCTCCCGGCGATTCCTGACGAACCTCCCTCGCACCTTGCGGGGGAGGGTCGGGGCGGGGGGTAGCCGATGTTATGGGTACGACGCGAACGGCGGGCGGAGGTGCAACCGGCTCAGGTTCAATGGGGGCCGCCGGCCGGGCCGCCGCATCTTCGATCCCGACAGCTTGCTTGACCCGGTCGATCAAGCCGAGCCGGGCCGGCTCAGGCTCCGGTTCGGGCGCTGGGGGCTCGGGCTCCGGCTGCGCGACCGCGACGCGCTCGCCGGTCCACTCCAGGAACTTCCCGCACGACCCGCAGAACGTGTCGTTGTCCTCGTTGCGGTGCCCGCACTGTTTACAGACGATCACCCGGTGGTCACCTCCACAGCATCCGTTACTTTGGCGCGTTTGACAATCTCTACTTTATGTGTGACATGGGCCGGTTTGGACGCCATGACCAGCGCGTCCAGCCTGGCCAGGTTGATCGTGGCCGGGTCGTCGACCGTGACCCGGACAAGGAGGGCGTAGTTCGGCGATCCGGGAAGCGCGCCGCCGGCGGTGGTCGAGATCGCCACCCCGCCGGTTTCGTGCAGGTCCACGCTGCCGCCGGTCAACACCTCCACCTGCTCCTTGAGCCCGCCGGCCGTGCCGCGTAGCCGGTAGAACTCGAAGGCTCGGCTGACTAGCGCTCGGCGTCGCGCCGTCGACCAGCTCTCATCGAGGACGATGCCAAACCAGCCGCCCAACCACTCGAGGAAGTCCTCGGGCGCGAGCCAGGGGTCGAAGTACGCGGGGAGGTTGTCGAGTGAGGCGAAGATCGGGGCGAGCGCCGCATCGAATGCGGAAACGAAGCGCTGGGTGAAGTCATCCTCCTGGAAGAGCGCAGGCAGCGATTCGCCTAGCGGATGGGGACTGATCAGGTTGCGGACGAGGCCCCGCTTCTCATTGACGGCGGCGGTGGAGATCATGCCCCTTCCACCAGGACCTGGTGCTCGTACGAGAACACGAGCGCGTGCGGCTCGATCACCAATCGCTGTACAGCCTGGCCACGCTGCCCGGTCACCGGGTCGGCGCCAAACAGGCGAGCATCCTCCACCAACTCGGTGCCACGCAGCCCTTGCAGCACCGAGTAGACCTCGCCAACGTGCACGGGACGGCCGAACGGCCAACCGCTTCCGTCTGGGCCGCCGCTGATCGGGTGAAAGTAATGGTAGAGCGCGTCGAGTGCGTCGCTCTGCAACCGGGCCGGGTTGGCGCCCGGCCGGGGGCGCAGCTTCGCCACGACCGTGACCCCGCGGTAGACCGGGGGTTCGACCATGACTCGGGTGCCGATGACGCGCGATTCGTCGAGCCGCCGGCTGATCCGCTGGAGGGTCTCCTCGGCCGGGACCAGTTGCTCGAATCGAAGCCGGCCGTCTTGACTGCCGGCGGCCGGCACCACCAGGATGCGAACACCGCCGGCCTCCGCCCCGTCGCCGGCCGTGACGCAGCGAATCCGTGCCACCTCCGGCGCCGCCTCGCGTCCGAGGTGTTCGTAGTCCTCCATCGTGACCGCTCGATCGCGCGTACGGAGCACGATCGGGCCACGCACCTTGGCGTTCTCGATGTCTTCGCCATCGACTCCACCCTCCGCGGCGCGCCGATTCTGCAATTTCGAGATGTACGGGATGGAGGACTTCAGTACGGTGATCGAATTGCGTGCCACGTTGCCGCGGCGACCGCCGCCGATCAGGTAGGAGCGGATGCGCAGCCGGGAGCCTTTCGGGGGAACCGCGCCGTAGCGGCGCAACGCGCCGTCCGGCTCTCGTACGCCGGGTCCGAGGTGGACCTCGCCGGTGACGGCGTCGAGCACGAAGTGGTGGTCGTCTGGCTTGCTCTCGACGAAGTCCTGCACCTGCTTCCACTCCTGCCAGCCGTCGATGTCGCTCACCTCGAGGACCGCGCCCGAACCGCCAGGCACGACCGGCCGGCGCTTGAGCGAGTACCGCTGTCCGGGGACGCCCTCGGATACCCCAAGCAGCTCGTTCTCGACCAGCTCGGCATTCACGGCCTCGGCGGTGCCGCCAATCGTGAACGCGCTCAGGCCCTTGATGGTCGGTGAGGCGCTATAGCTAGGTTGATCGACCTCGGGCTTGAGCACACGCGCCCGCAACCAACCGGCCCGTTGCTGCTGGATGACGGACACCGTGTGACTCTTGGGCACGTGAAGCACGAGGTCGCCGTCGCGGTTCAAGCCCCCGGTGCCATCGCGATCGACCTCGCAGGCGGCCCAGGCGTAACCATCCCAGGCTTCCCACAAGAGTGGGGGGTTCTCCGGGTCGACGCCCACACCTTCGATGTCGCACTTGAATCGCAAGGTGACAGCGCACGATGGAGCGGCATCGGAAAGGCCGACCAGCAGCACGTCGTCTGGCTTGGGGACCTTGTTGAAGCAGTAGAACGACGTCTTCGCGAGCAACGCTTCGGTGTGATCGCGCACCTCTTTCTCGCCGGCCAGTGATGAGGCGAGGTAGCTCAACGAGGTCGGCACGATCGGCAGGTCGCCAACGGTCGTAAAGGCGATCGCCTCGTCGGTGTCGGTGCGAAGGGTAGCCACCTGGGTGCCGGGACGGATGTGCACCGTGGCCGGTTGCGGGCCGGCGAGCCAGAAGGTGATCGCGGCCCGCGCAGCGGTGGGCGGGAAGAGACGCACGCCGATCAACTCGAGGAACTTCACGTAGTTGCGGTCGGGGACGCGGTTGAGCCGGTAGAGCACCTGGTCCGTCATCCAGGCGAAGGTCTCGATCAGCGTGACGCCCGGGTCCGACACGTTGTGGTCGGTCCACTCGGGACACTTCTGCTGGACGAGGCGCTTGGCATCGTCGACCAGGTCCTGGAAGCGTCGATCGTCGAGGTTCGGGACCGGAAGTGCCATGATCAGCCTCCTCCAACCGTGTTGTGTTCGGTCATGTCGACTCCGCTGGGATCACATAGAAGGGGAAGACCAGGTTGCGCGGGTCGTTGGTCTCGCCGACGCCGTAGCGGATGTCGATGTAGATGGTGCTCGAGTCCTCGGTATCGAAGCTCGCGATAACGTCCCGGACGTCGATTCGCGGCTCCCAGCGGCGAAGTGAGGCGCGCACTGCGGCGGCCACCCGGGCCGCCGTCTCGGCGTCGGCGCTGTCAAAGACATAATCGTGAATCTCGCAGCCGAACTCGGGGCGCATCGGGCGCTCGCCGATCGCCGTGCCGAGGATGAGCCGCATGCTCTCTTCGATTTCTTGCTCACGGGTTACGAGTGCGATTCGCCCGGTGGCGTCGGTTCGCACGGGGAAGGCCCAGCCCGAGCCAATGAACTCTTCGCTCATTGCGCCATCACCTTGGTCTGTCCGGCCGAGGCAATCATCATCGGTGTGCCCGTCGGCACGCAGGTCCCCGCCACCGGTGGGAGCGCGAGCAAGACCGGCATGCCACCTACGAGGACCTTCGTGCTGCCCGACGGGATGATGCCGCTGACGCAGGGCCCGTTCGCCGCCGGCGGCGGCGGAAAAGCGCAGCCGGCGACGACGTACGAGGCGGGGATGGTCACGACGGGCTGACTCCCAACCATCACCTTGGGGCTGACCGTGGTGCACTGCCCCTGGCCCCCGTGCATGCAGGTCACCGTTCCGCCCATGTTGACGATTGGTCCGGGCATCACATCACCTGCAGCGCGCCGCTGTTGACGTCAACCATCGCGCCGGTGACCTTCAGCTGTCCGCTGGCTTTGACTTCGAGCTGCGGTCCCCCGTCGAGGGTTGCCCCCGAGCCGCCCTTCATATCGAGATTCGTCCCGGCTTCGACCTTGAGCCCTTGCCCCGCCTTCAGGTTGAGGTTGGCCTGGGACTCGAAAATCATGTCCTTCTGGCTCTCGACATGAATCTTTCCCTGCGACTCGATATGAATCTCGGAGTTTGTTTCGTTGAGCGAGATCTTGAGCTTGCCGTCGCTGCTGATGAAGGCAATGCCAGCTTTGCTGGCATCGTCGAAGAAGATGAACTGGTGGCCCTTACGCGAGATGAAGCCGCGCCGCTTGACTTTGCCGTTGTCGAAGAGGCCGCTCCCTTCGTTGGGCTTGTCGACTCCGTTGTAGAGCTGGCCAACCACGAAGGGACGGCGGATGTCGCCATGCTCGAAAGCGACGAGGACTTCGTCGTTGACTTCGGGGATCCATAGCGCCCCGCTGTTGGGTCCGGCGCCCAACTGTGCTAACCGCGCCCAGTCGGACTCATAGCTGTCATCCAGCCAGGGAAATTTCAATTTGACGCGCGCCGTGTTGTTCGGATCGTTGTTGTCGGTCACGATCGCGATCACGACGCCGTTGATCGGCTGGCCGCCGGCGGAGGCATGCCCGTTCGATGCGCCAAGTGAGGCGAGGCCGAGCAACGATCGGTCCTGCCGGCCGCTGACCACGAAATGGGTCCGGTAGCCGTTTTCGGCAAACACGTGACGGGCGCCGCTGAGCGTGTATTGCCCCTCGAAGTGGTCGCCGACAACACCCACGCTGACGGTGCTGCCCGCCTTGAGGTTCGGGTTTCCGACGGCCACCCCATCGGCCTCGGCAAAGGACCCCGAAATGATCTCGGCGATCGACGATGCGGCGCCGTCGACCATCGGCTGTTGCGGCAGAGGTCGGTTCACGGCCGTGAAGGTCTGTCCGCCGAAGGTGCTGGCCAGCGCGCTGGGCTTGTCTTTGATCCCGGCGGCGACCGTTGCGGCGGACGCGGACCCGATGACAGCCTGCTTCTGGACCGGGTCCCAACCACGGACTTTGATGGTGCTCACCTGCTCCGCCGACGTCACGCGCGGACGGAATTCGATCAGGTCGTCGCCGAAGACCAGCTGTAGGGGATCGGTATGACTCTGGTAGTCGCCTTTCGAAGGAGCGCCGGAGGACTGTATCGGCTTGCGGAAATAGAACTTGCCGTCTTCCATGCCCATCTCGTAGCCGATCTCGCGCGCTCGCGACTTGAGGAAGTCCCAGTCGGACTGATTGGCCTGGGAAACGTGATCGTAGGTCACGCTCGTGGAATCGATCGTGCCGACCTGCAGGCCGGCACGCTGGGCAACCTGCCGGGCGATGTCCGAGTCGGTCACGTTCTTGTAGGTCTGTGTCTGCCGCCCGCGGTGCATCCGGTGCGAGAGGTCGTAGCCCCGAAGGATTGTGCGCAGCCGGGTGGCGTCGTATTCCGCCTCGAACCCAGTGACCTCACCCTTGACCAGGGTCTTGGGGCTGCCGCCGGGCGGCGTCATCTTGATGGTGACCGTCGACCCGATGGTGGCATGCAGCTGAGTGATCACGTCGCGAGCCGGGTCGTGGAAGGTAATCGCGAACATACTGGGTAGGTGCTGGTGATGATCGACGACAACCTGCTCGAGCAGCGACTCCGCCGCACCGGAGAGCGTGGATCCGTCGATGTCAACGTCGGGCCAGAGATGATAGGGCTGCGTCATCCTAACCCTTACTGATCTCCGCCGCCTCGTCGGCGCTTGGGAGAAGGATGCGGCTGCCGTTTGTCAGCCGCAGCGGGTCATCGATCTGATTGAAGAGCGCTACGCCTCGCCAGAAGTTCGGGTTTCCGTATTCCTCGTTGGCAATCGACTGCAGCGTGTCGCCATCCGAGATGAGATGAGTCCGGCGGGCGTGGATCGAGCCTGAGGTCGGGTTCTGGGGGCCGTCGGGGTCCGAGATCTCTTTCAGGCTGATGTCGGCGGTGGCCCGAAGAGGGTTGCCGGTGCGACCGAACATCGTGTACTTGACGTTGACCTTCTCGAGGTAGAACTTCCGGTCGGCGAGCTGGCTGTTGCTGCCCCAGAAGAAGACGAGCGGCGAGGGCTGGTGCTTCTCGGCGCTGACCGATATCCGGCTCGGCGCGCACCAGGCGAAGAGCTGGTCGACCTGCTTGGTCACGTCACCAACGGCGCTCTCCCAATCGTCGAAGAAGATCTGCATGCTGATGGTCTGTGGGTCGCTCCCCTTGTAGTGGGGCTTCCCGCCAGCCTTGTCCTTCATGTTGGGTGGGGTCTCCCACTTGGCACTCTTGCTGACCGAGTACTCGCTGGGGTTGAACATGAATTCCAGGGTCCCCGCCCCATCAGCCGCCTGCAACTTCGCGCGCACCATCTTCGACATCTTTTTTTGTTTCCTCTTAGGTAAGGAATCCGTTGTGGGCGAGTTCGAGTGTCTC
>Ga0070708_100004123_pt1 | contig 11408 bp, 11 predicted proteins | sample KBSK5503metaG_FD_65469 | JGI IMG/M metagenome (GOLD analysis project Ga0070708, IMG submission 65469) | Corn, switchgrass and miscanthus rhizosphere microbial communities from Kellogg Biological Station, Michigan, USA - KBS K5-50-3 metaG | ecosystem: Host-associated > Plants > Roots >...
AGTTCGCCTCGATCGCGCCGGTCGTGACGAGGATTTCCTGCGGCCCGGTGTCGCGGTACGTCGCCGCGATCAGGGAGCGCAGCTCGAGCGTGCCCGGAGCCTCGCTGTAACCCAGACGCGTATTGAGGAGGCGCTCGAGTGTCCGCTCGCGCTCCTCCGCCGGCTCGAACTGCAGTAGCTCCCGGACGGTCATCGGGAAGATGCCGCTCTCGGCGATGTCGAAGGGAGTCTGCGTCTCCCACGCCGTCATCCACCGCTCGAGGGCAAACGTCTCGATCTTCATGGATCGAAAAGATACATCCGGTTACAATCGATCGAGAGGCGGGCGTCGAAATGGTTTGGTTCAAGGCTTTTCTGGCGGGGTTCCTCTCGACGCTGGTCTTCCATCAGGGGCTGCTGGCGATCCTGCACGCGACGGGCGCCTTGCCGCGCGCGCCGTATTCGATGGAGCCCACGGCGCCTCTCCATGTGCCCGCGGTTCTCTCACTCGCATTCTGGGGAGGAGTGTGGGGAATCCTCCTGTGGCTCGTGATTGCCGGAGCCCAGGGGTCGCCGCGCTACTGGCTCCTGGCACTCGTCTTCGGCGCGATCGCGCCGAGCCTCGTCGCCTTGCTGGTTGTCCTTCCGCTCAAGGGTCAGCCGGCCGGCGGAGGATGGAAGCCCGCGGTCGTCGTTGGAGCGCTGTTATTGAACGGCGCGTGGGGACTTGGAGTCGCTGTCTTCATGCGGCTCTTCCACCGGCCGTAGGGGCCCGCGGTCGCCATTGTTGTCGTAGGGGCGGCCCTCGGGCCGCCCGGCTCGCGTCGTCGTCAGTGGTTCGTTGTCGCGGGAGGGACGAGCCCCTCCCCTACGGCACGAGCCGCGGGGAGGACCGGCGAGCAGGCGGCGAGAGGACGCGGTTTGGCGACGTAGGTCCAGGCGTTGGCGAGCTCGGCCTTCCACCAGCGCAGCAGGCCGTGCGCGATCATGACGAGGAAGGACGACCGAACGGAAAAGCCTACGAACCCGGGACGGCGGCCCGCGTTGTGATTGCCGTAAATGCCGAGCGCGTTCTTCCTTTTCGCGATCGCCGTGAGCCGCCGGTTGTAGAAACGGATGGGGTAGAACCCGATTTCCGCGCCGTCCTGGTAGAACGGAGGGACGCCGAGGCGCTCGTGTGACCACCGGTACACGGGCATGATCGCGGCGGCGTAATACAGGCCGGTGTCCAGCAGAAACGCCGTCGTCATCGTGTCGTAGTCGCCCATCACGTAGTACTTGTCCTGGTAGATCGACTCGTAGAAGTAGCGGAAGAAACGGGAGTAGCAGCGGTTGTGCTCCTCGTAAGCCTTGTCCATCTCTTCCGCGGAAGCTCCGGACAGCGACTTCGTCAGGAGCTCCACCCGCGTGTAGACGGAGAAGGCCATCTGATCGAGCCCGGGCGAGTAGAACGGGTCGAGGAACCCGCCGGCATCGCCGACGCACGTCCAGCCCGCGCCGATGAACTTGTCCACGAAGTAGGGGAGATGGCCGTAGGAGCGGCAGTCGCCCTCGATGGCCGTCGCGTGCTCGAGCAGCTCCCGCGTCAACGGATTTCCGTCCAGGAAGCGCTTCAGTTTCTCGAGCGGCGTCGTCCCCTCGGGGTTGACGAGCCGCTTGTCCCAGACGAGACCGACGGAGGTCTCGCCGTCCTTCAGCGGAATGAACCAGATCCAATATCCCCAGCCGTTGAAATGGTTCGTCGCGAGGCGCCGCGACGCGAGGACGCTCCTCGCGAAGGGATCGGACGGATCGGTCCCGGCGACTTCGGGCCCGTCCATGTCCTTGACGCCGCGGTACCGGACCCAGATGGCAGAGATTGGGTGCGACGCGATCGGCGTGACACCCTCGCGCTTGCGCGCCAGCATCGCGTGACGGCCGCTCGCGTCCACGAGCCACTTCGCGGTGACGTTGGCCCGCTGGCCGTCCTCGCGTTCGACAAGGACCTGGTTGCCCTCGTTGCCTTTCAGCTCGAAGGCCGCGACCCGCGCCGGGCGCCAGACTTCGCTCCCCTCCTCCGCGGCAACCTTCAGCAAATGCTCGTCGAGCTTCGAGCGGTCGAGCTGGAAAGACGGTGTGCGGGCGAGCTGTGTCGGCCCCACCTCCGACGCCTCTCGCAGGCATGAGACCTGGTCGTTGACGAACCAGTAGCGGAACGCCTGCTTCGGAAGCTGCTCGCGGGAGAGGTGGTCATATTGCTTCAGGACCCGCGTCAGGAAGTACGCGGAGATCTCGACGGTCGACTCTCCAACCTTCCAGTCGAAGCGGTCCGTCTTCTCGACGACGAGGATCTTCAACTGCGGCATCTTCCGCTTGAGCAGGATCGCCGTCGACGCGCCAGCGACGGCGCCGCCGATGATGACGACGTCGTAGGAGAGCGGCGAAGCCGCGTCGGGAGAAGGCGCCGGATCCATGGGAGGAGAAGTTTACCGCGCCGAAAGAATCCCCTGCTCCTCGTCGACAATCAGGGTCCGGTCCACGGCGGCGATCGGGCCGAGGTCCTGGACCCTTCCCGAGGGCCAGCGGATGGTCAGGGCCTCGAGGCGCGTCGCCCCGCCGAGGCCGAGGTGCGCGATGGGGCTTCCCGTCGAGAGGTAGCCGCTCGCGTTTCCGGTTTCGAGAACGATGCGCCTGCCTCCGGGGAGGGCGGCCGTGATGCGGCTGCCGACGCCGTCGCGGTTGTCGCGGCCGGGCGTGCCGCGCAGTTTCACGCGGAGGAAGTGCTCGTCGGGACGGCGGCTGCCGAGGAAGAGGGCTTCCGGAGCCTCGACGCTGCGGATGTACAGGTCGAGGGCGCCGTCGCCGTTGGCGTCGAAGGCGACGACGGCGCGCCCGTTGGTTTCGAGATCGAGGCCTTCCAGAAAGGACCGCTCCTCGAACATCGCGTCGCCGGGCCCGCGGCCCGGATCGCCGGAGCGGTTTCGGAAGTAGCGGTCCCGCTCGATGCCGGCGATGCCGGCGCCCTTGCGGTCGAAGGTCTTCTTCACCGCCACGTAGTCGTCCCAGTAGGCGAGTGTCTGCCACCAGAACTCGAGCTCGCGGTCGTGGTCCCGCCCGTCTCCCCACATCCCGTTGGTCGCATAGATGTCCGGCCACGAGTCGTTGTCGCAATCGGCCGCGATGGAGCTCCAGTTCCAGCCGGCGTGGGCGGCGCCGGACCGGGCCGTGGCGTCGGCGAACGTGTGGTCGGCCTTCTGGAGGAGGAGCGAATTCCCCGACGCCATCGTTTCCATCCACCGGACCGCGATCGGAAGGAAGAACCGGCCGGGCAACCCGATCGGCAGCGACGGGTACTCGTGAAGGAAATACCACTGCGTGTCGGGGCCGGTCGTGTAGAGGTCGAGCAGCCCGTCGCCGTCGAAATCCGCCCAGGCCGCGGACATCCCGTAGGCGCGGACTTCCGTCCCCGTTTTCTTCGTCACGTCGTCGAAGCGTTTTCCGCCGTCGTTCCGGTAGAGATTCTTCAAGCCGAAGTCGTTGGTGACGAGGAGATCGGGCCGGCCGTCGCCGTCGTAGTCGGCGAAGAGCGAGGAGAGGGACCAGCGGCTCGTTTTCGCGAGGCCCCACGCGGCCGTGGCGTCCGTGAAACGGCCGTGGCCGTCGTTGATATAGAGGCGGTTGGGCTTTCCGTCGTTGGCGTCGAACGGCGGATCCGGCATCTGGCCGTAGTAATCGCCGGTGACGCAGACGAAGAGGTCGAGGTCTCCGTCCCCGTCCACGTCCGCGAACGCCGCGGATCTGGTGTTGCCGGCGACGGAGATGCCCGAGCGCTCGGTGATCTCCTCGAATGTGCCGTCCCCGCGGTTTCGGAAGAGACGCGCGGGACCGAAGGCGTCCGTGACGAAGAGGTCCGGGAATCCGTCGCCGTCCACGTCGCCCGCGGCGACCCCGGTCGCGGCGATGCCGCGGCCGTCCGCCGTCGCGAGGTGGGCGGCGACCGTTACGTCGGTGAAGCGCCCCCGTCCGTCGTTCCTGTAGAGGATGGAGCGGACCCCGTCGGCGACGAAGAGGTCCTCGAACCCGTCTCCGTCGAAATCGAGCACGGCGACGCCGGAGCCGGGCCAGATGTCCGCGATCAGCCGGTTGGTGAGCTTGAAGGGAGGATCGTTGCGCGGCGCGCCGAGGCCCGACTCCGCCGTCGCGTCGTGGAAACGCGGTGAAGCGTTCACCCGCTCGGAGACCTGGCGGTCGAACGTGACGGTCACCTCCGTCGGGACCGGCACGGCCTCCGGCGCCGCGCCCGCGGACGCGTCGATGGGCGTCGGGTCCCGCCGCGGATCCCACGCGCAGGCGAGGAGGACATCGGCGCTCCGCTCGACCCGCGCGCCGCCGGCGCGGAACCCCCCGACGGTAAATCGGACGCGCCCGTGGGTCTCTTCGCGCGAAGCGGAGATTTCGTGCTCGGGCTTCTCCACGCGGTAGGAGATCCAGGCGACGCGGTCCAGATCCTTCCACGCCCACTCGCGGAGGCGGGCGAGACCAGCCGGATCGGAGGGGGCGGGATCGCGGCGCTTCAAGGCGCGCCGCGTCTCTTCGGCCGCGTCGCGCCACCGCTCGAGCCGGTGCATCCAGGGAACGAACTCGCGGCGCAGTCTCTCGAGGGAAGAGTTCCTGTAGATCCAGACCCCGGCCACCGCCGCGGCGATCAAGGCCAGGAGAAGGAGAGCGCGACGACTTCTCTTCAGCAGGCCGCTCCGCTCGTCACTCCGCCTTGCCGCTGCCCGGCTCGTACTTCCAGGCGGTCTGCGTCGCGGCGCCCTCCGCGAAGCGCGGGTCCACGTACTCCTCGAAGGCGATCTTCCGCTCGAGGACTCCCGTCTCGATCATCAGGTCGCGGACCATGTCGAAGTCGGGTTTCCTCGGCGTCAGGCGCGTGTAGATGACCCGGTCGAGCGGCTCCGTAAGCGCGTGGCGCAGGATCTCGGGACGCTGGCGGTAGTAGTAACGCGCCACGAAATCCGCCGCGTGCTCCCGGTGCGGTCGCCCTTCGTCGAGCCAGAGGCCGGACCGCGCGATACCGTCCACCAGAATCTGCACAGCTTTCGGGCGGCGGTCGATGACGTCCTGACGCGCGACGACGACGCAGGACATGTAATCGGGCCAGTACTCGCGGGCGTGGAAGAGGACGCGCCCGAATCCGCCGAGCTCGGCCTGCGAAGGGTAGGGCTCGCCCATCGAGAACGCGTCGATCGCTCCGGCCGCGAGCGCGCCCGCGACGTCGGGCGGCGCCATTTCGACCATCTTGACGTCGCGGCCCGACATGCCGTTCTGCTTCAGCGCCTTGAAGACGATCAGGCGCTCGTCGGAAAACCGGCTCGGAATCGCGATCGTCTTTCCGGCGAGGTCGCGCACGGAGTGGATCGGCCCGTCCTTGCGGACGACGAACGCGCTCCCGTAGCGGTGTCCGAGGTACACGATCTGGATCGGCACGCCCTGCGCCTTCAGAGCGATCGCCATCGGAGCCACCATGAACCCGACCTGCATGCGGTCGGAGATCAGCGCTTCCTTGATCTCCGGAAAGCCCTGGAACATCCGCGGAATGAAGAGCGCGCCGTCGAGCGAATAGCGCGAGATGAAGTCCGTCACGGGGCACGCCAGGTGGCAGGTCACCGGGATGTAGGCGACGTTCAGCTTGCGCTTGTCCGGGGGAAGGCGGTCGTTCAAGGCCGCCGACCAGTCGACGTTCAGCGTGAGGTGCGCGGCCGTGACGACGCCGGTCCAGAGGAAGACGCCGGCCAGGATCTTTCGGCCGGGACTCACGCGCTCTCCTCGCGGAAGCCCCACTGGACGGCTCGCAGGCGCGAGACACGCTGGATCAGCAGGTTCAGGATTAGCCCGATGACCCCGATCAGGAGCATCGCCGCCACGACGAGGTCGTAGCGCTTGCCCGCGTTGCGGGAATCGATGACGAGGTACCCCAGGCCGGAATTTACGGCAATCATCTCGGCCGCCACGACGACGATCCACGCGATGCCGAGCGCGATCCGCAGGCCCGCCAGGATCTCCGGGAGGGCTGCGGGAAAGATGACGCGCGAGAGGAGCGCCCCGCCCGAAAGGCCGAAGTTGCGCCCCGCGTCGCGGTACATGGCCGGGACACCGCGCACGCCGTTCATCGCGGCGACGAGGATCGGGAAGAGCGACGCGAGGAAGATGAGGAAGATGGCCGACATGTCGCTGATGCCGAAGAGCACGATCGCGACGGGGATCCAGGCGAGCGGGCTGATCGGCCGGAGGAGCTGGATGACCGGGTTCGCCGCGCGCGCGGCGGCGGGCCGCCAGCCGAGGAAGATGCCGGCCGGAATGCCGATCGCGAGCGCCGCTCCGTACCCCGCGGCGACGCGCAGAAGCGAATCCCGCGTGTACCGGACGAGGAGACCCTTGCGGGCGAGCTCGGCCACGCCCCGCGCCACCGCGGCGGGGGAGGGAAAGACGTTCGTCCCCGTGGCCTTGACGGCCGAGTGCCAGAGAGCGATCAGGGCCGCCGCGGCGAGAGCCGGCAACAGGATCGCCTCGAGACGCCGGCGGCCAGTCATATCCGGTGAGCCAGGCCGATCTCCTCGAAAATCCCGTCACGCAACTCGAGATAGCGGCGCGAGGAGAGGTCCCGCGGATGGGGCAGATCGATCTCGACGATCCGCCGGATGTGCGCGGGCCGCGCCGACATGACCACCACGCGGTCGGCGAGCTGCACGGACTCCTCGATGTCGTGCGTGACGAAGAGGATCGTCTTCTGCTCCGCCCGCCAGATCCGGAGCAGTTCCCCGCGCATGACGAGCCGCGTGATCGAGTCGAGAGCGCCAAACGGCTCGTCGAGATAGAGCACGTCCGGGTCCACCGCGAGGGCTCGGGCCACCTCGACGCGCTGCTTCATGCCTCCGGAGAGCTCCTGCGGGTAGGCCTTCTCGAAGCCCTGGAGGCCCACGAGCCCGACGTAGTGCGCGATCCGGCGCTCGCGCTCGGCCCGCGGCAGGCATCCGAGACCGAACCCGATGTTCCCTTCAACCGTCAGCCAGGGAAAGACGCCCCTCTCCTGGAAGACGAAGATCCGCCGCGCGTCGGGGCCGTGGACCTCCTCGCTGTCGATCTTCACCGTGCCCGCGGTCGGGGCGAGGAACCCGGCGACGATGTTGAGCAACGTGGACTTGCCGCAGCCGGACGGGCCGAGAATGCAGACGAACTCTCCCTCCCGCACGTCGAGGTCCATGTTCTCGAGCACGCGGACCTCGTTCTCCGCCCGGAAGGTCATCTGGAGGCCGCGGATCTCGACCTTCGTCCGCCGCGGAGCAGGCTCGGGAACGGGAATCACGCGGTCTCCGCCGCCGCCCCGGCGTAGCCCCAGCGCAGGGCGGGCAGCCTCTCGACGCCGCGCATCGCCGCGTCCAGACAGAGGCCGATCGTTCCGATGAGCACCATCCCCGCGACGACAAGGTCGTAGCGGTTGCCGGCGTTGCGGGCGTCGATGATGAGAAAACCCAGCCCCGAGTTGACGGCGATCATCTCGGCCGCGACGACGACGAGCCACGCGATCCCGAGAGCCAGGCGCAGCCCGACGAGCAGGCGCGGAAGGATTGCGGGCAGCAGCACGCGGCGCGCGATCTCGGCGGTGGAGAGCCCGAAGTTGCGGCCGGCGTTCCAGTGCACCGCGGAGACCCCGCCGACCGCGCTCATCGCGGCGACTGTCAGCGGCAGCACCGAGGCGATGAAGATGATGAAGACCGCCGAGAGATCGCCCACGCCGAACCAGAGGATCGCGAGCGGAATCCAGGCGAGGGCGGAAATCGGGCGCACGATCTCGACGAGCGGCGCGAGCGCCAGGCCGCCGCGCCGGTACCAGGCGAGCAGGATCCCGAACGGCACTCCGACGGCCACCGCGAGCAGATACCCCCACGTCACCCGGAAGAGCGACGCGACGACGTGCTTGACGAGAAATCCCTTCTGCGCCAGCTCCGCGATCGCCCGACCCACCGCGAGCGGCCCCGGCAGGAGCGGCGCCCGGCCGACGCGGATCGCGATGTCCCACGCCACGAGAAGCAACGCCACTCCCGCGAAGGGAAGGACCTTATGGCCGACACTCATCCTGTTCAAGCGCCGGCGAGTTTAACGCGTACGGGTCAACCGGAATAAAACCTGCTCCCCGCGCGCTGCGACCGGCGTCATGTCCCGCCGCGCGCGTCTGATCGCCGCCGGAATCACCGGAGCCGCCGGCTTCGCCTTCGTCGCCGCCGGCTGCGCGCTCTCCGCGCCCCGCTGGCGCGGTCCCGCCGGCCCGCATTTCGACGGAAAGCGCTTCCGCTCGATCGAGCCTCTCAATCACGGCTTCTCCGATTTCCTCCGTTGGATCACGAACCGCGACCGCGGCCCGTGGCGCTCCTTCACCGACACGCCGCCGGGTCCCCGCCCGCCCGAGCGCGTCAACTCGGGAAAACTTCGCGTGACCTTCATCAACCACTCGACTGTCCTCATCCAGATGGACGGTTTGAACATCCTGACCGATCCCGTGTGGTCCGAACGCGTCTCGCCGGTTTCGTTTGCCGGACCGCGCCGCCACCGCCGTCCCGGCATCCGCTTCTCCGACCTTCCGCCGATCGACGCGGTCCTCGTCAGCCACAACCACTACGACCACATGGATCTCGCGACGCTTCACCGCCTCGAGGCCGCGCACCATCCCCGCGTCTTCACCGGGCTCGGCAACGCCGCGTTCCTGGAGAAGCACGGCGTCGCTCGCGCGCGAGATCTCGATTGGTGGGATTCGTTTCCCCTCGCTCCGGGCATTACCCTGACCGCCGTCCCCGCCCGCCACTTCTCCAGCCGCAGCCCCTTCGATCGCGACCGTACTCTCTGGTGCGGCTGGGTCGTCACCGGCCCCTCAGGCTCCTTCTACTTTGCCGGCGACACGGGCTGGGGCTCCCACTTCCAGATGATCCACGACCGCTTCCCTGGCCTTCGCGTGGCTTTCTTGCCGATCGGCGCCTACCGCCCGCGCTGGTTCATGTCCGAGGCCCACATCGACCCCGAGGCGGCCGTCCGCGCGCAGGAAACCCTTGGCGCTGAAACCGCCGTTGCCATCCACTTCGGCACCTTCGCCCAGGCCGACGACGGAGAGTTCGAGCCGGTCGAGGCTCTCAAGGCGGCTCTCGCCCGCCGCCCCGAGCCCGGGCCCCGCTTCCTCGTCCTCGACAACGGCCAGTCCTTTGAGTCCGAGAAGTATTGATTTGTGCTAACTCTAATAGTTGATATACTTCGTCCGTGGCGGAAAAAATCTCCACGATGAAAGTAAGGGAGCGGCTGGGCGACTACTTGAACAAGGTAGCTCTGCGGCATGACCATTTCATCATCGAGAGAAAGGGCAAGGCCCTCGCGGCGATGGTCCCGGTGGAAAAGCTCGCAGATCTCGAGCGAGCCGCCCGCGAGCACCTCCTGGAAACACTGAAGCCGAAGAGACGCTCCCTTTCGCAGGCCGAAGCGGATCGTCTCGCCGACGAGGCCAAACACCGGACGCGCGGTCGAAAGCGCCGCTGAAGCTAGGGCTTTGCGGGCCGTTCTCGACGCGAACGTTCTGATCAGCGCCTTGATCCGCCCGCCCGGACCTCCGGGCCAAATCCTTGTCCGTCTACTCCGTGACCGCGCCTTCGAACTCGTGGTCTCGAACGCGACGCTCGAAGAGCTTCGCCGCAGTGCTCGCTATCCGAAGGTTCGAAGATATCTCCGCTTATCGGACGCGGAAGTTGATCTGTGGGTCGTCGCCCTGCGTGCCTTGGCCGTGGTCGTTGAAGGCCGGGTGTCTCGTCATGTCGTCGCCAACGATCCTTCCGACGACATCTATCTCGCAGCCGCCACCGATGGTCTCGCCGAATACATCATCAGCGGCGACCGCCACCTCTTGGACCTCGAGACCTACGAAGGCGTAAGAATCCTCTCGCCGCGCCACTTTCTGACCCTTCTCAACGGATTGCGCTAGCCAGGGTCCCTTTGCCCCAGCGGGGGCTGACGAGGGCGTCCCCCCGACTCACCCGCGCCACGGCCCTCCACCCTATGAACGCGCGCGGCACCGAAACTACGGCAACTTCGGCGTCTGGCGTCATTTCCGCGACGAGCTCCTCCCCCAATACATCCTCGCCGCGATTAAGCCCTGAGCCTTCCGATGCTGATCGCCTGACCCAACTCCCGAGGGATCACGCCGGCCGGAAGGGAATGTCCGTCCGCTCGCACAGGTTCGGGAACCCGAACCGAGAAGGAGCGCCGATGAACGTTTGGAGCCGTGCCCTGCCCTTGATTTTCGCCTTTGCCCTCCCCGCGGCGGCGGTGGCTCAGCAGACACCGGCGCAGACGCCGCCGCCCCAGCAGACGCCTCCGCCCCAGGCGCCCGCTCCGCCAGATGACGTCCGCATGATCCGCCTGAAGATCTCCGCTGGAGACCTGCCGAGCGCGGAATCGATCCTGGAGGTCCATCGCGCGGAGAAGGGGGAGGACGGCGACTACCTCCTGGGCCTCGCGTGGCTCGCCCGGGGCGCGGCGCTGACGGGCGACTGGGCGGCGGCCTCGAGCCACGCAAAATCGGCGCGGGAGCTCGCGGAGGCGAAGCTCAAGACTCCCGCCGATTACACCTCCAATCGGGAAGCGGCCTACGCGCTCGGCACTGCTATCGAGGTGCAGGCGCAGGCCCTGGCCGCATCGGGAAAGAAGAGCGAGGCGATCCGCTTTCTGGACGAGAGCGCGCGCGCGCAGGAGAAGGCCCCCTTCAACCTGCGCGCGAGGATCTGGAAGCGCCGAAATCAGATCGAGCTCGTGGGCCAGAAGGCTCCCGCCATAAAGGGCGAGGACCATCTGACAGGGGAAGCCCCGTCGCTCGAATCGCTCAAGGGGAAGCCCGTCGTGCTGTTCTTCTGGTGGGAAGCGTGCGGCGATTGCAAGATGCAGGCGGCGGCGTTCCGCCGGACCGTCGAGAAGTATGCGCCGAAGGGTGTCGCCTTCATCGCTCCGACGCGCTTCTATGGGTCTCCAGGGGATCGCGCCGAGGAAAAGGGAAAGATCGGCAAGGCGTGGAAGGAGACCTACGCTTTGACGGATTCCGTCACGGTCCCGATCGGCGACGACGCGATGCTGCGATATGGAGTGTCCGCCACCCCCACGTTCGCCTTCGTCGACCGCAAAGGCGTCGTCGCCCGCTACTCGCCGACGCGCATGACCGAAGAGCGCCTGTCGGCGGCGATCGAAGACCTGCTGCGCTGACTGACGGGTCGATAGACTCGTAAATCATCCGCATCCGTCTCATTCGGCGGGTTATGCGGAGCCCATCCGAGGCTCGTGGCTCGCCATCAACCATCGGCCCGTATGGCGAAAGACGCTGGACATCGGCTCGGGAGGCGCGTATTTTTTGATCGGTTTCGAGG
>Ga0070708_100004124_pt1 | contig 11408 bp, 12 predicted proteins | sample KBSK5503metaG_FD_65469 | JGI IMG/M metagenome (GOLD analysis project Ga0070708, IMG submission 65469) | Corn, switchgrass and miscanthus rhizosphere microbial communities from Kellogg Biological Station, Michigan, USA - KBS K5-50-3 metaG | ecosystem: Host-associated > Plants > Roots >...
GATGGTGTTGGTCGGGCTGACGGGAGGAATCGGGGCGGGGAAGTCGACCGTTGCCAACATGCTGGCTGAACGGGGCGCAGTCGTCATCGACGCGGACGACCTGGCCCGTCGAGCCGTCGATCCCGGAACTCCGGGATACAACGCGGTCGTGAAGGAGTTCGGCCCGGAGATCCAGGCGCCTGGCGGAGGGGTCGATCGGGCACGGCTGGCGGCCCTCGTGTTCACCGACGACGAGGCCCGTCGCAAGCTCGAGGCGATCGTGCACCCAGAAGTACGCCGGCTTTTTCTCGAGGAGAGCGCGAAATACAGGGGGACCGATCGTGTCCTCATCTACTCGGTTCCTCTGTTGGTGGAGTCGGGACTGCAGGGAATGTTCGACTTCGTCGTGGTGGTGACGGCCGAACGAGCGGTCCGGCTGGCTCGCCTGGCCGCCGCACGGGAGATGAGCGCGGAGGACGCCAAGGGCCGCATGGATGCTCAGTCGCCCGACGAACAGCGAGAGGCCGCCGCAGACGTCGTGATCAGGAACGACGGCTCGATGGAGGACCTGGAGCGTCAGGTCGACGAGCTGTGGCGGGATCTGATGGCTCGGACCACGGCGTAGATATCATCGGGGCGACGTGGCGTACCGGGCCGTATTCTTCGACGCTGGCGAGACGATCGTCTACCCGCACCCCTCTTTCCCAGACCTGCTCGCGCAGATCCTGCGCCAGGAGGGGCACGAACTCGCCCCGGCCGCCATCCGCGAGAAGCTGCACGTCGTGGCCGACATCTTCACCAACGCCGCGTCCGCGGGAGAGCTGTGGTCGACGTCGCCCGAGCGTTCGCGCCGGTTCTGGGACCGTGTCTACACGCGCCTCCTGGGAGAGCTGGGCGTCCCCTTCGGCGGCTCGCTCGCCGCGGCCATCTACGGAACCTTCACCGACCTGGCGAACTACCGTTTGTTTCCCGACGTCCTGGGCACGCTGGACCGGATCCGGGCCGCCGGAGTTCGTATGGGCGTGGTGTCGAACTTCGAGGAGTGGCTCGAGCGGCTCCTCGAGTCACTCGGCGTGACGAAATATTTCGACGTGCGGGTGATCTCGGGAGTGGAGGGCGTCGAGAAGCCCGACCCGAAGATCTTCCGGCTCGCCCTCGAGCGGATGGCGGCCCTCCCGGAAGAGTCGGCCTACGTGGGCGACAGCCCCCAGTTCGACGTCGAGCCCGCGACGGCCGTCGGCATGACGGGCGTGCTGCTGGACAGACGGGGCCGGTTCCCCAACCACCATGGGCCGCGCATCTCCTCCCTCGACGAGCTTCCCGAGGTCCTCGGGCTGGCGGCATGAACGACGAACCCCAGTTCACCGTGGAGGAGGCCAACCGGCTGCTGCCGGAGATCTCCAAGGTCCTGGAGATCATCCAGGAGGCCCACCGGCGGATCCTGGCGGGAGCCGAACCCTTCCGTGGGCAGGCTCGAACGAACGGGGGAGGAGAGCAGAGCGACGACTGGAAGGCCATGTCGACCATGCGGGCCGGGCTCGATCGGCTGTTCGATCACGGGATCATCCTCCGGGATGCCGAGACCGGGCTCATCGACTTCCCATCCCAACGGGACGGTGAAGAGGTCTTCCTCTGTTGGCGGTTGGGGGAGGAGCGAGTGGCCTACTGGCACGGTCCCGAATCCGGGTTCTCCGGTCGCCGCCCCCTGTAGCCGCGCGTAGACTCCTCCTCCGTGGACGCCCTCGCCATCGAGGTCAAAGGGCTCACCAAGTCCTACGGCGACGTGCACGCGGTGCGTGGGATCGACCTCTCGGTGCGCCAGGGCGAGGTGTTCGCGTTACTCGGCCCCAACGGAGCGGGCAAGACCACCACGGTCGAGATCATGGAGGGCTTCCGCGACCGCACCAGCGGGGAGGTCCGCGTCCTCGGCCACGACCCCGCGAGGGGCGAGCGTTCGTTCAAGTCCCGGATCGGGATCGTGCTGCAGTCGACGGGGATCGATCCCTACCTGACGGTCGCCGAGACCATCGATCTGTTTCGCCGCTACTACCCGAAACCCCGCCCGGTCGACGAGATCGTCGAGCTGGTCGGGCTGAAGGAGAAACGGGACACGCGCGTCCTGAAGCTCTCCGGCGGCCAGCAGCGCCGCCTGGACGTGGCCATCGCCCTGTCCGGGGACCCGGAGCTGCTGTTCCTGGACGAGCCCACCACCGGCTTCGACCCCTCCGCTCGGCGCAACGCATGGGGAATCGTGAAGAGCCTCGCCGGTCTGGGGAAGACCATCTTCCTGACGACCCACTACATGGACGAGGCCCAGTACCTGGCCGACCGGGTCGCGGTCATCGCGGCGGGCAGGATCGTTGCCGAGGGCCCGCCCGGCTCGCTGGCCGGGCGCGACACCGCGGCCACCCTGATCCGGTTCCGGCTTCCAGGGCCCGACGCGCAACTCCCGCCGCCCGTCCGGGATGCGGCGACGGCGGTGAACGGGATCGTCGAGGTGAAGACCGAGGATCCCACCAGGACCCTGTACGAGCTCACGGGGTGGGCGCTGGAGCGGGGGATTCGACTGGAGGCCCTGGACGTGACCCGGCCGACGCTGGAGGACGTCTACCTCCAGCTCACGGGCGGCGAGGCCGGGTCGGAGTGACGGCGCCATGAACGACATGGCTCTCGCCCTGCGCCAGGTCCGCTACACGAACAAGGCTTTCTGGCGGAACCCGGCGTCGGCCGGGTTCACGTTCGCCTTCCCCCTGATGTTCCTGGTGATCTTCACCGCGCTGTTCGGCAACTCCACGACGTGCGTCGTATTCGGGGCAGCGGGCAAGTGCCTCAGGAACGTCAAGACCTCCACGTTCTATGTCTCGGCGATCGGCGCATTCGCCATCATCACCGCCACGTACACGAACCTCGCCATCGGCGTGACCTTCCAGCGCGACGCGGGGGTCCTCAAGCGGGTCCGAGGAGCACCGGTGCCGGCGTGGGTCTACATGTTCGGCCGGATCGTCCACGCGATCCTGGTGGCGATCCTGCTCGTGGTCATCGTGGTCGCCTTCGGAAAGGCCTTCTACAGCGCCGACCTCCCCACCCGGACCCTCCCGGCCTTCCTGGCCACCCTGGCGATCGGGGCTGCCAGCTTCTCGGCCCTCGGGCTGGCCCTCACGGGCTTCGTGCCGAACGCCGAGGCCGCGCCGGCCGTGGTCAACTTCTCGATCCTGCCGCTCCTGTTCCTGTCGGACATCTTCATCCCGATCCAGAACCCGAACGCCTGGTACGTGAAGGTGGCCAAGGTCTTCCCCGTCTACCACTTCTCGCAGGCCATGAAGGCTGCTTACTTCTCGCCGGGGGGCAACGGCTGGCGGGGGTCGGACCTGTTGGTGATCGGGGTCTGGGGCGTGGCCGGGGTGGTCATGGCGGTGCTGTTCTTCTCCTGGGAGCCCCGCCGGTAGCAGGCGGCGAGGCTGGATACAGGGGTGGCCCTCCTAGCGAGAAGCGCTGGAGTACGATCAGCGCATTGGTCCTCGAAACGGAGGTCGAAATGCGTAGTCGCCCGTCGGGGGCCGGACGCGGAGCCGTCCTGTCCCTCCTCATCGGAATCTTCTTGGTGGCAACCGCCTGTGCGAAGGGCACCACGACCCTGACGTCAAGCGGGAAGAAGGACGCCAAGATCGCCGCGGAGGTCCCGGCGAGCATCCGCTCGAAGGGGTCGGTCACCGTGGCCAGCGACGCAAGCTACGCGCCGATGGAGTTCTTCGGTCCAGACAACAAGACGATCGAAGGGGCGGACGTCGACATCGGAACCGCCATCGGTGACATCCTCGGGCTCAAGTTCAACTTCGTCAACGCGACGTTCGACACGATCATCCCCGGCCTTCAATCGGGCAAGTTCGACGTGGGGATCTCGTCGTTCTTCGACACGAAGGATCGCCAAAAGAAGGTCGACATGATCGACTACTTCCAGGCGGGATCGGGCATCTTCGTGCCGTCGAGCGACCAGACCACGTACACGAGCCTCGATCAGTTCTGCGGCAAGTCGGTGGCGGCCGAGAGCGGCACGACCGAACTGAGTGATGCCACCGCCGCCAGCAAGACCTGCCAGTCGGAGGGGAAGCCGGCGATCAAGGTGCTCTCCTTCACCGACCAGAATGGGGTGAACCTCGCCGTGACCAGCGCACGTGCCGTGGCCGGGCTGGCGGACTCCGAGGTGGCCGCGTACCAGACGAAGGTCACCAACGGAAAGCTTCGGTTCGGCGGCGAGTACGCGAAGCCGGTGCTCTATGGCATGGCCATCCCTCGCCCGACTGGATCGGCCCCGGGGTCCGGACCGCTGACCAAGGCCATCTCCGACGCCCTGACGAAGCTGATCGCCGACGGCACGTACGGGACGATCCTGGCCAAGTGGGGTATCCAGGCCGGCGCCCTCACTACGATCACCGTCAACGGGGCCACGAGCTGATCAGTTGAGCAGGGCGACCGACCGGCCTCAGCCTGGGGCGACGGCGCGGACGTCGCCCTTGGTCGAACCCATCCGTGCGATCCCAGCGCGCCACCCGACGCGCTGGATCGGCACGGCCGTCGTTGTGGCGTTCGCCGTGCTGTTCCTGATCGGCGTCTCCACGAGCAAGAACTTCCAGTGGGGCGTGGTGGGCCGGTACTTCACCACCACGGCGATCCTCCAGGGGCTGCTGCGGACCCTCGAGCTCACGGTGATCGCCATGGCCATCGGAATCGTCCTGGGGATCGTGCTGGCGGTCATGCGACTGTCCCCGGTCCCTGTGGTCTCCGGAGCGGCGTGGGTGTACATCTGGTTCTTCCGCGGCACGCCCGTGCTCGTCCAGCTCCTCTTCTGGTACAACATCGCCTCGCTGACGGGGCCCCACCCCGCTCTTGGCATCCCGTTCACACACATCGTGTTCTTCCATGTGGACGCGAACGCGCTGATCACCCCCTTCGCCGCGGCGATCTTCGGCCTGGGGCTCAACGAAGCCGCGTACATGGCGGAGATCGTCCGCGCCGGCATCCTGTCCGTCGACGAAGGCCAGACCGAGGCCGCTCACTCCCTTGGAATGACCCGGCTGAAGACCATGCGCCTCATCGTGCTGCCGCAGGCCATGCGGGTGATCGTCCCGCCGACCGGCAACGAGACCATCTCGATGCTCAAGACCTCCGCGCTCGCGTCGGACATCACGCTTCTGGAGTTGCTCGGAACCGCCCGGGTCATCTACTCGCGAACGTTCGAGACCATCCCCCTGCTGATCGTGGCGAGCATCTGGTACCTCATCGTGACCTCGATCCTCACCGGCGGGCAGTTCTACGTCGAGCGATATTTCGCCCGGGGCGCCTCTCGGGAACAGCCGCCGACCCCCCTTCAGCGACTCCGAGCTCTCTTCACGAGGAACCTGACCACGTTCCACGCGCCTCCACCCCCGCCTCCGCTGGGAGGTGACCATCGATGAACGACGGAACCCCCATGGTCAAGGCTGAGGGAGTTCACAAGTCCTTCGGACGGCTCCACGTGCTCCAGGGCATCGACATGGAGGTGGCGCCGCGAGATGTCGTGGTCATCATCGGACCTTCGGGTTCCGGCAAGTCCACGTTCCTCCGCTGCATCAACCACCTCGAGAAGATCGACGGCGGGCGCCTCTCCGTGGATGGGGAGCTGGTCGGCTACGAGCAGAAGGGCGACAAGCTCCACGAGCTGCACGACAAGGACGTGGCTCGCAAGCGAGCCGAGATCGGCATGGTCTTCCAGCGGTTCAACCTCTTTCCGCACATGACCGCCCTGGAGAACGTCATGGTGGGGCCGATCGCGGTGAGGGGAGAGAGCAAGGCCGCCGTGCGGGAGCGGGCTCTGAAGCTCCTGGACCGCGTCGGACTCTCGGTGAAGGCCGACTCTTACCCGGCCCAGCTCTCCGGAGGTCAGCAGCAGCGGGTGGCCATCGCCCGGGCCCTCGCCATGCAACCCAAGCTCATGCTCTTCGACGAGCCGACCTCGGCGCTGGACCCCGAGCTGGTGGGCGAGGTCCTGGACGTCATGAGGGAGCTGGCCAGGGAGGGGATGACCATGATCGTCGTGACCCACGAGATCGGGTTCGCCCGGGAGGTAGGCGACGCGCTCGTGTTCATGGACGAGGGGGTCATCCTGGAGGCCGGCAACCCGCGCGAAGTCGTGACGAACCCCCAGAACGAGCGCTGCCGCCAGTTCCTCTCCAAGGTGCTCTGAGGAAGGGCCGGACCTCTTTTCGGCCCGGGCGCGCCGAAAGCCCATTGCGGGACTTCCTCGCGTGTGCTCAACTCTCTTCCCACAAGGTGTCCGAGGAGGGGAAATGTCCAGACACATACGGTTCTTCGTGGCAGGGCTCGCCGTCCTGGCGATGGTTTCCGTGGCGTGCAGCAGCTCCAAGCCCACGACCGGCGGCACCACGCCGGCCAAGAACGACCTTCTGGCGGCCATCCAGAAGGCCGGCGTCCTGAACGTGTCGACGGACCCCGCGTATCCGCCCCAGTCGTCGCTCGATGAGAAGACCGGTCAGTGGCAGGGCTTCGACATCGACGTGGCCACCGAGATCGCCAAGCGACTCGGGGTCACCGTGGCATGGAAGACCCCCGCCTGGGACACCATCACCTCGGGGCACTGGAGCGGCCGCTGGGACATCAGCGTGGGCTCGATGACCATCACCCCTGAGCGGGCCCAGGTGCTGGACTTCTCGACACCCTACTACTACACGCCGGCGGGGCTGGCAGTGTACAAGACCAACACGTCGTTCACGCAGCCCTCCGATCTGAACGGCAAGAAGATCGGCGTGTGCGGGGACTGCACGTACCAGAAGTACCTCCAGCACTCGCTCCAGATCCCCGGTTACACCATCCCGTTCAAGATCGACAACCCGCAGATCCACACCTACGACACCGACACCACGGCGATCGCCGACCTCGCGCTCGGCGACGGCGTTCGGCTGGACGCGGTGATGTCCGCGGTGCCGACGCTCCAGCAGGCCATCAAGTCCGGGAGCCCCATCAAGCTGTTGGACGGGCCGCTGTTCTTCGAGCCGCTGGCGGTGGCCATCGACAAGAGCTCCACACTGGACCCGACCGGCCTCGTCAGCAAGATCAGCCAGATCGTCCAGCAGATGCACCAGGACGGGACCCTCAGCCGGCTGTCCATGAAGTGGTACGGGGAGGACCTGACCGTCGCGTCGTAACCTGAGATCGCCGCGAACGAGCGCGCCGCCGGCTCCGGAGGCGCCTCCGGTCCCTCGGGACCATCACGTTCCCCGGGGGATGCGGGAATCCCTGTCCCAGGCCAGCCTGCGAGTGCCGTTCCGCGTGAAGCTCGCGGTGGTCTGGCTGGGGATCTTCGGCGTCCTCAGCATCCTGTTCGCATTGGTCCATTTCGACCTCCCCTGGATGCGGCAGCACTACCTGTTCATCCTCAGGGGGCTGCCGTACACCTTGATCATCTGCGCCTTCTCGATCGCGCTGGCCATCGTGCTGGCGCTGCTCGGATCCCTCGGCCGGATCTCGAGGAACCCGGTCGCCTACGGGGTGAGCGGCTTCTACGTCTCGTTCTTCCGGGGCACGCCGCTCATCGTCCAGCTCTTCCTGTGGTACCTGGGGCTGGCGCAGGTCGGATCCAACCTCATGGCGCAGGGACACAGCTGGGGACACTGGCTCATCCTGGACGCGTTCGTCGCCGGCATCCTGGCCCTGGGCTTCAACTACGGGTCGTACATGACGGAGATCTTCAGGGCCGGGATCCAATCGGTCGGACACGGCCAGCACGAGGCGGCCTACGCGCTGGGGATGTCCTACCGCCAGCTCATGCGCCGCGTGGTGCTTCCCCAGGCGTTCCGCGTGATCATCCCGCCCACCGGCAACGAGTTCATCGCCATGCTGAAGGACTCGGCCCTGGTGAGCTTCCTCGGGACGAGCCTCACGACCATGGAGCTGTTCCGGCGGGCCCAGCTCGCCGGGAAGCAGGACTTCCGGTACCTCGAGGCCCTCATCCTCGCCGCCGCCATGTACTGGGCGCTGACGTCGGTGTTCTCCTATTTCCAGGGGCGGCTGGAACGCCGACTCAGCAAGGGCTACGTCCGTGAGCTCCGTGTCTACACCCACTGACGGCCGCCCCCTTGTCCGTCTGGAGAACCTCCGCAAGCGCTTCGGCCCACTCGAGGTGCTGAAGGGGATCAACCTGGACGTCATGCCCGGCGAGGTGATCGTGCTCTTCGGACGCTCCGGCTCAGGAAAGAGCACTCTCCTGCGGTGCATCAACTTCCTGGAGGACCCGACCAGCGGCGTGGTCGAAGTGGACGGGATCCGGCTGGCCGGGGGTCACCGAACGCACGGCAAGCGGGAGATGATCCGCAAGCTGCGGATGCGCACGGGCATGGTGTTCCAGGATTTCGCCCTCTTCCCACACATGAGCGCTCTGGACAACGTCATCGAGGGCATCGTCACCGTCAAGGGCATCCGCAGGGACGTGGCCGAGCCGACGGGTCGCCACCTCCTGGACCAGGTCGGGCTCCAGGACAAGTACGACGAGTACCCCATCCGCCTGTCCGGCGGCCAGAAGCAGCGGGTCGCCATCGCGCGGGCCCTGGCCATGAACCCCAAGGTCATGCTGTTCGACGAGCCCACCTCGGCCCTCGACCCGGAATTGATCGGTGAAGTCCTGGCCGTTATGAAGGGCCTGGCCACCGAGATGCAGATGACGATGGTCGTGGTGACGCACGAGATGGGGTTTGCCCGAGAGGTCTCCCATCGGATGTGCTTCATCCACGACGGGGAGATCGTGGAGGAAGGCCCGCCCAGCCGCATCCTCAACGATCCCCAGGACGCCAGGACCAAGAGGTTCCTGGAGGCCGTCCTGTAGGCTGAGGCCCGGCGGCTCACGTGGGAGGCTGACGGTGCGAAGGATCTGGCTGGTGGTGGTCGCGGCGGCGTTGCTCCCGGCGGCGTGCTCCAAGGCCACGCCGACGACCGCTCCATCGACCCCCTCACCATCGGCGTCTCCGGTCACGGCCGCCAGCTGCGCCGCGAGCGCCACGTTCGTCAAGTCGGGCGGCCTCACCGTCGGGACCGACAATCCGGCCTTCCCTCCGTATTTCGCCGGGGGGGAGACCAAGGTCCACAAGGAATGGAAGTTCAACGACCCCTACACGGGCCAGGGATTCGAGGACGCCGTTGCCTACGAGGTGGCCAAGCGGCTCGGGTTCTCGCAGGCCCAGGTGGCCTGGGTCGTGGCGCCGTTCAACCAGACCTACAAGCCGGGCGCCAAGAACTATGACTTCGCCATCGAGCAGATCGACTACAGCACCCAGCGCGCCCAGGCCGTGGACTTCAGCGACAGCTACTACGACAAGGCGCGGGCGGTCGTGGCCAGGAAGGGCACGCCGATCACGAAGGCCACCAGCATCTCGGACCTGAAGAACTTCAAGCTCGCCTCGCAGATCGGGACGACCGACTACGCGTTCATCACCAACACGATCATGCCGAACAAGGAGCCCGGCGCCTACAACTCGCTGGCCGACGCGGTCGCGGCGATGAACGCCCACCAGGTGGACGGGCTCGTGGTCGACTTGCCCACCGCCCTCTACATGGCGGACCCATTCGTCCAGGAGGTCAAGAACAGCACGGTCGTGGGGCAGTTCCCGGTCCAACCCGGAGGTCCCTACTTCGGTATGACCTTCCAGAAGGGGAATTCCCTGGTGGCCTGCGTCAACCTGGCGCTCCAGGAGATGAAGTCCGACAGCACGCTTCAGAACATCACCACGGAGTGGCTGTCCCAGAAGACGAACGTCGGAACGGTGCCGGTCTTCAGCACGTCCTGACCGGCGGGCGGGATGAGTTCGGGCCCTCCACTCGAGGCCGAACCGGCCCCGGGCGCGGGCCCATCGGGGTCCGGGCCGCTCCGAGCCAGTCGTCGGTCGCGCCTCATGGGAGAAGTCCTGCGCCAGGAGGGGGCCAAGGGCGTGGCCGTGGCGCTCTTCAGCACGGGCGTGGTCCTGTTCGTCGTCGGATGGCTGGTCGTGCACTCGAGCAACTGGGCGGCCGTCAAGGCCGCCTTCTTCAACGGCCGGGAGTTCCGTCGATCCTTCCCATCCATCGCCCAGAAGTTCGTGCGGAACATCGAGTACTTCTTGATCTGCGAGGTCTTCATCCTGGCCCTGGCGCTGTTCCTGGCCGTCCTGCGGAGCCTTCCGGGGTCGGTCTTCTTCCCCCTCCGGGCTATGGCCGTCGTCTACGTCGACCTCTTTCGGGGCATCCCGCTCATCCTGGTCATCTACATCCTCGGATTCGGGGTGCCGGCGCTGGGCCTTCGGGGCGTCCCGATCTCGGCCACGTTCTGGGCGCTGGTGGGGCTGGTGCTGTCGTACTCGGCCTACGTGTCCGAGGTGTACCGGGCGGGGATCGAATCCGTGCACCCGAGCCAGGTGGGATCGGCCCGGTCTCTGGGGCTGACCCGCCTCCAGGCCCTCCGCTTCGTCATCGTGCCTCAGGCGGTACGGCGGGTCGTCCCGCCGCTGCTCAACGACTTCGTGGCTCTCCAGAAGGACACGGCCCTGGTGGCTTTCGTCGTGGCCGTTCCCGAAGCCTTCAAGCAGGCTCAGATCATCCAGAGCGCGGACTTCAACTTCACCCCTCTGGTGGCGGCGGCGCTGCTGTTCCTGCTCATCACCATCCCGATGACCCGCCTGGTCGACTGGGTCACGGCGCGGGAGCGGACCCGGCGCCAGGGCGGCACGGCACTCTGATGGACGGAGAGGCGCTCCGCGTCGAAGGCGTGCGGAAGTCCTTCGGGCGGCTGGACGTCCTGAGAGGCGTCGACCTCCGGCTCCAGCAGCACGAGGTGATCTGCCTCATCGGGGCCTCGGGCTCCGGGAAGTCGACGCTCCTCCGGTGCATCGATCTCCTGGAGCCCATCGAGGAAGGACGGATCCTCCTCGACGACCAGGAGATCACCGGCAGGGGAGTGGACCAGAACCGCACCCGCCGCCGGATGAGCATCGTGTTCCAGGCGTTCAACCTCTTCCCCCACATGACCGTTCTGCGCAACATCACCTTGGGGCCGGCACAGGCCCTCGGACTGTCGAAACGGGAGGCCGAAGGCCGAGGGATCGAGCTGCTCGACCGGTTCGGCCTTGCGGACAAGCGCGACGAGTACCCGGACCGGTTGTCCGGAGGCCAGCAGCAGCGGGTGGCCATCGTCCGGGCCCTGGCCATGAACCCGGAGCTCATGCTGCTCGACGAGATCACCAGCGCGCTGGACCCCGAGCTGATCGGCGAGGTCCTCGAGGTGATCCGCGAGCTGGCGGCCACCGGGATGACCATGCTCATCGCCACCCACGAGATGGGGTTCGCCCGGGACATCGCCCACCGGGTGTGCTTCCTGGAGGGCGGGATCATCCTGGAACAGGGGTCGCCGGAGC
>Ga0070708_100004125_pt1 | contig 11405 bp, 9 predicted proteins | sample KBSK5503metaG_FD_65469 | JGI IMG/M metagenome (GOLD analysis project Ga0070708, IMG submission 65469) | Corn, switchgrass and miscanthus rhizosphere microbial communities from Kellogg Biological Station, Michigan, USA - KBS K5-50-3 metaG | ecosystem: Host-associated > Plants > Roots >...
ACGCCCATCCAGTCGGTGACGTAACTCGACAGCAGCAGGAGGGCGAGCACGGCGGCCAGCAGGGTCGGGGTGAGCCGGCCCTGGCGCTCGTAGACGCCCGCCAGCCTGCGCAGCGCCGGGCGGACCAGCCAGATCATCACGGCGGCGTAGACGGGGGCGAGCAGCAGCCGCAGCTGGCTTTGCCCGGTCCCGGCGCCCGCGACGGCGATCACGACGGCGAGCAGCCCCCAGGCAAGGACGTCGTCGACCGAGGCGGCGGCCAGGGCGAGCCCGCCGACCCTGGTCCGGTGCAGGCCGCGGTCAGAGAGGATCCGCGCGAGCACGGGGAAGGCGGTGATCGACATGGCCGTACCGAGGAACAAGACAAACGAGGTCGCATGGTGCGGGTGGTAGCGATGCACGAACCAGGCTCCCAGCCCGGTGCCCAGCGCCAGCGGCGTGACGATCGAGCCGATCGCGACGCTGGCCGCCACCCGGCCTCGGCCCCTGACCAGCCCGAGATCCACCTCGTACCCGACAACGAACATGAAGAACACCAGGCCGAGGTCGGCCAGGGCGGTCAGCGGCGGGATGAGGGTGGGCGGGAACAGCTTGCCGGTGATCGTCGTACCCCAGATGGTCGGGCCGAGCAGGATGCCGGCGACGATCTCGCCGAGCACCGGCGGCTGGCCGATCCGCCTGGCCAGCGCGCCGAGCAGCCGGGCCAGCACGATGATCAGCGCGAGATCGGCCAGCAGCAGCTGGACTGCGGAGTCAGTCATCGACTGGATCCCCCACCATCGCCACCCCGTGCTGTCTCAGCCCGGCGCCGGGCTCACCGGCCGCGATGCGACTCATAGCGGAACCCGCGGCCGCCGAGATCCACCTGGCTGCCCGCCGTGAGCACGACCGGGACCTGCGGCGCGATCTCCTGACCCGGCGGCTGCTGCCCGGCAAGCAGCACCCGGGTGCCGTTGGCTGAGCCAAGGTCGGTCACGAGCACCCGCCAGCCGTCGAGGTGCACCCTGGCATGGACCCGGGACACGACTCCGGATTCGTCGCTGATCCGCAGTGGTTTGGCCCCGCCCTCAGCGACGGAGGACTCCAGGGTCGGCTCGCGGCCGAGGACGTAATCGCCGTCGAGCTGGAAGACCGATCCGTCGTCGAGCAGCATGACGCCGAGCGGGGGGCGCTCGCCCGGTCCGGGGATCAGTGTCTGCTGGTTCATCGAGATGCCGCAGATCGCGCAGAACCGCGCCTCGGGGTCGTCGAAGTGGCCGTTCTTGCAGTACACGCCCCGGACGATCGGGCCGGCCAAGACGTAGCTGCGCGACCCGGGCGGCATGTCCCTGACCCTCGCCAGTGGCTCGCGAACCGGCGCGTCGAAGCCGCTGCCTGCGCCCGCGTCCAGCAGTATGACCGCCTCGAAGGGCTGCGCGGGATCGAACGCCTGCCGCGCCTCAGCCTCGGCCGGACGCACCTGGGGTGGTTGCGTCTCGGGCGGCTCGGTCACCTGGCGTCCGAGGTCTTCGGCAGTGCCCGGCGCCGCCCCGCCCGACGGCAGGCCGCCAGCCTGAGCCGCGCCCGGGTCCGTCGGCGACGGAGTGGACCGGAAGTCCGTGGCTGGCCGTTCCGGCGCGGCGGGCAGCTCGGTCTCGGCCCCTCCAGGGGCCGGCGCGGGCGGAGCGCTGGGCGGGGGACCGTCCGGCGGCGCCGGCTCCCCGGAGGGTTGGGCAGCGCGCGCGGCCGCCGGCCGCCCTGCCGCTGGGCCTGCCGCCGGCACGCCGGGCCGCTGTTCCGCTGCTGCCGCGGCGGGCCGCGCGCCGGCCGCGGCGGAATCGACTCGGCTGGAAGCCTGCTGCCAGTTGGGCCCGTCGGCGCGGAAGCTCAGCCCGCCGGCCCGGACCGTCCCCGTATCCAGCCGGGAGAACCGGTCCGTGCGCGCGCCGCCGCTGTCGGCCGGGCTCAGCCCGCCGCGGACCTCGGTGACCGGCGAGCGCACCGTGCCGCGCAGCAACATCCTCGGATGGCCGGCCTCGATCCGCACGGTGCCGTCGGCCGTCGTGACATCGGCCCAGGCGCTGCCGCTGACCATCACCGCGACACCGGGCCCGGCCGGCCCGAATGCCAGGACCGAGTCCGCACGGTCAGCGGATTCGAGCACCTCGGCGACCGCATCGGTGAAATGGCGCCCGTCGCTGCCCGCCGCGGCGGCCTGCTCCAGCAGGTCCAGCAGGTCGTCGGCGGCTTGGCCGTCCTCCAGGCCGCAGAGCAGGATCAGGTCCCTGTGCCTGGCTAGCCCCCCGTCGCCGGGCACCGGGAACAGCCCAGGCGCGTGCCCGCCCGGACCGCTAGCAGCCTGCTCGCTCACACCAGTCGCCCGCCATGAAAGCGCCACCGGATGAACGGAACGCGCATCGGGCCATTGGCAACCAGCCACACTGCCAGCCAGACAAGGCCGAAGTCCATGAGAAAGGCCGTGAACGGCACAGTTCCCTTAATCCCCGGTATCGCTCCCGCCCGCAGGAGCAGCCAGATCAGCGCGCCCTCGGGAATCGCCGTCAGCAACCCGAAGAGGGTCGGCCAGTCCTTCTCCCAGCGCCATTGCATCAGGAAGTGATACACGCACTCCCAGCCGATGCCAAGGACCGCAACCGCGGCCAGGATCACGAACGTGTCCCGGTACACCACCGAGAGCGGGGCGGAGATGGGCAGGATCGGGCCAATGATCAACGTTACCAACCCGCCGACGACGGCGAGCAGCACGAGCCGGGTCTGGATCCGGCCACCTAGGGTAGGCAGCACTTTCTGCTCCTGTAAGTCTTCAGGGCTGCTTATTCCGCGCCCAGCGCAGCCATTGCCGAGTCGAGCGCAGTGGACCGATCCGGCGGCAGAACCCGCGCCGGGCTAGATCATCGACGATCTCCTGGGCCGCCACCTGCAGGCCGAGGAAGGTGTCGACGCCGGGGAAGTAGCCGCCAAGGGTCGCCGCGCCGGACGCGTACATGACGCCGGAGCCGCTGCCGGCTCCGCGCAGTTCGAAGTCGCGCTCCACATCGAGGCGGCCGATTGGATTGCGGCTCGCGCCAGAGTGCGCGAGCAGGTCCGCGAGCACCCGGTGCTCGGCGATGTCAGCCTCGAGCCCGGTGCAGTCGATCACGAAGTCAGCGGGCACCTCGACCATCCCGGTCGCCGTCTTGACGCAGCTGACGATCATGCCGTGATCCAGCCGCATCTCCCCCACCGCGCCGGCCATCGTGCGGTACCAGCCGCCCTGGCGGCCATCCTTCATCTGGGCCTGCCACCGCCGCCGGAATGGGGTGTTGGTGCCACCCATCAGCTTGTACTTCTCGGCCCGCTGCTGGCCCTCCAGCCTGCGCATCTCCGACTTCAGCTGCCCGCCCCACACCGACTTGGGGTAATTGAAGCCCTGGTAGGCAAAGCCGTGGGCGCCCTTGCGCCGGTTCCACGCGTTCGGCCCGTGCGAGCTGGTGATATAGGTACGAAACAAGTGCACGATCTCGGTGGACAAGCCCAGCCGCTCCCGGTCGTCCATCAGCCTCTGCAGAACGCGGGACGCGACAATTCCGCCGCCGCGGAGCATCACGACCAGATGCTTGGTCTTCGCGGCCTCGTAGATGTGCTCATGCTCTTCGTACGCGCTGACCACGTGGTGGAAGTCCTGCTGCGCGGTGCGGAAGTCCTGCAGCTCGGGGAGATACTTCAGGCCCGGATAGCCGACGGCGACGTGGACAAACTCTGATCGGTAGGCGAGCCGCTTCGTCTGAGCCGAGCCGGCCATCGGCGTCAGGATGGTGAAGTAGCCGCCGCCCTGACGCCTGCGCACCATCCTGACCTGGCCCTTGACGAGCATCTTGGCGAAGTCGATCCGCTTTGCCTCGCGCTCGAGTCCCGCGAAGACCCGGCCCGCCTTGGGCGTGTAGTAGTCGGCCCAGATCGGCTCGATGAGTACCTGCCACAGCGGCGCCAGCGTCCGGTCGCCGATAGCCTCCGCGATCGCGTAGGACGGGAACCCCCAGATGTTGTCCGGCCTGGACGCCGAGTCTGACCTGATCCGCTCGGGCCGCGGGATCTGCGACACTCGGGTCAGGTACTCATAGGTCTGCCAGGGAAAGTCCAGATTGGACAGCACAGCGATCCGGTCGGTCGCCACGCCCGCGATCCTCAGGTAATCGACCGTCACGAACGAGCCGATACCGCCGCCGACGCTGACGAACGGCACGTCGGTCACCGGGATGCCGGCCGCCCGCACCATCTCGTCCGTCCACTGGTCGGACCGCAGCAGCTCGTCGGTCAGGTCGCCCGATCCGGGCGGGGTGCCATCCGCGGCTCCAACTCTCGGGTCGCCTGCTGGCCTGCGGTGCTGCACTGTCTCCGGCTGGGCCTGCGACTCCGCTCCCCCGGCAACGCCAGTCGGCTGATCGGTCACTTGATGACCCCCCGATTCATCCACGTTCGTACAAGTGAGTACAGATATGGCGCCAGTCACGCCTGCGGAAACAGCACCCGGGTGGTTATAATTCGCCATCGGACGAACACCCAATAGTTTGGCATGCGGCGCAGGAGCCGACAAGATGCCCAACCTCGCAGTTGTGTAAACGCCGACAATGGACGGTCCGGCGAGCCTGATACTACAGCTTGGGTTCGTTACATAGGCGGATGGCGAGCAGGCCACCGACCTTGCCATATCACATACAGCAACACGTCAGTCACGGTATGAGCGCGGCCCTGAACAGGGGAACGCTTGGATGATTACGAACCCGGACTGTAGTACCGGGCAGACACGCGGACATAATTGAGATCCACGGGAAGGCGCGGAGCCCCCGGTACAAGAGGTCTCGACCAAGATCCCTGCGAGCTGATCCTGCCGCAGGCTCGGCAGGGCGCCAGCAGTACCGGCGCCCGCTGTGGTTGCGCAGCGTCACCGTGTAGCTGGCAGTGGCGCCCGCGCTGAGCGTGGCCCGCATCGTGACAGTCGCGGTGAGCACGTTCAGCGGGGACCTGCTGCTCCGCGGTGCGGGCGGCGGCGCGCCGAACCTGCTGGCCTCAAGGCCGCAGACGAGGTTCAGCGCCGCCGGGAAGTCCACCCGCATGCGCCCGCCGTCGAGCGCGATGAACAGCGTCCGGTAGCGGGCCTTGCCGCCCGAGTTGAGCGCCGGGCACCCGTCGCCGTAAGACAGCGTGACCCAGCCGCTGTGGCCTGGCCGCAGGTTCGCCGGGCCGGGACCGACGAGATTGAAGCCGTCGCCCATGGCGACTCTGGTCAGAGTCGTCGTGCCGCCGGTGACCCGGTTCCCGGTCACCGCACCTTGATGAAGCGGCTCAGAGTGCGCTGCAAGGCGGCGAGGCGTGGCGCGTGACGCTAGCTTCATAGGTCGAGCAGGGCCTGCTCGATCACCTCGGTGAGCGCCGGATGGATGTACAGGACGCTCCTGGCTAGCTGATCGGCGGTGTTGCCCAGGCACATAGCCTGGATCAGCGGCTGGATCAGGGTTGACGCTTGCGGGCCGATGATGTGGGCGCCGAGCAGTAGCCGGGTGCCGCGGTCGGCGAGGACCTTGACGAAGCTGGTGGTGTCCTCCAGTGCCCAGCCATAGGCCGCGTCGCTGTAGGAACGGGTGGCACACACATAGGACCGCCCCTGGGCCTGTAGTTCCTGCTCGGTCGCGCCGACCGAGGCGACCTGCGGACTGGCGAACACCGCCGACGGCACCACCGTAAACGCCGCCGTGTGCGGCTGGCCGGGGTGGAGCAGGTTGTAGCGGACCAGCCGGGTCTCGGCGTTGGCCATGTGTTTGAGCTGGAAGTGGTTGGCCAGGTCGCCGAGCGCCCAGATTCCCGGCACGTTGGTGGCGTAGGTGTCGTCGGCGCGGACGTGCCCATGGCCGTCGGTCTCGATCCCGGCCGCGCCGACGTCGAGCCGGTCGCTGTTGGGGATCCGGCCGGTCGCCACCAGCAGGACCTCGCCCTCGGCCGTCTGCGCGCCCGAGGTGGTGACCAGGTAGAGGCGGGCCCCTGTCCGGGTCTTGGTGACGCGCCGGACGGCCGCGCCCAGCCGCACGTCGAAACGCTCCCGGTATAGCTCGGTGAAGCGGGCCCGGATGTCGGCGTCGTGGTGGGACAGCAGGTGCTCCCCCCGGGTGACGACGGTGACCCTGGTGCCGAGCGAGCCGAAGATGTGGCTCATCTCCGCCGCGATGTACCCGCCGCCCAGCACGACCATCGACTTCGGCAGCCGGCCGAGCCGCATCACAGTGTCCGAGGTGAAGTAGGGGACCGTGGCCAGGCCGTCGATCGACGGGATGGCCGGCCGTGAGCCGGTGGCCAACACGAACCGCTCGCCGCTGAGCTCATCCTCGCCGACCCGTAGCACCTTCGGGGCTACGAACCGCGCCTCGCCGAGGAACACGTCGATGCCTTGCGAGCGGCGGTGGGCCAGGGCCCGCTCATGCAGCGGGTCGATGCGGCCGAAGACCCGCTCCCGGATCGCCGGCCAGTCCGCACCAGCCCATTTGGCGTCGATCCCGAACCGGCGCGCGCGCCGGACCGCCTGAGCGATGTCCGCGGTGTGCACCAGCATCTTCGACGGGATGCACCCTCGGTTCAGGCAGGTGCCGCCGAACCGGTCAGTCTCCACCACCGCGATCCGCCAGCCAGCGAGTTCTCGTGCCGGCAACATGTTCCCGCTGCCGGCGCCCACGATCACAAGGTCATACCTTTCTCCGGCCACACCGTGCTCCCTTCCGGTCATCATCATCTGCCGGAGCGGAACCGGCGGCACTCATCCTGTCACCTGGCGCGCACCCACCGGGAGGAGGCGCCAAGCCGGACTTTGATCCTCGCCGGGGCCGGGGAGCCCAGGAACTTGTAGGCCCGTGGGCCACCACTCTGATCCTCTGACCAGCCCGGGCGGGCGCCGGCCGGGAAGGCGAGGGCGTGCAGGTGCTGGTGGTAGTGGGGGGCCGGCTACAGGTGCCGCGGAACCTGCCCGGACCGCACATCCCGGCGGCGCGGGCCACTCCGTCAGCTACACCGACGGCGCGGTCAGGTCCGTCTCCGCCCCGACCGCCTGAAGGCTGGGATCGCGCGTCCGGCCGCTACGCCAGCTCCGGGATAACAGACGCGAGGAGCCACTCGACGTCGACCTCCTCTCCGCCGACGGAGCCGGTGTCCCAGGCCTCGCTTACCAGCAGCGTGTGCAGCGCCGACCCCGGAAGCTGCTCCAGGTGGGCCCGCAGCGTCTTGTCATCAGGCAGGCCGCCGAGACGGCGCTCCAGTCGGCCCCGGATCTGACCCAGGCGCTCCATCAGCCCATTGATGTCCGTTTCCTTGTCATATGCTCCCTGCTCGCCCTCGGCGATTCCCAGAGCGATCTGGTCCTTGATCGCCCGCACTTTCCCGGCCGTGTCGGTCGTCACCATCTGCCGCCAGGCCCGGCTCTTATGCCGATACTGCAGCATCGCCATCACCGCTTCGTGGCGGAGGAAGTCCGCATCCCGCAAGGCGGTCCCGCGCCAGGACGCCGCCAGGCACCGCGCCAGCGAAATGACCGAAGCCAGTCCGCTGTTGAGCCCGCGCCCCGGCCAGAAGTGAATCGCATTGGCCGCGTCGCCGAGCAGGAACCCGAACGTTCCCGGCGCCGTCGCCGTCTTCGGGCACAGCTGGGCCGTGAAGCGCGGCCGATGCACCATATCCAGCCGGAAACCCGTGACTGCGGTCAGGTTCGCCGGAGGAACGCCGAACAGTTGCAATCCTTCCTGCACCCGCGTCCAGAGCGCCGACCCTGGCAGCAAGGCCGGCAGGAACAGGGCGTGATGCTCGCCGCAATAGAATTCGCGGTTCGCCCTCAGTTCCATCACGCAGGGCTGAGCCTGGATGCACTCGGTGAACACCCGCTCGACCGGGTCGATGCCGATCGCTTCGCTTCCCTCCTGATCAGTCAGCCGCATGTTTAGGAAGCCTTCGCCGTACAGGGAGTTCAGCAGGAAGCGGTTCTGCGCCACGGTCAGCAATACGGCCATGGGATCCGGGAGCTCGGACGTGACCCGCAGGCCCAGCACCACATCCTGCACCGGCCTGCCATCAAGCGCGTACATGGTGGAGTCACAGGCGCCGAACTTGGCGGCAAAGTGTTCCAGGGTGCGCGAGCGGCTGCCTTCGCAGATCGCCAGAACGTGCTGCCCGGCGATATCGCCTTCGGCGGGGTCGAAGCGTTCCGGAATGAGCTCGATATGGTCCAGCTTCTCGTTCGCGATGGCCAGCAACTGATCTTCGACGTACGCGATCCGGACATTGCGCGGCCCCAGATCCTCGATCGAATCCGGGCCCTTGGGCCACATCTCGGTGTAGGCGCCGGGCGCGAACAGGCGCTCCTGAACTTTGGGCGGAAGCTTGAGATACTGGCGGCTCTGGATGGTCACCACCTGCTGGCGGCGCACGTTACCCTGCGCGGCGGCCTTCCATACGACGCGGCCGTTATCCCGCACCCAGCGGCTTTCAAAGACCTTGATGGTCACACGCGGCCCCATCAGGTGTTCCAGGACCAAGGCAAAGCTCAGACCAACCGGCCCGCCCCCAGTCACGGTGACGCGCAAGACCGACGCGCGGGCAGGCGGCTCGACCTGGGGCTCCAGCATGGCGGCCGGGGCCTCGGGCATTTCGAAGCGGAAGGCCTCACCGCCGACCACGATCTCGTCGCCGGGCTGGAGTCGCTGGGCGGTCACGCGCCCGCCATTGACCCAGGTGCCGTTGCTGCTGCCACGATCATGCAAGACATAGCCGCCAGCCTCGGGCCGCAGCTCGGCATGGACGCGCGAGGCCAGCAGGCTACCAATGACCACGTCATTGTCATCGTCCCGACCGAAAGTAATCGGCTGAGTGCCGACTGTAAATCGCTTTCCGGCCCGGGCGCCTTCAAGCCCGACAACTGTGGCTACCATCGCGTTGGCTCGCCCCCTCCAATAACAGCGCCGACCGGCTCACCGTAACCGAGCTTCCGGGGGTCTGGAAACCCTCAGCCACGACATGCGTATGTCGCGCGGACAATGGGCCAGACCTCACCGGCGAATTCCAGAGAGCGGCGCAGGGCGCATGGCACCCGACCGCGCCTGGCTCGCCGTTCATGGCGAGCCACCCGAACGCCCGGGCCCAGTACCACGGCCGTTTCAAGATCATGATGGGGCGAGGTTGAGGATGGCGAATGGCCGGTCCATGGACCGGGCGGCCCATCGGGTGGCTTTAGTAATGTCGGTTCGTCCGGGCAGGCGCAGGGGCTGATGGCCCAGGTTTTTGCTGGGTTGCCGTGATCCTTGACGACTTGGCCCCGGTAGCTGGACTCTCGGCGGGTTCAACCCGCTGACCTGCGAGTTCCTGGCTTGCGGTGGGCGAATCTGCGCACTGACTCGGGGAAGTCCTGACCTGACGCCGGGCTTGGCTCCGGGCCCGCGATGCGCGAAGATCGCCTATGCCCGTGACAAATCCCTGGCTCGCCGGCCCCGCGCCGGACAGGCGCCTGGACCGTGACCGCCTCGAAGAGCGGATCTTGAACTTGCTGTCGGCGCAGAACATGTGCGTCCTGGCGACCTGCGGGCCCGGACGGCCCGCTGGCTACCCCCCGCGCCCGCTGGTCACCAGCGGCCACCTCCCTGTCCTGGCGCCGTGACGCGCTGGCCTCGGCGATCACCAGGCACGCCAGCGAGCTCGTCCTGCGCACCCTGGCCCAGCGCGCCGGCCAGCTCGGCCTGGTGCCCTTGTTCGGCGCCCAGCTGCGCACCGCCGCTGACCAGATGACGCGGGCCTGGACATCGTGGCGCGAGGTCGCTGGCGAGTGGGACATCGTGACCACCGGCGCGTTTCGCGGCGCCGGGCTGACCCCGGTCGCCGCCGAGATCGGCGACCTTGCCTTGCGGGCCGGGCGGCTCGCCCTACCGCAACCCGCAGTGGTCGCGGGTCAGGCTGGCGGGGCGTGGAGCCCTAGAGCGGGTCGGAAGCTCCCACTGGCGGACCGACAAACTCGACCCAGTTGGCGCGCCCGACGGCGGCGAGCCTTTCCGGATCCACCGGGCCGGGCAGCAGTTCGGCGAACTGCTCGAAGAACCGCTCCAGCCCCGATGGCGTGGTTATCACCAGCAACCGCCCTGACACATCGCCGATGTTCTGGAAGCAGTGCGGCATGCCACGCGGCCCGAAGGCCATGCCGCCCGTCGACGCCCGGAGCATGGCGTCGCCCGCCTTGAAGCGGAAGTCACCCTCGATGACATACCACAGCTCGTCCTCGCGAAGGTGGGTGTGCAGCGCGGGGCCCTGCTTCGGCCCTATCAGGAGCTCGAGCACTGTCAGCGAGCCGTTGGTCTTCCTGGTGTCCGCCTTGACGGTGACCGAGTCACCAGTGGGAGTCTCCACTGTCAGGCCCTCGCCGGACTGCACTGCAAAAGGCGAGATCAACGTGGGCATGGGTCTCCTTTCGATGACCACGCCAGGCCGGGGGCCCGCTGGCATCGCATCGGGAAAGCGCCCATCTTGCGGAGGCAGCGGGCGGGCAGATCGATCTACATGATGCCGCATCCGTGCGTTCGTGCGCTGGTGAGCCCGCCCCCGCGGAACCGGTTCGCCCGGCCTTAGGCATCGCGATCATCGCTGAGCTAACACGCCACGAGCCCGGCCGAACGTGGTTATGCCTCAAGGCGGCGTTGCCGGCCACAACCTGATCGCGGGCGGGACATCGGCTGGGCACTCCAACCAGACGCGCTCACGTCGGCATTCTCTGAGCAGGGCTCCGGCAAAGTCGTTTAGCAGTTCGTGATCGTTCGTAGTGGCCGGCCGGGCCGCCGTGCGTGGTAGCGCAGGGCGGCGGCGGTGCTGGCCGCTCCGGTGAGCCGCAGGATGGTGATCACCAGGTTGTGCAGGCTGGCCATGATGCGCGGGCCGCTGCCGGTGCGGACCTGCGGGCGGTCTTCGTCGAAGTCCATGTCGCGGACCCAGTGCAGGCGGTCTTCGATGCCCCAGTGGCCGCGGATGATGGCGGCGAGCTGAGCGTGCCTGGCCTGGGTGATGGTGAGCGAGGTCACCGCGCAGCACGTCTCACGCGACCATCTCCCCTTCACCACGGCGCACTTAGCGACCTCGCTATATGACGATCCAGCGGCCGAGCTGCATGAAGACGTTTCGGCAAGGCTCCGTGAGCATCTCGCTCTGCCCGGCCGCGCCGGTCCTGGCCAGTCAGTCGTCCGGCGTGAGCGGCTACCAGAAGCCCCGCTGGCGGCCACGAGGAGAGCGCCGCCGGCCAATCACGGAGAGTGATCGGTGTTTCGGGACACTGCGCTCCGGGTCAGCTGCCGACTTTAGAGCGCCCGGAGATGCGGTCCGCGATACCGCTTGCCGCGGCCAGCTCAGCCTCTCGGTGGCAT